>FUFK010037715.1_pt1 | contig 63984 bp, 55 predicted proteins | sample 1021851 | NCBI WGS metagenome assembly FUFK01 (sample SAMEA51879418, study PRJEB19060) | metagenome
TTTGGTCTATTCCTTTTTATTACGGGTCTCATTATAGAAATTATTGCAGATCTCCAAAAAACAAGGTTTAGATCTATCCCAACAAATAAAGAAAAGTTTATTTCAACTGGGCTTTGGTCAAGATCAAGACATCCAAATTATGTTGGGGAAATTACTTTGTGGTTTGGAATTTCTATAATGTCATTTTCTAATTTAAATGGATTAGAGTTAATAACTCTTATTTCACCAATTTTTACATATTGGCTTCTTGTATATGTAAGTGGTGTAAATATTTTAGAAAAAAACGGCCAAAAAAAATGGGGGCATCTTGATTCTTACAAAGAATATTTAAAAAATACACCTAGGCTTTTTTTTAGAATTTTTGGTTAATTTTGATTNTTATATAAAAACTAACCATGAAAAAATTTTTNTCTTTNGCTGGAACTATTAGNGGTACAACCTTTTTTTTAAGAACANTATTTACAATAGTTCTTTCAATCCCTTTAATTATTACATTAATTTCAAAATGGACATCATATTTTACATCCCTTGGTAATTTTGATATTTCNGACCCGTCACTTGAAAATCANATGGCNATACAAGCCTTTGGTGATGAATTAGCTCAGAAAATTGCTGACAATCCAGAATTTTATTTAAACGACTTTCTAAACTCATTTACTTTTGGATGGATACTATTATTTGTTTTNAGTGTAATTCCTGCAATTTGGTTTGGATTAGCCACATATTATAAAAGAGTCTCTGCACTTTTTTTTGAGCAAAGAAAACAGGTTTTCTTGGCCCTGGTCACTTTTGATATTGTTTCTGATTATATAGTTTTATCAAACTCTGGGATTTTAACCACAATAGTCTCATCAATAGGAATACTAATTTTTGTATTTCTTGTATTTAATAACTCTAAATTTGAAAATCATGAAGGTTAATTATGTTTTTTTATCAATTTTTTTAATGTTTAATTCCTGTATTTCCTTAAAGGTTGGTAATAAGGATGTTAAAACCAATAATTCAACCTCAAATTTGAACACAATAGAGTTTATAAATTCTCAGGAAAATATTGATCGTGGATATCCATTTTCAGAAGCCACAGTGGTTAATGGTATCATTTTTCTGTCCGGTGAAATAGGAACACTTCCTGATGGTACACTAATCGATGGAGGTATTGAAGCTGAAACTAGACAAACATTAACCAACATCAAAAACAAACTTGAAAAAATGGGGGGATCAATGGACGATATTTTTAAATGTACTTGTATGCTCTCAGATATAAAAGATTGGCCGTTGATGAGTCTAGAGTATAAGAAGTTTTTTAATCCTCAAAAATTGCCTGCGAGAAGTGCCTTTGCGGGAAGCGGTTTGGCTTTAGGAGCTAAGCTAGAAATTGAATGTATGGCAATCAAAAAAAATTAGATTTTGATTAAAAACAAAAATTTTTGGATTTTACTTATGATAATTGTGCCACTGATTGGTTTATTATTCAAAGTTTATGCTTTATTACTCGTTCTTCCACTGGGCTTTGCGCTTGGTAAAAAATCTAAGTAAGTTCAATAAATAGAATACTAGTTCCTATAATAATCACAAATAAACCGAAAACCATTTTTAATTTATTTTCAGGGACTTTCTGTGAAAATAATTGACCAATAAATATTCCGATAACAGATATTAGAGTGAAAAATAGTAAAAATATCCAATCAATTCTAAGGTTTTGAACATCTCCTATAAAACCAATTAATGATTTTAATGAGATAATCGCTAAAGAAGTTGCAATAGCTGCTTTCATTCTTAAATCAGAAAGAATTACAAGTATTGGGATTATTATAAATCCGCCACCAGCACCAACCAAACCTGTCAAAAAACCTATTAAAGACCCTTCTGCAAAAATTAAGAATTTATTTGGAGCTATGGTTTTAGTTTGCTTTAGCCCAACAATGGTTTTTGGGGTTCTTTTTATCATTAAAAAACCTGCTACTAGCATAAGTATTGAAAACAAAAGCATTATTAATTGATTTTTACTAAGAAATATCAAATCTGAGTCAATTATGGTCTCAGGAATCAAATGTATCAGGTATTTTCTTGTTAAATAAACGGTGATAACAGCTGAAAATGAAAATAATAATGTTGTTGAATAGTTAATCAATTTATCCCTTAAATTCTTGATTGAACCAATTAAAGATGTAGTACCAACTATGAATAGTGAATAAGCTGTGGCAGTAACTGGGTTTATTCCAAACAAATACACAAGAATCGGAACCGAAAGTATTGATCCACCACTACCAATCAACCCTAAAATTAGACCAACTATAAATGCTCCAAAAAATCCTAATATTTCAAGCGTCTCCAAGAATTTATTTAGTTTAATTTAACTTGATAATTGTTAAGATAAGTTTAATATTTTAAAATCAGACAATCATTTTAAATATCTTTGTCGAAGACTATTTTTAAAAAATGAGGTTTAACAAAATATTATTTTTATTTCTTTTTTTATTTATTAATTCATTTGCTCAGGAAACCGCAATTAAGTCTTTGAAAATAAAATCTTTAGATACAAATAGTGTTAATAAAGAGACATTTAATCTTAATAGAATTTCTCCAATTGGACTCACTAAAAAAAATCCAAAAAAATTTTTCGATTATAATTTAGATTTTGATATAACTTCAAATAAACAGGAAGTTGATATAACGGGTAAAACAGATTTAGTAACACCAACATGGAAAATACGTCAAACTTTTAACGAGGGAAATGTTAATAAATCAAAATTTAGCAAAGACTTTTATTTGGGTGATCTCGAAACAGAATCGGATTATATCATCATAAAATGTAGGGATCATGAATATGTTGACGGAGATAGAATAAGACTAATGATTAATGGAGCAGTTTTACATCCTAATATTTTATTATCATCAGTTTTTTATGTTGTAGATGTTGATTTAGATGATGGGTATAACAATATAGATTTCATTGCATTAAACGAAGGTGAATCAAGTCCAAATACTGCTCAACTGATTGTTATGGATGAATTTGGAAAACAGTTGTCAAATAAAAAGTGGCTAATATCAACGGGTTATAAGGCCAAGCTTGTTGTTTTTAAAAAATAGCTTAGTTGTTAAGCATTACAGGCATTACTAACATAATTAATTCTTCATCATCAGAGTATCCATCGAGTGGTCTTAGAATACCAGCCCTGTTAGGTAAACTCATTTCTAGCTTAACTTCTTTACAATCTAAATTATTAGTCATTTCGATAAGGAATCGGGAATTAAAACCAATTTCAATGTCTTCACCTTTATAGTCACATGTTAGTCTCTCTTCGGCTTTGTTGCTAAAGTCTACATCTTCAGCAGAAATATTTAATTCAGCACCGGCAATTTTTAACCTTACTTGATGAGTTGTTTTATTTGAAAATATTGAAACTCTTTTCAAAGAACTTAACAATAAGGATCTGTCTATTGTTAAAACATTTGGATTTTCGTTAGGAATTACAGCCTCATAATTGGGGTACTGACCGTCAATAAGTCTACAAATTACCGTAAGCCCATCCATATCAAATTTGGCATTAGAATTATTATATTCAATTGTAACCTCGTGGTCATTATCAATAATATTTTTTAGAAGATTAAGAGGTTTTTTAGGCATTATAAATTCTGCAAGTGTAGTAGCTTTAATATCATTCCTCTTATACTTTACTAACTTATGTGCATCAGTAGCAACAAAAGTCAGATTATCAGAGCTTAACTGAAAAAAAACACCACTCATCACTGGTCTCAAATCATCATTTCCAGACGCAAAAATGGTTGAATTTATTGCTTTAGCCAAAACAACACTTGAAATCTTAGTGCTTGATGGATTGTCTAATGTAATGGTTTTTGGGAACTGATCTCCTTCAGTATATGCTAAGGCATACTTACCGTGATTTGAACTGATTTCAACAGTATTATTGTCTTCTACAGTAAATGTCAAAGGTTGTTCAGGAAAGGTTTTTAATGTGTCGATTAAAAGTTTTGAAGGAATTGCTACAGAACCTTTACTTGAACTATCAACTTCGATTGATGAAATCATTGTAGTTTCAAGATCGCTTGATGTGATTTTTAGTGTCGAGCTATCTAGGTCAAATAAGAAGTGATCTAATACTGGAATTGTGTTAGATGTATTTATTACACCACCCAAAATTTGAAGCTTTTTCAGTAAGGTACTACTTGATACAATGAATTTCATATGACTTAATTAGATAATAACAACAAATATATCATATTGATAAATTATTCTTAAATAAACTTATTAACATAGGATTTTATTTAAATGAAATAGTAACAGAATCATAAATCTTTAGCCCCATCAATGATGAAGCAGTTCCAACATTTTGAGGATTACTTCTGTAAATGGAGATTTGTAGGAAGTCACTAGAATTAAAAACAACCATACCTTTTCCTTCGTCATTTCTTTGATTTAATGGTACATTATAATTAACAATATCAGTGTATTTGTTATATATTTTTTTGAATTTATAATTTCTTACCGAAATTTCAAATGATCTCCCTTTTCTAGTCTCTTCAAAAATATTCCTTTTTAAGTTGGTTACTACATTTCCAAAATTATCAATGTAGATTACGCTGGATACGATTTGGCTCTGGTCTTCATTGACAAAAGGTTTTAGATTCTTAACAGATTTAATTTCTGTAATTTCTTTTCCAATAAGTTCTGGTTTACCCCCTTTAGCTAAATGACAAGCAACTTCAGAAAATATTTTGGAGCTTGAGTCAATTTGATTTAATTCGTCATGTATAGTTATTTCAAATATTTTTTCCGGGTTAATGTTTTGGCATAAAATACTTAAAATACCATTATCAGCTGATATAAAAAAATGATTATCAAGACACACAACAATGTGTTTTTTTTCAATTGTTTTCTCTGAATCAACATCAATTATGTGTACAGAATTTTCTGGAAAACTTTTGTAAGTATTTTCAAGAATATAGGCTGCTTCCATTATGTTAAAGGGAGATACATTATTAGAAATATCAACAATTTTAGCCTTATCAAAACTTCTATAGATATCACCTTTAATTTTAGCAACAAAATGATCTTTGTTTCCGAAATCAGTAATTAGAGTAATTATCGACATTAAATTGTTAATATTTAATAATGTAAGTGGTTATGAAATTACGTATTTTAGATTAAGTAATCTAGAAAATTATATTCTGATTAATAACATTTAAAAATTTGGAAGAAAAGGTAATTAAAATTGAGAGCATTGATCCAAAGGATTTCTTTGGTCCTCAAAATAAGAATATCAAAGTTTTAAAAAATAATTTCCCAAACGTTAAAATAGTTGCTCGNGGTAGCCAAATAAAGGCCTACGGAAATTCCGAGGATCTTTCGGAGCTTGAAATCAGAATCCATAAAATCATTAATTATTTCTTAAAATATAATATCCTTTCTGATAATGAGATCGAAACTCTTCTTACAAAGTCTGATTTAGAGTTAGAAACGTCAAGTGATAGTCATAAACCAATTTTGCATGGAGTGAGTGGTAAAGTCATTAAAGCAAGAACTTTAAATCAAAGGAAAATTATTGATAGTGTTCATAAGAACGATATGGTATTCGCAATTGGTCCTGCTGGAACCGGAAAAACTTACACTGGGATTGCATTGGCTGTTAAAGCTTTAAAAAATAAAAATGTTAAAAGAATTATTTTGACAAGACCTGCTATTGAGGCAGGGGAAAATCTTGGTTTTTTGCCTGGTGATTTAAAAGAAAAATTAGATCCATACATGCAGCCATTATATGATTCTTTAAAAGACATGATTCCATCGGAAAAATTAAAAAAATATATGGAGGATGAAGTGATACAGATAGCTCCTTTGGCATTTATGAGAGGAAGGACACTTGATAACGCATTTGTTATTTTAGATGAAGGTCAAAATACAACTCACTCACAGATGAAAATGTTTTTAACACGAATGGGAAAAAATGCAAAGTTTATTATTACTGGTGATCCGGGACAGGTAGATTTACCAAGAAATGCTATTTCCGGAATTAAAGAAGCTATATTAATTTTAAAAAATACACCAGGTGTTGGTATTGTTCATTTAGACGAATCAGATGTTATTAGGAATAAATTAGTCAAGAAGATAGTTGACGCATACAAGAATATCGAAAATAACAACTAATATGGTTGATACCCTAACAACTTCAAATTTTAATTTTTCATTTCAAGAAAGCGTTTACCATGGTAAGGTTAGAGATGTTTATTATTTAAAAAATAATCTTGTTGTTATGGTTGCATCTGATAGAATTTCAGCATTTGATGTAGTTATGCCCAGAGGAATTCCTTATAAAGGACAAATTCTAAATCAAATTGCAATCAAAATGATGNATGAGACTAAAGATTTAGTTCCTAATTGGCTTATTCATAGTCCTGACCCTAATGTTTCGGTTGGGCACTTATGTACACCTTTTAAGGTTGAAATGGTTATTAGAGGATATTTATCAGGTCATGCTGCTAGACAATATAAAAAAGGAATCAGAAAATTATGTGGTGTTGAAATGCCCAATGGCATGAAAGAAAATGATAAATTTCCTGAACCGATAATTACTCCAGCAACTAAAGCTGAGTCAGGTAATCATGATGAAGATATCAGTAAAGAGGAAATAATTAATAGAAGGATTGTTTCAATCGAAGATTATGAAATTCTTGAAAAATACACAAAAATTCTCTTTAACAAAGGGTCTGAAATAGCAAGAGAGAGAGGTTTGATATTAGTAGATACCAAATATGAATTTGGAAAAACTAAAAATGGAGATATAGTTCTCATAGATGAAATACATACACCAGACTCATCAAGGTATTTCTATAGAGAAGGATATAAAGAAAGGCAAGATAGTAACAAACCACAAAAACAACTTTCAAAGGAATTTGTCAGACAATGGTTGATTTCTAATCACTTTCAAGGTTTAGAAGGTCAAAGAGTTCCTGAAATGTCTGACGATTATGTGAACTCTGTGTCTGAAAGATATGTTGAGCTTTATGAAAATATAACTTCAGAAAAATTTATTAAATCTGATTCAAAAAACATTTCACAAAGAATTTTTGATAATACGGAAATTTACCTAAAAGAATATTTTGAGCATTGATAAGATAATTTCAGAAATATCATCATTTGTCTGGGGTTTTCCACTGCTAATAATTCTAATAGGAGGTGGGCTTTATCTATTGATTATTTCAAGATTTATTCCTTTTAAATATTTTTTCCACGCTATTGATATCATTCGAGGTAAGTTTGATGATAAAAAATCTGATGGAGAAATAAGTCATTTTCAGGCTTTAACAACAGCCCTTTCGGCGACAGTTGGTATGGGAAATATTGCAGGTGTGGCAGTTGCAATTTCAATTGGAGGTCCTGGAGCAATATTTTGGATGTGGATTAGTGGTCTCATTGGAATGTCAACTAAATTTTTTACTTCAGCACTAGCAGTAATGTATAGGGGAGTTGATTCAGCAGGAAACAAACAAGGAGGTCCAATGTATTTTATTGTTAATGGTCTGGGTAAAAAGTGGCTGCCGATGGCAATTTTCTTTAGTTTTTGCGGTATGGTTGGGGCATTACCAGTTTTTAATGTTAATCAGCTAACACAGGCAATTAATGATATTATCTTAAGACCAAATGGTGTTGAAGTAGGTTTATTTTCGAATACAATTATTGGTTTATCACTTATCATTTTAACTTCAATTGTTATTCTTGGAGGTCTAAAAAGAATTAGTAGAGTATCTGCTAAACTTGTACCATTTATGGTGGGTGTTTATATTATTTCAGTTTTAATAATATTAATAATCAATTATGACAAATTGCCAGAATACGTATTTCTTATTTTTTATGATGCATTTAATGCTGATTACTATTCGGGTAATTCAGCTCTCGGTGGTGTTTTGGGAGCATTAATAATTCTTGGTATTAGAAGAGGTGCTTTTTCTAATGAAGCGGGTATTGGAATGGCTCCTATGGCTCACGGTGCAGCAAAGACAAATAACCCTGTGAAAGAAGGCTTTGTTGCTATGCTTGGACCATTTATCGATACAATTATAGTATGTACAATGACTGCTTTAGCAATTCTGGTAACAGGAGCTTGGAAATCCCAGGCTGATGGTGTAACCTTAACTGCCAATGCTTTTGAGTCCACTTTCTCAGAATTAGGGAATTATATATTACTTATCTGCGTATTTGTATTTAGTATATCTTCGCTCTTTTCATATTCTTATTATGGAACTAAATGTCTCTCATTTTTAGCAGGTGATCACAACAAAAAAAAATATAATTACATTTACATAATTAGTATTATGTTAGGTGCTACAACATCTTTATCAATGATGATTAATTTAATTGATACATTTTTTGCTCTAATGGCTATTCCTACAATGATAGGCACTCTAATTTTAGCACCAAAGGTTTTAAAACAATTAAATAAATATAAAATCAATGGNTAAATCAGAAAAATATTGGAAGATTAATATCAAATATGTGAAAATACTTCTCATAATTTGGTTTGTTTTTTCATTTCTTTTTGGAATTATTTTAAAAGATTTTTTAAATGAGTTTTCAATAGCTGGTTTTAAGCTTGGCTTTTGGTTTGCCCAACAAGGATCGATTTATGTCTTTGTAATTTTAATTTTTGTTTATGTTAAATTGATGAACAATCTTGATAAAAAATTTGGTTTTAAGAAATAAAAAATGAGTATTCAAACCTGGACATATATAATTGTAGGGATTACATTCTCAATTTATATCGGAATCGCTATTTGGTCAAGGGTTCAATCAACCAAAGAGTTTTATGTAGCTGGTGGAGGTGTAGGAGCTTGGGCAAATGGGATGGCTACTGCAGCAGATTGGATGAGTGCAGCATCTTTCATTTCAATGGCTGGTATTATTTCTTTTGCTGGTTATGATGGTGCAGTTTATTTAATGGGATGGACTGGTGGATATGTTCTTTTAGCCTTGCTTCTAGCTCCATATTTAAGGAAATTTGGAAAATTTACGGTTCCTGAATTCATTGGAGATCGTTATTATTCAAATAATGCAAGGTTAGTTGCTGTGTTCTGTGCTTTGTTGGTTTCTTTCACATATGTTGCTGGACAAATGAGGGGAGTAGGTATTGTATTCTCAAGATTTTTAGAGGTTGATATTGATACAGGAGTTATAATTGGAATGTTAATCGTTCTTTTTTATGCTGTATTAGGTGGAATGAAGGGAATTACATATACACAGGTAGCTCAGTATTGTGTATTAATTTTTGCCTTCATGGTACCTGCGATTTTTATTTCCATTCAAATGACCGGTAATCCAATACCACAATTAGGTTTTGGAAGTGAATTAATTAGTGAGCCTTCAACTTATTTATTAGACAAGCTTGATAATTTAAATGTAGAATTAGGATTTAATGAATACACAGATAATACAAAGCCTCTAATCGATGTTTTTGCTATAACATTAGCGCTAATGGTTGGAACTGCAGGTTTACCTCATGTAATTGTTAGATTTTTTACAGTAAAAAAAGTTTCAGATGCAAGAAAATCAGCAGGTATTGCCCTGTTGCTGATAGCTATACTTTACACCACAGCTCCAGCAGTTGCAGCTTTTGCTAGAACTAATTTACTGGAAACTATTTCAACAAAGCCTTATTCTGAAATTCCACAATGGTTTAAAAAATGGGAAAATACTGGATTAATCAAATTCGATGATTTAAATAACGATGGAATGATTAATTATTCAAATGACAATTCAAATGAGTTGTATGTTGATAGAGATATTATGGTGCTAGCTAATCCTGAAATTGCAAACTTACCAAATTGGGTAGTTGCCCTTGTTGCTGCAGGTGGATTGGCTGCAGCATTATCAACGGCGGCTGGTCTTCTATTAGTAATTTCAGCATCAGTTTCACATGATCTAATTAAAAGGGTATATTATCCTGAAATAAGCGAAAAAGGTGAATTAATTGCTGCAAGAATTTCAGCTTTTTTTGCCGTATGTATAGCTGGATATTTCGGAATAAATCCACCTGGTTTTGTTGCTGCTGTAGTTGCTCTAGCTTTTGGTTTGGCAGCTGCATCCTTCTTTCCAGCCATAGTAATGGGAATTTTTTATAAACAAATGAATAAGGAGGGTGCAATTGCTGGGATGCTAGTGGGAATAAGTTTAATGGTGTATTATATGTTAAAATTTAAATTTAATTTCTTTGGAGGTGGTTCTGCAGATGACTATTGGTTTGGTATTTCACCTGAAGGATTTGGTAGTGTAGCGATGGTTGTTAATTTTGTTATTTCATACATTGTTATGAAATTCACATCACCAACACCAGAAAAAATTAAAAAAATTGTGGATAATATAAGAATTCCCGAACATGAGTAGTTATCAAATTGACACCCGTAAAAAGTATGATGATTCATATAAGAAATCAGTTAATAATCCTGAGACTTTCTGGGATGAATTAGCATCACAAAATTTTATTTGGAATAAAAAATGGTCTAAGGTTGTTGATTGGGATTTTAAAAAAGCAAAAGTATCATGGTTTAAAGATGCTAAACTTAATATAACAACTAATTGCATTGATAGACATGCAAAGAATACCCCAGATAAAACAGCTATTATTTTTGAGCCTAATGATCCTTACGAAAAAAATAAACTATTCACTTATTCTGAGCTTCTCAAAGAGGTTTGTAAAATGGCAAATGTTCTAAAATCTATGGGTGTAAAAAAGGGAGATAGAGTCTGTATTTATTTACCCATGATTCCAGAGTTAGCATTTTCAGTTTTGGCTTGTGCTAGAATTGGGGCAATTCATTCTGTTGTTTTTGCTGGATTTTCCTCACAAGCCCTTGCTACAAGGATAGATGATTGTAAAAGTTCTTTAATTATAACCTCAGATGGTTCCTATCGTGGGAAAAAAATATTGAACCTCAAAGCTATTGTTGATGATGCTCTTGATATATGTAAAACTCAGCAAAAAGTGTTACTGATAAAAAGAACAAATGAATTGGTTAATTTGGTTGAAAAAAGAGATTTTTTTCTTGAGGATTTGATCGCTAATGTAGATGATAGTTGTGAAGCTGAGATTATGGATGCGGAAGATCCCTTATTTATTCTCTATACTTCAGGTTCTACCGGAAAACCTAAAGGAATGGTTCATACTTGCGGTGGTTATATGGTATATACATCATATACATTCAAAAATATATTTCAATATGAAGAAGATGATGTTTACTGGTGTACAGCAGATATAGGTTGGATAACAGGTCACAGTTACATTCTTTATGGACCTCTTTCAAATGGTGCATCAACCATTATGTTTGAGGGTGTTCCAAGTTATCCTGATTTTAGTAGATTTTGGCAAATCATTGATAAGTATAAAGTAAATCAATTTTATACAGCTCCAACAGCTATCAGGGCATTGGCTAAACAAGGTATTGGTCATTTTAAAGACTGTAGTTTAAAATCATTAAAAGTTCTTGGTACGGTTGGTGAGCCTATAAATGAAGAAGCATGGCAATGGTACAACTTACATGTTGGAAAAGATAGCTGTCCTATTGTTGATACTTGGTGGCAAACGGAAACAGGGGGTATTTTAATATCGTCGATACCTAAAATTATCCCTGATAAGCCAACTTTTGCAACCAAACCCTTTATAGGAGTTCAACCAATTTTATTAGATGATGAAGGAGAAGAGTTAAATAAACCTAACACCGTAGGAAAACTATGTATTAAGTATCCATGGCCTTCCATTGCTAGAACAATATGGGGCAATCATCAAAGGTATATTGACACTTATTTTTCTGCTTTCAAAAACATGTATTTTACAGGTGACGGTGCATTTAAAGATAAAGAAGGTAATTTTAGAATTACCGGTCGTGTTGATGACGTTATTATTGTTTCAGGACATAATTTAGGAACTGCTCCAATTGAAGATGCAATTAATGAACATGAAAGTATTGTTGAATCAGCTATTGTAGGCTTTCCTCATGAAATTAAAGGAAATGCTTTATACGGCTTTATTACTTTAAAATATAATCCTGAAAATATAAATCATATTAAAACAGAAATTAACTCATTGATTTCTGAGAAAATAGGCCCGATCGCAAAACTTGATAAGATTCAGATTACAACTGGTTTACCAAAAACCAGATCTGGGAAGATCATGAGAAGAATTTTAAGAAAAATTGCATCAAATCAAACCGAAGATTTAGGAGATATTAGCACACTTTTAAATCCTGATGTTGTTCAAGAAATTATTGATAATTATCAAATTTAATTGATTTAAGAACATCACTATAGTATTTTCTGTTTTTGCCAATAAAAATTTTATTATTTTCTTCTTTAATTAGACTTTCCATTTCTTCAATTGAAATGAATTTTAAATCATCAACTTCATTGTTTTTAAAGTCGAGGTTGATAGAATTTTTATCAATTTTTAATATGTAGGTGTGAAAAAACTCTTTGTCGATTGCTGTAGGATGAATATTTATACTTCTGTAAACACCAATTTTTAACAAATCTTTTGTGTTAATATTTATACCTGTTTCTTCTAAAGTTTCTCTTTTAGCAGCCTTTTTAATATTCTCATTAAATTTTACATGACCAGCTACTGAAACATCCCACACACCTGGATTTAATTCTTTTTTTTTAGATCTTTTCTGAATTAGTATATTCCCTTCNTCTGTGAAAATCCANACGTGTACAGTNGAATGAAATAAGCCTTTTCGATGAATCTCAGACTTACTTTTTTTTTGACCTGTTTTAGTTCCTTCAGGAGAATATACTTCTAAAAACTCCTCCTTCATAAAAGTTTATTGATTCTTTAGATTATTTAAAATAACTGAAGTCCTCACCAGATTTAATATTGATAAGTGTATTATAAATTAATTTAATAACATTTTCAACATCATTTTTATGAACCATTTCTACAGTGGTGTGCATATATCTTAGCGGTAGTGAAATTAATGCAGATGGAACTCCTCCATTACTGTAAGCAAAAGCGTCAGTATCTGTCCCAGTGTATCTGCTAGATGCAGCCCTTTGAAAAGGGATTTTATTTTTTTCTGCTGTTTTTATTATTAAGTCTCTAAGTTTTTGCTGAACTGCAGGCGCATAAGTAACAACAGGCCCTTTATTGAGTTCACATAATCCTTGTTTCTTCTGATTAATCATTGGAGTTGTTGTGTCATGAGTAACATCAGTAACAATAGCAACGTTNGGTTTAATTGTTTGAGTTATCATTTCTGCCCCTCTTAATCCAACCTCTTCTTGAACAGAGTTAGTTACATATAAGCCAAAAGGTAATTTCTTCTTATTTTCCTTGATTAGTCTAGCAACTTCAGCAATCATAAAACCGCCAATTCTATTATCAAGAGCCCTACATACAAAATTATCTTTATTTAGAATGTGAAAAGGATCGGGGTAGGTTATAACACAACCTACATGAACACCTAGTTTTTCAACCTCTTTTTTTGTTTTACAACCAACGTCAATAAAAATATTATCAAGTTTGGGTGGTTCTTCCTTTGACGCTAGTCTTGTATGAATAGCCGGCCAACCAAATACTCCTTTTACAATACCTTTTTCCGTGTGTATATTTACTATTTTGCTAGGTGCTATTTGATGATCACTTCCACCATTTCTGATAACAGAAATTAAACCTTTATCAGAAATATAATTTACATACCACGAAATTTCATCAGAATGACCCTCAATAACAACTTTATACTCATGCTCAGGATTAATTACGGCAACTGCTGAGCCGTAAGTATCTGTGATAAATTCATCAGCATAAGGCTTCAAATAGTCCATCCAAATCTTTTGACCTTCCCACTCATAACCTGTAGGTGAGGCATTATTTAAATATTGCTCAAGAAATTTCATTGACTTTTTATTTAATATGCTCTTGCTACTCATCACAGTTTTATTTTATATGTTAGATATGTAAAAATAATAATGATTTCTTTATTTATTATATATAATTTTATCATTTATTAAATATTTATTTTTTGTTTAAACAATATTTATTTTTTTTATTTATTTTCAGCACATTAATTTCATCATCACAACAGATTGATGATGATACTGCTACTGATTATATTAGAATTGAAGGTGATACTATTGTTAAGGGTTCTATTGGTTTAAATGAAGTATTGTTATTACCCAGAAGACCTTTTAAAAACTCTGAGGAAATTAGAAAATACCTAATTCTAAAAAGAAAGACAATAAAAGTGTATCCATATTCTGTAATGGCGTCTAGAAGACTAAAAAGTCTTAACAATAGGTTGTTAGTTATTAAAACTAAAAGGGAAAGAAGGAGATATACAAGAATGGTTCAAAAGTTTCTAGAGGACGAACTTACCCCTGAGTTAAGTAAATTAACTAAGTCTGAAGGTCAAATATTAATTAAATTAATATATCGTCAGACAGGAATTACTACTTATAATCTTGTCAAAAACCTAAGAAACGGAGTAAAGGCTTTTCTCTACAATACAACAGCTAGATTTTTTGATTTAAATCTAAAAACTGAATTTAATCCTGAGATTATTTTGGAGGACTATTATATTGAGGATATAATTCAAAGATCTGTTAGGGATAATTTAATCGAATATAATGAGCCGAAAAATAAATATGATTTATTTAAACTAAAAACTTTGTGGGATAAACAAAACTGATTATGAGTGAGAACTTTAAAATGATTGCAAAAACCTTTTATGGATTTGAAGAAATACTTTCAGAAGAGTTGCTTAAACTTGGTGCTCAAAAAATAATTAAAGGGAATAGAAATGTCAGTTTTTATGGTGATAAAGGTTTTATGTATAAATCTAACATTAGTCTAAGGACTGCTTTAAAGATTATAAAACCAATCAAAGAATTTAAGTTTAAAGATATCGATGAATATTATAAAAAGATATATGAAATCAAATGGGAGGATTATTTGGATTTTAATAGTTCTTTTCTGATAAACTCTGTTGTTTTTAACTCCAAAATTTTTAATAATTCAAAATTTACTTCTTTAAAAGCAAAAGATGCAATAGTCGATAGATTTCGAAATAAATTCAAAAATAGACCTAGTATTAATTCATTCAATCCAGAGTTAAAAATAGAAATACATGTTAACAGAAACTTCTGTACTATTTCACTAGACAGTTCTGGTGAATCTTTACATAAAAGAGGTTATAAAAAATATAACTCAGCAGCTCCATTGAATGAAGTATTGGCTGCTGGAATAATATTAATGTCAGCTTGGGATAAAAAATCTGATTTATTAGATCCTATGTGTGGTACAGGCACATTTCTTATTGAAGCAGCTATGATTGCTCGGAACATCGCTCCAAATCTTAATCGTTTGGCTTTTGCATTTGAAAAATGGAAAGACTGGGATAATGAATTGTTTGAAACAATTGAAGAGTCAGTAAAAAGTAAGGAAATAGAATTTGAGCACAAACTTTACGGATTTGATATTTCGGGAGCTATGATTAAAAAAGCTGAGAAAAACATAGAAATAAGTGGTTTAGGAGTTGATATTGAAATAGTAAAAAAGGATTTTTTAACCTCGATAAAAACTGATAATGATAAATTACATGTACTAATAAATCCACCATATGATAAAAGAATATCTGCAGATGTCAATCAACTATATAAAAAGATTGGTGACACTTTAAAAAATAATTATTTATATTCTGATGTTTGGATAATCACCGCAAATTTGGAGGCTATAAAATCAATCGGTTTAAAGTCTAGTAAAAAAATTAAATTATTTAATGCTAATCTTGAGTCAAGATTACTGAATTACAAGATTTATCCTGGTTCAAAGAAACACAAGGATTAAATTTATTTTTTTACAACTGGTATAAGGTATGAAACGGTGTAGCTAAATCCAGCTCCTAAACCTGAGCTATCGTATGTTCTGTTAAATCCTGGAATGTAAAAATTGGTGATATTTTGAATGTTCTTTTGTTTTATGACATTCTTTAATTGAAGTTCAAAACCNAGAAAAAGATTATTTAATATTTCGGTTTTCATACCAAACATGAACTCAATCCATATGGCATTTAAGTTTGACAAATTAATTGGACTATTAATTATTGATTCTCCCCAGTAAATACTATGTGTATTATAAATAGTGTAGCTGTTAATATTTTGATCAAAATTGCTGTAACCAGCACTTAAGCCAGAGTAGACAATATTTTGCGTTCTAATATCTTTGTTTAATTTAAAATTTACCCCAAACTTTACATATGTTCCTTTAACCGAGGAATTTAAGTAATTACTATTTATGACTTTTTCCTCATTTCCGATTTCAGTAAATACGTAAAATGACTCCTTTAGTCTGATATCTCCACTTAAAGAAAANCCTGAATAATCTTCATNAGTAGCAGACCTTATTATCTTATTTAAATCTAATCCCGCTCTAACACCAAATTTTTCGAGTGTATCATTTGCCGTTTTAACATTACCAATGGTAATATTAACAAATAAAAAAGTAATTATGCTAATGAAGTATTTTAACATGAGATTGATTTTCATTGTTAACAGAATCGTTTAAAATAATTACATCAGAAATCCAGTTTGTAGGACTTGTAGTATTTATGGGATCATAGGGTAGAGCTAGTGATAAATTGTAATTATTAATAAAACCACATGCTCTTGAAATGAATCTTTCATTTATTTCATAGTCAACATATAAATGATTAGGTAAACCACTTGGAATGACCGTAATATCTTCCGAAAAATCTTTACATAACTTAAAATTTGAAACAGATTCATCATCTCTTAGTGGAATTGCAATAGAATCGGTATTTATACCGTTAATCTCATTTATCAGTGTAAACTCACTATTTTTAATAATGTAAACCCCTAGGCTTTCCACATTTTTTCTTTCCTCAGGATTATTAACATCATAAAATGTGATAATCATTCTTGGAGTAGTCAAAGTTGATTCAGGGCATATATCATCACTTTCACAATTATAACTTGTAACAGTTGCAATCAATATTATAAAAAACTTTTTCATTTATATTTTTTCTAAAAGTACAACATTTTCTACATGATATGTTTGTGGAAACATATCAATAGCTTGTGAAGTTTTTAATTCATAAATTTCTTTTAAATCTATTATATCCCTAGCCTGAGTTGAACTATTACAACTCACATAAATAATCTTGTCAGGTGATAATTTAATTAAGGAATGAATAACAGATTTATCAAGTCCGTTTCTTGGGGGATCAACAATAATTATTTCAGGGTTTTTATGGTTTCTTATTGGTTTGTTAATAATATCCTTAACATCCCCTTTAATAAATTCACAATTTGAAATATTGTTAAGCTTGGCATTTGATTTTGCAGAAATTATAGCATCTTCTACTGTTTCAATTCCAACAATTTTTTTTGCATCTTTTGCTAGGAATAATGAAATTGTCCCAATACCGCAGTAAAGATCATACACTGTTTCATTTCCTTTTAAATCGGCAAATTTTTTCACAATATTATAAAGTTTGCGGGTTTGAAAAGAATTCGTTTGAAAAAATGATTTTGCTGAAATCTTAAAAGACAGATCATTTATTTTTTCGGTTATATAATTGACTCCGCTAAAACATTTTATATCTAAATCATAAATTGTATCATTTGCTTTCTTATTAACAACGTAAAGAATTGACTGAATCTCCTTGAATTCAGATTCTATACATTGTAAAAGTTTTTTGGATTTTTCAGAAAATTTGTAAAACTGAATTAATATCATAATTTCTTTTGTCGTGGTAGATCTGATCATTAAATTTCTGATATCACCTTTTTGTTTAATTAAATCAAAAAAATCCAGTTTTAACTCTTCTGCTTTTTTCTTAATAAAATTTCTAATTTTATTAGAAATATTTGCCTGCAGAAAGCATTTTTCAATATCTATAACTTTACTCCACATTCCAGATTTATGAAAACCTAGTGCATTCTTATTTCTAATGCTATTTCCTTCATAAATCTCTTTTTCTGTAATCCATCTGGAATTGCTAAAAGAAAACTCCATTTTATTTCTATAATAATAAGTTTTTTCGGATTTAATTATGGGTAGTTTTATATATCCTTCAGTTTTACCAATTCTATTCAGATTTTCAGTCACTTCTTTATCCTTATACTTTAGTTGATCTTCATAATTCATGTTTTGCCAGCTACATCCTCCACAAAGTTCAAAATGTGAGCATTTTGGATTTATTCTTTTTGAAGAGTATTTATGATATTTAATTATGTCACCTTCTAAATATGATTTTCTTTTCTTCCTAACTCTAATGTCTACAATATCGCCAGGCACACCATTTTTTGTAAAAATTATTTTTTCTCCCTCTTTTTTGGAAATAGATTTGCCTAGCGAACCAGCATCTGTTAGTTTAATTTTTTCTAAAACTATATTTCTTTTTTTTCTACCCAATTCAAATTAAATTTTACTAAATATAATTCATTAAATTTGGACAAAATATAACTAGCTTAAAATTATTATAATGTTGACTTCAAAAGATCTAATTAATCTTGAATACGAATACGGAGCTCATAACTATCATCCATTACCGGTTGTTTTAGAAAAAGGAGAAGGTGTGTATCTTTGGGATGTAGAAGGAAAAAAATATTTTGATTTTCTATCAGCATACAGTGCTGTAAATCAAGGGCANTGTCATCCAAAAATAATATCTGCATTAATTGATCAGTCAAAAAAACTTACTTTAACATCAAGGGCTTTTCATAACAACGTCCTAGGTCAATATGAGAAATTTATCACTGATTTTTTTGATTATGATAAGGTTTTACCAATGAACACAGGAGTTGAAGGGGGTGAAACTGCAATCAAGTTAGCAAGAAAATGGGGGTATGAGGTAAAAAAAATCCCCACAGATTCTGCAAAAATAATATTTGTTGAAGGAAACTTTTGGGGAAGAACCCTTGGTGCTATTTCATCTTCTACGGATCCAAGTAGTACAAACGGCTTTGGGCCGTTTATGCCTGGGTATGAAATTATACCTTACAACAATCTAGATTCTCTAAAAGAAGCATTAAAAGATCCAAATGTTGCTGCTTTTATGGTAGAACCGATTCAAGGTGAGGCTGGAGTAGTAGTCCCAGACGAAAACTACTTAAGGAATGCGTATGAAATGTGTAAAGACTCCAATGTTTTATTTATAGCTGATGAAGTTCAAACTGGTATTGGAAGGACTGGTAAAATGATTTGTTGTGAACATCATGGTTTTAAGCCTGATATTTTGATTTTAGGAAAGGCGCTTTCTGGAGGAGTCTTTCCTGTTTCAGCAATTTTAGCTTCAGATGAGGTGATGCTTACAATTAAACCAGGAGAGCATGGTTCTACTTTTGGTGGTAATCCTGTGGCGTGCGAAGTAGCGATGGCAGCATTGAAAGTAATCAGAGATGAAAAATTATCTGAAAATGCTCACAATATGGGTGTCATATTTCGGGATAAAATTCAAACATATATTAACAATAGTAATATTGTTGAAAAAATTAGAGGAAAGGGGTTGTTAAACGCGATTGTAATCAAAGATGATGAAAATAGTGATATAGCATGGAATATATGCTTAAAAATGGCTGAAAAAGGTTTGTTAGCAAAGCCAACACATGGTAATATAATAAGATTTGCACCACCTCTAATAATAAATGAAGATCAACTAAATAATTGTATTGAAATAATTATCTCATCTCTGAAAGATTTTGAATAATATTTTAATAAATTAGTACTACTAACCACTTCATATGTCTACAATTTATCTTGATAATGCTGCTACAACTAAGGTTAGAGATGAAATTGTTGATGCCATGTCAACTATTATAAAAAATGAATATGGAAACCCTTCATCTACACATAGTTACGGTAGGTCATCTAAATCTATTGTTGAATTATCAAGAAAGGAAATTTCTAATATTTTAAATGTAAAATCATCAGAAATTATTTTTACTTCTGGAGGCACAGAAGGAGATAATATGATTATCAGAAATTGTGTAAATAATTTAGATGTTAGACATATTATAACCTCTAAAATTGAACATCACGCTGTTACCCATACAATTGATGATCTGTTAAGAACTGATAAAATTAAAGTGTCATTTGTTAAACTTTCAAAATCAGGAGACGTAGATTTGGAAGACTTGGAAAATATTCTAAAAAATTCTAATCAAAAATGTCTAGTTTCTTTAATGCATATCAATAATGAGATTGGAAATATTACAGATATCGATGCGGTTTCAAAAATTTGCAAAAAATATAATTCTTTATTTCACAGTGACACAGTACAATCAGTTGGGCATTATGATTTAGATTTTGAAAAAATAAAAGTTGATTTTTTTGTTGCTAGTGCTCATAAGTTTCATGGACCAAAAGGAATTGGCTTTGCGTTCGTTAGGAAAAATACCAATCTTGGACCTTATTTAACAGGGGGAATGCAGGAAAAGGGCCTGAGAGCCGGGACCGAATCAGTTCACAATATTGTTGGAATGTCAGAAGCTTTAAAAATATCTACTAAGAATTTAAAATCTGAAAAGAAACATATTAGCGAACTTAAAAATTATTTTATTTCAGAAATAAAAAAGAAAATTAAGGACGTTAAATTTAACGGATTATGTGATGATAATAATAAGTCAACCTATACACTTGTTAACGTCTTGCTTCCGATTAAACGTGAAACAGGAGGATTATTCATGTTTAAATTAGATATGAAGGGTATTGCATGTTCAAAAGGAAGTGCTTGTCAGAGTGGAAGTGACTCAGGCTCTCACGTTCTTAGAGAAATTCAAAATAATGAAGACAATCAAAAAGTTTCACTAAGATTTTCATTCAGTATTTTCAATACTAAGGATGAAGTTGATTATGTAATTAATCAAATTGACAGTCTAGTTAATTAAAATTTAATTTCCATATTTAGATTAAATATTCTTGGACTAAGATAATTTGGGATACTGTATTGTCTTTTTGAGTATACATCTCTTACCCATGTATTTGTTATAGTATTTTGTATGTTGAACATATTAAAAATCTCAAATCCAATGGAAAACTCCTCAACGTTAAATAATATATTTGAATCCTTAATTAAATACATAATTCCTAGATCTGCTCTCTTATAATCAGGTAATCTGTTTTGATAAGCATAAGGATCAGCATAGCTAGGCGATCCACCTGGTAATCCGGTGTTATAAATAAGATTAATAAACATCTTTAAGTTGGGCATATTTGGCACATAATCCTGGAATAGTATTCCAAATTTCAATCTTTGATCTGTTGGTCTAGAAATGTATCCTCTATTGTCAATATTTTCTTCGGTCTTTAGATATCCAAAACTGAACCATGATTCAGTTCCTTTNACAAATTCACCGTTAAGTCTCAAATCCAACCCATATGCATATCCAAAAGCATTATTAGTTGCTTGATACCTGATTCTGACATTATCAATCGTGTAAGGATTAATATTTTCTAAATCTTTATAGTAAATTTCAGAATTTAATTTAAATGGTCTTTTCCATAAATCAAATTTATATTCATTTGAAAAAACATAATGAGTTGATTTTTGAGCTTCAACTGACGGGTTAATTTGCCCATTAAAACTTCTTAATTCTTTGTAAAAGGGAGGCTGGTGATAAATACCATATTTCAGATTAAATATCATATTAGGATTCCAGTTTGGAATATATCCAATTTGAAGCCTAGGACTAACTACTGTATTATTGGATAAGTCTTCGCTAGAATCAATTGACCAATTATGGACTCTAAAACCAAGGTTGTAGTATATCTTATTATCATTAATATAGCTTTCGTTTTCCCATTGACTATAAAATTGTATTCTATTNATAGTNGATTNNGTNGTNGCTCGAATATTTTGAAAAGGAACTATTGGTCCTTGATTTGCTTCATAAGGTTGTTCTGAAATATTTGTTAAAAAAGGTGGGTCAATTAAGTAGCCTGCCGAATCTATAACTTCCCATTCAACAATTCTGTCATTGATTTTTTCTGATGTAAATTTCAAAGAAAAATTAAATTCATTTTTATTCCTAATTAATTTGAGTTTAGATTCCACATTAAAAATTTGTGCATTAAGGTTATTTCTTGCGTGGTTTAATTGACTTCCAACTCCTTGGCTGAATTCAACTTCACCTAAATCTTCATCCCCAATATTTGAATTAACCTCGGCTAAATTATATTGAGCTAGTATATCAAAATATTCTTTCTCATTGGTGTTGTAAAATGATGTATTAAATGTGTATGTATCTCTCTGATTTGGCATAAAATCCAAAGAAAAAGAGTTAAAAAATGTAGAATACTTATCTTTCTCTTCACCGTTATAAAAAATAATAAGTGCTAATGGATTATCTAATGTCCCAAAGTTAGTCTGTCTGTTTAAAGGTTTAAAATTGTACCTGTTGATTGAAAAATTTGTGATACTTGAAATATTAATTTTTGAATTGAATTTAATTTTTAAAAAATTCTGAAAATCAAAAAATGATGGTTTAAAATTAGAGTTAGTTTCTTTGGAATTGACAAGCAGGGAATTGTCTCTGTATCTTAATCCTAAAATATTTGAAATTTTATTATTTTTTGTAATATTTTCAGAAGTAAAACTCCCACCTAATAAACTTGAATTTAAATTATACTTATTTGTTTCTGGGGATTTATACTTAATATCCAAAACAGATGACATTTTATCGCCGTAAATTGCATCAAATCCACCAGATGAAAACTTGATATCTTCAATCATTTCTGAATTTACGAAGCTAAGTCCTTCTTGTTGACCTGATCTTATTAAAAATGGCCTGTATATTTCAATCCCATTTACGTAAACCAGATTTTCATCAAAATTTCCCCCTCTTACTGAATATTGCGTACTCATTTCATTGTTGATGCTTACCCCAGGAAGTGTTTTAAGAATATTTTCTATTCCAGGTTGCACCCCTTTTATATTTCTTAATTTTTCAGGTGAAATACTTAAAATAGATTTTAATTCTGCTCTTGTAAATGAGTTTAAAATAACTTCAGAAATTTGTTCAAATTTGGTATTTAATATAGGATTGAATTCCAAAATTTCATTTTCTAATAACTCAACACTTATTTTAAGTTGCTTGTGATTAATATGACTAAAGACAATATCAATTTCTTTATCAGCTTCAAGTACTATTTTGTAGAAACCGTTTTCATCACTAATTGAACCTTTATCATTAAATTTAATATTAACATCCTTGATTGGTAAATTTTGATCATCCAAAATTAGACCTGTTAGAATTCCTTGCTGAGAAAAAAGAGAAAAAAAACTTAGATATATGAAAAGCGATAAAATTTTTTTCATTATTTGATCTTTCTGTAAAATGTTTTTATTAATTTTTTTTCATTACCAACATTATCTTCNATTTTGATTTCTAAAACGTTTTTTGCATCATCTTTGTTAACGTTATCATTAAAATCATATGATAAAATTCCTTTCATAGGATTATATTCTAATAGAATCCATTTATCATTAATAGTGCCTCTGTAATTTTTAACTCCTGATTCATTGTCGCTTATTTTGATGCTTAAATTTTTTCTGTTTGAAATCCATTGATTGTCCGAAATATCAATTACACTTACATTAGGTTTTATTGAATCAATTTTAATCANAAAATCACCAAGGTTATTAACTTTTGCAATAACATAATTTTCTTCTTTTTTACTTGAAACGAATGATGATTTTTTATTTTCACCAATTCTGCCTATGTACGTCCTATTTCTTATAGAATCATTATAACGACTGATATCCATTTTAATTGTTATTCCTTTTAGAAGGGGTATTGAGTCTTTATCAACATGAAGCAAGTTATTTTCTTCAAAAATCTGAATCATTTTATCTGTATAAAATGAGTTTTTTTCGATTGAAACTTTTGCCCCGGGGAATTTAAAATTATATGCACTATCCTTATTTACTTTGAACATATTTTTAAAATCTAATTTTCTATTTGATAAATCATTTTGTTTTACCCATTGAATTGGCACTAGAATTTCAGACTGGTTTTTGTTAAAATCAAATAATTTTACACTGTAGAGATAAGTAACATTAGTTTCATTTATTTTAACTACACCATCGCCAAGCGATCTTTTGTACATATCGAGTGGATTAAACTCCTCAATATATAATTTTTGAATTTTTATTTTTTTATTCTTGTAATAAGGATAATCAATAAAAGTATTTATGTGTCTCCATTCATCGTACGAAAATGAATTTAGGTCCATATTAAAAATTTCATTACCATCTATACTTGTTTTAATGTTAGATAAACCCATTTTATTCCATGTATTATTCATCCGGTCGAATGAATTAATACCAAATCCAACAGGTCCANTTGTTTTTAATGTATCTGAAATAAATAAATTATTTGAAATTTTTTTCAATTTTAGTTCATTGAAACTTGAATTTGAACCACTTATTGAGTTTTCAGGAATTAATTTATAGTAAAGACCTAAAACTACAGGTGGTATGGTGTCCCTAACCGAATAATTTTTAAATGCCATGGGATTTATTGGACGATCCAATTCATCTCTAAGTTCATAGTGTAAATGCGGTCCAAAACTTCTCCCTGTATTTCCGCTAAAACCGATTAACTCTTTTTCAGAAATTCTAATTTCATCTTTTGAGGGGTAAGTCCTGAAGGTGTATGATTCTTTAGAGTATTGAATTTCTTTTACAATTTTTTCAATTTTAGGCGAAAACTTTTGGAGGTGTGCATAAACCGAGGACTGACCATTGTCATGTTTGATATATAATGCCTTTCCATATCCACCATGAGTAATTTGGATTCTACTTACATAGCCATCTCCGATTGAATAAACCTTAAAACCTTCGGTTCCTTTGGTTTTTATGTCAATACCTGCATGAAAATGATTAGGTCTCAGCTCACCAAATGTGCCAGAAAGAATAATTGGAATTTCAAGAGGATAATCACCAGAATTTTGTGAATTTATTATTGAAGCATAAAGAAAAAATATTGTCAATAAATAATATCTCATTAACCCTAAAATAATATATAATTGTTAAGTTATAAATGAAAAATTCAGAAAATTTAAAATATAATGTTTAAATTGGATATATAGTATTTGTACTATGGATAAAATTAAGGATTTGCTGTCTGATTTAGAGAAAAAAGTTGAATCTAATTTAAATGAACTTTTAAGTCTTAGAGAGCAAAACAATGAGTTATTAGACAAGAATAAATCCTTAATCAATGAAAGGAATGATTTAATGTTAGATTTGGAATCTCTTGAAGAAAAGTTTAAGGCATTAAAAATTGCAAATACTATTACAGGTAGTGAAAATAATATTAATGAAACAAGAAGCGAAATAAATTCGCTTATTAGAGAAATAGATTTATGTATTTCTCAATTATCAGAGTAATTATGGGTGATAAGCTCAAAATTAAGTTATCAGTTGCTAATAGAATATATCCTTTAACAATTGATCCTTCTCAGGAAGAGGGGCTTAGATTAGCTTCCCAACAAATAAATACTCTGATAAAAAAGTTTGAACAGAATTATTCTGTCAGGGACAAGCAAGATGCTTTGGCTATGTGTGCTTTACAAATTGCTTCAAGTAAAAAACAAAATTCTTTAAATGAAGAAACATTTATTAATGATGTGGAGGATAGATTATCTAACCTAATAAATATTCTTGATGAAAAGAGTTAAGTTCTTTAAATAATATNATAAAACTACCTACATTAGTTTTTTTTGTAAACTCAACGCTAATTAATTATAAAGGGTGAGTTTAGGTTGTTAAATCGTGCTGAAATTTTTCAGATTTTTGATCAGTCTTGTAGCCCTAATCCTGTTAAACTGGAGTTTAAATAAAAAAGCTTTTGTAGGTTTTTTTTAAAAATTAAATTAATGGAAATATCAAGTGGGTTAATAATTGCAGGGATAATAGGTTTAATTGCAGGAATTGTTATAATTAGTCTTATCAATAAAAATAAATCATTAAGTCTATTAAGTGATGCAAAAAAAGAAGCTGAAAAAATTATTGAATCAGCAAAAGATAAGGGCGAGAGTATAAAAAACAATAAAATACTACAGGCGAAAGAAAAATTTTTAGAGTTAAAATCAGAACATGAAAAAATTATTTTTTCCAGAGAGGATAAAATAAAAATAATAGAAAGAGAAATTTCATCCAAAGAATCCAAAATTGATTCAATTATAAAAAAGCAAGAATCTTTAACTTCAGATTTAGAAAAAAAGAATGCCGAAATTGAATTAAAGTTAAACACATTAGAAAAGAAGGCAAAAGAGGTAGAAAAAGTAAGAAAAAATCAAATAAAGCAACTTGAGGTTATTTCTGGACTTTCAGAAAAAGAAGCGAAGAAAAGTTTGCTTGAATCCCTGAAAAAAGATGCTGAAAATGATGCTTTATCCTATGCAAAAGAGAAAATGGAAGAGGCTGAGCTAACTGTGAAAGAAAATGCTAAAAAAATTATCTTAAATACTATTCAGAGAATTGGTGCAGAAGAGGCTATTGACAACACTGTTTCGGTTTTTAATATTGAATCTGATGATATTAAAGGTAGAATAATTGGTAGGGAAGGTAGGAATATTAGAGCTCTTGAATCAGCTACTGGAGTTGAAATAATTGTTGATGATACACCAGAAGCTATAATACTTTCGTGTTTTGATTCTATTAGAAGAGAGATAGCTAGAATTTCGTTACATAAACTAGTTAAAGATGGAAGAATACATCCTGCTAGAATTGAGGAGGTTGTAAAGAAAACAAAAAAAGAAATTGATCAGGAAATTATTGAGGTAGGCAAAAGAACAGTTATTGATTTAGGAATCAATGGGTTACACCCTGAATTGATTAAATATGTAGGTAGAATGAAATATAGATCATCATATGGTCAAAATTTACTTCAACATTCAAAAGAAGTAGCTAAATTATGTGCAATTATGGCATCTGAAATGGGTATTGATCCTAAAATGGCAAAAAGAGCTGGTTTACTTCACGATATAGGGAAAGTTCCAAGTATAGAAAAAGATATTGAGACACCACATGCAATTTTAGGAATGCAATGGGCTGAAAAATTTGGTGAACATACTAATGTTTGCAATGCAATCGGAGCCCATCACGATGAAATTGAAATGAACTGTTTAATATCCCCCATAATCCAGGTTTGTGATGCAATGTCAGGGGCTAGACCGGGAGCTAGAAGACAAGTTCTTGACTCTTATATTGAAAGATTAAAAAATCTTGAGGATATAGCCCTTGATTTTAATGGTGTTGAAAAGGCTTATGCTATTCAAGCTGGAAGAGAACTTAGAGTAATGGTTGAAAGTGAAAAAATAAATGATGAGGAAGCATCGAATTTATCTTTTCAAATATCACAAAAAATCCAAACTGATATGACATATCCAGGTCAAGTTAAAGTTACAGTAATAAGGGAAACTCGGGCGGTTAATATTGCTAAATAAACTTAGATCTCGGGTGAAATTTTTTCATAACATTGATTAATGCAGTATTATCAAGATGCATATATATCTCTGTTGTTGTTATGCTTTCATGTCCTAACAATTGTTGAATAGTTTTCAGATCAGCTCCGTTTTCTAAAAGGTGTGTTGCAAAAGAATGTCTAAAAGTATGAGGAGATATTAATTTTTCTATCATACATTTTTTTGAAAGATTTTTAACTATTGTAAAAATCATAGCCCTTGTAAGCCTACTTCCATTTCTATTTAAAAATAATATGTCTGAGTATTTTGGATTAATATTTAATTTAGATCTTGAGTTTAATATATATCCGTTAATACATTTTTTATTTATTTCACTTATAGGAATCAATCTTTGTTTATTTCCTTTTCCAGTAACTTTTATAAAATCCTCAGAAAAGTACAAATCTGAAATTTTCAATTCTATCAACTCACTAACTCTTAACCCACAACCGTATAATGTTTCGATAATAGCAATATTTCGTTCAGATTCCTTTTTAGTTTTGTCAATACTTTTTATCATCAGATTTATTTCATCTAATGAAAGAGTACTAGGAAGTTTCCTTTGTTGTTTTGGAGATTCGATATTCGTAAGTGGATTGTTGTTAATCAATTTTTCAAATAATAAATAATCATAAAAGCTTCTGATCCCTGAAATTATCCTTGATTGTGAGTTGGCTTTAACCTCTTTTGAAATATGATAAACAAACTCTTTGATTTGGTCTGGTTTAACGGCTAGGGGACCAGTAAACTGTGATTTATTAGTCAGAAATGATTCAAGTTTTTTTAAATCATTTTCATAGCTAATTATAGAGTTGTCACTTAACCCCCTTTCAATTTTGAGATAATCTTTATAATCATTAATAGCATGAATCCATTTCATAATGTATCAATCTCTAATAAATTTAATAAATTTGAATCATGAAAAAAATTATCATTGTTAACGGTCCGAATTTAAATCTTTTAGGTCAGAGAGAAACCGACATTTACGGAAACAAATCTTTTGAGGACTTTTTTAATGATTTGAAAAATAAGTTTTCATCGGTTAAAATCGATTATTATCAATCGAATATTGAAGGGGAGATAATTGATAAATTACAAGAAGTTGGATTTAGTCTTGATGGAATAATTTTAAATGCTGCAGCATACACTCATACTTCAGTTGGGATTGCTGATGCTATAGCTGCAATTAAAACCCCAGTAATTGAGGTACATATCTCCAATATACACTCCAGAGAGGAATTTAGACATAACTCATTAATATCTAAGAANGTTAAAGGTATTGTATGTGGATTTGGTCTACAATCCTACGAATTGGCCTTGAAAGCTTTCCTTTANAGGTGAATTACTTCATCATAAGCTGCTGCAACAGCTTCCATAACAGCTTCTGACATTGTTGGGTGAGGATGAATAGCCTTTAACACCTCTGTGCCCGTTGTTTCAAGTTTTCTCCCTAAAACTGCTTCAGCAATCATATCTGTTACCCCAGCACCAATCATATGACATCCTAGCCATTCACCATATTTTTCATCAAATATTACCTTAACAAAACCCTCCTTGGAGCCTGAAGCGCTGGCTTTACCTGAAGCTGAGAATGGGAATTTACCTACTTTTATTTTATATCCTTTTTCTAAAGCTTGTTTTTCAGTTAATCCAACACTAGATATTTCAGGGCTGCAATATGTGCATCCAGGGATATTTCCATAATCGATAGGAGACACATCATGACCTGCAATTTTTTCAACACACAATATTCCTTCCGCTGATGCTACATGTGCTAATGCTGGGCCTGCAACAATATCACCGATTGCATAGTATCCAGGAATATTGGTGTTATACCATTTATCGACCAATATTTTATCTCTGTCTGTAGCAATACCAACATCTTCAAGACCAATATTTTCTATATTAGATTTTATTCCAACAGCAGAAAGTAAAATTTCAGATTCAATTATTTCTTCTTTTCCATTAGATTTAACCGATGCTAAAACCTTATTTTTTTTCTTTTCAACAGAAATTACTTCGGATGAAGTCATGATTTTTATGCCTTTTTTCTTAAATGATTTTTCTAATTCTTTAGAAACATCTACATCTTCTAAGGGCACAATATTTGGCATGTATTCAATCACGGTAACATCACTACCGATGCTATTATAAAAATACGCAAACTCTATTCCTATTGCTCCAGATCCTACAATAGTTATACTTTTTGGCTGCTTTTCAAGAGTCATTGCTTCACGATATCCAATTACTTGTTTACCATCTTGTGGAATTGAGGGTAGAACTCTTGATTTGGCACCTGTTGCTATTATTATGTGTTTGGCACTATAATCAGTTCCATCTACGGATACAACCTTGTTTTTTTTAATCTTACCAAAACCTTTAAGGATATCAATTTTATTCTTTTTCATCAAAAAGTTAACCCCTTTACTCATTCCTGAAGCGACATTTCTGCTACGTTCGATTACCTTCTTAAAATCATGGCTAATATTGTCAGCATTTAAACCGTAGTCCTCAGCATGATTCAAATATTCAAATACTTGTGCTGATTTTAATAGGGCTTTAGTTGGAATACAACCCCAATTTAGACAAACTCCACCAAGACTTTCTTTTTCTACTACAGCGGTTTTAAATCCTAATTGAGATGCTCTAATAGCTGTTACATAACCTCCAGGTCCACTTCCTAGAACAATGATATCATAATTACTCATATATTATTTTTTATTTGGGTCTTTTTTAAAATCAATACTGACTGAATTCACACAATATCTTAATCCGGTTTCAGTTGGCCCGTCATTAAATACGTGACCAAGATGACCATCACATTTAACACAAACTATTTCTGTCCTTATCATGTTGTGTGAATAATCCTCTACATATTTTATAGTTCCTTCAATTGCTTCATCAAAACTTGGCCATCCACAATTAGTTTCAAATTTCTGGTCACTGTTAAATAGTGGAGTTTTACATCCATTACAGTTATAAACTCCATTTTCAAAATGTAAATTATACTTACCAGTATGAGGATATTCTGTACCTTTTTGTCTCAGAACTCTATACTCTTCGTCACTAAGTATATCTTTCCATTCTTTTTCAGTTTTATTTACTTTTTGTTTGCTCATTTCATATTTGTTTTGATGGTTCTTGTTTTGAGAAATCACAACGTTTGAAAAGGTAAAACATAAAAGAATAAACAAAGTGATTTTTTTCATCATTAAAAAATTAATCAAATGGATAAAATATTGTAATATTAGTATCTGTTTGAAATCAATTGCAAATTTATTTTAATTAAATGAGATTTTATAAAAAAGGTGATAAAAAGTTATTAAACGCATGGGCTGTTTACGATTGGGCAAATTCTGTATACCCACTTGTTATTTCAACAGCAATATTTCCAATCTATTTTAAATCAATAACTAAAGGGGAGAGCGTTGATTTTTTATGGTTTAATTCAATAGAAAATGATGCTTTTATCGGATATATTTCATCATTTACCTTTTTGATATTAGCTATTATCTCTCCATTATTATCTGGAATTGCTGATCATACCGGATATAAAAAACTCTTTATGAAGTTTTTCTGTTATCTAGGTGCTATTTCTTGTATGTTGTTGTATAGTTTTGATTTAGATAATTTCGACTTGGGAATAATTTATTACTTTTTTGCTGTGGTCGGATTTTGGGGGAGTCTAGTTTTCTACAATTCATATTTACCGGATATTGCTAATATAGATCAACAAGATATTACAAGTGCTAAAGGTTATTCTCTGGGTTACCTTGGAAGTATAATTTTGCTCATTTTTTGTTTGTTTATGATGCAATTTCCTGAAATTTTAAACTTGAATAATCAGCAACAAGCAGTCAAAATTTCATTTGTTCTTGTTGGTGTTTGGTGGTTGGTTTTTAGTCAATATTCATTTTATTATTTACCTGGAAGAAAACATTATAATATTAAAAAAAGCAATCTATATTCAATCGAAACTTTTTTGAGTGGTTTTAACCAGTTAGTTGATGTTTTAAAGCAACTTAAAGTCAATAGAAAACTTAGAATATTCCTATTTTCATTTTTTATCTTTACAATTCCAACCCAAACTATTATTCTTCTGGCTAGTTATTTTGGTGCAGACTTAGATGAAATAGGTTGGAAGGATGCAGAAAGCATGCAAACGGGTCTTATATTAGCAATTATTGTTATTCAGATTCTAGCTGCAGCTGGAGCTTACCTAAGTGCAAAACTCTCAGATATTTTTGGTAATATCAGAACATTAATGGGCATAAATATTTTATGGGGAATAATATGTTTTTATGGCTATTATGTGACAACACCTACTGAATTTTATATTGCTGCAGGTTTTATTGGGTTAGGAATGGGTGGTATTCAGTCTCTCTCGCGATCTACTTATTCTAAATTGATTGATGTAAAATATTCAACTTCTTATTTTAGTTTTTATGATGTTTCTCAAAAGCTGAGTATAGTCTTAGGTACAGCATTGTATGCAACAATGGATGTTTTTACCGGAAGTATTCGACTTGCAATTTTAATTTTTGCTTTGTTTTTTATTCCATCAATTTTTTTACTAAAACAAATTTCAAAAAGGTAAATTTTAATGGCATAGTAGTTGAAATATACTAATAGTTATAAGTATGTTTTTATATAATCTACAGATATAAAATCATTTATATAACATTAAAATTTTTATATGTCTAGAAAAAATCTTTTTAACATTGACAATTTGTCAGCTCAGGATATTGATGAAAATTCTGAATTAATACCTTTGATGACACCAGAGGATGAATTGGAAATAAGTAAGGAGGAACTTCCACAGACCTTGCCAATACTTTCCTTAAGAAACACTGTCCTATTTCCTGGCGTCGTAATACCTATCACAGCCTCAAGAGACAAATCTATTAGACTTATTAAAGATGCTAATAATTTTAATAAATTGATTGGAGTAGTTGCTCAGAAAGATGAGAGTGTTGAGGACCCCAAGTTAAAAGATATTTACAATATTGGAACTGTAGCTAAAATTATTAAAGTTTTACAAATGCCAGATGGTAATACAACTGTCATAATTCAAGGAAAAAAACGATTTGAAATTGAAAGGGTTATTTCAGAAACCCCTTATATCACATCAAATATAAAAGATAATCCTGAGGAAAATCCTGGTAAAGAAAATTCTGAATTTAATGCAATTATTGACTCAATTAAAGATTTGTCGTTAGAAATCATTAAAAGAAACCCTAACATTCCCTCGGAAGCTTCATTTGCGATTAAGAATATTGAAAGTAACTCATTCCTTATAAATTTTGTTGCTTCAAATTTAAATCTTCCTGTTAACGAAAAGCAAAAACTGCTTGAGATTAATGATTTACAGCAACGAGCATTAGATACCTTAAAGCATATGAATGTTGAGTTTAAAAAACTCGAAATAAAAAATGATATACAATCTAAAGTTCAAAGCGATTTAAATCAACAACAAAGAGAGTTTTTCTTGCACCAGCAAATGAAAACAATCCAAGAAGAACTTGGTGGTGTAAGTCATGATTCAGAACTGGAAGATATGAGAAAAAGAGCTTCCAAGAAAAAATGGAACAAAGATATTAAGCAGCATTTTGATAAGGAAATAGCAAAGTTACAAAGAATGAATCCTCAAGTATCTGAATATTCTGTTCAAAGGAATTATTTGGATTTGATGTTAGAATTACCATGGAATGAATTTTCAAAAGACAAATTTGATCTTACTAAAGCAAAAAAAGTATTAGATAGAGATCATTTTGGATTAGATGATGTAAAGAGAAGAATTATTGAATATTTAGCGGTTTTGAAGCTTAGAAATGATATGAAATCACCTATTTTATGTCTTCAAGGCCCTCCGGGTGTTGGTAAAACTTCATTAGGTAAATCAATTGCAGAAGCAATTGGGAGAAAATATGTTAGAATTTCACTTGGTGGATTACGTGATGAAGCTGAAATAAGAGGTCACAGAAAGACTTATATTGGAGCTATGCCAGGGAGAATAATTCAAAATATAAAAAAAGCAAAAACTTCAAACCCAGTTTTTGTTTTAGATGAAATTGATAAATTAACATCTTCTAACGTTGGTGATCCATCATCTGCAATGCTTGAAGTTCTTGACCCTGAGCAGAATAATGAATTTTATGATAATTATTTAGAAAAAGGTTTTGACTTATCTAAAGTAATGTTTATTGCTACATCAAATAATATTTCAAATATTCAACCTGCCTTGTTAGATAGAATGGAAATTATTAATGTTAGTGGATATACTACTGAGGATAAGGTTCAGATTGGTAAAAAATTTCTTCTACCAAAACAAATTAAAGAACATGGTTTGTCTACAAAAGATTTAAAGTTAAGTGTTCGAGTAATTGAAAAAATTATTGATGGTTACACAAGGGAATCAGGTGTAAGGGGATTAGAAAAAAATATAGCAAAAATTGTAAGATACTGTGCTAAAAATATTGCAACTGAGATTGAATATAATCCAAATATTTCTGAAGAAAATATTGTAGAGATTTTAGGTCCTGCTAAATTAATTAGAGGTAAATATGAATCAAATGAAGTTGCTGGGGTTGTAACCGGGCTTGCCTGGACTAGAGTAGGAGGAGATATTTTATTTATTGAATCTATTTTATCAAAAGGAAAAGGTAAACTTTCCTTAACCGGTAATTTAGGAAAGGTTATGTCAGAGTCGGCAACAATTGCACTGGAATATATAAAATCAAACTGTAGTCAATTCAATATAAATCCTGATATTTTTGATAAATATAATATACATATTCACGTTCCTGAGGGTGCAACACCTAAGGATGGGCCTAGTGCTGGAATTGCTATGTTAACATCTCTAATATCATTATTTACTCAAAAAAGAATTAAATCAAGAATTGCTATGACGGGGGAAATAACCTTAAGAGGTAAGGTTCTTGCAGTTGGTGGAATAAAAGAAAAAATACTTGCTGCTAAAAGAGCAAAAATAAANGAGATAATTCTTTCTATACANAATAAAGCTGATGTTAAAGAAATAAATAATCAATACACAAAGGGATTAACATTCCACTACGTTTCAGAGATGAGTGAAGTTATTGATATTGCATTGACAAATAAACCTGTCAAAAATCTAAAGAAATTATAATATAACAGCTTTTAAGTAGTTTTAAGAATATGAAATTTAAAATTCTAGTTTTACTTTTATTTTTTTCATTACTTAATTTTACTCCGTCTTTTACTCAAGTAGCAGGTGAATCGACCTATCAATTTTTAAATATTCCAAGTTCGCCCAGACAATTAGCTCTTGGTGGTAAAAACATAACTACACAAGATGACGATGTAACATCAGGTCTTTTCAATCCTTCATCTATAACTCAGGAAATGGATAATATGCTATCTCTAAATTATTTTAGCTATTTCTCTGACATTTCATTCGGTTCTTTAGCATACGCTTATAGNCTTGACAATCGAGGAAATACCTTACACTTTGGTTTTTCCTACATAAACTACGGAGATTTTATTGGTTATGATGAATTTGGCAACTATACGTCTAACTTTTCTGGTAATGAATCTGCTTTATCTGTTGGATATGCCACTAAATTGAAAAATATACCTGTAACTTTTGGAACAAATTTAAAGTTTATTACATCAACTTTTGAACAGTATAACTCCTATGGATTAGCAGCGGATATAGGATTTTTCTATTTTGATGATACAAACGATATAAAAGCTTCTTTGGTTTTTAGAAATTTAGGTTTCCAATTAAAGCCTTATAATGAAGTTCATGAATCCTTACCATTTGAAATCAATTTGGGNGTTTCNCAGAAACTTGAAAATGCTCCCATTACTTGGCATATTACTTTAGAAAATATTCAAAAATGGCCTATTGGATTATCTAATCCATCAAGAATAATTACTGATTTAGATGGAAATATTTCTGAAGAAAAAGTTTCTTTTTTTAATGAAATTTTAAGGCATACAATTGTTGGGGTTGAGTTATTTCCGGATTCTTTTTTTAAGATGCAGTTAGGTTTTAGTTTTAGAAGATCTGAAGAATTGAGAATATTGGAGCAAAGAAATTTTTCAGGAATATCCTTTGGATTTGGAATGAAATTTAACAAACTTCGTTTTAATTATTGTCATTCCAAATATTCAAGTGCTTCAAATGTGAATTTCATTGGAATGCAAATTGATTTAGATTAATGAAAAACCTAACAATAGCTATTGATGGTCATGCGTCAACCGGAAAAAGTTCAATTGCTAAAGAATTAGCTGTTAAATACGGTTACATATATATCAATTCAGGCTCTATGTATAGAGCGGTTACCTTATTTGCAATTGAAAATAATCTGTTAAAGCTTACAAAGACTAACATAAATTTATTTATCGATAAGCTCAAGGAAATTTCGATTAATTTTAAATTTAACGATAATAGCCTTATCTCTGAAATATATTTAAATAGCAGAAACATTGAAAATGAGATAGGTGGTATGCATGTTTCAAAATTAGTAAGTGAGATTGCTGCTATTCCAGAAATTAGAAAAGAGATGGTAAAAATACAGAGAACTATTGATAGGGGTAAGGGGGTTGTAATGGATGGTAGAGATATTGGGTCTGTGGTTTTTCCTGATGCTGATTTAAAATTATTTTTAACAGCTTCAGATTCGGTTAGGGCTAAACGGAGATTTGAGGAAATGGTAAAAAATGGCTTAGAGGTTAGCTACGAGGANATACTTTATAATATAAAGAACAGAGACNTGCTAGATTCGACTAGATCAGATTCTCCACTGGTGATCGAAAAAGATGCTGTAGTTATCGACAATAGTCACATGTCAATAAACGATCAAATCGTTAAAATTTCAAAATTAATAGAAGAAAAATTTTCTAATTAAATCCTCTGTTCATTCATTTTTTTAATAAAATTTTATATTTTCGCATGCCTTTTGTCACATAATAACTGATACATTAGGCTTTAATAAATTTTAATTTCTTCTAAAATTTATGTGTTAAATCAGTTAGGGTTTTAGAATACAAATTTTTTGTCATGCCTAAAAAAGCAGAAAAAAAAGAAACTACTGAAGAAAAAGTAGAAGAAAAAGTAGCAGTAAAAGAATCTTCAAAAAAAGCTGCTAAATCAAAAAAAGATACCAAAGAAGTTGATAAAAACATTAATAATTTGTCAGATTTTGACTGGCATAATTATGAAGAAGGTATTGATCAAGTTGATGAGAAACAAATTAAAGAATTTGAAAAACTAGTTGAAGAAAACTTTGTTGAAACACTAACAAATGATGTTGTAGAAGGAACGGTTATTCACATGACCGACAGAGAAGCTATAATTGATATAAATGCAAAATCTGAAGGTGTTATCTCTCTAAATGAATTTCGATATAACCCCGCTTTAAAAGTCGGAGATAAAGTTGAAGTTTTAATTGATGTAAGGGAAGATGCTACCGGACAATTAATTTTATCTCACAGAAAGGCAAGAGTTATTAAAGCTTGGGATAGGGTAAATAACGCCCATGATACAGGTGAGATAGTTAATGGATTTGTAAAATGNAGAACCAAGGGTGGTATGATTGTCGATGTATTTGGTATTGAAGCCTTTTTACCTGGTTCTCAAATCGATGTGAAGCCAATTAGGGATTATGATCAATATGTTAATAAAACAATGGAGTTTAAAGTTGTTAAGATTAATCATGAATTTAAAAACGTTGTGGTTTCTCACAAGGCATTAATTGAAGCTGATATAGAACTTCAAAAGAAAGAAATTATAAAACAACTTGAAAAAGGCCAGATTCTAGAAGGTGTAGTAAAAAATATTACTTCTTATGGAGTATTTATGGATTTAGGTGGTGTTGATGGATTAATACATATTACAGACTTATCTTGGTCTAGAATTAATCATCCAAATGAGATTGTTGATCTTGATCAGCAATTAAAAGTTGTTATTTTAGATTTTGATGAGGATAAATCAAGAATTCAATTAGGATTAAAACAGTTGAGTAAACATCCNTGGGAAGCACTTGCTGATGATGTTAAAGTTGGAGACACAGTTAAAGGTAAAGTCGTAGTAATTGCTGATTATGGAGCATTTGTTGAAATTTCAGAAGGAGTTGAAGGTTTAGTTCATGTTTCTGAAATGTCATGGTCTACTCATCTGAGATCAGCTCAAGACTTTTTCAATGTAGGTGATGAGATTGAAGCAAAAATTTTAACTTTTGACAGGGAGGAGAGAAAAATGTCTTTAGGTGTTAAACAGTTGACACCTGATCCTTGGACAGATATAACAAAAAAATACCCAGTTGACTCAAAACACAAAGGAATTGTGCGAAACTTTACAAACTTTGGTGTTTTTGTTGAACTAGAGGAGGGTGTTGATGGTTTAATTTATATTTCTGATTTGTCATGGACTAAGAAAATTAAACATCCTAGAGAATTCTGTAATACTGGTGAAAAAATTGAGGTTATAGTCTTAGAGCTTGATGTTGAGAATAGAAAATTAAGTTTAGGACATAAGCAATTAACAGAAAATCCTTGGAATAAATATGAAAATGAATTTGCGTTAGATACAATACATAATTCTGAAATTTTTGAAATTGTTCCTAAAGGGGCTACAGTCAAGTTTAATGATGATGTAATTGCCTTTATACCTTCTAGACACATGGTAAAAGAAGATGGCAGTAAACTTCAAAAAGGTGAATCGGTTGATCTCAAGGTAATTGAGTTCAACAAGGATTCCAAGAGAGTTGTATTATCTCATACTCAGACTTTTAAAGATATTGAAGAGATAAATAAAAAAGTTATGACTAAAAAAATGCAAGATGATAAACTCTCATCCAAAAACACATTAGGTGATGCAAATGAACAATTGCAAGAACTTAAAGATAAAATGGATGGAAAATAATAAAGAAAGCCTTTCAATTGAAAGGCTTTTTTTTTAATTTAAAATGATATTTTTTCTTTCAATGAGTAAAAAGATAATTTTAAACAATGATCAACTGAATTTATCTCTGGATAGATTAGCATGTCAACTTACCGAAAATCATGATGATTTTAAGGATACAGTGCTGGTGGGATTACAACCACGGGGAAAATCACTATGCGAGAATATTGTAAAAATTCTATTGTCAAAATATAAAATTAACACAGTTGATCATGGTTTTCTCGACATTACTTTTTTTAGAGATGATTTCAGAAGAAATAAAGATATTCTATTACCAAATAAAAATGATTTTAAATTATTAGTTGAAAATAAAAAAGTTGTATTTATTGATGATGTCTTGTATACAGGGAGAACAATAAGAGCTGCCTTAACAGCCATTGAAAGTTTTGGTAGACCAAAAACAATTGAGTTATTAATCCTTGTCGATAGAAGATTTAGTAGAGAATTACCAATTCAACCTGATTACAAGGGTGTACAGGTTGATGTTTATGAAAATCAAAAAGTTAACGTAAAATGGAATGATAATAAACATGGAAATTACGTATATATTGAAAATATGATGAATGGAAAATCTTAGTGTAGATCATTTATTAGGTATAAAATTCTTGAATCAAAATGATTTAGAATTAATTTTTGAAACTGCAGATAATTTTAAGCAGGTTATAAATAGACCCATAAAGAAAGTTCCTTCATTAAGGGATATAACCATAGCTAATCTTTTTTTTGAAAACTCTACTAGAACAAAACTATCATTTGAATTAGCTGAAAAAAGATTATCAGCGGATGTTTTAAATTTTTCATCCTCACAATCATCTGTTAAAAAAGGTGAATCTTTAATCGATACAGTGAATAATATTTTATCAATGAAGGTTGATATGGTTGTTATAAGACATTCTAATCCTGGTGCTCCACAATTATTATCTGAAAAAGTTAATGCTACAATTATTAACGCTGGAGATGGAGCTCATGAGCATCCAACCCAAGCTCTTCTGGATTCATATTCAATGAGGCAAGAAATAGGTGATTTAAGAAACAAAAATATTCTTATTGTTGGAGATATAATTCATAGCAGAGTTGCTTTATCTAATATATTTGCTCTTCAATTGCAAGGTGCAAACATAAAAGTATGTGGACCTAACACACTTATACCTAAGTATCTCAGAGATTTTGGAGTAAAGGTTGAGACTAATTTAGATAAAGCCTTAGAATGGTGTGATGTCGCTAATATGCTAAGGCTCCAAAATGAACGAATGTCGGATAGCTTTTTCCCATCTGTAAGAGAATATAAAAAGCATTTTGGTTTGACTATGGAAAGATTGGATAAAATAAATAAAAAAATAGTAATTATGCATCCTGGACCTATAAACAGAGGTGTTGAGATTACTAGCGAAGTTGCCGATTCTAATAATTCTATAATATTGGAACAGGTTGAAAATGGAGTTGCTATCAGAATGGCTGTGATCTATTTACTTGCTAAGAAAAATTTTGACCGTTGAATTTAACAGTTTTAGGATCTCAAGGCGCAATTCCCAAGCTTGGGAAGTATTCAACTTCTTTATTATTAAATATTTCAAATTCTAATATTTTAATTGATTGTTGTGAAGGCGTACAGCATCAGTTAAGAAAGTATAAGATCAAACTTTCAAAAATTGATATTATATTGATCAGTCATGCACATGGAGATCATTATTTTGGATTAATCGGATTAATTTCTACACTTTCACTTCTTAAAAGAGATAAAAAGTTAATTGTATTTTGTCCAACTTCTGTTTTAAAAATTATTCAATCACATATTAAGCATTCAAAGATGAGATTAAACTATGATTTAGAACTAAAATCTTTAAATAATCAAAGTGAAAAGATCATTTTTGAAGATTTTAATTTTATAATTACGGCTTTTCCTTTAAAACATTCTGTATATACAAATGGCTTTCGTATTGAAGAAAAGAAAAAAAGAAGAAAATTGTTACTTAATAAGGCTATTGAATTTAAAATCGACAAGGTTTATTTCAACAAATTAACTAAATCTGAAAATGTTTTAAATCAAAATGGTGAAGAAATAGATTATTTAAAGGTTACGACTGAAGGTCCTAAATCAAAGTCATTTGCCTACTGCAGTGACACAGCTTATTTTGATAAGTTAGCTGATTATATTAAATGTGTAGATCTATTGTATTGTGAAACTACATTTCTTGAAAAGGATAAAGACAAAGCCCTTTCAACATTACATTCAACAACTACAGATGCTGCAAATCTTGCAAATAAAGGTGCTGTTAAACAATTATTAATTGGTCATTTTTCATCCAGATATGATGATTATTCAAATTTTTTAAAAGAAGTGAAAGTAATTTTTGATAATGTTATTTTATCAGAGGAAGGAAAAAAGATACAAGTTTAGAATTAAGAGTATTTATTAGTTAAATTTGCATTATGCTTAGAGATATAAGTAATTTAAGGAAGTCATACACACNAAATAGTCTTGACGAAGTTAATTTACCATCAAGTCCATTTATATTATTTGATAATTGGTTTAATGAAGTAAAATCAACTAATAGTAAATCAGAGGTAAATGCGATGACATTATCAACAATTGATTCTAATGGGTATCCAAATGCCCGTATTGTCTTGCTAAAATTTTTCTCTAATGAGGGCTTTATTTTTTTTACAAATTACAATAGCAATAAGGCAACTTCAATTGAAAGCAATAATAAAGTTTCAATATCTTTTTTTTGGGAGGATTTTGAAAGACAGGTTATTATAAAAGGACATGCTAAAAAAACCAATGAAGATATAAGTTCTAATTATTTTAATTCAAGACCTAAAGGAAGTCAAATAGGAGCATTAGTTTCGGAAAGACAAAGCTCNGTAATTCCGTCTAAAGATTTTCTTATTGAAAAATTTAACTCACTGATTCAGGAATTTGAAAATAAAGATATTCCCAGACCCGAAAATTGGGGTGGATTTATTGTGAATCCGGTTGAATATGAATTTTGGCAAGGAGGAGAAAATAGATTACACGATAGAATAAGATATAAACTTGTAAATAATCTTTGGAAAATTGATAGATTAAGTCCTTAAGTATGAAAAATATACATAAGTTAGCAGCAATTGATATAGGATCGAATGCTGTTAGATTACTCATTACAAGCATCAGGATAAATAAATCTGAAACGAAATTTAAAAAAATAAGTCTTGTTAGAGTTCCTTTAAGATTGGGTGAGGATGTATTTTCTAAAGGAAAAATTTCAGATAAGAAATTAAAAAAACTTCAAAAAACCTTAAAAGCTTTTAAAATTTTAATGCAAATGCATGAGGTTTATATCTTTAAGGCAGTAGCAACCTCTGCAATGAGGGAGGCAGAAAATTCAACTAAAATTATTGAAGATATTTTTAAAAAATTAAACATTAAAATTGATTTAATATCAGGAAAAAAAGAGGCATTAATGATTGCTAATGTTTTTTTAAATAGTATGGAAAATTTAGTAAATAATTACCTGTATGTTGATGTTGGAGGCGGAAGTACTGAGTTAAATCTAATTTCTAAAAATAAAATCATTGATACAAAATCATTTAAAATTGGAACAGTAAGGACTTTAAATAATATTACTAAAGACATCTCGTGGCACAATTTTAAAAACTGGATTGAAAATAATTCCAAGCTTTATAAAAATATTGTTGTTATAGGTTCAGGTGGAAATGCAAGTAAAATTTTAAAAATTTCTAAAAAAAATATAAATGAAGTAATTAGCATTAATGAATTAGAAGAAATCAATTCGCTTGTAAAGAGCATGTCTTTTGAAGACAGGATTTTTAAGCTTCAATTAAATGCGGATAGAGCAGATGTTATAATTCCGGCTATAAATATATATTTGAAGTCATTAAAATATTCAAAATCAAAATCATTCATAGTCCCAAGAATTGGATTAGCTGATGGAGTTATAAGGCATATTCATTTAAATAATAATGAAGGTCAACTTCTTAGATAGATAATTTAAATTCATTTTTTAAATTATCAATTAAAGGGTTTTTTTCCTTTAGTAGCATAAATTTCTCTTTGTTGGTGTATGCTTTTTTATTTTCTATTTTTTTGTCAACACTTACACTTAAATCTATTTTTGATTTTAGCTTTGTTCTAAAAAATAAAAGTAATTGTTGTTTTTCTAAGTCAATCTCCAATGATGTTGTATTATTTGGAACAGTGTATATGATTGTGTTTTTTTCAAAACTAGGAGTTGAAATTCTTAGAATTGATGCTAAATTATACTTTCCTTTGTCTTCTTGAATTTTAGCGTATTCATCCCATATCTCAATTATATCTTCAAGTGAAATATTTTTTTCATCATAAATTTCATCATTTACTACTTCATGATCAATTTCTGACTTTTCTTTTTCCAAACTTTTAAGGGAGAGGGTAGAGGTTTCAAACTCTTCGACATTTATATTTGCTGTTGGTTTTTTTTCCTTCTGTATTTTAACTTTTGATTGATGCTCCCTAAATACTTGATCCTGAAAATTTATTACAGGAATTAATTGATATTTAAATTTTTTTTTTTTGTCGTCAAACTCAAGTGATGAAATTTTTAAAACTGTTAATTCAATTAATAACCTTTGATTTAAACTTTTTTGAAAATTTATTTCAGCCTCATTAAGTATATTTAAATATTCAATAATGGTGTTATAATCAATCTTTGACCCCAATTCAATCAAAATTTTAACTTTAGACTCATCATAATTTAAAAGTTTGTGAGATAATTCATTTTTGCTCACCAAAACGTCTCTGTAGAATGACGAGATGCCTGAGATTAATAAGTCTCCCGAAATACCCATATCCAGTATTGCGTTGGTAAGATTAATTAAGTTTGGGATGTCTTTTTCTTTTATAGCACTTATAATCTCTAGGTACTTTTCAAAACTTACAGTATTAAGATTTTCTAAGACCATTTCTGAAGTTATTTTTTTATTGACACCAACAACTTTATCAAAAAGTTGTAACGCATCCCTCATAGCTCCATCACATTTATTAGCGATTTGAATTAACGCATCATCATCACTTTCTATTTTCTCTAATTCACAAATATTTTTAAGATGTTTAACTATATCATTATTTGTTATTCTTTTAAAATTATAAATTTGACATCTTGAAAGTATTGTTGGAATAATTTTGTGTTTTTCTGTTGTTGCTAGAATAAAAATACAATGAGCAGGTGGTTCTTCTAAAGTTTTCAAAAAAGCATTAAATGCTCCAGATGACAGCATATGTACTTCATCAATAATATAAACTTTATACTTACCGGTTTGAGGTGGAATCCTGGTTTGATCAATTAGATTTCTAATTCCTTCTACTCCATTGTTAGATGCAGCATCTAGCTCAAAAATATTATAAGAATTATCATCATTGATTTCAAAACCGTTTATTTCTCTTGCAACAATCCTAGCACAACTTGTTTTTCCTACACCTCTTGGGCCTGTAAATAACAGCGCTTGAGCTAACTTATTATTTGTAATAGCATTTTTTAGAGTAGTTGTAATTGTTTCCTGACCAACAACATCTTTGAAGTTAACAGGTCTGTATTTTCTTGCAGAAACCAAAAAATTACTCATATCATTTAGAGAATTAAACGTCATCTTAAATATAGGAAAATGACAAGATTTTTTTATCAAATAAATCTTTTAATTATGTATATATATTAACATTCATATATTTGCAGTGTGAATCGTCTTGTCGCTATTATATAGAGGAAAGTCCGAACACCACAGTACAGCACAATGGTTAACGGCCATCAACTGAAAGGTTAGGAAAAGTGCAACAGAAAGTATGTACAGGTAATGCTGTAGTGAAATCATGTAAACTCTGTGCGGTGAAATGCCATGTAAACCAGCTTTTGAGAATTGTACGTTCAATGTTGGAGGGTAGGCAGCTAGAATATATAGGTAACTATATATCAAGATAAATGACAAGAACTTTTAAAAAAGTACAGAATTCGGCTTATAGATTCACTGAAAAGCGGGTATTACCCGCTTTTTTGTTTAAAAAATGTAAAAGAGCAATCACCATAGCTGCGCATTTCAAAAAAATTATAATGTTGACTAAAATCGTTTTTCTTATAATGCTCTAAAATAAATAACCCATTAGAATTTTTTAGTGTATTTTCTGTAGCTAACTTAATCAATTTCTCATAGTTTTCAATCTCAAGAGAATACGGTGGATCAGCAAAGATTAAATCATATTTATCATCACAATTTATAAGATATTTAAAAACATCCTTTTTAATTATTTTTGAATTAATACTAAGAATATTTAATGTGTTAGAAACGTGTTTAACACACTTAATATTATTTTCAACGAAAGTTACATCAGAACCTCTTGAAATGAACTCCAAGCCTATCATTCCGGATCCTGTAAATAAATCAAGAACTTTTAAGCTATTAAAATCAATTTTATTCGAAATTATATTGAATATGCTTTCTTTTGCAAGATTAGTAGTAGGACGAATGGGTAAATTCTTTGGAATCTTGATGCTTCTTCCTTTAAATTTTCCAGAAATTATTCTCATTGAAAACTACTTAACAAAACATTTGACTTTAGAATATTAGATTCAATTCCTTCAATTTCATGAAATTCTAATAATTCAATGTTTCTAATATAATTATACAAAAGCGCGTATAATTCAGAATCCAAATCAATAAGACCACAACATNCTAAATGAATATTNTCAGGGTTTAGACTTAATTCTGAAAAAGTAAATAGCAGGTAATAGAGTATATCTTCCTTAGATTTATAGTCAAACGAATTAAAAAATATTAATTGTTTGTTTTTAAAATATAGTATATCAATAAAACTGTTATTAATATTTAAAAAAACTTTCTGTGAAAAGTTATCTGTAAGTTCATTTGAAAGCTTTTCAAGTAAAACGGATGAATAATGATAAAAATCAAATGCCTTGAATTTCTCAAAAATATAATTGTTGATATCCGTATAGGGAATATATACATTATTAATTTGATCTTCTAAAATCAAATCATTTGCAGCCAAATCATTTATTTGAATTCTCGTGTTATATTTTAAATAATTTAAGGAATTTTTGTCATCAAATAGATAGTGAGGAACCAGTGCAGATGATTTATTGTAATATATGAGCTTTACCTTAATAGGAGTGTTTTTTTTTGAAAATGATTTCAAATATTTTTTTATGGTCTTTAATATAAATGCAGATTTCTTTTCGTGTAAAAAATTTACCTTATTAAGATCAATCAACTTGGTTTTACTGAACAAACAAAAAACCACCCAGTTATCATTTATATGAATGACCAGAGATGAGCTATTATTATAGTTAGCTGAATTATTTATCTTTTGAATAGTTTTTTGGCCAATTACCATTGGTGTTTACTTCATCCATTGATCCAATTTTTAAAGAAGCTCCGTTAACTCCATCAACTGATTGTACCTGATTTTCTTTTAAAATAAGATTTAATGATTGGTCATGAAGAATAACTCTCTTTTTAACCAATGCTTCAAATACAGGTATATCAATGCCATTTTGATTTAAAAATCCTGCCTTAAGCTCAAATTTTGTGTCATCATTTTTTGAAAATGGAACGTACATCATTGTTTCATATCTATTGTCAAATCCAAACAAAGAGTCTTTCACAGAAACAAATCCTAATGTATCAACAATGACAATATCCTTATAAGTTTTAACCCCACCATATCTTTTTGTCATTTCTTTGTCAAGAACGCTAGAGTCTCTTCTTTGAGTAATGGTAAAGGAATCAATTTCAACAAATTTGACTAAACTATCCCAATTATTTTGAAAAACACCTTTTACTGTCCTGTGAGCAAGTTGAGTATCCCTGATATCTTTTAGATTTTTTATTACTACTTGATATCTGGTATTTTTGACCTCATCAAATTTTATCTCATCATAAATAGAAGTAAAGAGGAGGGAAGCAAATATCAGAATGAGTATCCATAAACTTCCTAATACATAAGGTTTGTGTTTATCTTGCATTCTAGTTTTAATATAGTATACAATTCCAATTGCAATAAATGGAGACAGGAAAAGAAGGATTTTCATCATTGTTTATCAGTGTTTTCGAGATTAACAAAACTACAATTTTTTTTTATTTGTAAAAATCATTGACAATAAAAAACATTTATATATTTGATATTCTAATTTAAATGCAAAATGGAGGCTAATCTCTCAGAAATAATAAAAAAAAACCTCCAAAATCAATTAAACCAAAACCAGGAATTAGCTCTTGACAAAATAATTACTTTTATACACAGTAAGAGCAAAAATGAAATTTTCCTTTTAAAAGGATATGCGGGAACAGGAAAAACATACATAATTTCGAATATTGTCAAAAATTTATGGAAAATAAAAAAAAGTGTTATTCTATTAGCNCCTACTGGAAGGTCAGCAAAGGTGATTTCTTCTTATTGTAATAAAGAAGCTTTTACTGTTCATAAAGAAATTTTTTTTTACAAAAAATAATTTTTCTGGAAATTTAGAATTTAAACTAAAAGTAAATAANCATAAGAACACATTATTTGTTGTTGATGAGGCTTCAATGATTAGCACTAGCAGAAATGATGGAATCGGCTTATTTTCACAATCCTTGCTTGATAACATAGTAAAATATGTTTATTCAGGATTTAAATGTAAGTTATTAATAATTGGTGATACTGCTCAATTACCTCCAGTAAATTCAAAAATTTCATATGCTCTNGATAGAGATTATTTAGAAAAAGAGTATAATAAAGAAACTACAGCAATTGAACTTATAGATGTTGTTAGACAAGAAAAAGAATCAGGAATCCTTTCTTATGCCACATCAATAAGAAATAAAATTGAAAATGATTTTTATGATGATTTAAGCTTTAATTTTGATCCCTTTAATGATATTGTTCATGTTGAAGATGGAGAACATTTAATGAATTTAATCCAAGATTCCTACACTAAATACGGGCTAGAGGAAACTGCTCTGATTGTAAGGTCAAATAAAAGAGCTAATCTTTATAATCAAGCAGTAAGAGATAAAATATTAAACAACGATAACACAATAAATATTGGTGATTTATTAATGGTTATCAAGAACAACTATTTTTGGCTGAATAACAAAAGAGATATTGGATTTATTGCAAATGGAGACATAATTAAAATAGAAGAAATTCACAATATCAAACAACTTTATGGGTTTAAATTTGCGGAGGTAAAAATTTCAATGGTAGATTATCCAAAAATCGATCATTTGGAAACTGTTTTAATCCTCGATTCATTATACATAAATAGTTCCGCGTTAGATTTTAATACAATGAATAAGTTATATCAAGAAATTTTAAAAGACTATATGAATGTAAAAACAAAGTATAAACGACATTTAGCTGTAAAAAATAATAGTTTTTTTAATGCTCTTCAGGTTAAATTTGCTTATTCGTTTACATGTCACAAGTCACAAGGCGGTCAATGGGAATCAATATTTCTGGAATATCCATACTTACCAAATGGTATGGATGAAGATTTTTTAAGATGGCTATATACAGCTGTAACAAGAGCTAAAAATAAATTACATCTTATTGGTTTTAATCAATGATATTAATCATTAAATAGTAATTTAGTGGTATGAAAATTATTGCTGTTATTCCTGCAAGGTTGAATTCTACCCGACTTCCAAATAAACTATTAAGAGATGTTTATGGAAAAACATTAATAAGAAGAACATATGAGGCTACAAAGAATTCTAGTCTCTTTGATGATGTTTTAGTCGTTACAAACAGCGAAGAAATTTTAAAAGAATTAAAAAATAACCAAATCAAATTTTTATTTGATAAAAATCAATATGAAACTGGAACTGATCGAATAGCAGGTGTTGCATCTGATATTAATGCTGATATAATTATTAATGTTCAAGGTGATGAACCCTTTATAAATGCAAAAACTATAAAATTAATTATAAATGTATTTAAAAACGATTTTGACAAGTCTGTAGGAATAGTTTCAGTAATGACACCTTTTTCGGATGATTTAGAATTAAACAATCCAAACAATGTGAAAGTAATCACTGATAAAGCTAATAATGCTGTTTACTTTTCTCGATATCCCATCCCTTTTAAAAGAAACATTAATACTTCAGTTCCGTATAAACATATTGGTGTTTACGCTTTTAGAAAGGAATCTTTGCTAGAATTTTCTAAATTGAGTATTGGAGATTTGGAGAAATCTGAAAAAATAGAAGCGTTAAGACTGATTGAGAATAATATCAAAATTAAAATGATTATTTCTGATGAAATGTTTGTAGGTATTGACACAGAAGATGATCTTAAAAAAGCAATAAAAATTTTCAGTGAAAAAGACGGTATATAGGCTCATTTTAAAACTAATTGGATGGAAAATCACAGGTAATAAAACTTTATCTAAAGACACCATAAAAAAAGCAGTTATAATCACTGTTCCNCATACTCATTGGTTAGACTTTTATTTAGGGATTTTAATTAGAGGTTCTATAGGTTTTAAATCTAATTATCTTGCAAAGAAAGAATTATTTATTTTTCCTTTAAACATAATCTTGAGATGGACTGGGGGAGTCCCTGTTGACCGTAAATCCAGCAATAATTTGGTTAAACAAATAGTAAGCATATTTAATTCAAAAGATGAATTTCGATTATCTCTTGCTCCTGAGGGTACTAGAAAAAAAGTAGAAAAACTAAAATCTGGGTTTTATTATATAGCACTAGAATCAAAAGTGCCTATTTTCTTAATGACTCTTGATTTCAAAAATAAAAAAACTTTAATCTCAGAGCCATTTTACCCTTCAGGTAATAAAGAGTCAGACTTTAATTATATAGAAAGCTATTTTCATGGAGTTGTTGGAAAGGTTAAGGAATATAGTTTTTATAAAAAAAACTAACCATTCATGTTGTGAAAAACATTTTGAACATCATCATCATTTTCAATTTTTTCTAATAGTTTTTCAATTTCTGACCTTTCTTCATCATTCACATTTTTAAGATTATTAGGTATCCTATCAAACCCGGATGAAATTATTGGTATTTCCATTGATTCTAATGCTTTTTGAATTTCACCAAAACTATCAAAAGGTCCATAAATTAATATTCCATCTTCATCCTCAAAAACTTCTTCTACACCAAAGTCAATAAGGTCAAATTCAAGATTTTCAATATCAATATTTTGTTTTTCAATTCTAAAGTTACAGGTGTGATCAAACATAAAAATCACCGAGCCAGAAGTTCCCAAATTACCATTACATTTATTAAAATAACTTCTAATGTTGGCAACAGTTCTAGTATTATTATCGGTAGCTGTTTCCACTAGGATTGCAACCCCGTAAGGTGCATAACCTTCAAATAATATTTCTTTGTAATTTCCAAGAGACTTGTCAGAAGCTCTTTTGATAGCCCTATCAATATTATCTTTTGGCATATTGACAGATTTTGCATTTTGTATTACAGCTCTTAGTTTTGAATTTGAATCAGGATCAGGACCACCCTCTTTAACAGCAATTACAATATCTTTACCAATCCTTGTAAAGGCTTTACTCATGGCCGACCATCTTTTCATTTTTCTGGCCTTTCTAAATTCAAATGCTCTTCCCATATTTTTATTTAAAAGGTGGTTTTACNACCAAAGCTTTTTTAATATTTTTTCTTATTTGAATAAATATTTCCNTTCCAGGTTTTGAATATTCAACTTTAACATAACCCAAACCAATACCAATGTTGAGTGAAGGAGACATTGTCCCAGATGTTACAGCTCCAATGATTTCATTATCCTGATTTAATATATCGTAGTTTTTTCTTGGAATTGCTTTTTCTTCCATTGTAAAACCAATTAATTTCTTTTTAACCCCCTCGATCTTTTGCTTTTTAAATATTTCACTAGATGTGAATTTTTTATTAGTTTTTGTAATCCAAGAAAGACCAGCTTCAATTGGTGAGGTGGTTTCATCAATGTCATTACCGTATAAACAGAATCCCATTTCAAGACGAAGGGTGTCTCTTGCAGCTAACCCNGTTGGTTTTATATCATATTTTTTTCCTGATTCAAAAATTTTATCCCACAGGTCTTTAGCAATATCATTCTTACAATATATTTCGAACCCACCACATCCAGTATAACCAGTATTTGAAATAATGATTCCGTCAACATATTCGAAATTGTAATAATTTATTTCTCCAATATTAATATCAAAAATTGGATCTAAAACTTTTAAAGCATTAGGGCCTTGTACTGCGATTAATGAGAAAGAATCTGAAACATCAATTATCTGTGCATTGAACTTATTATTTTTATTTAAAAAGTCTAAGTCTTTATCAATATTTGAAGCGTTTACAACCATCATGTATCTGTTATCTTCAAATTTGTATAGAATAAGATCATCAACAATCCCTCCGTTTTCATTTGGAATACAATTATATTGGGCTTGACCCTTTTTAATTTTGCTAATATCGTTACTCAGGACAGATTGTAGAAAAATTTCAGCTTCATCTCCATGTACATAAAATTCACCCATATGAGAAACATCAAACACTCCAACATTATCTTTAACATTTTTGTGCTCAATATTTACACCCTCATATTGTACAGGCATCATGAAACCTGCAAAATCAATTAATTTAGCATTTAATTCGAGGTGTGAATCATAAAGAGCGGTTTTCTTCATCTTAAAATTTTTTGTGAAATCAAATTTAATTAATTTTAGTTCAAATTTTATTTAAATGAATTCATTCATTATAAAAGATATTAATATTTCATTTAATGATATCTTCAAAATTATAAATGANGATTTAAATCTTTCAATTCACTCTTCAGTAATCGATAAAATAAATAGTTCGAGGAGTTATTTAGAAAAAAAGATTACAGATTCTGATGAAAGTTACTATGGAATTAATACCGGTTTCGGTGACCTTCAAAATTTTAAGATTGGTGAAAATGACTTGGTTAAATTGCAAACTAACCTCTTAAAATCACATGCTTGTGGTGTAGGAGATAAAGTTGATTCAGAAATAGTCAAATTAATGATTCTATTAAAAATAATTTCACTTTCTAAAGGATTTAGTGGAATTAAACTTGAAACAATTAATAGACTTCTTTTCTTTTTTAATAATAATATATACCCTGTTATTTATAAATACGGCTCATTAGGAGCTTCTGGAGATCTTTCACCATTATCCCATTTATCACTCCCTTTAATCGGNTTAGGCGAGGTGGAATATAATGGTGAAGTATATGAATCTACTGAAATACTAAATAAATTTAATCTTAAAGCACTTAAACTTGGATCTAAAGAGGGGTTAGCTTTAATTAATGGCACTCAATATATGTTGGCATCGCTGATTAATTCTGTTATTCATTCATTCAATATTTCCGAATATGCTAATCTTATCTCAAGTATTTCGATTGATGCTTTCAAATGTAATCTATCACCATTTAATTCTTTAATTTCTGATGTAAGACCATATAAGGGTCAAATAAATGTTTCAAAATCAATTATTAATAATTTAAAGGGTGGTGAAACAGAAAGAATTAAAAAAGATAATATTCAAGACCCTTACTCGTTTAGATGTGTACCACAAGTTCATGGGGCCACGCAAGAAACAATAAATTATATTTTACAAATAATAAATACAGAGATTAACTCAGTTACTGACAACCCGATCATATTTGTAAAAGAAGATAAAATTATTTCTGGAGGAAATTTTCATGGCCAACCTCTAGCTTACGCAATAGATTTTCTTAAGATTTCGATCTCAGAGCTTGGTAGTATTTCTGAAAGAAGGGTTTTTAATTTAATGTCAGGGAAAAGAGGACTACCACCTTTTTTGATAAATGATCCAGGGCTAAATTCAGGGTTAATGATTCTTCAATACACATCTGCNAGTTTAGTTAGTGCTAATAANCAATTAGCNGCTCCCTCAAGTATTGATTCGATCACTTCCTCAAATGGACAAGAAGATCATGTAAGNATGGGTGCAAATGGAGCAAATCAATTGAGGGATATAATAAATAATCTATACGAAATTTTTGCTATTGAATTAATAACTGCTATTCAAGCAAAAGAGTTTAATAATCATAAAACATCAGATTTAATTGACGAATTTATTTCAACTATAAGAAAAATTCATCCGAAAATATCATCTGATAGGGTTTTTCATAACGACATAAATAAAGTTTCAAAATTTTTGAAGAAAAATAGAAGAGTAGCGTAGGTTTATTTTTTTGATGTTTTAGATTCTCTTTTATTTTGAATCTTAATACTTAATTCTTCCTTTCCAGATGAATGATCAATATTTATAGTATCTCCTTCGTTAATCATAGAATTTAGTATTTCTGAAGCTATTAAGTCTTCTACATGTTTTTGGATCGTTCTTTTAAGAGGTCTAGCACCATATTTTTTATCATANCCTTTTTCAGCTAAGAAGTCCTTAGCTTTTTTACTTAATTTTATCTTATAGCCTAACTCCTCTATTCTTTGATATAATTTAGATAATTCAATATCAATTATTTTGTGAATGTTTTCTTTAGAAAGTGCATTGAAAATTATTACTTCATCAATTCTGTTTAAAAACTCTGGTGCAAACTTCTTTTGTAGAGCATTTATAATAGTTTTTCTTGTGAATGAATCCTCTTGAGATTTTTTTGCTGTGGTGCCAAAACCTACACCTGAACCAAAATCTTGAATTTTTTTAACCCCTATATTAGATGTCATTATAATAACACAATTTGTAAAATCAATCTTTCTTCCAAGACTATCTGTGAGAAAACCATCGTCTAAAACTTGTAATAGCATGTTGAATATATCTGGATGGGCCTTTTCAATTTCATCAAGCAAAACTACTGCGTATGGCTTTCTTCTAATTTTTTCTGTAAGTTGTCCTCCATCTTCATATCCAACATATCCGGGAGGTGCACCGATTAATCTAGAAACAGCAAATTTTTCCATGTATTCGCTCATATCAACTCTGATTAATGCTTCTTCACTATCAAATAATTCTTTGGCTAGGGTTTTTGCTAATTGAGTTTTACCTACACCAGTTTGTCCAAGAAATATAAATGAACCAATAGGCTTTTTAGGGTCTTTTAAGCCAGCTCGATTTCGCTGAATAGATTTTACTACTTTATCAATTGCTTTATCTTGACCAATAATACTTTTTTTAACAATTGAAGTAAGTTTAGATAATTTATTACTTTCAGATTGTTTTAGTTTATTTAAGGGAATACCTGTCATCATTGATACAACGTCAGCGATGCTTTCCTCATTAACAATTTCTTTATTTTTTTTGCATTCATCTTCCCATTGTACTTGTGCAGAACTAAGTTTGTTTTCAATTATTTTTTCTTTATCCCTAAAGCTAGCAGCCTCTTCATATTTTTGATTCTTTACTGCGTTGTTTTTACTTAGTTTTATGTCTTCTAACTCAGCCTCTAACTCATCAATATGTGGTGGTACATCTAAATTAGTTAAGTGTACTCTTGAGCCAGCTTCATCCAAAGCATCAATCGCCTTATCAGGTAAATGCCTGTCGGTCATATACCTTGAGGTAAGTTTTACACATGCAAGGAGTGCTTCATCTGTGTAAATTACGTTGTGATGATCTTCGTATTTTTCTTTAATATTTTTTAATATTTCTAGAGTTTCTTCTTCGTTTGTTTGTTCAACAATGATTTTTTGGAATCTTCTCTCAAGTGCTCCGTCTTTTTCAATAGAATTTCTATATTCATCTAGAGTAGTTGCTCCTATACATTGTATGGTTCCTCTTGCCAGGGCAGGTTTAAACATATTTGAAGCATCAAGACTTCCAGTTGCTCCACCGGCACCAACTATGGTATGAATTTCATCAATAAAAAGAATAATATCAGAGTTTTTTTCTAACTCATTCATGACAGCCTTCATTCTCTCTTCAAATTGTCCTCTATATTTAGTTCCAGCGACTAAACTTGCCAGGTCTAATGAAATAATTCTTTTATTGTATAATACTCTGGACACCTTCTTTTTTATTATCCTAATTGCAAGACCTTCAGCAATAGCTGATTTTCCAACACCAGGCTCTCCTATAAGCAATGGGTTGTTTTTCTTTCTCCTACTTAGTATTTGAGAAACTCTTTGAATTTCCACTTCTCTTCCGATGATAGGGTCTAGTTCATCATTTTCAGCCATAGATGTGAGATCTTTGCCAAAATTATCAAGAACGGGTGTTTTGGATTTTTTATTTGATTTAGATTTTGTTTTTGCAATTTGAGGAGATTTAACTTCTTCAAACTCAGATCCATCANTACTTTCNGAAGATTCGTCAGAAAAATCATCTTTTCCAATTATAGATTTATACTCGTCCTTGACAACATTATAATTAATTTCCATGTTATTGAAAATTTTAGCAGTTGGATCATTCTCGTTTCTGAGAATACACAAGAGTAAGTGAGCTGTATTAATAATTGAGCTTTGGAAAAGCTTTGCCTCTAAAAATGTAGTTTTTAAAGCACGTTCAGCCTGTCTAGTAAGATGTAGATTTTTTTTTGTGGATTCTTTTACTTCATTGTCAAAATTGATAGGATTAAGTGATTCAATTTTTCTTCTTAACTCGTTTAGATCAATTCCAAGAAAGTTTAATATATCTATTGCTTTGCCTTCACCATTTCTGATTAAACCTAAGACAAGGTGTTCAGTTCCAATAAAATCATGACCTAGTCTTAAGGCCTCTTCTTTACTGTAAGTTATAACGTCTTTAACTCTTGGAGAAAAATTATCATCCATAAAAAATAATTTTTATAAAAATAATCATAAAGATTTTTTAAAACAACACTATAATGTATTAAAATTTATATACTAATAATTGTTAATAAATTATACTTTTCAGCTTAAGATTCTAGCATAAATAATGCGTCTAAATTTATATATTTGTAAACTACTATTTATATGATATAATTAAACTATTTTTTTATTATGAATGATGGCGAAAAATTAATACCAATTAACATAGAGGATGAAATGAAATCGGCATACATTGATTATTCAATGTCTGTTATTGTTTCTAGAGCTCTTCCCGATGTAAGAGATGGTTTGAAACCGGTACATAGAAGAGTTTTGTATGGAATGCACGACTTAGGTGTAAAAGCTTCATCTGCGCACAAAAAATCTGCAAGAATTGTGGGTGAAGTTATGGGTAAATATCACCCGCATGGTGATTCAGCTATTTATGATACTATGGTGAGAATGGCTCAAGATTGGAGCCTTAGATACATGCTTGTTGATGGTCAAGGTAATTTTGGTTCCGTTGATGGAGATAGTCCTGCAGCTATGAGATATACCGAGGCAAGAATGCAAAAAATCTCTGAAGAGATGCTCTCTGATATTGAAAAAGATACAGTTGATTATAAACTAAACTTTGACGATACATTAAAAGAGCCAACTGTTTTACCAACCAAGATTCCTGCCTTATTAGTTAATGGAGCCTCTGGTATTGCTGTTGGTATGGCTACAAATATCCCACCCCATAATTTAACTGAAGTCATAGATGGAACCCTTGAGTATATAAAGGACAATTCCATTGACATTGATGGTCTTATGCAATTTGTAAAAGCTCCAGATTTCCCCACAGGCGGTATTATTCATGGATACGAAGGTGTTAAGGAGGCATTTCATACTGGAAGAGGTAAGGTTGTGATGAGAGGTAAGGCTGAAATTGAGGAAGTTGATGGCAAAGAGTCAATAATTGTAACTGAGATTCCTTATCAGGTAAATAAAGCTGATATGATCAAAAAAATAGCTGATTTGGTAAACGACAAAAAGCTAGAAGGTATTTCAACTATTAGAGATGAATCAGATAGAAATGGTATGAGAATAGTATTTGTTTTAAAAAGAGATGCAATTCCAAATATTGTCCTTAACAAGTTATTTAAGTACAGTCCTCTTCAATCTTCATTTAGTGTTAATACAATTGCCCTTGTCAAGGGTAGACCTCAAATGCTCAATCTAAAAGATATGATTAAGCATTTTGTTGATCATAGGCATGATGTTGTAGTTAGAAGAACAAAATTTGAATTAAAAAAAGCTGAAGATAGATGTCATATTCTTGAAGGTTTAATTATTGCTTCAGATAACATTGATGAGGTTATCGCANTAATTAAGGCTTCAAAGAATGCCGAAGATGCACGAGATAATTTGATTAAAAAATTCAAACTATCTGAAATTCAGGCTAAGGCTATTGTAGAGATGCGTTTGAGACAACTTACTGGTTTAGAACAAGATAAGCTAAGAAGTGAATATGAAGAAATTAAAAAATTAATTGAAGACTTAAAAGATATTCTTTCAAATGAGGATAGAAGAATGAATATTATCTCAGAAGAACTTAATGAAATCAAGGAAAAATACGGAGATGAGAGAAGGTCAGTTATTGAATACTCTGGAGGAGATTTGTCAATTGAAGATATGATTCCAGATGAAAAAGTTGTTATAACAATTTCACACGCTGGTTATATCAAAAGAACATCGTTAGATGAGTATAAAGTTCAAAATAGAGGAGGAGTTGGTCAAAAAGCATCAACAACAAGAAACGAAGATTTTCTTGAGGACTTATTTGTCGGTACTAATCACCAATACATGCTATTCTTTACTCAAAAAGGAAAATGTTTTTGGATGAGAGTATACGAAATTCCTGAAGGAAGCAAAACATCGAAGGGTAGGGCAATTCAAAACCTGATTAATATTGAACAAGATGATAAAGTTAAGGCGTTTATCTGTACTAAAGACTTAAAAGATGAAGATTACATAAACAATCATTATGTAATTATGGCTACAAAAAAAGGTCAAGTGAAAAAAACATCTCTTGAACAATATTCAAGACCACGTGTAAATGGTATTAATGCTATTACAATTAAAGAAGAAGATGAATTGCTTGAAGCTAAATTAACCGANGGTAATAGTCAGGTTATGTTAGCATTAAAATCTGGAAAGGCAATCAGATTTGAAGAAGCAAAAACGAGACCAATGGGCAGAAATGCATCAGGTGTTAGAGGTATAAGACTTCAACACGATAAAGATGAGGTGATAGGAATGGTTTCTGTAAATGATATGGAGAGTAATATTTTGGTTGTTAGTTCAAATGGATATGGAAAAAGATCTAAACTTGAAGATTATAGAATAACTAATAGAGGTGGTAAAGGTGTAAAAACTATTTCTATAACCGAAAAAACAGGTGATCTTGTTGCAATAAAAAATGTTGATGATTCTAACGGATTGATGATTATTAACAAGTCAGGAATCGCTATTAGAATGGCGGTTGAAGATTTAAGGGTCATGGGGCGTGCAACTCAAGGGGTTAAATTAATTAATATAAAAGATGGTGATTCTATTGCTGCTGTAGCAAAAGTAATACATGAAAAAGATGATGAAGAGCAGGAAATTGAATCTTCAGAATCTGAAAACACAAACTTAGAACAATGAAAAAAATAATTATATCGTTATTAGTCTTTAGTATTTTTCAATTGACTTTTTCCCAAAAAAAAGAGTTAAAAACCGTTGATAAACTGGTGAAATCTGCAGACTATGAAAATGCTCTTACAACATTAGAATCAATTAATAGTTTAATAGAAACAAGTGACGACAAAACCAAGGCCAAATATTATTACTTAAAAGGTTTAGCAAAGTATCAAAATGGAACTGGCTCATTTGAAAATAAACTTTTAAGTGTCGATGATTTTAATAAAGTTAAAGAAATAGAAGAGTCAAGTTCTAAAATTTATTCCACAAAGGTTGATGATATTTTCGTCAATCTTTTTAATTCCTTTGTTGATGATTCAAGGACTTCACTTGAAAATAAAAACTTTAGAAATTCATACAAGAATTTAGAGGCGGCTTACACGGTATCCAAAAAAGACACTCTTTATTTATACAATGCTGCATTAGTAGCAACTGAAGCTGAAGATTACACAACAGCATTAAAGTTTTACGAAAGATTGATTAGCCTGGGTTACACTGGAGTTTCTGTAAATTATTTAGCTACTGAAAAAGAATCTGGAAAAGAACAAGTTTTTCAGGATAAGAAATCTAGAGACTTCTCAGTTGATGTGATTGGAACTCATGAGTCACCCAGAGATGAAATGGCTAAATCTGTTGAAATTGATATGCTAAGATCAATAGCTGCTATTTATAGAAATCAAGAAAATTTAGAAAAATCAATTGAGTATTTAGAGCGTGCTAAATTGATTGATTCTAATGACATCAATCTGATTCTTCTTGAATCTAATGTGAGATGGGAAATGGGTCAAGTTGATCAATATCAAAGATTAATTTCTAAAGCGCTAGAAATCGAACCCAACAATGTTGATTTAATCTTCAATTTAGGGGTTGTAAACGCGGATAAAGGTAATTTTGATGATGCTATAATGTATTATAATAAAGCAATTGAAATTNATTCAGCCTATACTAAAGCATATTTAAATGCAGCAGCTCTTATTCTTGATAGGGAAGGCCCCATGATTGAAGAAATGAATTCCCTAGGAACTTCTACCGCTGACTACAACAGATATGATGAGTTAAAAATTGAAAGGGAAAATTTATACAAGAATGCAATTCCATATCTGGAAAAAGTTTTTGAGTTAGAAAGCGATAATCTAAATGCTGCAAGGACATTGAGAAATATTTTTTCTGCTCTTGACGAAACAGAATCTTACAATAAATATAAAGTTATTGTTGCTGAATTAGAAAACAGATAAATCAGATAATTTTCTTTATGTATCTAAGATAATGTGTGTGAGTATTTTTTTCATTATTGTAAATACCTGTTTGATCTAATCTGTCTATTCTTACTTTACCGCTTGCATGTATAATATGGTTGTCCATAAGAATTATTCCCACGTGAACTATCACATCCTCTTTATTGTGAAAAAAAGCTAAATCTCCTGGTTCAGATTCTTCTATAAAACTTAAAGTTTCCCCTTGAGTAGCTTGATCTTTTGCGTCTCTTAAAAGCTTGTATCCATTGATTTTATAGACCATTTGAGTAAAACCAGAACAATCAATTCCAAAGGGAGTTTTTCCTCCCCATAGATATGGGCTATGCAAATAGAGTAGTGCTGTATTTACAATTGAATCTCTATTCTGTTTTCCAGAAATTGACTTTCCATCATACTTATGATTAAGNAGNTTAATATTNGAAATATTTGANCCAATTGAAATNGTAATCAATTCTTTATTTTCATTTTCTATAAACTCAACCAAGTCAGANGANTATGTTGGATNATCAATTATNATATTNTCGCTTTNATCAAGTCTTTTANATTGTTTTGAATCTATCCATCCTTCATANTTGTCAAATTCACATTTTATCTTGNTCCATTTATNCTTTTCNTCAACAATTGTGAATAAATCACCATAAACTAATTGAGTAATCATTTCAGATTTATCTGAATCAGATATTCTAACAGGCACAATACTTAAGTTGCATATACCTAAACCCATATTAAACCCTTATTTGAATAGAAGAAGCTCCACCACCTCCATTACAGATGGTAGCAATACCATTTTTCTTCCCACTTTGATGTAATGAATGAATTAATGTGGTTAATATTCTTGCACCTGAACACCCTAGAGGATGACCAAGAGAAACTGCTCCACCTGATGTATTAACTTTATCAGAATTAATTGACAACATATTAATATTTACAAGTGGTACCATTGAAAAAGCTTCATTAATTTCAAACAAATCAATATTGCTTAAGTCCTCTTTAGTTTTATTGAGTAAATTTTTAACAGATTTTGCTGGGGCAATTGTAAATAGGTCTGGCGATGTAGCTGAATCATTATAACCAATTATTTCTGCAATTGGTTTGATATTTAATTCTTTAGCTTTCTTCTCACTCATTAAAACTAACATGGAAGCTCCATCACTAATTGGGGAGGAGTTTGCTGCTGTTACAGAACCATCTTTTACAAATGCAGGTTTGAGATTTGGAATCTTTTCAAAATTTACTTTACTAATCTGCTCGTCTTGATCTATACATATATTATTTCCTTTATTATCCTTATAATTAATAGGGATTATTTCACTTTTAAACAAACCATTTTTTGAAGAATTAATAGATCTATTATAAGAAGATATAGCATAATTATCTTGCGATTCCCTTGAAATACCATATTCTGTTGAACAATTATCGGCTAATACACCCATTGATTGTTGACTGTAAACATCTGTGAGACCATCGGTCATTAGTCCATCAATGGTTGNAGAATTNCCATATTTATTTGCTTTTCTCAAATTTAAGTAGTGGGGAGCATTACTCATACTTTCAACACCTCCAGCTACTACAACTTCATTAATACCAAGTTGAATCGACTGAGCAGCTAAATTAACGGCTTTTAAACCTGATGAACATACTTTATTCACAGATGAGCAAGGGATTTCAGGTCTTAATTTAGCCCCTAAAGCTATTTGTTTTGCAGGAGCTTGACCGCAACCAGACTGTAACACATGTCCAACAATTAGCTCATCAATTTCTTTTCTGTCAAAGTNNATCTTTGATAATGCACCCTCCAGCGCATATATTCCTAAATCAACAGCTGAAAAATTTGATAATGAGCCCATAAAACATCCTAATGGTGTTCTTACAGCACTAACTATGACAACTTTGTTTTGCATATGTTTATTTTTTAAAGTTAATAAAATATAAATTGTATTATGCTCTCAAATATTTAGTAAATTTATTCAATATATATTATGGGTAAACTATTTAACAGTATAAATAAAGGTTTTTCGAGAATATTTAGAGTTCTTTTATTTGTGTTATCAGCATTTCTAATTATTTATTTCTTTCCAAAAAGCGGAAAATTCAAGTATAANTTTGAAAATGGTAGACCTTGGCAATCTGAAAATCTATATGCACCTTTTGATTTTGCAATTAAAAAGTCTAANGAGGAAATTGATGATGAAATTACTCAAGCTAAAATAAACACCCCTTTATTTTTCGAGATTGACACATCATTAATAACTAATTCAAATAATCTACTAATTACCCGAATTGATGAATTAAAAAATGATTCATTATTTAGTCTTCTTAAACTAGAAGATGTAAAAAATATTAAAATTCAATCTTATCAAATAATTGACGGAATTTATTCTAAAGGTTTACTTGAAGAAAATTTTGATTTTAAAGATAGTCAGTTAGTAACTGTTTTACTCGACAATAAACTTGTAAATTCAACATATTATAATAGATTAATTAAGCCAGAAGACCTTATAACTTTTATTAATAATAAAATTATTGAAACTGGAAGTGAAAAATATAAGTCTCAAATAATTTCCTTGGTATTTGATATTATTACCCCAAATCTTTCCTATAATAAAGTTCTTTCAGATGAGGCCATTAATGAAGCAACAATTAATATTTCACCCAATAGAGGTTTTATTGAAAAAGAAACGCTTATAATTTCAAAAGGTGAAGTTGTTGAGGGGGAGAAACTTATAATATTAGAATCCTTAAAGAAAGAATATGAGGTTAATAGTTCATCTTTTTCAGATCTCTACTTAATTATTTCTGCATATTCTTTACTAGTTATTTTATCTCTNTTAATGATNGTTCTNTTTATAAGGAAATTTGAAAGAAATATATATGATAACAATAATAAAATTGCATTTGTTTATTTCAACATAACCCTTATTATTTTAATTACNACGTGGGTAATAGATGTAAATTCAAATTATATCTATATTATACCACTTTGTATAATGCCGTTACTTTTTAAAGCCTTTTTTGATTCAAGAATTGCTTTTTTTATACATTCTGTTACTGTAATGTTATTAGGATTTGTGGTGCCAAATAGTTATGAATTTATATTCTTAAATATAATTGCCGGGGTTGTTACTATTCTTACATCTGATAATATTTACAAGAGAGCGAATTTGTTTATAGCTGTTGCACAGATAACATTAGTATATATGCTAGCTTATTTTTCTTTTTATGTAATTCAAGAAGGGAATATCGAAAACCTTGAATTAAATAATTTTGCACTATTTATTCTATGTGGTTTACTAACACTGTTCATATATCCGCTAATTTATATTTATGAAAAGATGTTTGGATTAGTTTCAGATGTGTCTTTATTGGAATTGTCAGATACTAATTCTAGCTTATTAAAAGAATTATCTGATAAGGCGCCAGGCACCTTCCATCACTCGTTAAATGTTGCAAATCTTGCTGAAGCATGCGCAAATGAAATCAATGCTAATGCATTATTGTCNAGAGTTGGGGCTCTACATCATGATATAGGTAAAATTTCAAATCCATCTTTTTTCACAGAAAATCAATTGTCTGAACAAAATCCACATGATAAAATTACATCAAAAGAAAGTGTTGAAATAATTAAACAACATGTACTTGATGGTGTGAAGCTTGCTAGAAATGCGGGTATTCCTGAGAGGATAATTGAATTTATAAAAACTCATCACGGAACCAATTTAATCGGATATTTTTATAATAAAGAGATAACGTCAGATCCTGAAATTAACAAATTAGATTTTCGATATGATGGCCCCAAACCCTTTAGTGTTGAAATGGCGATTGTAATGATGTGTGATTCAGTTGAAGCAGCAACTAAGAGTTTAGATAAGCCTGATAATGATAAAATTGATTCTTTTGTTGAAGGCATTATTGATAAGCAAGTTGAAGATGAACAATTTGAAAATTGTGAACTAACCTTTAAAAATATTTCAATTATTAAATCTGTTCTTAAAGAAAAATTGAAAAACATTTATCANGTCAGGGTAAGTTACTCTGAAGGCAGTAATTAAAAAAAAACTATATATAGTTGCGTTGTTGTTAATGAAAAACTATTTTTGCAACCGCATTTTATTAAATACTTTTTAGTATTGGAGAGGTGCCAGAGTGGTAATGGAGCAGATTGCTAATCTGTCGACGTGCAAACGTCGCCAGGGTTCGAATCCCTGTCTCTCCGCCATCTCGGGGTGTAGCGTAGCCCGGTTATCGCGCCGCGTTTGGGACGCGGAGGTCGCAGGTTCGAATCCTGCCACCCCGACATATTTTTAGTAAGGTCGCGTAGCTCAGCTGGATAGAGCATCTGCCTTCTAAGCAGACGGTCAAAGGTTCGAATCCTTTCGCGATCACAGAACAATCCTCACAATCGTGGGGATTTTTTATTCTTAGTCAATTTAATTTTAATTAAATTATTTAAATAAATCACTTAAAATTTTTCTTGTATCAAAAAAACTGTTGTAAATAACTTTGAAAGTTGTGTACAAAGGAATTGCGATAATTAGACCGAAAATACCAAATAACAGGCCAGAGAAGATAATTACAACAAAAACCTCAAGAGGGTGAGATTTTATTGATGATGAGAAAATATAGGGTTGAAGCAAAAAATTATCCATCAACTGAATGAAAATAAATCCAGAAAATAACCAAACTGAGTTGATCAAAAACTCACCAAAAATAAAGGTATCAAGATTATTTGTTGCAGCTAAAATGATCATGAGAACGATACTAATTAATGGACCTATATAGGGAATGATATTCAAAA
>FUFK010609617.1_pt1 | contig 63966 bp, 45 predicted proteins | sample 1021851 | NCBI WGS metagenome assembly FUFK01 (sample SAMEA51879418, study PRJEB19060) | metagenome
GAAAATGCCTTACCAGAGCAATACGTACCGCAATACCCTTCCCAAGGTTTCACTGTCTCCTCAGACGCTTGATCCGTACCATGCAGGGAAATATAAAGTTACTATTTCTAACATTTCTCCGGAAGTTGATTTGGGGTATTACGTCAAATCCGTCGACATTTATAGTAAAACCGCTCGAAAGACTATCGTCGGAATTACTGACATTCCTTACTTTGATTATGACATTATTGTTGTCCGTAACCCTGACGGTACCCGCACCGTAGAACTTGAAATTGACTCTGCAGTCATCAAGGAGTTGCAGAATGTGTACCTTGGTTCTGAGGCAGAGCTGAGGGTAGCTTTCTCAGATTCTCTTTATCAGAAGGGTAGTCACATTTTTACGGTCACTGCGCCCGTGCAGCTGGCTGCTCCTCCGACCCCGATAAATCCTCCCGCATCTGATGAAGTGCGTTTGAGGGTCACTTCAGGTACCCTCAATATTTCTGAGGGCGGCACTGTCTCTGTGACGACTGCACCGCTGAGTGCTGAGTTCCGCAAGAAGTACACGCTCTTCGAGTTCGGCATTGTGGAGCGAGGGAAGGACTACGAGTGGTCAAGCTACGGCAGTAAGCTACCTGAAGCCCAGTACGGTAAGAGAGTCGCTACCCTTCGAAATCAGGGGAAGGTTCATGAAAACCCTGATGGAAGCATTACGTTCACCTTTGATGTTCGCAAGCAAATCTTTGATGTACCCGAGGGCACTCTCTTCGATGTCGTGTTGACGTTCTACCCGTCTGATGAAGCTGAGCCGGATTTGCGTTGGGAGTCGACAGACCGCCGTCTTACGGCACGAGCTTCTCTGCCGGTAGTGCGTGACCCTGAGCCTGTTCAGCCAACGTACCGCTACAGCATTTCGGCGATCGATAAGCCGTGGCAGGATACCACTCTGACAGTTGAGGGCTACCATATCCTCGATCCTCATGCGGTAGGTGGTCATGAATCGGTTGCGCACCTCACCCTCTACGAGGCTGACCCGGCCACCGGAAAGATTATGGGACGCCCCGTTTTCTCCGACATGATTCCGCTGACAAGTTGCGGACAACTTTGCGGCGGATTCCATAATCGTTACTTCAGCACGGAGATGACGATTCCGGCGGGTACGTTGAAGCCGGGCAGGCTCTACATGATTGGTATCTACGGTTCTAATCTGCCTCGTCCTGGCGAAGAGGAGTACAGCGGTAGCCTGCTGACCAGTGTCGCTGAGTTCCTTCCCGTCCGGTCTACGCAGCCTAACCCTGACCAGCCTGTAGCGCGTCCGGACTTGTACATTCTGAATAAGCGCATCAGCCCGTACCAGGAGATGAATACCCTCACCGCACGCGTCTCGAATCTTCCGAAGCTTACCGATGGCCATTACCGTTTCTCGGTTCAAGCGACGGATGATTCTGGCGAGCCAACCGGCGAGAAGGCTCTGGAACAGGTTATCCCTGCTGAACACCTTCTGAATGGTTCTACGGATGAGAAGCTGAATATTCCCGGTAGCGCGCTGAATTATGAGGGGTCTTACAGGGTTGTTCTGGAGAAGGTAATCCCTGGTAAGGACGGTGCCGCGGATGCGGTCGAGCAGGTCACTTCTGAGGGCCTTGAGCTCTTTGTAAGCTACACTGCGGAGCGGGAAGCGGCTGTTGAGTGGGTTAAGCAGCAGGTTCTTCTGGATGAGCATAAGGCTGTGCTGAGTCGCCGCGATGTCACGGTGGCGCTGTACCATCTTGCGGGCGCGCCTCATGTTGAGTTGCCTGCAACCAGTCCTTATGCGGATGTAACCCCGGATGATCCAGACTATACCGCGTACATTTGGGCTCGTCAGAAGGGTATTACGTTCGGTTGGGTCGATGGTAAGTTCCACCCGGAGGCGAACCTTTCGATTGCCTCGACGGTGGCATTCCTGTACAGGTACCAACGAGCGCTAGCCCCTGCGTCTTCGCCGGAGTCGAGCAGTTTGCCGTCTTCATCTGTACCGAAGAGCGATACGTCAGATAGCAGTAATGTACCGGAGGAGTCTCCCACACGGGATTCACGTTCGCGCGTACACTGGCCCGAGTATGAGCGTATGGATACTGCATTCTGGCGGGAATCATTGTGGGCTACCCAGCAGATTATCTGGGGATACGCAGAATATTATCGAGGCCACGGTGAGAATTTCAGCTCGGATACTGTTTCCTCTTGGGAGTTCTCACTGATGCTCTACCGCATGGAGCACGGCGGCAGCCGCCTCAAGTAGTTGCCCTGAAATAGTTATTCCTGAAGTAGCTATTTGAGAGTCGTCCCCTGCGGCCACACGGCATGTTGTTGTGTTGCTTTACAATCGGTAATGGCGGGCTGAAAATTTCGGGCTAATTCGCCCGGCTTTTCAGCCCGCCAGCACTTTCGCTGAGGCCCCTGGTGCCCCCCCCTTTTACTCAACTTTTCGTTCATTTTCACCGTTCATTTCTCCCCTTTCACTCAGCTTTTCCCTCACTCACTTCAATCACCGTACAGAAAACCACTGTGCAGAAAACCCGGTGTGCAAAAACCACCGTGTAGAGAGCCCGGTATAGAAAGCACAGTGCAGAACATTAGATGGGATAACCGTGTCTTCTTTCTTCCGACCAACCACAGCTCAGGGCGCTAAGACGCCTGCCCAGAAAAACCGCCTCCAAAATACCCGGGGTAAGAAGGCAATTAGCCTCTCCCTGCTGCTGGGCATGACCCCGGCTCTGGCGGTCACCCCTGCTGCGCATGCTGATGCGGCACAGACGAAACCCGCACAGGTGGAGCCTGCTCAAGCGGATCCGGCGAGCCCCGTCTCCCCTGCCGCATCGTTGCAGGCAACCCCCGTAGCTGCCGTCCCCGGCGCCGCTGAGGCGGATGCCGCAACCGGTATTAGCGATGCTGACAAGATTGATTTGAAGGTCACTACCGGCACCCTCAACATTTCTCAGGGAGGCACGGTGTCCGTGACGACCTCCCCGTTGAGCCCCGAGTTCCGTAAGAAGTACAAGCTCTTCCAGTTCGGCCTCGTGAACCGTGGTACCGATTACGGGTGGTCCCGTACCAGTGAGGCAACCCAAAATCCCCTGTACCGTGGCAAGGTCGATCATCTTCGAGAAGACGGTATCGTCCACGACAACCCGGACGGAAGCCTCACCTTCACCTTCGAGGTCAAGAAGCAGACCATCCGGGCGATCCCTTCGCCTGCCCTTGACGTGGTGTTGACCTACTACCCGGCGGGCGAGCGCGAGCCGAACGCCGAGGAGTATGAGGATCCCCGTCTTACTGCCCACACTCCGCTCAGCCTGACTCAGGACCCTGAGCCGGGTCAGACTACTTATGTGTACAGCATGCCGGCGATTGATAACCCCTGGGTTGATACGCAGCTGAAGATTGAGGGCTACCATATTCTCTCTAAGCAGCTTCTTGAGCCGGGGAGCGCCCCGGCGTATCTGATGCTGTATGAGGTTGACCCTGCAACGGGAAAGATGGTGGGCAAACCCGTTTTCACGCATGCAGTTCGTTATACGGATTGCGGCGAATACTATTGCTGGAGTTTCCTCAACAACTATTTCTCTGCGGATGTGACAATTCCTGCGGGCACTCTGCAGCCGGGCAAGTCGTACATGATTGGCGTCTACAGCGGCTTCTTCCCGAATCCAGATGAGGAGAAGGTCCCCGGTAGCCTCCTGACGGATGTTGCCCCGTTTATTCCGGTGCGCTCACCCAACTCGAACACCGAGGTGAAGGATGCCGCCCCGGTTCTGCGTGTTGAGCCGCAGCAGAGGGACCAATATTATTCTGATTCACCGCAGGTGAGCCCCTATTGGGAGAAGAACACGTTGCAGGTGCGTGCCGTGAATCTGCCGAACCTCACCGAGGGTCATTACCGTTTCTCGCTGCAGGCTACGGATGCTTCTGGCAATCTGACGGGTCAGAAGGCGCTGGAGCAGGATATTGCGGCTGACCGTATCCAGAGCGGTTACACGGAGGCGACCCTCGCTGTTCCCGGTGAGGCGCTCAATTATCAGGGCGGTTACAAGTTAGTGGTGGAGAAGGTTCTTCCCGGTCAGGGTGGTGCCGCGGATTCTGTGCAGCAGGTTGTTTCTACTGACCTTGGTTTGGTGGTGAACGCGTTTGAGGAGGGTGAGGCTGCGAAGAGGTGGTACAAGGCTCAGCAGCTTCCCAAATCAGAGTCCTATTCTTCTGAGAATATAACGCGCCGTGATCTGACGGTGGCTCTCTATATGTTGGCGGGTTCGCCGAAGGTTGAGCTTCCGGAGGCCAGCCCGTATCCGGATGTTCAGCCTAGCGACCCGGACTATGCCGCGATTGTGTGGGCTCGTCAGCAAAGCATTACGTTCGGTTGGGCGGATGGCAATTTCCACCCGGATGCGAAGGTTTACAATTCTTCGGCGGTGGCGTTCCTGTATAGGTATCAGAGGGCGCAGGGTAAGGTTCCTGCGGCAAAGCCTCGTCCTGTTTCTTCGGCGTCAAAGAAGAGTAGTCTGCCGGGTGGTTTTTCTGAAGGCGGGTGGAATACTGTTCTTGGCTGGCATTACTCGTTCCGTAAGGAGTCCCAGTGGGCGATTGATCAGCGCATTTGGGGTTATATCAGCGAACAGTCTACCTATGAGGCGTATGTGCCGTCGTTTATTGGGCACACGGAACTCGCTACGATGCTGTACCGCATGGAGCACGGCGGCAGCCGTCTCACATAGTGTCTCGCCGTGGTGTTAGCTATTTTGGGTAGCTTTCGTCAAATAGGCGACTTTATGGCTCTGTTTATGTGCCACTTTTATTGTGGGTGACTTTTATGTTGCCTTGCCCACCGCATTGTGAATATTCTCAACCTGCAGAGGTTGCATAGGTGCGAATTTTTCGAATGCGGTGGGTTTTTTGTGCTTTCTTTTTTGTACAGTGACCAGTGTTTGTGCTTATCAGCACAATATTTAGGCATATTTTCCACGTCATGCACATACTTTTTAAAGCTATACTTCATCTTAAGACATGCGATAAAACACACAGACATTTTTCGCGCTGATGACCTTTCAGGTTCCAGCACGTCTTAACTATTTGCTACGGTGTTTATGCGCACCACACTCGATGCGTGACACCGATAAAAACTGATTGGATTACAATGTCCTCACTTCCCAACCACATGCGCTTTGCGCTACCCAAAAACATGGCCAAGAGCGGCTGCGCCATCACCCTGGCTGGCGCCATGCTCTTGCCCCTCTCCCCCGCGTTTGCGGCGCCTGCTGCTCCGGTAGCGGCTCAGGCTGTTGCGCAGGGCGAGGTTCAGGGTGCTCAGCGTCTGCAGGTTACCTCCGGCACTTTTGATATTCTCAAGGGCGGCAACGTGACGGTTAGCGGCTCCGGTTTCTCTAAGGACTTCGTCAAGGGCAAGTCGTTCCGCCTGTACGTTGTTCCGAAGGGTGAAAGTGTTGCTTTCCCGCCGCACCACCCGCGTGATTACCCCTTCTACGTTCAGGATGTTCCCGCCTCCGCCTTTGCGGCTGACGGCACCGTGAACCTGACCGCTTCGATCGACGCTAACTATCTGGAGGCCAATGGCTCGTCCTTCGATGTTGTGCTCGGTTACCGCGATGACGCTGAAGACGGCTGGATTCCCGCGGATGAGGTTCGTACTGAACTGAAGGTTGCGGATGTTCCCACCGTTGATTCCCCGACCCTGTCGTACGACGCTTCGTCGGTGAATGCTTCTGAGAACACTAAGGTCACCGTGAACGGTGCCGGTTTCCAGAACATTTCGTACAACGGTAGCGAGTCGCTAATTGTGGCGGTTCGTGCGGTTGATCCGGCGACCGGTAAGGCAACCGGCCCCGCGCTGGCTCAGTCGGAGGCTAAGTTCACCTCTTACTCTGCTTTCTTCGGCCAGTACATGGGCTACACCAACGGCCGTTTCTCGACCGTTCTGGACATCCCGGCAGGCACCCTGAAGTCCGGCAGCTCCTACGTTGTGCAGACTTTCGAGTTCAACGTCCCGGAAGATAACGATGAGGCGAACAACCAGGCGCTGAGCACTCAGGCGTTTGTTCCGGTGAACGGCGAGAACGTTAAGACTGCTTCGCCTTCGGTGTCCCTGAGCACTGACAAGGTTGATCTGAGCTCTTCGACCACTATCCGTGTGAAGGGTAAGGATTTCAAGGTTCCGGCTGGCGCTACCGTGAACGTTCTGTTCTCTGAGGCTGAGGCTGACGGCAACCCGACCGGTGAGGCTCTGGATAGCATCACTCTGAACGCTGACCGTGTGGCAACTGGCGCATTTGAGACCACCGTTAATGTTGACGGCACCAAGCTGGATGAGGATAGCCGCTACGCTATTTTCGTAACCATTAACTATGCGGATGGTCAGCGCGAGCGCATCGCTGCTGATTACCTGACTCTGACTGGTGAGTCTGCGAACAAGAAGGTCCGTGAGCGTTTCGCTGACGTTCCGACTGCTCACGCGAACCACAAGGCTGTTCTGTGGGCTGCTGATCAGAAGCTGATCGATTCTCGCGAGAAGGATTGGTTTGGCGTTAATGATGACGCGACCCGCGGCGACCTGACCGTTGCGCTGTACCGCCTGGCTGGTTCCCCGAAGGTTGATCTGCCGGCTACTAGCCCGTACGCGGATGTGAAGGCTGATGACCCGAACTACGTCGCCTACATTTGGGCTCGTCAGAAGGGCATTACGTTCGGCTGGTCCGATGGTAAGTTCCACGCGAATGCGTCCGTGTCTAACGCTACCGTTGCAGCGTTCCTGTACCGTTTTGATGGCAAGAAGCCGGTTGCTGTGACTGAGGCACCGTACACCGACGTGAAGGTCGGTTCTGCGTTCTACCGCGAGATTACCTGGGCTAAGCAGCAGAAGCTGCAGGTTTTCCCGGGTTCTGAGTACCACCCGTCTGCGCTGGTGAGCCGTGGTGAGCTGGCTGGTTTCTTGATGAACTACAAGGTTCGCTAGGGTCCTGTTAGTTCGTTGGGATTAGCGTCTAACCCGCAACGATTGAGCCGGGCTGGCGGTGATGAAACATTGGTTTCGTCCCGCTGGCCCGGCTTTTCTGCGCCCTCTGCATGGTGGTTATTAGGCTCTTTCAGGGGTGTGAGCAGGGCAGTTACTTGGCTGTTGTTCCGCGGTTTTTCGGGGTATTTTTGCCGGTTAACACGCTAATGTGGGCTGTACCGCATGTGGGGCGCGCCTCATGCGGTACCCGCTATTGGGGGGATTTTTGGGGTGTTCCACTCCCCTTTTTCACAATTGTTCCGTGGAGTGTAAATTAATATTTTTCAAGCTGTGGTTTATGCTTAGGACTGTTGCGCCCCCTTGGTGCGCGCCCGTTTCCGGTTGGGCGCTTGTTGTGCTAGGGAGCCTATCACACACCGATACATCAACCACATTGAGGATTTATGTCCCAGGATTCTAAGCAGTCGACTGATACTGCCCATAATTCTTCTGCGCCTCTGCTGGCACCGGAGGGCACCCCCGAGGCTTCTTCTCAGGCTGATTCTAAGAAGCGTAAGCGCCGCCGCATTGAGCTGGCTGTTGGCGCTGTAGCGCTGGCGGGTGTTTTGTATCTGCCGTTCTCTCCTCTTTTCTCTTTCTATGATTCGTCGGAGGCGCGTCTTTCTTCGGCGGATACTGCTGCGCCGGTAGCTGCTTCGGCGCCTGTTACCTCCTCTCCTCTGGTGTCGAGTTCTTCGACTCAGGGTCCGAAGATTCTGCGTCCGTCTGTGACCGCGCCGGATGCGAACACTATTTTTGATGATGCCACTGAGGATTCTGCGTACTATGCGGGTATCCGCTGGGCTGTTCGTACTCAGACGATGGAGTCGGTTTCTGAGGGTCACTTTGGTGCTGAGGATCCGATGACTCGTGGCGAGCTGATTAGCATGTTCTATAAGCTGGCGGGTTCACCGTCGGTGACTCGTCCGGAGCATTCGCCGTATTCGGATGTTGATGAGTCTGACCCGAATTATGATGCGTACCTGTGGGCGCGTCAGGAGCGTATTACCTCCGGTTGGGTTGATGGTAAGTTCCATGCGGAGGCGCGCCTGTCGAATGCTTCTGCTGCGGCTCTTCTGTACCGTGCTGATGGTGCGCAGAAGATTCAGATGTCGGGTTCTTCCCCGTTTAGCGATGTTTCCTCTGCGACTCCGTTCTACCGTCAGATTGTGTGGGCTTCGCGCCGTGGCGTGTCGACGGTGTCTGAGGGTAATGCTTTTGAGCCGACGGCTCAGACGTCTCGCGGTCGTGTTGCGATGATGATGTACCTGTACTTCCGCACTTCGTAGTTTTTACACTGCCTAGTTTTAGCGCTTGGTTAGTGTGTGTTTGGTGGCCCCGTACTCCTTGAATGGAGTGCGGGGCCGCTTGTGTTTTTGAAGACTGTTGTTTTGAGGACTGTGCGCGGGGTTCAGCATGCTGGGTTCAGTTTTTAACGGCTGGTCAACCTGGGAAAACCCTCAGAACCTTCAAGTCTCTCTTGAGTGTTTCCTGACTTCTATTCGCCCCTTTGATAGGGTGAAATTGTCCCCGAAATTGACGGGGATATTCGACCACTTCTCATTGGGTTGGCGCAGATTCGACGAAGATTTCTCACTCCCTTTTAGAAACTGCATTGGCGCGATGGGTTCGACCGATAAGGAATGATTATGTCCGCTCTTCCGAATTTCAAGGCTTCGTCCTTCTTCCGTGCAGCACGGGGTTGCGGTGCATTGGCGTTGGCTGGCGCGATGGTTTTGCCGATGGCTCCGGCGCTTGCCCAGAATGTTGCCGCAGATGCTCCTGCAGTTGCGGCGGCTGGTTCTCTGCCGGCTGACCCTGCTCCGAAGGCCGCTGTCGCCCAGAAGACTGATGCTTTCGCCCCGCACTGGCGCTACAACGCTCTGAAGGATACCGGTAACGATCAGGTTCTGAACTTCTCAGGTTGGGGTTTCAATGGCGATATTAACTCCCCGAAGGGTGTTCAGATTGTTGTGCGTGAGAAGACCCTGAGGGCGCGGGTTCTGGCGGTTAGCGACATCATCGAATATAACCACGAGGAACTGGCTTTTGCTTACCAGGGCGGCTATGTGACCGGTACCGTCAATATTCCGGCGAACACCCTGAATAAGGCAAAGCAGTACGTTGTCGAGGTGTGGGGCAACAACGGCTACGAGGGCGACGAGTTCATTACCCCCGTCGTGGGTAAGGCACCCGAGGGTCATGGCACCCTGCTCGCTTCTCAGACGCTGAACTTTAACGGTTCCGATGGTTCGCAGGCTGCGGATGTTCCGGGCGCTAAGGCTGTCCAGGAGGACGCTCCGACATTCGACGTTCTGTACGACGGCAAGGCTCAGCTGCTGTACACCTCCGAGGGCGGCGCCGTTCACGTGAAGGGTTCGGGTTTCACGAAGGAATGGCGTGAGAAGCACGGCAACGTAGCAGTTTATATTGCCGCTTCTCAGGGCGTTCCCGATGGTAGCCTTCTGCCCGCTGATGGTACGCCGCTCCGTTTTGAGGAGGGTAAGGACTTCACCATTGCCGAGGATGGCACCCTGGATGCTCAGCTGACCGTCAAGCCGGGCGCGCTGCTGAACTACTACGAGCCTCGCAACTACTTCCCCGGTATCCCGCGTTACGAGGTGCGTTACGAGGTTGACCTGGTTGCTGAGCAGCAGGGTCAGCCCCAGCTGACCATTGAGGATCTGTGGGCTGGTAAGAACGTGGTGCAACGTATTGCGGTGCAGACTCAGGCGTACCGCCCTGAGAAGTTTGCTCCCAAGGTGGAGTACAAGGCTCTGGGCGACACCACCGCGGATCAGGATATTTACTTCTCGGGTACCGGCTTCTACGGTGAGATTGCTTCCCCCAAGGGTGTTCAGTATGTAATCCGTGAGAAGGGTTCGAACACCCCGGTTCTGGCAACCAGTGACCTTATTGAGTACAACCACCACGACCGAGCCTTTGAGTTCGTGAACGGTGAGCTGTCCGGTAGCGTCAAGGTCCCGGCGAACACTCTGGATCCCGCGAAGAAGTATGTCGTAGAGGTTTGGGGTAACAACGGTTACGAGAACGGCGAGTTCGTCGCCCCCGTTGTGGGTAAGGCACCCGAGGGCCGCGGTACTCTGCTGGCTTCTCAGGACCTGAAGTTCAAGGGCTCTGACGCTGTTGAGGATAAGAAGCCTAGCTTGACCGATGAGCAGCGTAAGGAGCGCGCTACCCGCGGTGAGCTGGCGGTGGCTCTGTACCTTCAGGCCGGCGCGCCCGAGGTGAAGCTGCCCGAGACCTCCCCCTGGCCGGATGTGAAGACTGACGACCCGAACTACGCTGCGTACATTTGGGTTCGTGAGAAGGGTATCAGCTACGGCTGGTCGGACGGCAAGTTCCACGCGGACGCTGGCATCTCGAACGCTACCGTTGCAGCGTTCACTTACCGCGCGGCTGGTTCTCCTGCGGTGACGGGTAATTCCCCCTACGTGGATGTTAAGCCTGGTTCTGCGTTCTACCGTGAGATTCTGTGGGCTAGCCAGAATTTGACTACGGTGTACGGTGGTCAGTATTTCATTCCTCAGCAGCTGCTGACTCGCGGTCATCTGGAGACTGTCCTGGCTGCTTTCCAGTCTCGCTAAACATAGCCAGCTGAACACCCCCGTGTTCCCGAGCAGGTTTTCTGCCCAGGAGCGCGGGGCTCTGTTTTTGGGGTTTAGCGTGCTGAGTTTAGCGTGCTGGGTTCTCAGTTCTTAGTGGCTGGTCAACCTGTGAGAACCCTCAGAACCTTCAAGTTTTTCTTGAGCGTTTCCTGACATCTGTCCAACCCTTTGATAGGGTGAAAATGTCCCCGAAACCGACGGGGATATTCGACCACTTTTCTCATTGGGTTGGCGCAGATTCGACGGAGATTTCTCACCCCGAAACCCTATGAAACTGCATCATCCCGGTGGGTACGACCCGTAAGGATGATGTATGTCCTCGCTTCCGAACTCTAAGTCTTCGTTCCTCCGTGCGGCGCAGGGTTGCGGCGCACTGGTGCTGGCTGGTGCGATGGTTCTGCCGATGACTCCGGCACTCGCCCAGGATGCGGCACCTGCTGCTAATGCACCGGCGGCAAATGCTGTGACCCCCAAGCCTGCGGCTCAGGATGTTGCCGCGCAGCCGACGTACTCCACCGACTATGACACCATTTTTTACACCGGTGAGGGCGGCACCGTGACCCTGAAGGGTACCGGTTTCACCAAGGAATGGCGTGAGCAGCACGGCACCGTTGTCTTCTACATTGCCGCTACGAAGGATCGCCCCGGTAACGCAGAGCCTTCAACCTCGATGCTTCGCTTTGAAGAGGGTAAGGACTTCACCATTGCCGATGACGGCACTTTTGAGGCAAAGCTGACCATCAAGGCTAAGGCTCTGGAGAGTTTCTACACTCCCATCGATTATTTCCCGGGTATCACCCTGGATGAGGTGCGTTACGAGACGGGTATTTTGACCGAGGCTAAGGGCCAGCCGCAGTCGAGCATTGAGGATATTTGGGCTCGCAAGAACGTTATCGCCCACCACCCGATGTACACCCGCGCCTACCATCCTGAAGTCATGGCACCTAAGTGGAAGTATGATGCTCTGAAGGACACCACGAAGGATCAGGAGCTACTGGTCCAGGGTGAGGGTTTCGTTGGGGAGGAGTTGCCTGGCCGCGAGGGTGCCATGTACGTGATTCGTGAGAAGGGCACCGGCACCCCCGTCCTGGCGATGAGCGATATGAAGTCCTACTATGAAGGCCCCGATGGCGTAACCCGCCTGGAGGGAGGCACTCTTTACCGCACCATCAAGCTCCCCGCAAACACCCTGGATTCGTCTAAGCAGTACGTCATTGAGGCGTGGAGCGACTACGACTACGACCTCACCAAGAAGGACAGGCCCCTCATCACCCCGATTGTGGGTTTGGCGCCGGAGCACCGCGGTGTTCTTATGGGCCGTCAGGATCTGAAGTTTGAGGGTGTTCAGGACTTCGCGGATGCTACCGTCCCTAAGGGAGAGTACAAGAGCCTGATTTCGAAGCTCACTTACCAGGAGCAGCAGCAGCGCGCTACTCGCGGCGAGCTGACTGCAGCACTGTACGCTCAGGCTGGTAGCCCCAAGGTGAACCTCCCTAAGACCTCCCCCTGGCCGGATGTGAAGACCACCGACCCGAACTACGCCGCCTACGTGTGGGCTCGTCAGAAGGGCATTACTTTCGGCTGGTCTGATGGTAAGTTCCACGCGGATGCCGGCATTTCGAACGCTACCGTTGCGGCGTTCACCTACCGCGCAGCGGGTTCCCCGGCTGTTTCCGGTGTTTCTTCGTTCACGGATGTTAATCCGAGTTCCGCCTTCTACCGTGAGATTCTGTGGTCCACGCAGCAGTATGTCATCAATCCGGATTTCGGCGCTTTTAATGCGACGGACCTGGTGAATCGTGGTCAGCTGGAGCAGATGCTGTTCAACTTCCAGAATCGAGCTAAGTAGAACGGTGCCAAGTAGAACCACGCTGAGTAAGGCGGACTAGTTCTGAGCTGAATACCCCGTGTTCTCGAACAGGTTTTCTGTTTGGGAGCGCGGGGTTTCAGCGTTTAACAGCTACTCACTGTGTGAGATTTTCGAAAACCTTAAAGCGTTCCTTGAGTGTTTCCTGACAACTGTTCAACACTTTGCTAGGGTGGGAGTACTCCCGAAACCGACGGGGGTACTCAACCACTTTTCTCATAGGGTGTATGCAGATTCAACGGCGAATTCCCTACCCGCCGGTGAGCTCGCACCACCTCAGATTGCGCCTCCCCGGATTGCACAGCTCTGGACTGCACAGCCCCGGAGAAACGACTTTAAGGATGTCTCATGTCCTCACTTCCGAACTCTAAGTCTTCATTCCTGCACGCGGCTCGCAACTGCAGTGCACTGGCGCTGGCGGGCGCAATGGTTCTGCCGATGACCCCGGTTCTCGCGCAGGATGCAGCACCCGCCGCAAACGCACCTGTGGCTAACGCGCCGACTGCCAATACCCCTGCAACCCAGAATGTTGCGGCTGAGCCGTCTTTCACCGTTGATTATGGGGAGTACGACTTCCTGGACGGACGTGACCTCTTCAGGAAAAAGAGCGACGCCCTGTACACCGGTGAGTACAACGAAATGACGGTGAAGGGCACCGGTTTCACCAAGGAGTGGCGCGAGCAGCACGGCACCGTGGTCATCTATATTGCTGCTACTCAGGACCGTCCTGGTAATGTGGAGCCTTCCACGTCGATGCTTCGTTTTGAAGAGGGTAAGGACTTCACCATCGAAGATGACGGCACCTTTGACGCTTACCTGAAGATCAAGCCCGACACTTTGGAGAGTTACTACCCCCTCACGGAGTACGCCCCGGATATGACCCTGGAGAAGGTGCGTTACGAGGTCGGTATCCTTGCCGAACCTAAGGGTCAGCAGCAGTCGACCGTTCAGGATATTTGGGCTCGCAAGAATGTTGTGGCTCATCAGGCTCTGAACGCCAATGATTATCACCCTGGTACGTTCTCACCCATGTTTAAGTACGATGCTCTGAAGGACACCACGAAGGATCAGGAGCTGCTGATTCAGGGCGTGGGCTTCAACGGGGATCTCTATGGATCGAAGGGCATGATGTACCTCATTCGTGAGAAGAGTACCGGCTCCCCTGTCTTGGCCATGAGTGACATAAAGTACTACCAATACGACAAGGAAACCTACTCGAACATTCTGGAGGGAGGCTTCGCTTTCGTCACCATCAAGATTCCGGCGAACACTCTGGACCCTTCCAAGCAGTACGTTATTGAGGCGCGGAGTGATTACGGCTATGCCAGCGAGACGGATAAGACTCTGATCACCCCGCTGGTGGGTTATGCACCGGAGCACCGCGGTGGCTATTTGGCCAGTTTGGACTTGAAGTTCGAGGGTGTTCACCAGTTCACGCTTGCTAACCCTCGCGATGTACGCCGTGAGACCTTTTCGACAAATCTTTACGGCGATGAAGATAAACAGCCCGCTACCCGCGGCGAGCTGGTTTCCTACCTTTATAGGTTGAAGGAAAGCCCCAAGGTGGACCTCCCGGCGGTCTCCCCGTGGCCGGATGTGAAGACGGACGACCCGAACTACGCCGCATACATTTGGGCTCGTGAAAAGGGTGTTACCTTCGGCTGGTCGGACGGCAAGTTCCACGCGGATGCCGGCATTTCGAACGCTACCGTAGCTGCGCTGACCTACCGTGCGGCTGGTTCGCCGGAGGTGCAGGGTGTTTCGTCCTTCCCGAATATTACGCCGAGTTCCGCGTTCTACCGCGAGATTCTGTGGGTGACTCAGCAGAGTATTATCAATCCTGGGGGCGGCGTGTTTGATTCAGCATCCCCCGTGACTCGTGGCGAGCTGGAATGGATGATGTACTATTTTTCGACTCGTTTTCTTCACCCTGAGCAAAATTAATTAAGTAAGCCGGACTGGCTCTAGCCTTAGTACCCCGTGAACCCTGAGAGTCTTCTTCTCAGGATGCACGGGGTTCGGTTTTTATCGGCTGATCAACCTGTGAAATACCTCAGAACCTTCAAGCTTCTCTTGAGTGTTTCCTGACATCGTTTAGAGGGTTTGATAGGGTGAAAATGTCCCCGAAACCGACGGGGCTTCCAACCACTTTTCTCATAGGGTGTATGCAGATTCAACGGCGAATTCCCTACCCGCCGGTGAGCCGGCACAGCTCCACGAGAAACAACTTTTAAGGATGTATTATGTCCTCGCTTCCGAACTCTAAGTCCTCTTTCCTCCGCGCAGCTCAGGGTTGCGGCGCGCTGGCGTTGGCTGGTGCCATGGTTCTGCCGATGGCCCCGGCGCTGGCTCAGAATGCGGCTCCTGCCGCTGATGCAGCCGTTGCTGCCGCTACCCCGCAGGCTGCTCACCAGGACGCTGCGGATACCCCGACCCTGAACGTTTCCATCCCTGACGGTTACAAGTACGACGGCGTGAACCCCTTCCTCATCACGACCGAGGGCGGTACCGTCCATGTGAAGGGCGCAGGCTACACCAAGGAGTGGCGCGCTCAGCACGGTACCGTGGCGCTGTACATTGCTCCCGCGAACTACGCACCGTCTGGCTACGAGATTCCGACTTCGAAGATGCTGCGCTTTGTGGAGGGTCAGGACTTCACCGTTGCCGATGACGGCACTTTTGAGGCTGACCTGAAGGTTGAGGCGTACGATCTTGCCGCCTACTACTTCGTTGATGATGACAACTTCCACGATCCGACCGGCGGCACCAAGTACGATGTCCGCTACGAGATTCACGTGGTTTCTGAGCAGAAGGGCCAGAAGCCTCTGACCGCTCAGGAGCTGTGGACCAGCAAGAACGTGGTAAGCACTCAGGTGCTGAACACTCTGGGTGAGAAGCCTGCGCCGTTCGCACCGCGCCTGAGTTACAACGCTGTGGCTGATACCGCAAAGTCGCAGGATTTGAACGTTGGTGGCCAGGGGTTCAACGGCGATATTCACTCCGTTAAGGGTGTCCAGTTCGTGGTTCGCGAGAAGGGCTCGAACACCCCGGTTCTGGCAACCAGCGACATTATCGAGTTTGACCACCCCACCCAGGCTTCGGCGTACCGTGACGGCAACCTGAACGGTACCGTGAATCTTCCGGCAAACACTCTGAATGCTTCGAAGAAGTACGTGATTGAGGTTTGGGCTAACGACGGTTACAGCGAGACGGGCGAGCTGCTCGCGCCGGTCGTGGGCAAGTCCACTGAGGGCCGCGGTACCCTGCTCGCATGGCAGGACCTGGATCTGAACGGCACGAACGGTTACAAGGATGCAAACCTGCCCAACGCTCAGGATCCCAAGAAGGACGACAACCAGAAGCCTGATCCTTCCGATGAGAAGCTGAAGACCCCCGCAACTCGCGGTGAGCTCGCAGCTGCCCTGTACATCCAGGCGGGTACTCCCGAGGTGAAGCTGCCCGAGACTTCCCCGTGGCCGGATGTGAAGACCGACGACCCGAACTTCCCCGCCTACGTGTGGGCTCGTCAGAAGGGCATTACTTTTGGCTGGTCGGACGGTAAGTTCCATGCTGATGCCGGCATTTCGAATGCTACTGTTGCGGCGTTCGCCTACCGTGCGGCTGGTTCGCCCGCAGTGACGGGCAACTCCCCCTACAGCGATGTGGCTCCCGGTTCGGCGTTCTACCGCGAGATTCTGTGGGCTCAGCAGAACAAGGTGGTGCTGAACGCTAGCGGCGCTTTTGATGCTCAGCACATGGTGACTCATGGTGAGTTGGAGACTCTGATTGAGGCGTTCCAGGCTCGCGCTAAGTAAGGTCATTTAGACCGCCTGCGCTTGGCACCCCAAGCCCTGCAGAGTATTGCTCCCGCAGAAGTAATGCCCGGTCTGCACGTTCCCGTCAGGATCCTTGATGAGAGGTTCCTGTCGGGTTCGTACAGGCCGGGCTTTACTGTGCCTAAATTTTTGAAGCTTGCTTCTTGGCAGCTACGCAGCGGCTACTTTCAGCGTTTACTTTTCAGTCAAGCTGGTCCATGCGGCGGCGGGTTCCGTGCTTGCCGAGTGCGCGTCATGACCGGTTGCCACGCCGGTGGAGACGGTGAAGTCCCACGGGTCGGTGTTCAGTGCGGACAGCTTCGTTTCGATAGCAAAGCCGCGCTCAGCGAGCAGGGCGCGCAGGCGGTTTGCCGCCGACTGCAGCCAGAGGGATTCGCTGGCGGCGTGGGAGCAATCAATCAGGGCGATGTTACTGCCGTCGACTCGTGCGGTTTCGCGGAATTCGCTGGCGGGGTGGTGGCGCAGGTCGGCGGTAATGTACACCTGCGCGTCGGTGGCGCGCACCGCGTCGAAGAGAGAGTCACCGGCACCACCGCAGAGAGCGACGCGGCGGATCGGCTGGTCAGCGCGTCCGGCGATGCGCAGGCCACCGGCGGTTGCGGGCAGTGCCGCTGCGAGGCGTTCTGCGAGCTCTTTGAGGGTGATTTCTTCGGGCAGGGTGCCGAGGCGACCGGTGCCTACCGCGTGTTCCTGCTCGTCAAGTACCTGGGTTTGCGCTTCGGTGAGCGGTTCGCGGTCAATCAGGCCGATAGCGTCACAGAGTGCTTCGTTCACGCCTTCAACGGCGGCATCTGCGTTGGTGTGCGCGCCGAGCAGGCCGCATCCGCCTTCGATGAGGGTGTGCAGAACGTTGCCCTTGTAGTCGCTGTCGGGGATGAACTTTGCGCCGCGGAGCAGCAGCGGGTGGTGGGTGATGAGTAGCTGCGCGCCTTCGGCTACGGCTTCTTCGGCGGTGGCGGTGAGGGCGTCTACTGCGAAGAGGACGGTGCTTACTTTAGCGGCGCCACGTCCGGCGACGAGGCCGGAGGCGTCCCATCCGGCGGCGAGCTGCGGAGGGAAGAGCGTGTGGAAGGCGTCGACGACTTCTGCGAGGGTGGGGGTTTCTAGTTTTTCAGTCATACCTCTATTGTGGCAGGTGGCGCGGCGGCAACTCGGGAATATTGTGCAGCCCTGCAGTGTTCTTCAGGTAGTGTGGATTTATAGTTCGAGGAGGAATCATGACTGATGTTGTTCTTGCCGGCGGCTGTTTCTGGTGCCTGGATGCGGTATACCGCCAGTTCCGCGGGGTTGAGGCGAGCGTCTGCGGCTATACGGGCGGCGAGACTCCCGACCCTGATTATCGTTCGGTGTGTTCGGGTACGACCGGTCACCAGGAAGCGCTGAAGCTCAGCTTTGACCCGCAGGTGATTGACCTGGACACGGTGCTGGATATTTTCTTCACGAGCCACGACCCGACCAGCTGGGATCGTCAGGGTGCGGATACCGGTTCGCAGTACCGTTCGGTGCTTTTCTACGCGGATGAGCAGCAGCGTGAGGCGTTTGAGCGTGCGGTGGCGCGTGCTCAGCAGCTGTACTCCTCCCCCATCGTTACGGAGATTAAGCCCCTGGGCGTGTTCTATGAGGCTGAGGAGTATCACCAGAATTATTACGCGTTGAACCCGGCACAGGGTTATTGCGCGTTTGTGGTGAGCCCGAAGGTGGCTCATGCGCGCCGTAATTTTGCGCATCTGCTCCGCTAGGTTGCACGCCCCTCCAGGTGTTTTGCCCCGCGGCTGTTGTTCTTTCTTCGAAAATATTCGGAATAACGGCCGCGGGGTTTCTTCATGCGTGCCCAGTTCTCCCAAGCTATTTGCTATTCACATGTGCTTTAGGGTTGCTATAAGGTGCGCCCGGTATGATGGGGGTGTCGACTCACTCCCCCCTCATCTGTTGACCTCTTCGAAAGACTGCTGATGACTAGCTCTTCTTCTAAGTCCATCGCTTTGAGCCGCCGCGCCGTGTTGGGTGTGGGCGGTGTTGGTCTTGCCGCTGTGGTGTCTGCGTGTGCGCGTACGGTGCATCCGCCGGCTGATACTGCCGCCTCTGAGTCAGCGAGCGCGAGCCCGGCTGCTTCGCCGGCGTTGCCGTCTGCGAATAAGTCGTATCAGGGTAAGGTCACCTTCGATAACTTTGAGAAGAACGGCGAGTATGTTCCTGCTACGGCTGAGCAGAAGGCGCAGAACGTACCCAAACCGATCATGCCGGAGAAGGTGCAGGAGCTGAGTATTGACGGTATTTATGCACTGATTGGTTATTGGATTTCTAGCTTTAATTATTTGGCGTTGACGGGTGATATTGAGCCGATGAAGAAGACGGATCCTAGCACTGACTACACTAAGGAGCTTGAGCCGATGATTAAGCTCTATGAGACGGGTCGCGGCTGGATTTATGACACGAGTGAGCCGATGTCTGTGTACCTGCTGACGGATACCCCCACGCAGATTGAGGGTGACCGTATTCTTTATTTCTGGCGTGCTCGTTCTCTGGTTGACCAGAATGCGAAGAGGCATCTGACGGAGGGTGATAACCGCGATAAGTCGCTGGCTAGGGCAGAAGATTCTCAGGGCCAGACGATGAGGATCGTTGTGGAGTATAAGGAGGGTGCTTGGTTTATGAGCACTCAGAAAGATAAGGATGGTGATAATAGCACGGAATCTGCGAGCCCCTCGGCGTCCTAGTGCACTAATTGCAGCTTTTCAGACCTTTCTTCGCAAAAGGATACAAATAGAAACGTTTGATACCTATTTGCACACTTTAGGGTATGATGGAGTTGTCAACTCACTCTATTTCCTTTGTTGACTTCTTTTGAAAGGCTGATTATGACGAGCCCTTCCCCCATATCTACCCGTGTGAGCCGCCGCGTGGCACTGGGTGCGACCGCCGCTGGTGCACTTGCCGCGTTGACCGCTTGTGCCAGCGATATTCGCCCATTGGCTGATGGCTCGGCGTCTAACTCTACTTCCGGTTCTGCTAGTGCATCCGCGAGCGCTTCAGCTAGTGCCTCACCCAGTGCCTCGGCTAGCGCTTCGCCTTCTGCTTCTTCCGGCAAGCATTATAAGGGCCTCGTGAAGTTTGATAACTTCGAGAAGAACGGCGAGTACGTTCCGGCAACCGCCACTCATAAGGCGCAGAACGTGCCCAAGCCTCTCGTTCCGGCGAACATGAACGAGCAGAACGTTGACGGTATTTACGCGTTCGTTGGTTATTGGTTGGCGAGTTCCAACTATCTGCTGATGACCGGCGATACTGAGCCGTTGCAGAAGGTTGAATCTGCGGATGCGCTGGAGAATTACCGGAATTTGACGGTTGCTTATGAAAATAATGCGGGCTGGCTCTACGGTGCGGATAGCCCTATGACTCTTGAGTTGCTTTCTGATTCACCGCAGAAAATTTCCGGTAGCCGAATTCGCTATGACTGGTTGGGATACATGAGTTACAGCGCGGACATGAAGATTCACGCTGAAGGTCAGGGCCCTGATGAACCCTTTATGGAGGATAGCTCGCGGGAACTGACGAGGGTTGGTGTGGAGTACAAGGATGGTAAGTGGAGTATGGTCACCAGTGAGGATGGCTCTTCTTCGGCGGCTTCCGATTCTTCTTCGAGTTCTTCTTCTGTCTAAGCACCTACCCTATAGGTAAGGTCTAACGGCTTAAGATAGACTTCTCCCCCGCCTGCGGTAATGCACCGTGGGCGGGGGTTCTTTATGTCAAGACTTGGTGATGCTTTGCAGTGGTATTAGGTTGCTTTGTCATCGGCGCTAAATGACGACCGCTGATGGGTATCTGTGTATTTGCCGGTATGATGGGGTTGTCAACTCACTCAATTTCCTTTGTTGACTTCCTATGAAAGGCTGATTATGACGAGCCCTTCCCCCATTTCTGCTGGTATGTCCCGCCGCGTGGCGCTGGGTGCGACCGGCGTCGGCGTACTGGCTGCATTGACTGCGTGCGCTAGCAATATTCGCCCGACGGCTGAAGGTTCGGCGTCTAGCTCCGCTTCTGAAAGCGCCTCGGCCGCTGCTTCCGCATCTGCTTCTTCGGACAAGTCCTATAAGGGCTTTGTGAAGTTCGATAACTTCGAGAAGAACGGCGAATACGTTCCTGCCACTGCCGAGAAGAAGGCGCAGAATGTGCCCAAGCCCCTAGCCCCGGCGAACATGAACGAAGATAACGTTGATGGCATGTATGCGTTCATTGGCTACTGGCTGGCAAGCTTTAACTATGCGCTAATGACCGGTGATACTGAGCCGATGAAGAAGGCTGACCCTGCAGATGTGTATGCGAAGAGTCTGCAGGAACTTACGATCATGTACGAGAACGATCTGGGCTGGATGTACGGTACGGATACCCCGGTTACTCTTGAGCTGACTAGTGGTTCACCGAAGAAGGCGTCCGGTAAGGGTACCCGTTACGACTGGCCGGCATACATGAACTACAGCGCCGATGCGAAGATTCACATTGAGGGCAAGTCTGACCAGCCCTTTAAGACCGCTTCTAGCCCGAATGGCAAGCTGGCGAAGGTTGCCGTGGAATACAAGGACGGTAGGTGGATTATGCTCACCGGCGATGAAGGCTCTTCTTCGTCGGCTTCCGCTTCTTCTAGCTCTTCTGCTGCCTAGGTCTTCTGTCTAGGCCCCACCATAACGGTTCAGGCATAACAGCTTGAGGTAGGCTTCTCCCCCGCCTGCGGTAATGCACCGTGGGTGGGGGTTTCTTGTGCCAAAAACCCAGGGAACACTCAGGCGAAAACCCCGCGGATGGCCGGGGTCGGCTGAGAGTGCCTCGGGTACGCTTAACGTATATACATTGACGTACTACATATGGTCTTTACCTGCAGGTTTGAGCCTCGTGCTGACGGCTTTGTGGGTGAAGGATCCGACGAAGGACTTCCGATGACTACTTTCTTCACTCGACGTACCGCTCTGGGTGTTGCTGTTGCGGGTGCACTTTCTGCGTTGACTGCGTGCGCTAGCGATATTCGCCCACTGGCTGGCAGTACCGGCTCAGCTTCTCCGTCGGAGGCGGCGACCACCTCCGAATCTGCGTCTGCATCGGCGTCTCCTTCTGCTTCGGCGCCTGCGAGTGCTTCTGCTGCTTCGGGTCTTCCGTCGTCGGGTAAGTCCTATAAGGGTGCGATGAAGTTCGATAGCTATGAGAAGAACGGTGAGTACGTTCCAGCGAGCGCTACGAATCCGGCTGAGAATATGCCGAAGCCTGTTCCTCCGGCGAATATGAAGGAGCACAGCGTTGATGGTGCGTATGCTTTCTTGAGTTTCTGGCTGGCGAGCTTGAACTATTTGCTGATGACGGGCGATATGGGCCCGATAGATACTGTTTACCATAAAGGCTACGCCTGGGAGGAATATTCCAGCATATTCAAGGTGTATGCGTTGGGTGCTGGTTGGGTGTACGGTACGGAAACTCCGTATATTGTTGAGCTGCTAACGGATGCCCCTCGTGAGGTGCCGGGCAGCGATAATACTCGCTTTATTTGGGAAGGCTATCTCTACATGGATCCCAAGATGGTGCGGCATTATAAGAATCAGCCCGAGAAACCGGCGAGCGCTGATGAGTCGAAGAAGAAGGTGGCGAGGTTCCGTCTGGAGTACAAGGACGACAAGTGGGAGCTGTCTAGCGCCGCTTAGTTGCCGTCTTGCAGAGGGTTCAACTCTCCTCGTGACTTCTCACGTAACAAGACCCCGCGCCTGGTAAAACGCTGGGTGTGGGGTCTTAATTTTCTGAACATTCGAGGTGGTCGCGGGGCTATTTGGTGGCTCTCGGGTAACCTTAAAAATATATACATTGACGTACTTATAGGTCTGTACGGGGTGCGTATGCCTGCCGCGGTGTGTGGCGTGATTTGCTCTGTATTGGCTCCAACGAAGGGCTTCCGATGACTACCTTCTTCACTCGACGTACTCTCCTGGGGGTTGGTGCGACCGGTGTTCTTGCGGCGCTGACTGCGTGCGCTAGCGATATTCGCCCGCTGTCGCAGGGTTCAATATCTCAGGGTTCCGGCGGTTCCTCTGCCTCGGCTTCTGCTACTGCTTCTGGCGCGGCTTCCTCTTCTGCGAGCGCCTCGGCGTCGCCTTCGCCGACGGATGGTCACACTCCCGGCTCGTATGTTGGCCCGATTAAGTTCAATAACTATGAACGGAACGGCACCTACATTTCTGCGAATGCGGATGCGCCAGCGCAGAACGTGCCAAAGCCTCTAATCCCAGAGAAGATGAAGGAAAACAGCCCCGAGGGCGCCTACGCTCTGATGGGTTATTGGCTTGCGTCCCAGAATTATCTGATTCTGACCGGCGACGTTGAGCCGCTCATGAAGGCGGATCCGGCGAAGGCTTTTTTGAAGAACTCTAAGACCATGATTAGGCTCTACGAGTCGGGTCTGGGTTGGATTTACGGTTCGGATCAGCCGTACAAGATTGAGATTGCGGAGAATGAGCTTCAGCCGGTGGCTAATAAGCCGGACCGCTATGAGTGGCTTGTGACCGTCGCATATGATCCTGCCGCTAAGTACCACATTGAGGGTGAGCCTGATGCGACTATCGTTGAGGAGGAAAAGACGATTCCCCGCACGACGAAGTTCATCATGGAGTACAAAGAAGGCATGTGGCGCATGCTTTTGAACAACGATAGTTAGTTTCCCTCATCTTCTGATACGCACTACTTAAGGATTTCTGATGACGACTTTCCTTTCTCGACGTGCAGCCCTACTAGCTGCCGGTGCGGGCGCTATTACGATGCTGAGCGCCTGCACCAGCGATATCCGCCCGCTGGCTGATAGTTCCGCCTCCGGTGAGGCGTCCACTTCTGCAGGTCCTAGCGAATCTGCTAGCGCATCCGCTTCTGCGGGTGGCTCTTCTGAGAAGTCTTATCTGGGGCCGGTAAAGTTCGACAACTACGAGAAGAAGGGCGAGTACATCCCCGCGGATGAGACGCACAAGGCGCAGAATGTGCCCAAGCCCCTCCCTCCGGCGAATATGCATGAGAAAACCATTGATGGCGCATACTCTGCCTTTAGTTTTTGGCTTGCCAGCGTCAACTATCTGGTGCTCACCGGTGACGATGAGCCGTTGAAGCAGGCTGACCCCTCCGGCAGGGATGTGAAGTCTTTCCATGATTACGTGACTTTTTATGAGTCCAATGAGGGGTGGTTTTACGGTTCGGAGCATGCGCTTCAGGCTGAGATTATGACCCCGCAACCTGAGAAGGTATCGGATAGCGGCTCCCTCTACTACTGGCGTATCACGCTGTCCAAGGACTCTAAGGCGATGATGCATGTTGAGGGTAAGGGAAACAGGCCTATGTACCAGAACACTTCCATGGAGCCTGAGCTTTCCGACCTGAAATTGTCGTATCAGGACGGTAAATGGTTCACTTACCCCACTAAGATACGCGGACAGGGCACTGCGAGCCCGAGCACCAAAGCATCCGATGATGCTAACTCTAAGACCGCCTAGAGCATCTTTGCAGAGTTCACCTTAGAGGTGAGGATTTACCTCACTTATAGGGTTGATAAGCTCCAGAGCTTCATCCCCTACCCTACTTATCATTTAAGGATTTTTCATGGCAACTTTTCTTTCTCGACGTGCCGCACTAGCTGCAGCTACCGGTGCTGGCACGGCTGCGGCGCTGACTGCGTGCGCTAGCGATATTCGTCCGCTGGCTGATAGCTCCGCCTCCGGTGAGGCTTCGGCGAGTGCCAGCACTTCTGAGTCTGCGAGCGCATCCGCCTCGGCATCTGCTTCAGCGACTGAGCCTGCTAAGAAGTCGTACAAGGGCACGGTGAAGCTCGACAAGTACGAGAAGAACGGCGAGTACGTTCCTGCCACGGCTGAGAAGAAGGCGCAGAACGTGCCGAAGCCTATTGTTCCGGAGAAGATGAACGAGGCGACCATTGAGGGCATGTACCAGTTCCTCAGCTACTGGGTGGCAAGCTTCAACTACATGTTCATGACCGGTGATTACGAGCCGCTCAAGAAGGCTGACCCTGCCGGCGAGTTTGCGAACGATCACAACAACGTTGTTCTTGTGTACTCCACCGGCAAGGGCTGGGTGTACGACACGGATGCACCGGTTACCGTTCAGCTTCTGACTGATGCCCCGAAGAAGGTCGCTGGTGGCCCCAACCGTTACGATTGGATCGGACGCTTCATCCAGGACCCCAAGGCGAAGGTCCGCGTTGAGGGCCAGGACCCCATTCCCCTAGCTGAGGAGGGATCTTCCAAGAGCGAAGCGACTAACTTTGCGATGGACTACAAGGACGGCTCCTGGTTCATGGTCAGCGAGGAAGAATCCTCCGATGTGGGTTCTTCCAAAAAAGAGTAAGTCTAAGGACTAGAAAACCAACGCCTCTTACGGGCGGTCACTTTTAGATTTAGAGGAAGAGATACAGGGGAAGCTCCCGCATGTAGTTGAGATTGCGTGTGGGGGCTTCCCCTTTTTTTGCATGGCCTGCGTACGGTCGTGTTGAACTATTCCCCCAGATGAGCAGGTGCCGGCTTTGAGTGTGCCAACAAACCTGCTCGGGTACGCTTAAAAGCACACGAACAAACTATTGAGGGGTTCCCATGCCTACCTTCGTTACCCGACGCACCGCCCTGGGCGTTGTTGCCGCTGCCGCGCTCGCCTCCTTGACTGCCTGCGCCAGCGATATCCGCCCGCTGGAGGACCCGAGCGTAGTTGACCCGATGCGCCCCTACAAGGGCGAGCTGAAGTTCAATAGCTACAAGTCGACCGGAACGTNCCACCCCGCAAGCAGCACGAAGAAGGCGGAGAACCCGCCTATGCCCACCCCTCCCGTGAACATGAAATCGAAGACGACCTCGGGCATGTACGCAGCTATAGGCTACTGGGTCGCGTCCCTGAATTATCTGACGGTTACAGGCGACGACACGCCGCTCAAGGCCGTGGACATGGATGTCATCTACGTGCGGAAGATGGAAGCATACGTAGAGTTGTACAAGAAGAATGAGGGGTGGATGTACGGCACCGAGACGCCGCTCGTGGCTGATCTGACCGAGGAGACCCCGCAGAAGGGTAACGATGAGCAGTACCGCTGGAAGGGTATTGCCCGTAGTCATAAGGATGCTGTTCTCCATTACGTGCCCGAGGACAGGGATATTCGTCTGGCTGAGACGAGCGGTGACTCCAGCAACGATGAGGTCACTTTTGTGTTGAAATACAGAGACGATGCGTGGATGGTCACCGTTGAGACGAAGAGTTCCTCGACGACTTCCCCCGGATCCTCGGGCGGAAGCGGTTCTGGCCTCAACGTTTAGGATGCGGCGGCGCGGGAAAACGGCGGCACAGGAAAGCGGCAGCATAAGAAGATGGTGACACTTTCCCCTAGTAAACGACACTTTTCGTTAGCTAACGTAGCTTTTGTAGCATTTTCCAAGGTTTGACAACGAAGAAATCATAAACATAACCAAATACACTAAGGTACCCTGAAATAGATACACCGATAATCTATTGAAGGGTACCTTATGTCCACCTTCGTGACCCGACGCGCCGCCTTTGGCATCGCCGCCACCGCCGCGCTCGCCTCCTTGACCGCCTGCGCCAGCGATATTCGCCCGCTCAGCGACCCGAGCACGCCCAAGGAACAGCGCTCCTACAAGGGCGAGCTGAAGTTTAACAGCTACGAATCACGCGGCACCTACGTTCCCGCGACCAGCTCAAAGAAGGCGGAGAATCCACCCAAGCCTATTCCTCCTGCAAAGATGAGGGCCAAGACGACAGAGGGCATGTACGCCGCCATAGGCTTCTGGGTAGCATCTTTCAATTACCTGATACTCTCCGGTGATATTGAACCCTTCATGGCTGTGGATATAAACCGAAACGATATCTACAAGGCAGAAGCCTTCTCCAAGCTTTATAAGAGCAACACTGGCTGGATGTACGGCGCAGATGCACCAGTCTCAGCGAACCTGACCGAGGACGCTCCAGAGCAGGTTAACGAGCACCAGTATCGTTGGAGGGCCACCAGCCGCTACCACAAGAAAACAACGATTCACTATACAGATGGCCGGGAACTACCCATGACCTCATTGGATGGCAATACTGGCGATTATGATTTCTTCTTTGCCTTGAAATATCAGGATGGTGCATGGACGGTCTGGAATGAACGAGTCAAACTAGCTCCGATCTCACCCACTTCAAGCGCGAGCAGCTCCGGTGCCTCCGTTTAGAACCCCGGCCATATCGTAGTCGTGCGAGAATCTCTGGGTCCCGTGTTTTTCGTCATCTACCGCCGCTTTTACGGCATTGGAGGCGTACACAACATTGGGCTGACCGCTCCCCTGCGATATTCTGGAATTAGTTCAATACCGGCACATACTTTATTCACCTCAGAAAGAGCCCCATGTCTACCATGTACACCCGCCGCACCGCCCTGACCGCACTGGGTCTGGGCACCGCTGCACTTCTTGCCGCATGTTCCTCGAAGTCCTCCGAATCTTCGGCGACCGCGAGCGCGTCCGCTACCGAGTCTTCAACCGCAAGCGCTACCGCATCCGTCTCCCCCACCGCGGAGGCAACCACCACCGTTGAGCCCGGCCCCAGCATGAAGGGTGAGGTCGTTCTTGCCGACTACTCCTCCACCGGCACTTTTGAGCCCGGTACCAAGGAGCACAAGGCTGTAAACGTTGCGATTCCCTTGGAGCCGGCGAAGCTGCGTGAGAACAGTGTTGAGGGTCTGCACGCGTTCATTGCGTACTGGCAGGCTACCCTGAACTACCTGCTGCTGACCGGTGACGGTGTACGCTTCACGAACATTGACCACACGGGTGATTACTCGACTGTGGCTGAGTTCTTCCAGAGCATGTACGCTTCGGAGAGCGGCTGGGTGATCGGTTCGGAGCGTCCGATGGTTCTGTCGTTGACTGCTGACCGCCCGACCAAGGATACTCGCACCGGCTACTACACTTGGGCAACCGAGATGGTGATTGATGGTGCTGAGGGTGCTGGCGTGTACAGCAAGACTAATGATCGTGTGCAGCCGCTGACCGAGGTATTCAAGTACCCGGGTAAGCCGGTGGCTGGTCAGATTGTGGCGCACTACCAGGACGGCACTTGGCGTATGGTGCGTCGCGCTCCGGGTACTGCTTCTGCTTCGCCGGTTCCGTCGCTGAGCCCGAGCGCTTCGGCTGAGGGTACTGCGTCTGCGGAGGGTTCGGCGGAGGCTACTACTGCTTCTGCTGAGGCGTCGGCGCAGTAGATTCCGGGTCCCCTATACCACTGAGAAGCCACATGTGTTTTAAACACATGTGGCTTTTCGCTTTTAATCTTTCTTGAAAAAGACAGGTATAAACAAAAAGCCTTGATTCCGAAGAACCAAGGCTTTTTCCTAGTGGTGACCCCAACCGGATTTGAACCGGTGTTGCCGCCGTGAGAGGGCGGAGTACTAGGCCGCTATACGATGGGGCCGTGAGATTTGCATCTCTTTTACCAGGTCCCCCTGGCAACACATATAACTATACAGAGGTTCCCAGAAACAACCAAATCGAAAAGCGGTGAAATGAGTCACATATTTTACACTGAGTGCAAGGCCTAAAAACAGACTCCTCCCCCAGCTGTGCAGACCCCCCCCCCGACAGCCATCCGGCACCTCCGCAGCGCCCGCCTCCGTGCCCGCGCCTGCCTCGTTCAGGCGCCACGGCACCACAACACCACGGCATCAAGGCACAAAAATGCGCCCCGCACAATGTACGGGGCGCATCCGCTCAAACTAGAGCAAGAAACTATGCCTTACGGCGGCGAAGCACCATCACAGCGGCACCAGCAATCAGCACAAACGCACCAACAGCAGCCAGGCTCAGAACATTCTGAGCACCGGTCTTAGCCAGCGAGCCCTTGCTCTGAGGCGCAGATTTGGTTGCCGAAGCGCTCACCTGAGAATCCGAACCGGAGCCCTTAGACTGATCCTCAGACTTCACCGAAGAAGAGTTCTTCAGCGGCGCGGTCTTCGCGGTGGTTCCCAGCTGGTCGTTAGCTTCCTCAGCCTTCGATTGTTCGCCCTTAGGCTGCTCAGCTGCCGGCTTCTTTTCTGCTACAGCAGCAGATGCGGAAGGCGATGCCGAAGCATTGGTCGGGAATGCCGGCTCCTCAGCCTCATCGCGGTTATCCGCATTGCCGGCGTCCTTCGCATCATTAACAATCAGCGAAACAGCCGAATCGTAATTACGGTTGGTAGCCACGTCGGAACCAGCGGTGACAGTACCGAGCATATAGCCCTGGCTGTACTGCATGGTGTTCGCGGGAACACGCAGAGTTGCGTCGAAGGAGTACTTGCCGGTGCGTGCGTTGTAGACGAACGCGCTCGCCGGAACGACGGTGGAGACCTTCTGAATATTCGCCAGTTCGCTATCGGTCAGCTTGTCGTAACCCATCGACCATTCGCCTTCCTTGACGAGGAACAGGCGAATACCTTCTGCTGGGGGCTTCTCAAAGTCGTAGCCGGACACGTGGAAGGTGTAGGGGCGGGTAATGTCGACGGTACCCTCAGCAAAGTTCAGGGTGGGGTCAATCAGCACTGCGGTAGCCTGCTTCGGGTAGCCCTGGAAGGGAACCTTAGCGGGGTTGATGGTCGCAGTGGAGGTGAACTCACCCTCAGAAACCTCAGCGTAGAACTTCACGATGGAGTTCGGAACCAGCTTCTGCTGCGAGGAAGGAACAGCCTTGCCGTTGCGATCCACGGTCGCCTTGGAAGTGTAGGTGTCGGTCATGGTGCCGTCGCCGGTCTTCGAGTTCAGCACGTAGGGCACAGCCGCAGTGGTGTTAGCGATATCCTGCTTGTCCACTGCAACAACGGAGCCATCCTCGGTGACGGTCAGGTCGTTAGCCTTACCGCCGTTCATCTCAACCTCACCGATCACGCGGTCGGTCTTAGCGTCAAAGATAGCAATCTTGCCGGTACCGAAATCGGTAACGTACACCAGGTCGCGGTTCTCGTCGTTCTCCATGGACAGCGCCTGGGTACCGAACTTAACGAACTTCTTGAACGCACCGGTGGTCAGATCATAGACAGAGATACCGGAGTTCACGCCGTCCACGCCCTGCGAGGAGACGTAAATTTCGTTCTCGGAGTGGTCAATAGTGACGTCAGAGGGGCGAACTTCAACGGAGGAATTCTCGCCGCGGGTCTGAATAACCTGCTCAGTCTTGAACGTATGAGTGTTGATTACGAAGACCTTGCCGCCGGTGCGCTCGGGCACATACAGCTTGTCGCCGTCAATGGTCATGTTCATGCCAATGTAGCGGGTACCACCATTGGGGGCGCCTTCCAGCTGCAGCTTAGTGACCTGGAAGGTCTTCATGTCGATTGCGGACACATAGTAGCGGCCGGTCACGAACACCTTGCCGGAGTTGTGGTCCACCAGCACAGAGCGGGGGTGCTCAATCCAGTTCGGGTCACTCTCGGAGATACCGTGGTTAGTCCAAATCTGCTCCATGGTGCTCTGGTCGAACACAGACAGGGAGTTGTCGGTGGTGTTAGTAACCCACACGGTACCGGACACATCATCAACAGTGATGCCGTACGCGGAAATGTAGCCAAATTCGCCGTTCTTATCCAGCTCGAAGGGAAGCGCCGCCACTTCTTCAATCTGAAGAGTGTCTGCGTTGACACGAGCAATGGTGGAGGCGAGGTCGCCGCGGGCACCCACGCCGACCATCCAGATCTTGTTGGTCGCCTTAGAGTAGGCAACCTGGTACTGACCGGGCAGACCCTGGGTAATCTGCGCGACGGACGCGGAGGTGTCAACAACGCGGCTCAGCGCCGCGGTGGAAGGAGCCGATGCGCTGGGGGAAGCGGTCTGATGTGCGGTATTCGGTGCTGCGAAGGAGGCAGGAATCATGGCTGCGCCGGAGATTGCGAGCGCGAGGGAGCCGACGGCGAGCCCCTTCAATGCTTTGCCCGAGGAGGGAGTGAGGTTCAATGTGTGTCCTTCAAATGTGTAACGGAAGTGCTCACATGCCGCATGCGAATGCTAACGAGACACCCGTGAATATGCGGTGACATATTCGACGGCACGAAAAGCAGAAATGCAGGTAACGCATAAATTTACCTACCTTCTAATCCTCAGTGTTTTCCCAGGAAAATACAAGCAGCGACGTGGGTGTGTTTTGTGTTTTTGTGAGTGGCCCCCTAATTCGCCTTCAGTATCACGTGAAGGTTGAGGCGTTCCCCTGGTTTTTCCTTGCGCTTGCAGGCAAAAACCCAGGTCACGAGGGGTGTTGTGATACTTTTATATTTACACATTAATGTAAAAGTTTAGGTGAGGCGCGCCCACAGGATTCATCACGGGTTAAACATTTTCCCGACATTCAAAACCTATATTTTTACAGACAAGTGCACATATATAAATATGCTCTAAAACCACCCACCCAGCATTAGCCCAAGCAGGCATACAAAAGGCGGGTACTCCCTCCCCCCAGATTCAAAGAATCCGAAAGAGAAAATACCCGCCTCCTCACGCGTTACATCGAGCCTTTACGCCCGAAAACTAAACGCTACGCTTATGCCTTGCGGCGGCGCATCACCAAAGCAGCACCCGCAATCAGAGCCACAGAAGCGAAAGCAACCAGCGGCATCACAGCGTTCGCACCGGTGTTCGCCAAAGCGCCACGCGAAGAGCCAGCCTGCGAGGAACCTGCGTCGCTCTTAGCTACCGAGGAGCCACTGCCCAAATTATCGGAGCCACCTGCAGAGGAGCCACCGTTCTTCACAGCCGAACCGGACTTATCAGCCTTCACAGCATCCGGAGCAGGCTTGGAGTCCTGTGCACCGGTCTTAGCGTCAGACTTGGAGTCAGACTGAGATGCCTGATCCTTGGAGGTCTGATCCTTAGCCTCTGCGGTGTTCTCAGACTTAGCGTCAGACTTCTTATCCTCAGGCTTCGGGTCAGCAGGCTTCGGGTCAGCAGGCTTCGGGTCAGCAGGCTTCGGGTCAGCCGGCTTCGGGTCAGCCGGCTTCGGATCTGCCGGCTTCGGATCTGCCGGCTTCGGGTCAGCAGGCTTCGGGTCAGCAGGCTTCGACTCCTCAGCCTTCACACCGGTCACCGTCGGGTAACCCGCAAAGTCCAGCGAAGTCGGGGTGATACCCACCGGAGCTGCGCTCGCGTCGGTGTCCTTCACGCCAACCTTGAACTTCAGAATGGAGTTAGCCTTCAGCTGCTGAACCGATGCGGGAACGTCGTTACCCTGGCGGTCCTTGCCGGGCAGGGTGGTGTACTCGCTGGCGGTGGTAATCTCGCCGGTGGTGCCGTTGAGCACGTAGGGCAGGGTCACCTTCTCGTCGCGGTCCTTCTTGTCGAGGACCAGTACGGAGCCGTCCTTGAGCAGGGTCACGTCGTTCGCGGCTGCGCCGTTCATCTCGACCTCGCCGATGACCTCGTCAGCGCGGCCGTCGAAGACAGCCACCTTGCCGGTGCCGAAGTCGGTTACGTACACCAGGTCGCGGTCCTCATCGTGCTCCAGAGCGAGCGCCTGGGTGCCGAACTTGACGAACTTCTTGAACTCGCCGGTGGTCAGGTCGTACACGGAGATACCGGAGTTGACGCCCTTCACACCCTGGGAAGATACGTAAATCTCATTCAGCGAGTGATCCACAGCAACGTCAGAGGGGCGAACCTCAACGGTGGAATCCTCACCCTGAGTCTGGATGGTCTTCTCAACCTTGAAGGTCTTGGTGTCCACGACGAAGAGCTTGCCGCCGGTGCGCTCGGGCACGTACAGCTTGCCGCCATCGAGGAACAGGTTCATGCTGATGTAGCGGGTGCCGCCGTCGGGTGCGCCTTCGAGCTGAATCTTCTCAACCTGCTTGGTCTTCAGGTCAATAGCGGAGACGAAGAAGCGACCGGTCACGAACGCCTTACCGGACTCGTGGTCAATCAGAACGGAGCGGGGGTGCTCAATCCAGTTCGGGTCGTCCTTCTTCACGCCCTCGTTGGTCCAGATGAGCTTGAGGGTCTGCTGGTCGTACACTGCCACGGAGTTGTCGGTGGTGTTGGTAACCCAGACGGTGCCGTCCACGTCATCAACGGTCACGCCGTACGCGGAGGTGTAACCGTACTGGCCCTTGTCGTTCTTCTTCACGGGCAGCTCGGCGAAAGCCTCGGTCTGCAGGGTGTCTGCATCCACGCGTGCCAGGGAGGAAGCGAGGCCGCCGCGTGCACCTACGGTGGGTACGAACAGCTTGTGGTTCTTCTTGGAGTAGCCAACCTGGAACTGGCCGGGCAGACCCTGAATGATGTTTGCAACGCTACCGTTTGCGTCCACGGTGCGGTGTGCCTCGGTGGAGGGGGTGGTTGCGTTGTTGTCGGCCGCCTTGGTCTTGGTGGCGGTTGCCGGGTAGCCCTGGAACTCGCGGGTTTCGGGGGTGACCTGCTTGACCTCGGAGTTGTCGCCTGCGGTTGCGGTGACCTTGAACTTCAGGATGGAGTTCGCCTGAATCTCGGAGGTCTTGGCGGGAACCTCGTTGCCCTGCTTGTCCTTAGAAGGCTTGCTGGTGACCTGGCTGGAGGTACTGACGGTGCCGGTGGTACCGTCGAGGACGTAGGGCACAGTTGCGGTTGCGCCAGCCTGCTTGTCCACAGCGATAACGGAGCCGTTGGGCAGTACGACCAGGTCGTTTGCCTTGCCGCCGTTCATGGCAACCTCAGCGATTAGCTTGTCCGCTGCGCCGCCGTCAATCACGCCCACCTTGCCGGTACCGAAGTCGGTCACGTACACCAGGTCGTTCGCCTCATCGTTATCGAGCGAGAGCGCCTGGGTGCCGAAGGGGATGAACTTCTTGAACTCGTAGGTGGTCGCATCGTACACGGATACACCGGAGTTCGCGCCCTTCACGCCCTGGGAGGAGACGTAAATTTCGTTCTGCGAGTGGTCAATAGCCACGTCGGAGGGGCGAACCTCGCCGTCCTTATCGCCCTTCACAGAGATGGTCTTCTCGACCTTGAAGGTCTTGGTGTCGATCACGAAGAGTTTGCCGCCGGTGCGTTCGGGCACGTACAGCTTGCCGCCGTCCACCAGAATGTTCATGCTGATGTAGCGGGTACCGCCATCGGGTGCGCCCTCAAGCTGAATCTTCTCAACCTGCTTGGTCTTCAGATCGATAGCCGAGACAAAGAAGCGACCGGTCACGAAAGCCTTACCCGACTCGTGATCGACACGCACCTCGCGGGGGTGCTCAATCCAGTTCGGGTCGTCCTTGCTCAGACCCGCATTGGTCCACAGCTGCTTCATGGTCGCCTGATCGTACACGGCAACGGAGTTATCGCGGGTGCTGGTCACCCACACGGTACCTTCCTCGTCATCGACGGTGATACCGTACGCACCCTCGTAGGAGTAGCCCTTGTCGTTCTTGACGATGGGCAGCTCGGCGACAGCCTCAATCTTCAGGGAGTTTGCGTCAATGCGAGCAATCGTGGAAACGTGCTCGTCGCGGTCAGCGGTGCCCGCAACCCAAATCTTGTTGGTCTTCTTGGAGTATGCGACCTGGAACTGGCCGGGCAGGCCCTGAGTGATCTTAGCCATCGCCTTATCGGTGATGGTGCGAGCGTCAGTGCTCTGGCTTGCCGCCGGGGTGGATTCTGCCGCGAACGATGCGGGGATGGTGGCAACGCCGGAAATTGCCAGTGCCAGCGATCCAACGGCGAGGCCTTTGAATGCCTTGCTCGATGCGAGGTTCATATGTATGTCCTTTATCGTGTGGGTGGTGTGTGAAGGGGCGCCTCTCCCCTGTTTGAGGGGCGGTGTTTTTCTGCCTTATGCGGCGGGTGTTTCGTGCACCCACAAGGAGTGAACTAGCCTTCACACAGTATTAAGTAAGGCAACCATTAACTTACCTTCTAGGTAATACTTACTTAGCGCACAGGATTTTGCAAGATTTTAGGCATATATAACGCAAAATTTCATATGCCAGGCACAGCCTGTCACTAAAACTCCCCGAGGTGCGGCAATACGGGACATGGCAAAACCCCCGCCTCCAGCAAAAGCCAGAAGACGGGGGTTTCACGCTACCCAGCGCGCAACGCCAGGGATAGCTAAAAATTAGGAGACATACGAGAAGTCAGTGAACAGCAGGTTCTGTAGCTTGTAGCGGCGAATGAAACGAGCCAGCTCCGCGCGAGTAGTCGGCGCGGTCGGGTTGAACACACCCGAAGAATCCAGCACGATGTCGTTCGCGCCAGCCCACGCAACGTAACGGTGCAGAGTACCGGCACCCAGCACGTCGCGGAAACGAGAACCAGCAGCCTCATTCATCTCGGTCAGCTGAACCTCCGCGTTGTACTGGAACAGCACAGCCGCCAGCTCCTCGTGAGAAACCGGTGCGGTCGGGTCAATCTTGTCGCCACCAGTGAGCGGCTCAGTGATCTTGCGGTCACGAGCCCAGTGCAACGCATTCGCGGTCGGGCGGCCTGCCGCATCCGCGAAGGGGGCAACCTCAGAGTTTTCGCTCACGCCAGCATGACCAGCAGCGTGGTTCAGCAGAGCAATAAGCTCCTCACGGGTCACAGGGCGGTCCGGCTCAAACGCGCCAGACTGCGGGTTCGGCATCAGCCACTTCTTCTGGTTCGCCATGCGGATATCCTCAGCGAACGGGTGGTTATCCGGAACATCCTCGAAAGAAGTCTTCAGAATCTTAGTCTCAGCCACGGGGATGCGCGCAGCAATCTGGTGGGTAATCTCCTGGCCCCACGGGTCAGAGCAAATATCCAGCTGCAGGGCGTGATCAACACCTTCACCCTGCATCAGCTCGATGGGGAACTGGTCGCTACCGCTGAAGCTGTCAGCGTCACCGTCAAATTCGGGGGTGAGCGGCCAGGAGCGCAGAGTTTCGAAAGAGTCGTTACGAACGTAGCCGTGGCGTACGGTCAGGGTGGTGCCTTCGGTGAGGAATTCGCGCAGACCGTGTGCAGTGTAGTTGACGGTCATACCGGTTTCGGTGATGGTGGCGCGCTGAATGACGAGGCGCGGGCCTTTGGTTTCCTCGGTTGCCGGGGCAAGGTTTGCGGGAGCTTCGTCAGCCTGAGCAGCCTGTGCCTGCAGGGTCAGTGCGCCTGCAGCGGCGGCGGCGGAAGCACCCTTTACGAAGAATCGTCGTGAGAGTCGATGGTTAATCAAGGGCATGATTGTCCTATTCAGTTCTTGTTTGAGTTGAGTGAGTTACGGGTGGCAGGATGCGCGGACAGCGGCGTAAACGGTGAGTGAGGCCGATACGTTGGGTTCCCTCCCCCGTGTGCGTGAGTGAGACGCAGGATACCGGGGTGCGGGTGTCTGTCGGGCGGATGCGCGGTGAGTGAGACCGGCACGGTTCGGTTCCCTGACCCAGTCATCTAGCGTACCTTAAGGTCCCCTTTAAAGCGAAGACGAAACGGCGGTGATTTTACGCCCATTTTCGATGTTCAACGAAATAGGGGCGATATCTGGCAACGTTTGCCGGAAGTTGGTATGGGTTTTTGATGGGGTGATTTTGAATTACCCAATGCCGCGGTGTTCCGAGATGTGGAATATGTGGGTTTCTGAAGTTTTATGTGTGACACGCCAATTCAACCCCTTTTCAAAGAGTTATAGTTATTGGTACCCTATCACTGTTCCTATATTCTCAACAAAGGAGTTACCCATGGAGGCCAAGGAATTCTCAATCGAGAAGGCCCTCCTCTTCTTCGCCAAGTCCAAGTACGCCGACATCTTCGGCGTGGCACTGGTTATCGCCATCGCAATCGCCTCAGGATACCTGGGCACCAGCCTCGCCAAATACGTCGACTGGGGCCCAATCACGAACTTCATTCCCCTCGGCGTAATTTCCGTGATTAACGTGGGTATTTCAATGATGTCTACCCGCCTGACCGGCCGCCTCTCAAACATCGGCAACGTGCTCGGCATTATTAACACGGCACTGTCTGGCGCGATTGATTACATTCTGGGCAACAAGGCAGCAATCATCACCTACCCGGTCACGTTCATCGTGTACACCTTCGCGATTCGTAGGTGGCAGAACTCCGAACGCGGCAAGGCGATGGAACCGCCGACCGGCAAGAAGGGCCAGCTGATTATTAGCGGCATTGTGGTCGGTTCGTTCGCGTTCTCCCTGATTGCGAACTATGTCGGTTACTATCTGATTGCGAACAATGTCGGTTACGATGGCAAGACCTCGTTCCTGTTCTGGATCACGACCGCAGTGTTTGGCCTGTCCCTGTCAGCGAACATTCTGAACGCACTGAAGCTGACGATGCAGTGGCAGTTCTGGTTCGCGTACAACACCGTGCAGTGCATCAAGGCGCTGACTCAGGGCAACTTCGCGAACGTCGGCAAATACATTTTCTACATCATCAACAGCGTGGCAGCGCTCCTGCTGTGGACCCGAAGCGGCACCGCAGCCAAGGGTACCGTGGCGGTGGCGTAAAGGGCAGTTCCCTAGCGCACCAGCTACCGCATATCCACCCAGCGATATGTAGACACTCATAATAAGTAGAGGGAGGGGCCCTCCGGCAATACGACCGGAGGGCCCCTCCTCTGCATTGTGCGGGCATATTTGCCCGCTCCTATAAGCGGCTAGGTTAGCCCAGCGGAATCGCGCTACCCTTCAGAACCTGACGTTCAGGAGCCGAGTCACTACCCACCTTCGCGATGGGGAAAGCAACAAACGCCTGAACGCCCTTCTCACGAAGAATCGCCTTCTCATCCGCCAGCTCGGACACGAAAATGTCAGAGCTCAAGGAACCGCGTTCCATCGCCTTACCGACCTCGTCAACCACCCTACGGTAGGGGTGGCTGCGCAGCACGGTTCGCAACCGGGCAGGCGTAACCCTTCCGGAGGATACCGGAAGAACCATGAGCCGCGGGTGCAAAGCGTTGTACGGGTACGCACCGGGGGTTACACCAATCCGGTGGATCTGGTGAATCACCGGGAAGTTCGCAATACCCACCAGGGCACAGAATGCGAGCGCGGTGTCCGTCGGCTGCGGGACGGTGAAGCCGGTTCCGGTTCGGGATTCCGGCTTATTATCCAGCGAGTCGTACAGGGTCTGCCCGGTAATACCGCTGAGCATCGCAGAAGGTTCCCAGGTTGCCAGATCCGCGCACATCAGGCGCAGGCGGTCCTTGACGAATTCCTGGCCCTTGTTGCGGGTCTTCATCTCCCAGCGAGACGCGCCGTGATCCGGGCGAGGTGCCTTGGATTCAAAACGCCAGTAGGAAGGTTCACCCAGGCCGGAGATCCAGAGCAGAGACAGCAGGTCATCACGTTCCATCAGCGCGTCCAGATGAGCCTGTCGGGTCTTCTGGTGAGAAGCCCAGTCGTCCGGGTACTTCTCCGCGTCGATTCCTCGAATACGCGGGGAGAACGGGGAGAAAACAGCAGCTTCCTTACCCGCACCGTAGGACTGGTCGACGTTCACCCAGCTGTCTTCAGCGGCCAGAGAAGAAACGTAGGAGTGCACGCACTCGGCAATTTCTTCTTCTGACACGCCTTCAGCATGCATCTGGGCACGCGGCTGACCTTCCTGAGACCAACTGACAGTGACGGTTCCGGGGTGCTTCTGCTCAGCCATCAGGGACAGCCCGTAGAGGGCAAAATGGGTCAATGCCGAGGTGTAGTCACCGGCAATAGTCAGCGTTGCCATTAGTGTCCCTCCCGTGAAATCTGGGCGTCTGCTGCGCGTTCGACGGCCTCAAGGTAGGCAGTAGCGTACGGGCCGTAGGTGCGGCTCGTCTGCTCCATGAGGTTATCCCAGTAGCCGACGTTGAAGAGTCGGGTCGCCTGTTCCTTGAGCGCTTCGTAGTCCGTTCCCTCGGGCAGGTAGCCTTCCTTGAGCAGGAAGCCTGCGTCGTGAGCGAAGGAGAACCGGCCGTGACCGTGACTGCAGCCAATGATGCGCAATACTAGGTCGCGGTGCTCCCCCACCTTTTCGGGCGAGGCGGCAACCATGAGCGCGGACAGCTGCTCGTGACGCCAGCCCCTCGGCAGGGCGCTACGGCTACGGGCGCGGTACGCTTCGGCCACGGAACGGTGGCCGCTCTTTGCAAGCGCCTCCGCATCCGGGTCTGCACCTAGCATCTGCTGGAAACGCAGGTCGCGCTTGCCCTCGTCGTGGTACTTTGCCGCCAGTTCCAGGGCCTCAGAGAATTCCGGTGCCAGGCCGAGGTTCTCGGCAAGCTGGCGGGTACGCTCAGCAACATCGTTCTGGTGGTCGTCCAGAAGAACGGGAGCAGCCAGCACCAGTTCCTGAGCGATATCGGAACCTTCAACAGACTCTTTGCCGGTCACTTCGGCGTACCAGGCGATAACTTCCTGACCGCCCTCAGCCTCGGTAGAAAGCTCAGAAGCAATCATCTTCTTGCCATCAGTGCTCTGGCTGTCGAGCAGTTCCGCCGCCTCTTCGGGAGAGAGACCCAGGTATTCCCTGAAGTGTTTCTCACGGTCCGCGCACTTCTCATACACGTAGAGCTCGGCCACGTAGAGCTCGGCATCATCGAGGAAGGGCACAGCCTTCAGCTCGTCCTTCTTAGAAGGCAACTCACGCTGAGTCACGGCAATGCCCTGGTTCGTGAACGGAACACTACCCATGTCAAGAAGCAGAACGTCACCAGGAGCCAACGACTGACTGCTCTCTGCTCCATGGTCAGCATCCTGCCACAGGGAGATTTCGCCCTGACGGTAAAGGAACTTACGCGGCTTCACGCCGTGCTCATCCTGGTAGTCCAGAATCTCCTGGAGAATCTTCAGATTCGCGGGGAAGGTTTCCCGGTCGCTCGGTGCAAAGTAGCTGGTCTTGAGAATCTCCATGGCGGCAGAAGTGTTGCTCGGCAGGTTATCGCGCACGATAACACCACCCATTGCGGTTTCTGCATCCAGAGAGTCGTGCAGCCACAGGTCAAGGTCCGGCTCATCGTAGGGATTCTCGTCGGTACGCGAGAATTCCAGCAGGTCAGGCCATTCCGGGCGCTGGTAGAGCAGACGCTCCGGGGAGGACTGTACCGGCGGGTTCTTCACCATTGCGGCGGGGTTCACCGACGGGTTCTCAGCACCGTTGAGCGCTTCGAGCCATGCATACGCATTGCTCAGGTCGACCGCCTTGTAGGGAGGCGCGTCCTTCTTCACCGAGTCACCGCTCGCAGGCTCAATAACGACGACCTTGGAATCCTTACGGCGACCCAGACGGTTAACACGTCCGAAGCGCTGCACCAAGGAAGAAGCCGGAGCCAGCTCAGTCACCAGGTCAGCAAAGTCAACGTCAATACCGACTTCGAGAGTCTGGGTGGCCACAACAACCTTCACGGACTTATCGCCTTCGGTAGTGAAGAGACCGGAGTGTTCCGCCTGCAGATTCTCCAGGTCGTACGGGCGCATGCGTCCTACGAGAAGCTGAACCTCTTTCGCCTTTTCAAGCACCTTGTTCTTAACTAGCGCTTCTTTGATGGCGATAGCCGTCCGCACATGGTTGACAATACAACCGATAGTGTGGGCTTCCTCTGAGCCTTCGCTCGCCTCACGGTGGGCCAGGAACTTCTTGATGGCGTCCACGGCGGCGTTCACGGTCGCAGCGTTACCGGGCTTACCATCCCACTTATCAATGGGGTGGAGCATCAGTTCCTTATGCGAGTAGACACGGCGGTGCAGCTCTTTATCATTCGGCTTATCGAGAGCCTCAATGTCCACGCCCAGAGTAGTCGATTCGCTGTCCTCAGTTGAGGGGGTAGCGGTCGTCTCAACCACCTGCAGGGTGGGAACGCCCAGGTTGACCTCGCGCTTCTGCAACTGCGCGATACGCTGAGTGGTGTGTAGTAGCTGACGGTTCATGTGAGCCTCGTCGAGCACCATGACGGTGTCCATAGCCAGCAGGGCGGTCTCACGCGGGCGGGCAGCCTTGGTGCTGCCATAGCCGCGGAAGAGCGCTCGCGAACCGTACATGTCGGGGGTTGCGGCGATGATTGCGCATGCCGAAATGTCGGTCACCGGCAGGGTGCGGTTCGAGAGTTCGCCACGAATGTGGCCAACTTCGAAGGGGTCATTCCCCTGCTTGTCATTGCGAGTCTGGAAGCTCTGGAGAGCTTCATCCACCCTCCGTAGAATATCGGACTCGCCGGATTCATCAGCGAGCGCCTTCTCCATGCATTCGAGAATCTTGTAGGCGCGGTCTACCTGGTTGTCGACCAGCGCACGACGTCCCACGGTCACGCAGAGGCGACGGGGAACGCGCGGCGCGGCGCCAACCGCAGCGAGCGCATTCGCGAAGAGGTGGATATCAACCACGGAGGACTTACCGGAGCCGGTCGGTGCGTTAATACGTTCCGGCCATACTCCGTGCTCGCAAATGTGGTCGAGCACCTCTTCCTGCCAACTGAAGGGGTAGTGCTTTCGCTCTCCCTTGGGATCCTCGTTGAGTGCGGCGTCAAGTGCAGCAAAGAAGTCACCGAACTCATCACGAGTAATAGAGGGCAGCTTGGTAGCGGGGCTAGTCATGCTTTTCCTCCTTCTTGCGGCGATCGTATTCTTCGGTGGGCACGTCGAATGGAACCAGCAGGCCGCCGCCCATGTGGCGGGATTGGCCGATGGCTACGAGGGTCGTGTCCGTTGCCAGGTTGCCGAGGTCTACGACGCCGCGCCACGGTTCTGCGGGCAGAGTGCGGGGCAGCTTGTAGGCGTAGGCGGCGGGGTTCTGGGTTACACGGTGTGCTTCCAGGACCTTGGCCTCAGCCTTTTGAGCAACCTGATCCCTCAAGCTACGAATTCGTTCGCGTGCGGTTTCAGCCTCGGGCGCTTCGAAGCTGTCACGCCACACGTAAGCCATGGAAAGCAGAGCGGCGTCTGCGAAGGTCCAGGCCTTCGTCTCAGTCTTCTTCGGGCGGTTGAAAACGCGCGATTCGGGAACGGCCGCGCTGAGAGTACGCCACAGGCGCTTGTACCCAGTCTTGGGAGCATCCCAGAAACCCTGTGCGGGCAGGCGCTTCTGGCGAAGCTTCACGGTCAGTCGGGGGAAGTCCTGAGCGTAGAGAGTTTCTACGCTCCTGAGTGCGATACCGAGTTCTACTGCTTCATCGGTCGGGGCGCTTGCCGGGACCAAGACGAGCAGGACTCCCTGAGACTTCACTTCACGACGCAGGTAGTCAGGCAGGTAGCGGGCGGGCAGGTACTGCAGCGCCAGGCTGTTGGCCGGCTTGTGACCCTTGGGGTACCTGCCGGTGATGAGGCTGGGCGCGCCGAATCCTGCGGCAGCTACGAGAGCCTTGTGCAGCAGGGAGCATGCCTTGACGTACTGTTCGGGCTTCAGCCCTTCACCGTCTACTTCAAGGAGCCACAAGTATTCCCAGGGGCTGGTGGAGGTTTCAGCCTCCACAGGCTGGTACTTGATGGATCCCAGGCCTGCGGTGGGTACCGATGAGGGGCGCATCGTGTCGCTCGCTGCGGTCTTGTCGCCTGCCTTGGTGGGAACCTTGGCGGGGTACGCTTCTGCATGAGCACGCATGAGCGCGTTGATTCGACCGGGTACGGGTACGCGGACGGGCATACCGCCTGCTTCGAAGGGGCCCGACTTGGTGTCGATGGTGTGGGTGGGTTCCACGTCTCCGGTGTAGAGGGCGGTGAAGCTGCTGGCTTCTCCGAGGGAGGGTACTTCTCCGCAGAGCTGGGTGATGGTTTCCGCGATGTCTGCGGGTACCTTATCGTACTGCCAGCCGATGGTGTCGGATACTGCCCAGCCGTCGGATACGGCGCGACGTTCGGTCTGCCGCCCATCCTTGGTGGAACGTGCTACCTCGCGGTACATGAATCGGCTCATCTTGTTGGGTGAGCGGTACACGGGGCACATGTCGGGAAGCTGCAACCCTGTCGGGGGGTTCTCCTCAAGCCACTTGAGGGCCTTGAGAGATTCTTCCGAGGGGGCGAGCTGCCCGTTTTCGATAATTGCGTGAGGTCCCTGCGCGGCCGCGCTGAGGAGCGCGGCCTGCAAGCGGGCAGGGTCGGGGAAGGCGTCGGGGCTTCCGTCTGCCTTGTGGCCCTGGTATACGCCGAGCGGGAACCTCGCGAGAATTCCGAGGTTCGTCATATTATTCAGCGTCCTCCGCGGTGGCGTTCTTGATGATGATGGGGTTGCCTTCGACGTTGAAAGTCTGGCCGTTCCAGTCAGCCACGCCAGCCTTCTTGGCATTCTCGATAGCCTCGAGGAGCAGCTGGTCGGTGTGTTCAACGGTCAGGGGTGCGAAGGGCTTCTTCTCACCGAAACGCTGGTCGAGGGTGACAACGGGTGCGGCAGATTCGATCAGGTCACAGTTGGCACGGATGTAGAGTTCACGCTCCGCACGGGCGATAGCGTTGAGGCCGAGCGCGGCAAGGAGTGCACGGGCAGCAACGTTCTTGTTTTCGTCCTGACCGAAGCGCAGCTGGCGCAGGCTAGCGAGGCTCAGAACCCAGGAACGGATGATACGGCGGCAAGCGACACCGCCAATTTCCTCAACCGAAGGCGGGATGCTACCCAGACCGAGATGGGATGCGGAGATACGGTCGTCAGCCTTGGCGGTCTTTACTTCCTTGCGGCGTGCGGCAACGTTCTTGGCGCTCAGTTCAGCTTCCTGGTCATCGACGAGAGAGTTAAGTTCCTTGGCGCCAAGCTTTACACTGGCAGCTACAGCGTCAACACGAGCACCGCTACGACGTGCCTGCTGCTCTTCACCAGTACGCTTCTGATCAGCGAGGACACCAATAATTTCACCGACGAGGGCACTGCGCAGGCGGACCTGGTTGCTCTTGCGGGTGGAATCCCAGGCACCGAAGAGAAGTGCTGCGGGGGCGGTGTTGAGCAGTGCACTCATATCTGCAGGCGTGCAGTTGCGCAGTGCACGGTAGTCGTCGTTTTCAGTGATGAGCTTGCCATCGATGGTGCCGGCGCGGAAGTGGCCGTCGAAGATTCGGTGGGAGAGCTCCATGTCGGTGTATTCGACGGGGCCGTTTTCGGTCTGGTAGGTGACGACAGCGCGGGGAATCTTGACGACTGCTTCGTCGCCGTACTGGCGGCCCTGTTCGATGGCGGCTTCTGCGCGGTTGAGTTCGGACTGCTTGCTGTCAATGAGGACGACGGTCTGAGGCTTACCCTTGACGACCTTCTTGGTAGTCTTGGAGCCTTCATTCTTCGTGGATTCGTCCTGGTTCTCGGTCTTCCCTGCGATGTAGCGGGTCTCGTACACAAAAACGGACTTAGCAGCCTGTCCCTTGCCATCAACGTACTTGGCGGGTGCCACGGATGCGTGGGGGCCTGCTGCGGGTTCAAGTTCGGTGCTGGAGGTGATTACGGAGCCGCCGCCGAGCTTGACGTTCTCGATGAGATCGGCGAGGGTAATGATGTTCTGGGACATGATTGTCTCCTTAGGTAGTGTGTGCACATCTCGCGTCAATGCGTGGGTTGTGCACGATTTTTCTTGCGTAGCTTTAAGCTACCTGTCTTTTCCGAATGGTGCGCGTGTTTTCGTCACGCTGCTAATTCGGTATGCCATTTCCCTCTCCCCTGTGCTGTCACGTCCGTGTTTTGGTAGTGACAGCACAGGGCATGAAAGGTAAGCATATGGCCACACAAGCGGTCAGCATGCAGACAGATTGGGAGACCCCTCCGTACTGCCGGTATACTGATTAGGTTATGTCTGCGGCAACAGACATAACCGCCGCTTGATGCGGTAAATGCTTATTGAACAAAAGCCGCCCGTTGCGCCTCGCGTAGCGGGCGGCTTTTTGCTCGTAAGAGCAGTCGGAACATGTCCTTCACCTCCAAGGTCGGGGTTAGAGTCACTTCAGCAGGGTACTGCCGAGACTTCTGAACCGGTTGATATCTCAACCTTAGCATTAATAAATTTTAGAAACAACCCTCGCGCACCCAGAATTAAAAATCCATATAAACAAAAACACCCCTCTCAAGATTACAAGACTCTTGGAGGGGCGATTTTCTATAGAAAGCTTCCATAGTTTTTGCCATGGAAGAAGTGAAAACGACAGAGCACTCAGAAATAAAAATCCATCCCTCAATGAAGGCCCCAGCCATCTCTAAGATTCGGTTGGAGATTTGAGTAGGAAAGAAAAATGCAAAATCCTGTGATATCGCTTGTACATCCATTATCCAGTCTCCTCTCCTGTGATGCAATCGGCTCTCTTCTCTGCTCATGACTTCACCATAGCGCTGTTACAGATTACGCGCATCCGATTTGGTCATTTCAGACTCAGATAGCTGGCAAGAGGGATCTGCAGTAGATACCGTATCTAGCCCATCTTCATGTTTTAAAGATATGAGCCCCGTTCTGGAAACCACTCTGGTTTCTAGAACAGGGCTACGCAACCCGTGTGAGACTTTCCGATTCACGTCCAGCGTTGTAACGAAGTCCCCACCCGAAGGTGGAGAAATACACCAGACTCATCACCAGCAGTTCACTCCACCCGGCCTCAATGAAAGTCCCCGCCCGAAGGCGGGGAAATAGCTAGCAAAACTAGCATGTTATGGCATAACCAGGCTGTGGTATGAAAGTCTCGCGGATTACGTACCCAAAGTGTACATCACACGATATCTATGCCTACCGAAGCTTCGTCATTCGAAGGTTGAGAAATCCCCAATTCAAACCGACACCACCCACTCCCTGCGTCCTTTGCCTCAATGAAAGTCCCCGCCCGAAGGCGGGGAAATGTGAAAGGATCCAATCCAGCCACTGAAACGACAGAACGCCTCAATGAAAGTCCCCGCCCGAAGGCGGGGAAATCACGGGGTCCAGCCACGATGAGAGCCGCACGAGCCTTGCCTCAATGAAAGTCCCCACACGAAGGCAGGGAAATCATCCTTGGTGCCTCGGACGTAGCGGTCCTTGAACTCGCCTCAATGAAGGTCCCCGCCCGAAAGCGGAGAAATTTGCAGAGGTGGTCAGCCACATCAAAAGGATTCGCGCGCCTCAATGAAAGTCCCCACCCGAAGACGGGGAAATACAGCCGGTGCACCACCGTGTGGAAGCGGTCGTGGAAGCCTCAATGAAAGTCCCCGCCCGAAGGCGGGGAAATATCGGTAGCCGTCTTGATCTGGTCGGTCGTCTCCTCGCCTCAATGAAAGTCCCCGCCCGAAGGCGGGGAAATGCGGTCTTCTCGTCGACGACCTGAACCCTCATCACCGCCTCAATGAAAGTCCCCGCCCGAAGGCGGGGAAATGTCGCCATTGAGGAATACAACGGCGCGGTTCCCTACAAACCTCAATGAAAGTTCCCGCCCGATAGCAGGGAAATAAAAGCATACCCAAGCAGCCATTTAAGCATTTAAACACTATTGATAAGCCAAAACATCACGCGAGCGACACGCCAAGATTACGTCACGTGCCAGGTTCTCGCGGAGACAGACAAAGCCTCCGAAAGGTCATTATCCCCGCCTCCACTACCAGTCCGCAATCGAACTCGTCATTCCTCCGCTCCCCTGCCGCGCGTCGCTAGCGAATGAGCAACACGCAGCTAGAGAATGAGCGCATCCGATTCGGTCACCTCGCGCGCCCGGCCAATGTAGCTGAAGGTCGGCTCATCAAGACGGGCCAGCAGCCCCAGGTCGCAGAAGAGCACTGAGTCCTCGTCTGGATCGATGAGTTCCTGAACTTCGTCTTTGATGCGTCGCACCTTGGCGGGGGCCGCATCCACGATAAAGACGCTGTATTGAATACGGTCCCCATAACTGAGAATGAGCTTGGCCAGTTTGGCGCGCCGCCGATCGCTAGGCACGTCGTAAGCGATGAGTGTTCGTCGGGCGTCGTCACGCATTATCGTACGGTCACCCCCGTGTACTCGCGGGTGGTTCCGTTGATAACGCCCAGGAGCATGCGGGCTTGCACCTCAATAGCGCGGCGCCACGTCACCGAGTACCCGTAGGTGGGGTGGGTAATCTCCGTGGCCATTCGCTTCTCGAACGCGGCGATGACAGTCTTCCGTCCTTCGGGCGTGAGACGGTAGCTGCCACCAACTGCGGTGAAGTGCGCCGCTTTGACCTGCTTCCTATTAATAAGAGAAACCACCACGGAATCCGCGATGACTGCACGGAACTCTTCCATGAGGTCAAGAGCGAGCGCCGGCTTATTGCGAGAGCTGCTGTGCAGGAACCCGGCGTGAGGGTCGAGCCCGCAGGTGAGGATTGCCCGGATACATTCTGAGCTGAGCAGCCCGTAGGCGTAGTTCAGCAGAATGTTGATGGGGTCGTTGGCGCCTCTCCCCTGCCGCCCGGCCCAGGTCCAGCCGAGTTCGGTGAGCACGTCTTCTTTGAGCATGGTCGCGAAACTACCGAAGTAGAGCGAGGCGGCTTCACCTTCGATGCCGAGCAGTTCCGGAATTGAGGTAGCCTGCGGTGTGTGCTTCTGAATGTCTCGCATGGTGCGGCATGCGTCTGCGGCGTGGCCGTTGCGGCGCAGCAGGGTCGCTTGGTTTGAGATCTTGCTGGCAATCATGGCGGCCGCTATGGGCAAGTGCCCCTGCGCTGAGAGGACATGCTGTTGCACGCGGGCCAGTCCATTCGGTCCGGTACCGGGTTGCGACCAGCCGTAGACTCGGCCGGTGCTGGAGCACCAGATGATGGTGCAGTTGCGCCACATGAGTTCTCGTAGAAGCGCGGAGGAAACGTCAATGTTTCCGTGGACCACGAGGCTGTGCACGCGTTCGAGGGGTACGCTGCTGATTGTTTCACCGCGGTGTTGCACGATGAGGCGTCCTTGCTGGACGGTCGCTCTTGATCCTTGCGTGGTGAGGTGTGCTACTTGGCTGTCGGGGTTGCTGGCGACGACGCGCGTAATGTTTTCTTTTCCGTGGGATTCGTCGGGTAGACACACGGAGATATGGGAGCACCAGCTGCAGCGGGGTGAGTCTTCGAGGGGTTGCGGTGCTGTCGGGTTGTCGATGAGTGCGCGGGTGGTGTGTACGTATTCTTCTGCGGTGCGGGTGTCTTCATCTGAGATGTCGACGGGCACGGTTTTGTTGTGGTTGGTGAAGTGCACCGCGCATTCACTGACGGTTTCGCCAGCTTCTTCGAGGCAGATTTTTTGGAGGGCGAGCTGCACCCTGTGGGCTGGTGTGACGGAGGCGTTGCGGCGTACGGGTGTTGCTTTGTATTCGATGATGCGGGTAGAACCGTCTTCTTGGGGTTCGATAGCATCGCACCGTCCGGTGAGTCCGAGACGTGTTGATGAGATGGTGACTGCGCGCTGTTGCGTGCCACGGGATGTTTTGGGGTCGTCGACTCGTTTGTGGGCGGATTGCCCTTCTTGCATTTGTGAGGTGTCGGTCTTTTCACCGTTGGATTCGATCCATGCGCGGCGGGGGCAGTACACGGTGTGCATGACGAGTGAGATAGGAAGTTCGTCGCCTGCACTGTAAGGGGTAGACATCGGTGTCTCCTTGTGTGAGTGAATATGCTAAGCAGTCTACTTTGTCTGCTTGATTTTGAGGTTAGCACTGCGACGGAGTGTTTTGGCTTATCAGCGAGTTTATGACGCAGGGTCGGCGTGTTAAGTTTTTCTACTTGGATGTGTGGAGGAGGCGGGTAGCAGCTGGCGGGTGGGGTTTGCGGTTGGTGTTTTAGCCTGGTTGCTTCCTGCGCTGCGAAAAAGGAAAAGCTCCGTTCCTGGACTGTGATGGGTCCAGGAACGGAGCAGGAATAGGTTAGGGAAAGTCCCTACAAAAACTGTAGGGAAAGTTGAGGTGTTTCCTGCGCAAGCCGGGATGAGCCCGCCTCAATGCCTTAATGAAAGCCCTTCCAAAAAGGAAGGGAAATCTGAGCCGCCCCATGCGGGTGTGCTGTCATTCAAAGCCTCAATGAAAGCCCTTCCAAAAAGGAAGGGAAATTCCCGCCGGTGTGTGGTTTTTTGATTTACCCCTGGGCCTCAATGAAAGCCCTTCCAAAAAGGAAGGGAAATGCTCTACCCATCGTGAGACGGTGGGCTGACTCATCGGGCCTCAATGAAAGCCCTTCCCAGAAGGAAGGGAAATATCGAGGTGGTCGGCGGTGAAAGCGAGCGGGTGTGTGCCTCAATGAAAGTCCCTCCGAAAAGGAAAGGAAATATCATCATTCACCGACAACACGACAGCAATGTGACCCCCTCAATGAAAGTCCCTCCGAAAAGGAAGGGAAATCCTCATAGCACGAGCTTGCGGCGGCTTCGGTGACGGGCCCTCAATGAAAGTCCCTCCGAAAAGGAAGGGAAATTTCGTGATTTCGCGGTGCTGGTGCCTGCTGGCGGTCGCCTCAATGAAAGCCCCACCGAAAAGGAAGGGAAATCGGTGCGATCAATCCTGATGGCACCGTCGCTTCTAGCCTCAATGAAAGCCCTTCCAAAAAGGAAGGGAAATCAGGGTGAGCTTTCACATCTCTAATTGTAGCGTCGCCTCAATGAAAGCCCTTCCCAGAAGGAAGGGAAATACCCGGTCAGACAGGCTCTGTCGCCGCCAGCTCCTGCCTCAATGAAAGCCCTTCCCAGAAGGAAGGGAAATCACCGGAAAATCGACACTGACGACGAACCTCGCCGTCGCGCCTCAATGAAACCCCTTCCCAGAAGGAAGGGAAATGACGCGCCCTTGAAACGCCGCGTGTCCTGGTTCTTGCCTCAATGAAAGCCCTTCCCAAAAGGAAGGGAAATGGGTGTCCAGGAGTTCCTGTCTGCTGGGCTGGTCAGCCTCAATGAAAGCCCTTCCCAGAAGGAAGGGAAATTGGTGAGGATCAGTAGCCGCGGCATCACCTGCTGCCGCCTCAATGAAAGCCCCTCCAAAAAGGAAGGGGAACCCTCCTGCACCGGACCTCAATGAAGAAAGTCTACACCTCAAGGTGTAGCACAAGAGGTCCCGCAGTCACCTTGAGGGGATATTGTTCTATCTTATTGAAAGTCCCGCCGAAAAGGTAGGGAAATCCTGGACGCGGTACTGGTTTGACGAACCGTGGAGTTTGCCTCAATGAAAGCCCTTCCAAAAAGGAAGGGAAATGCATGAGAGCGTGGACGCCGTGCGCGCCGAACACCGCCTCAATGAAAGCCCTCCAAAAAGGAAGGGGAAATGCGGACAGGCATCCAAGCTGAAATCGTTTCCCCGTTGCCTCAATGAAAGCCCCTCCCCAAAAAGGAAGGGAAATGTGGGTGGTGTCGGTGGTGAGCATGGAGGTTTGCCGCAGCCTCAATGAAAGCCCTTCCAAAAAGGAAGGGAAATCTGCGTTGGCTCGTGAGGGCATGCTCGGCGAATCTGACCCTCAATGAAAGTCCCTCCGAAAAGGAAGGGAAATCTCGTAACGAATCAGCTTGTTAGGGGTGCACAGTGCCCCTCAATGAAAGTCTCCGCTAGAAAACGGAGAAATAGCTGGTTCTAGACGACCCCGAGTGATTCAAGAACCCACCTCAATGAAAGCCCCTACAAATAGGAAGGGAAGTTCACGCTTTGGAAGATTTCAGTGTCGCCAACAACGCCTCAATAAAAGCCTACATCTCCAGGTACTGAACAAACCGGTCCCCTGGTCATCCTGGGGGATATTGATCTGGGTTATTGATAGTCCCCACGAATCAGTGAGGAAAATGCGGCTATTCCAGCAGCCCAGGACCTTGGCAATACCCGTCAATGAAAGGCATTGCAAAAAGGTAGGGAAATTGTTCGTGCTCGTCTTTCACACACGCCCGGCGGGCCTCAATGAAAGTCCCTCCCAAAAGGAAGGGAAATGATCCCAGGGCGTGAGGGAGTGCCAAGGCTGAGCCCACCTCGATGAAAGCCCTTCCCAAAAAGGATGGGAAATCCCCATAGGCGTGATGGTGTCCTAGTTCGGGTACTTCGTGCCTTAATGAAAGTCTCCGCTAAAAAAGCGGAGAAATGCGGAGGGCTGGGGCTAGGTGTCCGGTCTTGCACAGCCTCAATGAAAGCCCCTCCAAAAAGGAAGGGAAATGCTGGCACATGCGCGCCTGTCGGTGAACCCGAACAAGCCTCAATGAAAGCCCTTCCAAAAAGGAAGGGAAATGCCTCCTCGGCGCGCGAGCGGGTGAGATTTTTCAGGGTGCCTCAATGAAAGCCCTTCCCAAAAGGAAGGGAAATGCTGTGCCGGCTCATCGCCGATTAAGAAGATTGGGTCACCTCAATGAAAGTCCCTACGAAAAGGTAGGAAACTCAGGTTTCCCACGGGTGGAGAGGCAAGCCATCCGGTGCGCCTCAATGAAAGTTCCTACAAAAGGTAAGGAAATGGTGACTGCTGGGCTGTGACATGGAATGCCCTTATATGCCTCAATGAAAGCCCCCACATACTTGTAGGGAAATTGTCTCCTTCAACGGTGACAGTGACGGTTACCCAGCCTCAATGAAAGCCCATCCAAAAAGGAAGGGAAATCTTGTGGTGGCTGCCGGGGTGGGTGCGGCGACAAAGCCTCGATGAAAGTCCCTACGAAAAAGCAGGGAAATCTATGATGACCGTCCACAAACTCAGCGCTGGCGACGGGCCTCAATGAAACCCCCTCCAAAAGGAAGGGAAATATTTGCCACACCTCTTGCACCCAGTGAGTCTGGTGCGCCTCAATGAAAGCCCTTCCGAAGAAAAGGAAGGGAAATCGTGATGACGGCGGTCGTTGCCAGTGTCTCTCCGTAACCTCAATGAAAGTCCCTACGAAAAAGCAGGGAAATTGGCCTCGAAGAGCCTGAATGAGTCTCCGCAGATTTGGCCTCAATGAAAGCCCCTCCAAAAAGGAAGGGAAATCTCGCTATCTTTGGGCAGGCTCCCACTCAGGAACGCGGCCTCAATGAAAGCCCTTCCAAAAAGGAAGGGAAATTGGAGGGCCTCGCTAACGCTGGTTCGACGGACACGGCCTCAATGAAAGCCCTCCCAAAAAGGAAGGGAATTGGAGTGCCTAGGCTGAGGATTTGAAAGAGCCTTCTGGGCCTCAAAGAAAGCCCCTCCGAATAGGAAGGAAAATGAACCAGACGTAGCCGTTGTTAGCGACATAGCCGTCGCCTCGATGAAAGCCCTTCCGGAAAGGAAGGGAAAGAGCTGGTGGGTTGCCAGGGTGGCATGCACAGTCGCGCCTCAATGAAAGCCCTTCCAAAAAGGAAGGGAAATTGGTGCCCATGGTGTTGTCCTTAGTGGGTGGTGATGACGCCTCAATGAAAGCCCCCTCCAGAAAGGAAGGGAAATGAGTGCTGCGGCTTTGGCGCGGTATGTGCGGTCACTGCCTCAATGAAAGCCTTTCCCAGAAGGAAGGGAAATTTGAGCGTGGCGAGAAGCTTAAGAAGCGTGGCGGTAGGCCTCAATGAAAGCCCTTCCCAGAAGGAAGGGAAATAGGGTGTCGTCTAGCACCTGTAGGTATTCGTAGTCGCCTCAATGAAAGCCCTTCCCAGAAGGAAGGGAAATTGGCCCGACAATTGAGAACCTGCGGGTTTGCGGGCCTCAATGAAAGCCCTTCCAAAAAGGAAGGGAAATCCTGGGCGACCAAGATCTTGTCCGCAGGCTGCTGCTTGCCTCAATGAAAGTCCCTCCCAAAAGGAAGGGAAATCTGCGTTGGCTCGTGAGGGCATGCTCGGCGAATCTGACCTTCAATGAAAGTCCCTCCGAAAAGGAAGGGAAATCGTTGAGCTTCCACGCGACATACGAGGTGCACTCGCCGAACCCTCAATGAAAGTCCCTCCCAAAAGGAAGGGAAATCACGACGCTACAACATCACCACCACCACCCTATACAAGCCTCAATGAAAGCCCTTCCCAGAAGGAAGGGAAATATGCGAGTCATGGATGATGAAGACTCAACGTGGATGCCTCAATGAAAGTCCCTCCCAAAAGGAAGGGAAATTTCCGCCGAACCCTTTGCAGCACTGCGGCGCTGTTCTGCCTCAATGAAAGTCCCTCCCAAAAGGAAGGGAAATGTGGCATCAACAACGTAGAGGGTGGATCCGTCCACGCCTCAATGAAAGTCCCTCCCAAAAGGAAGGGAAATCTCTTACGCTTATGGTCATGCGCTTTGAACGAGTAGGCCTCAATGAAAGCCCTTCCCAGAAGGAAGGGAAATGTAGACCCCCGGGCCGGGGGTCTTAGCAAGCCACGGGCCTCAATGAAAGCCCTTCCCAAAAGGAAGGGAAATCTGCAGATGCAGGCTGTATGGGAGGCTGGTGTCTTCGAGCCTCAATGAAAGCCCTTCCAAAAAGGAAGGGAAATGGCGAAGACGTGCTCACGTTGCAGGCCGGTCGCGGAGCCTCAATGAAAGCCCTTCCAAAAAGGAAGGGAAATAGATGACGACGGCGACGGCAATCAGCAGGCCAAGAGCCTCAATGAAAGCCCTTCCAAAAAGGAAGGGAAATTCATCTCCCTTTTTCTCGGGCACGTCCTCGCCCTGCCCGCCTCAATGAAAGCCCTTCCAAAAAGGAAGGGAAATGCACTTGCGGGCTATCGTAACGAGCTTCTTGTGATGGTGCCTCAATGAAAGCCCTTCCAAAAAGGAAGGGAAATCGAAGTGGGACGCGGTCATGTCGAAGATGCTCGCGAGCCTCAATGAAAGCCCTTCCAAAAAGGAAGGGAAATCTCGAATCCAGATGTACAGGGAGCAGGGGATAGCGACGCCTCAATGAAAGCCCTTCCAAAAAGGAAGGGAAATCTCCAGCGGTCAGCTTATGGACGGTCAACATACCTTAATTGCCTCAATGAAAGCCCTTCCAAAAAGGAAGGGAAATTCGGTACGCGCCGCGTACGCATGACCCATAAGAACCGCCTCAATGAAAGCCCTTCCAAAAAGGAAGGGAAATAACCTCAGCCGGTGTACCCCGGACGCAGGCTCCTAGATGCCTCAATGAAAGCCCTTCCAAAAAGGAAGGGAAATCCTGACTCTCACGACAAGGCGGGGTTGCGCATCACTCGAGCCTCAATGAAAGCCCTTCCAAAAAGGAAGGGAAATTTTCCAGCGTGGCATCATACCCGTTCTCTGAGAGGAAGCCTCAATGAAAGCCCTTCCAAAAAGGAAGGGAAATCACTATGGTGGCAGCAGGCGTCTCTGTCCTCTGCGGCCTCAATGAAAGCCCTTCCAAAAAGGAAGGGAAATCCCAACGCTGACTACCCGACCTCTTCCCTCATGAACAAGCCTCAATGAAAGCCCTTCCAAAAAGGAAGGGAAATACTTAGAGTGAGGGCGGGTCGCCCTGGGTAGTATGAGCCTCAATGAAAGCCCTTCCAAAAAGGAAGGGAAATCTTGGGGTGCCCTCAAATTCTCTTCTAGGGGCTGTGCCTCAATGAAAGCCCTTCCAAAAAGGAAGGGAAATAATCGTCATCTTCAAGATGGCGCGTAGCTGCTTCTGCCTCAATGAAAGCCCTTCCAAAAAGGAAGGGAAATACCCATGAGAGAACGATAGTCTTCTTGTTCAAAGCCTCAATGAAAGCCCTTCCAAAAAGGAAGGGAAATTTTGTCCTTCCATGACGATACCGCGCCCCAAACGGTGCCTCAATGAAAGCCCTTCCAAAAAGGAAGGGAAATTTTGTCCTTCCATGACGATACCGCGCCCCAAACGGTGCCTCAATGAAAGCCCTTCCAAAAAGGAAGGGAAATCGTGGTGAAGAATGGCTTGAGCAATGAGGCAAGCCTAGCCTCAATGAAAGCCCTTCCAAAAAGGAAGGGAAATCATATTTCGCTTAACCACCCTTGGTTACTCTTAGCGAAGCCTCAATGAAAGCCCTTCCAAAAAGGAAGGGAAATGCAAGTGGACTTGCGGGTGCCCGTCCCCGTCAATGCCTCAATGAAAGCCCTTCCAAAAAGGAAGGGAAATTGGTGTGAATTTGGCGGGCGGGGTTCTGGTCAGCTGCCTCAATGAAAGCCCTTCCAAAAAGGAAGGGAAATGCGGCTTTAGCTTTTGCCTCTATTTCCTAGCGGGGTGCCTCAATGAAAGCCCTTCCAAAAAGGAAGGGAAATCGTATCGGTGGCGGCGGCACCTCTGAAATTGAGGATAGCCTCAATGAAAGCCCTTCCAAAAAGGAAGGGAAATAGCCACCCGAAACTAGCCCGCAACCATGCGGCAGAAACGGGTACCCCGCGAGAACCTCGCGGCAGGCCACACAAAAAGTATACCCAAACCAGCCTACACGCGCCCAAACATCCGTGACAAGCCAAAACACCACGCGAGCGACACGCCATATTTACGTCACGTACCAGGTTCTCGCTCACACAAAGACCCCCGCCGGGTGCTTCCTAAGCGACCCGGCGAGGGTCTTCACGTATGAGAGGGGTTGGCGCGGTTCAGGTAAACCAGACTAACCAAGCTAACCATGCAAACCGCGCGAGCTTCGAGTCTCACGGGACTAGAAAGAACAGCGCATCAAAACCCGAGCCGGCCAAAGCTCGGCCCCGGCGAACAGCGGAACTAGCGCTCCGCCTCCTCACCCAGCATGCCCTCACGAGCCAACGCAGTCAAACGAGACACCGCACGGAAATACTTCTTCTGATAACCACCAGCCAGCATCTCCTCAGTAAATACCTTGTCAAAAGGCACACCCGAAGAAACAATCGGCAAGTCCTTGTCATACAGGCGGTCAGCCAACACCACAAAACGCAGCGCCACCGACTGCTCAGTAATCGGGTGAACATCACGCCACGCAATACCATCCAGGCCATCAATCAGCTGACGGTAACGCGACGGGTGCACCTTCGCCAGGTGCTCCACCAGGTCAGCGAAGTTATCAACACCAACAGTCTGGCCGCCGAACACTTCCTCAACCTTCGCATCAAACGCATCATCAGCAACAGGCTCCGGCGCAGCAGGCAGGCCACGATGACGGAAATCCTCACCATCCACACGGTGCACCTCAAACTGCGAAGCAAGCACCTGAATCTCACGCTTAAAATCCTCAGCCGCAAAACGACCCTCACCCAGCGCACCCGGCAGAGTGTTCGACGTCGCCACAAGCTTCACGCCAGCATCCGCCAGCTCACGCATCAGACGAGACATGAGCACAGTATCACCCGGATCATCCAGCTCAAACTCGTCAATACACACCAGCTTATAGCTGCTCAACGCCTCAACCGTCTTACGGAACGTCAACGCACCCACCAGGTTCGTGTACTCCACAAAAGTACCGAACGCCTTCGGGCCATCCACATAATGCCACAGCGACGCCAACAAGTGAGTCTTACCCACACCAAAACCGCCGTCAAGGTACAGGCCAGCCTTCGTCGAATCCTTCTTCTTGCCACCAAACAGGCGACCAAAGAAACCGGCACCAGCGCCGCCACCATTAATCTTGTCACCAAAATCCTTCAGCTTCTGCACAGCCTCAGCCTGCGACGGCTGATTCGGATCAGGAATGTAGCTATCAAAAGACACTTCACCAAAACGCTCAGAGGGGCGGAAACCCGCCAGCAACTCATCAGCAGAAACGCGAGGGATGCGGTCGGTCAAGTGTACGGTCGTGGTGGGCACAAAAACTCTTTTCTTCAGTGACGGCGATGTGACTTCCGCTTTAAGTGTAGTACTGTCTAACACCCCGCGTGAGCCGCATGAGTTGCCCGCCACATTGCGGGCGCAGGGAGGGGCGGCGGCGGGGTGCGGGGCCGCTCTGTTTTGCTTGGGCCGCTCAGTGCCAGTGGAGGTACTGCTCAGTACCGGTGGAGGTTCGGTCATGACCTAGCAATTTCAGTCATGACTTAGCGTCTTTCGTAATGATTAAAACCCCAGCCTGAAGTCACTAACCCATTACCGAAAAACTAAGTCATTACCGACTCCCGCCCGCATATCCGACGCAGACCCAAATTCGGTAATGGGTTACGGATTTGTGCCATAGGTTAGTGTCTTTGGCCGTAGTTAAAAACCACGGTCGAAGACGCTAAACCATGGCACAAATTCTGCCGGGGCGGGGCCTCCGTGAGTGTAGATTTATTTGATGCATAAAGCATTGATATGTCCGAATAATGACGTTCAGATACTATTGCACTCAAAGCAACGCAAATAGATACAAAGATGCGGTAGGGTGGTAACTGTAGTGTTCCATAACGCATTGATGCATTTGTTGGGTGCGCTACGGGGCTGTTTTCCTTCCGGTGGTCAGCTTGACCTGTAAATAATGGCCTGACATGCACATATATCACACCGTCACCGATGATAGGAGCGTATCTTCTATGGATTCGACCATTTTCAATCGCCGTACCCTGTTGGGTAGTGGCACACTTGTGGGACTGGGTGCCCTGCTTGCGGCGTGTGGCCAGCAGGCTAATAACGAGGCGGCAGCTACCGCCTCCGCCGCACCGAGCGAAACCGCTTCGGCGTCTGCGGCGGCATCTGGATCGCCTTCTGCGAGTGCCACTCCGTCTACTGTCCGAGGCTATTCCGGCGGTTCGAAGGCACCCGATGGGGAGTACCGTAAGGCCGACTGGCAGGGACCTGCACAGAATGTACCCAAGCCTCCTGTGCCCGAAGAGGGTTACCGCGAGAAGTCTATTTCCGGGCTGGAAAAGACTCTCCGGGCATGGATTCTGCATGAAAATTATTCAATCCAGACTGGAGACTACACTGAAACCCTTAAATTTTTGAGCCCATCCTTTACATCAGAGATTGATTTCTATAAAAAGATTTCTTCCCTGTACCAACGAGGTGGCTGGGTTGTAGCTGGAACCCATAATTTTATTGCCAATGGTGCTCCATGGTCTGAGGGCGGGGAGACCTATATTTGGCGCGCCTACCGCCAGTGGACTTACGCTATGTATGTTGAGCCTGACGGCAGCTGGGAAAATCATGAAAATAGTGAAGATAACAACAATATGTGGGATATTAAATTGCGCCACAACGGAGACCGCTGGCTTGTAGAATCTACGACAAAGGCCGAGAATTAGTAGATAACATGAAAAATATTACTAAAGCTACCATTATTTCTGCGGCTCTTATATTCTCAAATTTAGCTACAACTTGGGGGGTTGAGGGGGAATTTAGTTCATACTCTGAATGTGCCGCGAATAATCCAAATTCAGCACAAGTATGTGAGACTATTTTTATTAAATCCAGCCCTGATTCTAATTCTAATATTTCTAGAGGCTCTGACGGCAAGGTTTCTTCTGGCGGAGGTACTGTACGTAAAACCCAGGAAATAGAGTCAGCGGAAAAAGCAAAAACCAAGTCCACGAATGGGAAAAGAGCCACAACCCCAGTGGTTTTGATGTCTACTCCTCCAAAAATACCCCTGGCGTCCTTTACTGCGTAACCTCTGGAGGAAAAGTCGGTATCTATAAACACACCAACCTCAGCCCGGAAACTGATGCAGGATTCATGGACCGCGGTCGCCCAGCAATGGGAATGCACAACCCCAGCAGCGCTAGCTGCATCCCCTCAGACATCAAGGCTGTTCAAGACACTAAATCCAAGGCAAACGACGGCCCCACCTGGGAACAAATGATGGCGCAAATCATTGAGGCCGCCCAATCGCTAGAGCCCGGCAAGCCGACCCTGCACCAGTCCTACAACAACCCCGCAGGCACTGGCCGAGCAGAAGGCGATCCCAACGTCTACAAGGGTGACCAGGTCAATTTCTATGTTGATGACGGTGGCCCCTACCGCCTTGAAGCAGACATGCTCGCCGGACACGTCGAAATTGAACTCATGCCCTCCTCGTACGTCATCGAGTACGGCAACGGCGACCAGGCAACCCACTACACCGCTGGTAAACCGGTCGCCACCTACCCTCGTGAACGTCCGCGACAAACGGAAACCAGCTACGCCTACCAGCGTTCCGGCAACTTCCACGCGTACGCGACCGTGCACTACACGGCTCGCTTCCGCGTGGATGGCGGACCCTGGCAGATGATGAAGGTGACTCCACAGGCAACCAGTAACCCGCTGCTAATCCGTGTGTGGTGGGTCGATGTGGGCCGCGTCGGCGGCACCTGCGATGAAGACGATACTCGTTGGGGCTGCAAGAACGACCCCACGATGGGTAAGAAGGATAACCCGAACCCGCGCCTGCGCAAGGCCGATATCCGTACCGGCCAGCGCTGGCACCTCAACGATAACGGTGACGGGGATACGGAGTACTCGCTGCACCGCGACTGGCCTGACATGTAAGGTCGTTCTCCTGCCGTGGGTCTTACGTTGAGAAGCCACATGTTCGCTGAAAAGCCACTTCTTTTGTGGCTTTTCGAAACACATGTGGCTTCTCAGCTATCGGGTTCCTCCCTTCGGCTGGTTAGTCTTCCGGTTTCTAGCCAGCCACCTATTCACACTTCACACCGATATGAGGAATACACTTCCATGACTTCCGTTATTATGACCCGCCGCGCAATGCTGAGCGGCGGTACCCTTCTGGGTCTTGGTGCCCTGCTTGCGGCATGCGGCCAGCAGGCAAATAACGAGGCGGCAGCCACTGCCTCCACCACACCGAGCGAATCGGCATCGGCTTTCGCGGCGGCATCCGATGCCGCTTCTGCTTCCGCTACTCCGAGCCCGGTCATTACCCGCGGCTATTCTGGCGGCTCGAAAGCACCCGACGGCGAATACCGTGAAGCTGATGAATACGGTATAGCTCAGAACGTCCCTCTCCCCAAGGCTAAGCCGCAACAGTACCCTGAAACCTTTGCTGGTCTTCGTGAGATGATGGCCGATTGGGTCAGAGCCCGTAACTACGGTATTCAGACCGGTGATATGCAGTATGTATGGCCCTCTATGCTGGATACCTACGAGAAGGATATTAAGTTCCTCAAGGATATCGAAGGCCTTTATCAGCGCGGAGGCTGAGGTGGTGCGCTCCCCGGACTGGGTCTGTATTCCTACTTTCTAGTTTACCAAATAAGACTATAATAAGGAGTATCTATTTTCGGAGGTTTTTATGTCATTTCTATCAAAAAATTGGGCAGGGCTGTCAGTCTGTCTGATCATTTCTATCATCTCTTGGGTTTTAGGAGGATTTCTGCCTGTTGTGGGAGCACCTGTTTTCGCCATTTTTATCGGAATGATTCTCCATCCCTTTCTCACTTCCTATACACAACTGGATGCCGGTTTGACTTATAGCTCCAAAAAACTGCTTCAGTATGCTGTTATTTTGCTTGGGTTTGGACTCAGTATCTCACAAGTTTTCGCAGTTGGAACATCTTCCCTTCCTGTTATCCTTTCAACTATTTCAATTGCATTGATTATAGCTTTCTTTTTCCAACGCTTTTTTAACCTTGATACAAAGCTAGCTACCTTGATTGGAGTTGGATCTTCTATCTGTGGCGGTTCTGCCATTGCAGCGACTGCTCCTGTTATTCACGCCAAGGAAAAAGAAGTAGCCCAAGCCATTTCTGTTATCTTTTTCTTCAATGTCTTGGCAGCTCTTATCTTTCCGACTCTAGGTTCTTGGCTCCATCTTTCCAACGAAGGTTTTGCTCTCTTTGCGGGTACTGCGGTCAACGATACTTCCTCTGTGACAGCTACTGCTAGTGCCTGGGATAGTCTTTACAATGCAAACACTCTTGAGCCTGCAACTATTGTCAAACTGACACGTACTCTAGCTATTATCCCTATCGTTCTCTTCCTCTCCTATTGGCAAAGCCGTCAACAAGGCAACAACCAAGGAGTGAAGCTTAAAAAAATCTTCCCCGTTTTCATTCTCTACTTTATCCTAGCTTCTCTGCTAACTACTCTTCTCACATCTTTCGGTGTCAGCACTAGCTTCTTTTCACCTCTCAAACAACTCTCCATATTCCTCATCATCATGGCTATGAGTGCTATTGGTCTCAAAACCAACCTCATTGCTATGATCAAATCCAGTGGAAAATCCATTCTTCTTGGAGCCCTTTGCTGGATTGCTATCATCCTGACTAGTCTTGGCATGCAATTACTCATCGGTATTTACTAAGAAAAAAAAGGGAGCCTAAAGGCTACCTCAGAACGTAGACAAATCAGATGGATTTTGGACTGTCGTTGGCTCGCTTTCTCAAGAGCAGCTGAAGGAAAAAGGGTTACTGAAATAACCCCATAACCATTGAGAAGCCACATGTGTTTCGAGAAGCCACCATTATTGTGGCTTTTCGAAACACATGTGGCTTCTCGGCGCATGGGTATCAGCGCATAGGTATCCGCGCATGGTGACTTCCGTAAAATGGTGTCTATGGCTAAGAAAACTAAAGGTAAGAAGAGCGGCGCAGCAACCGCCGCCGTAGCACTGCTGACCGAGACGAACACCCCCTTCCAGATGCGTGAATACGAGCACGTTGAGGGCGTCACCTCCTTCGGTGAAGAGGCCGCGAAGAGCCTCGGCGCCTCCGAGGAGCAGGTGTTCAAGACCCTGCTGATCGTGCACGAGAAGGATTTCGCGGTCGCGATCGTGCCGGTCTCTGGCAAGCTGAACATTAAGGCTGCCGCGGCAGCCCTGGGCTGGAAGAGCGCCTCCATGTGCGACCCGAAGGTCGCTGAGCGCCGCACCGGCTACGTGGTGGGCGGTATTTCTCCGCTGGGTCAGAAGACCCCCTCCCCCACCCTGCTCGATGAGTCTGCGCAGCTTTTTGACACGATCATGGTCTCTGGCGGTAAGCGCGGCCTGGACGTTGAGCTCGCCCCGGACGACCTGCTGAAGCTGACCAACGGCAAGTACGCTGACATCCGCGCTTAGTCCGCGCTCAGCGGGAATAATCCGCCCGGCCGCGGCGTTACATATGCCGTAAGAGCCTGGGCATGAGAGCAAACTGAAGGAGTCATGATGGGCAATTCGCTACCCGGCGTGGGTGCTATCGCCAAGAACTGGCGTGAAGTGCTCAAGCCTGAAGAGTACGCTGTTCTGCGTGAGGGCGGCACCGAGCGCGCGTTCACGGGCGAGTACTGGAACACCCACACGGAGGGTGTGTATTCGTGTCGTGCCTGCGGTACGGAGCTGTTCCGTTCTGATCAGAAGTTCGATTCGCATTGTGGTTGGCCGTCGTTTTTCGCGCCGCTGGCTGAGGACCGTGTGCGTTACCTGGAGGACACGACGTTCGGTATGCGCCGTGTGGAGGTGCGTTGCGCCGCCTGCGATTCGCACCTGGGTCACGTGTTTGAGGGTGAGGGCTACCCGACTCCCACGGATTTGCGGTATTGCATTAATTCGGTGTGTCTGACGCTGACCCCGGCTGGTGAAGCACAGCCTGGTGATACTCCGGTTGACGAGGCGGAAGCCGCCGAATAAACCCCGGCAAGACCCCTCGCGGGCACGCCGGTGAACCCCTTATTGTGAGTCTCTCTAAATTCGAGGCTTTAAGCTCGGGCGGGTAGAATGGCGTAGTGCCTTCGCGGGCACGTCACCCCGCCCGGGCTCGTGTTTGCTCGGGCGTGCGCCTACCCGGGTATCTGGCGCATCGTATGGGCGCGTCGAATCAGACAGAGGAAAAGGATTGAGTGCATGAGTACCGCAGCTGAACAGAATGCCGCAGGCACCCCTCAGCTGACCCTTAACGGTATCGAAGTTCCGGATGTTGTTCCTCTGGAGACCCCTTCCGCACCGATTCCGACCCTTATCAATACGGAGAGCGGTCTGCGTCGTGCCGCTGAGCAGTTGGCGGCGGCGTCCGGCCCGGTGGCTGTTGATACGGAGCGAGCTCAGGGCATCCGTTATGGTTCGCGTGCTTTTTTGGTGCAGCTCAAGCGTGAGGATCAGCTGTATCTGATTGATCCTGAGGCGTTTAAGGATTTGCGCATTATTAACGATGCTTTGGCGGATGCTGAGTGGGTTATTCACGCCGCGATTCAGGATTTCCCGAGCTTGGATATGCTCGGTATGCGCCCGAACCGTCTGTTTGATACGGAGCTTGGTGCACGTCTTGCCGGTCTGGAGCGCGTGAACCTGGGTGCGACCGTTGAGGAGCTACTCGGCTATAAGCTGGCGAAGAAGCACTCGAAGGAAGACTGGTCGCGCCGGCCCCTGCCAGAGTCCTGGCTGAACTATGCGCTGCTGGACGTTGACGTGCTCATTGATTTGCGTGACGCAATGGAGGATTTGCTCCGCCAGCAGGGTAAGCTGCAGTACGCCCTGGAGGAGTTCGAGTACCTGTGTAAGAGCCCGGTGAAGGATCCGACGGATCAGCCGGAGCGTTGGCGTAAGACGAAGGGCCGCACGATGTTGCGTTCGGTCAAGCAGCTGACGGCGTTGCGTAACCTGTGGCTTGAGCGTGACTCGCTGGCGCGTAAGAAGGACGTAGACGCGAAGCGCCTGCTGCCCGATTCTGCGATTGTGGAGGCGGCACGCACCATGCCGCGTAACGTGCCCGCTATTATGGCGATCCCTGGTTTTCAGACGCGTGGTTTGCGTCGTGAGGGACCGCGTTGGGTGCGTGCTATTGCCGCGGCGGCACGCGGTGAGAACGCTGTACCGTTCACTTTGCCGTCGACTGCCCCGCCGCCGTTGAAGGCGTGGGAGTCTAAGCGCCCGGAAAACTTGGCGCTGTTCACCGAGGTTCGTCAGGCAATTGATGAGCTCTCTGAGGAGCTGAATATCCCGGCGCAGAACCTGATCACGACCGATTATGTTCGCCGCCTCTGCTGGGAGCCGCCGGCTCGTTGTGACGAGCAGACCCTGCGGGATGCGCTCGCTGAGTACGGTGCGCGTTCGTGGCAGACGGGTCTGGTTGCCCCCGTGATTGCGCCGATTTTTGCCCGCCACCTGGGGTAGATTTCTCTAACGCTGAATAGATGTGTGTGCCGGTTGGGTGTGTTGCTGATGCGACCGCCCGACCGGCATTTTGTGTGCCTCGGGAGTTTGACACGGTAGTTTGTCCCGGTATTTTGCCTCAGCAGTTTGTCTCCGGTGCAAACGTGAACCAAGCTTAGCCTGCTCTCATTCGATTTTTGTCCCAAACCGGCATAGGGTGGAGAGAGTACACGAAAGGAACCACCATGCCCGCACCCAACGGATGCTGCCGCTCTCAGAAGGCATGCGCCTCCCCTGCTACTGAATCTGCAACCGTCGACACCGCAGTCGATACCACAGAAACTGATTCTTCTGCGCGCGTCTTCTCCCGCCGCGCAACCCTCATCACCGGCGCCGTCACATCCGGTGCGTTGCTCGCCTCCTGCGCTGAAGGTGACTCCAACGTTACCGCGCCCGAAGGCACCGTTGAGGTAGGTTCCGCCTCCGCAGTGGGCGTGGGCAAGGCGGCACGCCTGACTCACGGCTCCACGACCGTTATCGTCTCCCAGCCGTCCGCGGGCGAGTACAAGGCGTTCAGCACCGTGTGCACCCACCAGGGCTGCCAGGTGCAGGTGCAGGATTCCAACCGCATCGTGTGCCCCTGCCACGGTTCCGAGTTCGCTGTAGCTGACGGCTCGGTCGTGCACGGCCCCGCGGAGTCGCCCCTTGCCAGCTACCCGGTGCAGGAGAAGGGCGGCAAAATTTTCGTCACCCACACCTCCAAGGATTCCTAAACCGGCGGCTCAGAACCTACGCACAGCAAAACCTCCATACGGCAAGACCTGCGCACAGCAAAGCCCCACCCATCACAATGAACTGCGCCCCGAAACTTGGACGCTATAAATACTAGCCGCTATGCAGCTTCCTGCAGGGCCTGATCCCGGTACTCAACCGGGGTCAGGCCCTTAAGCTTTACCTGACGCCTTACCGTATTCCAGTGCGTGATATAGGCATCAAGGTCAACTTTGAAACTCT
>FUFK010063631.1_pt1 | contig 63851 bp, 70 predicted proteins | sample 1021851 | NCBI WGS metagenome assembly FUFK01 (sample SAMEA51879418, study PRJEB19060) | metagenome
TCTACACTTTGTCTTACAAGATTGATACCAGTTACTATATCTCCTAATACCACGCATTATGCCTTAACCACCAACGAGATAAGTAACACTATCGTAGTGCCACTAGCTCATATTAATATCATTTCTAACCTTTTTACACGTCCTAGTATGACTGTCCAACGTTCTTCACTAACAGCTTTATGTACTTCAAATTCTGTTTTTAGTTGATCCAATTTCATACCTCACTTATCTCCTATGAAAAAGCTATAAATATAAAAGTTGCAGAGGATTGAGAGCTTACTATTGTAAACCCACTACTATAGGGTTGTATAAGTCCTGATTGGCCATACACTGATGACCCTGCATGGTCAAAATTAATAGCAAGATAGTCATCGCCACCTGTGGTTATACCTTGTGTCGAACTAAACATATACCACTGTATGTTCAATATACTGCCTGTATTACTCGCATCTCTTATCAAAACATATCTAGCAGAACTAGCAAATCCACAGTCTACATTAGTAGCATTGCCATTTGTGTGTGATATATGGCCAACTTTACTAACTCCTGCCTTTGTAGCAAAAGATATAGCAGCATAATCTATTGCACTAACATTTTGCCCAGCATTATTAGCTGCTCCATTACCTGAAAGATCGCCTGCAAAACTTAACTGATCATTCCAATCACTTCCAACAGTAAACACAGAAGAAGTTGGGGCAGGATAAGACCCCCAAGATACATCATCTGCCCAAGAAGCCCCATCATTACCAGGTAAACCACTTAAAGAAACTACTTTACCATTATCTTTTAGCCAGTCACTGTAGAACCCTACCATTCTTTTGTTGGAATTATCTGCCTCAAGTGGATGAAAGATAATTGCTTCAGGAGCGACTCCTAAATTATGTTCTACATTACGAGTGTTAGTTCCATCACCCTTATAATATGTAACATCTAATGTTTCTGGATATGTGCGAAACATCCAATTTATAAAATTTACTCCGTAAGAAGCATATCCAGATAAACCTCTACCTCCATCTAATCCTGTTGGAGAGTATATTGTACGATTAGCTGTATTACCTAAATCCCTAGTTTCATCTAACTGGTTGACAAGATAACCTCTAGTTTGACCTCCACTCCTACGAAACCTATATAAAAACATATTCTGGCCACCCGTACCAGTTGTTAAGCTAAAATTAGTTCTACTTATTGCCCAGTCTACAGGCCAACCAGTAAAGAAACTTGTCAACCACTCACTCCAAGTATCCAAGGATGTATCTGCTAAATTTGCTTTTTGTCCATAATAAACTTGAGTTCCCGTTGTTGGAGCTCTCATAGGACCTTTTCTGATGGCCACTCCTACTATTGGATAGTAATGTTGGTTATAGAGTTTCTTTCCCCCATTAAGAAAGGAAACCTCAGAATTATTATCATAAACATATTCATTAATTCCTCTGTCAACTGACCATCTCCTACCACCTTGTCCTATCCCTAATTGTTCATCTTGTAAGTACCAATGTTCGTTAGTAGAATCATTTCTTTTGGTTAAAACCCATTGAGGCATCCAGCCAAGATCTTGATAAGTGCTTGTTCCTGAAGGCCAAGTGCCACTGTTGGTAGCAATATCAAAACATTGAATAAGTCCTGTGGAAGAAGTATCATGGTTCCATGCAGCTACTACATAGTTACCTGCGGGGAGTGCTGTACTAAGTGTTACCGTATTACTACTAACTGAAATAACAGTGCTAGTAAAAGGAAAGTCATTTGTATTTAATTTTGCCAACTTACCTGCCGCAAATCCCCTATGCCAACACCAAGAATCCACACTTGAGGAAAGATCATAAGATTTAACTACAACAAACCCTGGGTTTTCTAAGTTTAGTGTAACAGTTGTAGATCCTGCAGGAACTCCTCCAGTATTATGGCTTACTGTTCTAACATCAAAAAATTTGGGATGTTTTCTGAAAGTATACATATTATAGTTTCTTCCAGTAACGTTATAATTCCTGGCAGCCCCCCAATTAAAATCTACATAATTACCACTTGCATCTTGAGGGTAATTACCATAACTAGGATCTCCCGCGGGTTGGCCTACCAAAGTACCACTATTACTAAAATCTATAGAATCTGCTAAAGTTTGTTGCGCATAATTATTTTGATTCACATATAAGGCTTTATCTGCACCGCGTTCTGTATCAAACCAACATTCGGGTGTGCTACTATGAGCGTAATCAATAGTTCCTCCAGCTCGTGTCCATACCATACCTCCATAATCTGACATACGCACACTATTAGGTATTGTTCTATCAGAACCTGCTGAACTAGAAGCATAGTTCCCACGATATGCATCCAATGCAAAAACATCTTCTATATCAGGCTGTAAGTCTGAAGCTCCTGCGGCAGCCATCAATAGATTTTGTGATATGGTACTCATTAACTAACTCTCTTCCCCACTGTAAATCCATAATATGTTGTACCTCCATCAGTAGTAAAGAAGGTAAATACGTCTACATCTCCTGCACCTGTGGAAAGCACTGCAGGAACACCTAGAGTCCATTTAACAGAAGCAGGCCATGTTACTATTTTGCTACCGCCCGAACCTTGAGTAATTTTTAAAGTAAACCCATATGCTGTACCACTAGCAGGTGGATTAGAAAATGTGTAAGTTACGTTACCTGTAAAGGTATGCTCAAACACGTTACCAGTTGATAAGTCAACAGTTTTTGTTCCAGTAACTGCTGTGTCAGGGGTAGGTCTAGTTTCGTGATACGTTAACGGTTTTACACTACCTGTAAATGTAGTTGATGTACTCCCTGTAACTACTTGTACAACTGCATTACCCGCGCTGTTTTTTATTACTACATCATGATCATTACCTTGTCCTGTTAAGACTAAACCACTTGCTGGTACATAGCTAACCGCAGCTGGAACTGGGAAAGACAATACTTGTCCTCCTGGTCTTAATGTACCAGAAGTAGTTATAAGGTCGTTTTTTACAACGACATTTTCTGTACCAGTAAGTATTTTTAATACGTCAGCATCAGCATCATTTTTGATGGTAACATCATTATTTGATCCTTGACCTGTTATAATAATTCCATCGGCAGCTGTATAACCTATGGCAGCTGCATTCCCTGCGGTTGTGTCTGCAGTAGGTACAAACTTTTCAGCAGTGATAATTTCACCTGTTAAAGACAAAGCAGATAGGGCATCATATACAGCCGCTGAATTACCAGCTCCATCAGTAACAACTAATTTCGTAGACGTTTTAGGAATAGTTACTTTTACACTACCACTGCCTTGAGCTATTTCTATAGGAAAGTTTGTAGAGTTTTTTATTATCCACAATTTACTTATTGTATTAGGAGCTAAAGTTACTATACAATTCTGCCCCCCACCAGTTAACTCTAGATACATAGACCTTGCTTCAGCATTTGTATTTGTGCCATCTGGTATGGTTAGTGTAGTAGCAGCTTGGTTAGGTATGGATTTTACTGATCTGCCTAAAGCCCTACCTATTAAAGATAAGTTCAGGTTAGTTGCCGTACCCCATGTACCAGACCTTTCACCCGTTCCGATTTCTTCTAATCTTAAAGTATTATCATATGTACTCATGTTCTTGTCCTTTTATGCCTAGATACTATACCAAATAAATAAAATTATCCAGAATATTTATACTGAGTTAGACCAATTAGGTTCTTGAAGAGGATTCGCATCTACAAAAGTAGGTGTTTGACTTGGTGTTATTGGTGTAAAATTAGGTGTTTGAGAGGGTAAAGTATCCCCCCACGCAAAAGGTATACCCATACTAGTAACAGCTTCTATACCAATAAGATAGACATTTGCATCACCTATAACCTCTAATATGGCTCCACAAGTGCCTGTCATACCAACAGGAAATGGGTCAGTTATTGTAGCTGTAGCTCCACCTGAAACACTTTGTAGGTTACCTATAGTAGACGCAAGAGCAGTGGACGCTAAGGATTCAAAGGTATTACCTACAAACGTATCAGCCTGTATACCCATATTCGTGGTTAATACATCTGCGATTACAGTATCGCCTTGTACACCTGTTAATGGTATAAAATAATCCCCAAGAGCCATTACAGCTTCTAGACCTTGAGGTTCTACGTTGGCATCTCCTGTAACACTGTCTAAAGTTCCAATAGAAGAGGTAAGCCCTATACCTACTCCAGATATAAAAGCTATAGCACCTCCATTTACAGATACAGTTCCCACACCAGTAGTGGCTATTGGAACAGCCATATTTGTTGTAAAGTAATCACCTAAAGAAGTAGATAATAGAAAACTAGCTGTTTCGTGGTTAGCATCTCCTTGTACATCAGGTATACCAACATGAGAAGTCATCTCAAGACCTGTTATGGTAGAAAAGAAACTGCCTAAAGCAGAGGTAGCTACAACTCCTGTAGGGGTTACACTAACTCCAAAATTAGACTGGGCACTGAAAGGAGCTGCACTATATGGACCTCCACTAAACACTACTCCTTGCGCTCCAAATCATTAGCTAACCAATTCATCATATTTGTTGGAGTTGGATAAGGTGGCCCAGGATCACCTTTAAACATATACCAAGTTAACCCCCCATTGGTTTGAGCTGACCATATATATAAATTATCATTACCCATTTGTTGTTTGTAAGTCCATTGTTGNCCACCTGTAGNAGCACCCATCTGTGTTTTCTTCAANCCCATTATATGTATGGTAAGTTTTTCATTTGTTANATAANTAGAGNTGTCTGCATTTTCTACAATATACAATCTCATAGGGTGACCACTAGATAAGGTTTTATCATAATAATTGACTCTATTGTAAGTGCTACTATCACTACCCATATTTCCGCCCGCTATACAATAAAAGTTTGTTGCATTGGGGGAAGATCCGCTAGTAGGGTGTTTTTTACATCTTATATGGAACATCCAGGCTCCCTGCACAGGAAATCCATGTTTTAAATACCACTCAGATCCTGTAGCAGAGTCCGTAAATTCGCTTTCAGTAAAAGATCCATCTGCTCCGTTACGACCTGACGAAAAATCTATGGGTATAAAATTATTATAGCTACCATTATGNTATACAGCTANATGAAAGTANCCCCAAGANTCNAATATATCATTACCCCAATCGCCAAAATAATACCCTGTTTTATTACCAGTAGCTACGGGATGATACTGAAAACTATGTGTACCCATACTAGATGACATATCTTTAGTTATAGATATACCTACTTGACCAGATTGTCCTGGAGTAAGCTGAGAAGTGGTATACCGTGTCATATATACTTCATCGTATACATTTACTCTGAATCGTGTTCTTGGCCTAACCCCACTTCTGGTAACAGAACTATTTGTAGCAGTATTAGCGGTATCACTAGTAGAATATGTACCAGCAGCATCAGTTCTAGTATAATAAGTTGTTCCAGTATTAGTCCCCCCAGTTATACCTGAAGCATGGTAATTTGGAGATACAGCACCCCAAGCTACAATAACTCCTATAGCTCCCCCTGTGTAATTAAAATAAGTATTAAAATCTCTTCCAACATATTGATTAACTGAAGTTCCTGGACTCCAATTTGTTTGATTTACTACATTTAAAAAAGTAGTTCTATTACTAGATATTGTAGGATTAGTTAAATTAGTGGAACTACCAGGCATATTGCATAAAGCTATTTGATGATTTGGAAGAGGTTGATACAACGGGGCGTTCATCATGTACCATGATATTCCAGTTAAACGCATACCTGTATATATACCCGCCTCTTCTAATTCAGCTTGTGTAATAGTGTATCCTATAACAGAACGTTTATAATAAATATTAAGGACATTAGCACCATAACCGCTATCTATTTGCTGCGTTGCAAAATATCCAGTATGACCTAAAGTTTCAGTCCTTCCGTATGCTGGCATTGTTCCCACAGCAGAAGCACCATACCATTCGTTAAAAGCCATTTGTGCACCAGAACTTTTTCCAATAAGTCCTCTAATATCAGAATCATTTATTGATACTTGTGTTCCAGAACTACCACCTACTTCAATATGCATATCATTAAGGGATATAGCTCCACTACTTGGTAAGGGCATTTACTTTCTCTTTCAACTCTTCTATTTCTGTCTGTTGTTCTTTTATAGCTTCAATAAGTAGAGGAATCATTCTCGCATAGTCTACTGTTTTATAATCTTCACCAGACTTAGACTTCTGATCTTCTCCAATATCAAAAGGTGCAAGAGAAACTAATTCAGGTAATACTTTTTCTACTTCTTGCGCTGATACACCAACCTGTATTTTGTCTTGTCTTTCATATCCAAACTCTTTTGCTTTTTCATTTTCACTATAATAATAGCCATTAATAGTTTTAACTTTATCTACAGCATTCTCTATCTTTCCATGAAAGTCTTTTAATCTTTCGTCTGAGTAATATGCAGTAATATTATTAGTTGCTCTTATTTCACCTGTAGTTCCAGATCTAGCAGTTCCTACACCCAAAGAATCAAATTGATTTATAACTGAAGTTGATGCAGGATCAAGATAGTAACTGCTATTACTTACATCTCTAAATCGTGTAGCATATACATCATTTTGAATATAAGTTGTACCATTCCATTCAATTCTAAATGTTTCTGAACCATTAGTTACTCTTTGGGCAAAACTTCCACTAGTGCCTCTTATATCAAGACCATAATCACCAGATGCTTTATTTATAATACAACCCCAATCATTTCCATTAGGACCATTTATATAAAGTGACGCATCATTAGCACTATTACCTGTGCTTGGAGTAATATTTACACCACCATTATTATCAATTCTTAAATGATCTCCTACACCATTTTGATGTATTTGAAAATCAGTAGAACTAGCTTTAATCCACCATTCATCAGTACCTTGTCTTGCAAATACTAATGCATAATCTGTATCTTGACTGTCAATAACCATAGGATACTGACTAGAATGACCCATTACTTGAAATTTATATCCACTTTTAATAGCACTACCACCAGGGGGTACAGGATACTGAAGATCAGCATCTCCTATTACAACTGTACCATCATCAGTAATTCTTAACCTACGATCTGGATTACCACTTGTTGCATTAGACCCACCTGTAAAAAAATCAATATTAGCATAAAAATTATTTGCGTTTTGGTCATTTCTAAAATTTTTAATATTTAGGTTTGCACTACCCTCATCCCATGTAATAGCTGCTTTTTTAGTTTGTCCACTAGCAGGTGTAGACCCTGCAGCTCCTTGTATAAACTCAATACCTCTAGCATTATTACCTGTTGAAACAAGTCGGATTATAGCATCGTCTGCATACAAATCCATTGNNCCAGTTTTTTCTTTCTTTAAATCCCAATTACCCCAAGCAGTACTTAAAAATCCATAGTGAGTTGCTCCACCATAAAGTTGAACAAAAGCAGTACTTCCTGCATCTTTTAAGTATAGTCCAACATCACCACCAGAACCACCTGAACTTAATTCAAAATTCCTAGAATTGTTGTATCCATATCTATGTGTGTGAATTATTGCATCAAAGCTACCATTATTAATTACACCATTTGAATGTATTTCTTTCCATTTAGCAGCTGAAGTACCTAAATCTAGTGTGCCTGTATCAGCATTAAAAGGTTTGAAAAAGGTATTACCAAGAATGACTGATCTTAAAGTACTACTTACATTTGATTGAAGTGATAAATAACTACTGCTTTCTAAAGTAAAATAATCATTAGTATCATAGTGAAGATTTCCATTTACATTAGCACCATCAATTCTAAAATTTATATGGTCATTTACTCCGTCAATATGCATATGATAGGCATTATCCACTCCGAAATATAAATTAGATGCAGTTGCAGTTATGTATTCATCAGATGTTGAATTAAATGCCAATACGCCTGTTTGTGGCAAAATTAAGTAACCTTGATTTTGGAGAACCATAGGTGTACTCCAACTAGATCCGTTATTATAATGAAAACCCAATGGACTACTTAATGTGGCATTATTGTTAATTGCCCATGATGCTGAACTATGAAAAAGTTCTATTTGTGGTTGTGTTGACCCCTGACCTGTTTCACCACCCTGTCCAATTACAAGATCTGTAAAACCCCCTCTAGCATAAACAGGATCTACTCCAATACCAACTCCATCACTTGAAATTCTCATAAATTCAGTAGAACCATTTATAAATTGATGACTATCAGAACCACCAACAGTTAATTTCATAGAGCTACTAGCGTTTAAATTTACTGAAGAACTTCCAGAGGTTTCTATTGTAAATGTGCCTGAACCTGCTGTTTTAACAACATTACCACTAAAAGTAGCTGCATCTCCACTTATCACAAGAACATCTGCTTCTGAAGTGCTTGCATTCAAAGTTTTAAAATGTATAGCACCAGTAGGTGCACCAGCTGCTACATTTACTATTTTTGACTCTATGGTTGTATAATTTCTAGCAGTGCTACCATCATCTTCCCCACGAAAGTCTATTCTACCTATAGAGTCTCCATTTGCAGCTGCTGAAGAATCACGCCACAAAACTAAGTCGGGAGCAGCATCTGTACCAGTATTTGTGTTTTTCATAACAATCTGGTCAGTAGCATTACTAGAGGTAACAGTTAGATCCCCTGCTATTTCTAGATTATCTGTATTATTAAGATGTACAGATTTATCTGCAGGTAGGGCTATAAAGACCTCAACAGCATTAGCAAAATTAACTTTTGTTGTATTATTTGCACTTGTTTGTAGGACATCATCCCGTGTCAAAGTATCTGGAGAACCAGAAGTATACGTTCCCTCTCCTACTTCAAAAGTATTTGCTGTAGGGTCAAAGATAACATAAAATGTAGTATTTCCAGATCCTATATCGCTAAAAGGTCTAAAGCCAGAAGCAGCCCCACCTAAAGATACTGTTCCCGTACCTGGGGCAGCTGCTGTTTCCTTGACCCGATCTTTTACAACCAAGGCCATTAGGCAATCCTTATTATCGCATTACTCGAATTGTTAGTAGGAAATACTATCTGGAAGTCACCTGCAGAAGCAGACTTATCTGTTCCGAAATCAAGAACACATACTGCTTTATTAGATTGAGAACTATTATATATTATAGCTCCTCTAGCAGCATTTGCTCCTGTCAAGGTAACAGTGCTAAAAGTAAGGTCACTAAAACTAGTAGTTGCAGTTGTACCCCCACCAGGAGCTGATGGTGTAACATTTGTTAAGTTACTGCCTCCTGCAGAATAGCCTGTTCCACTTACTTCATTTGTAGTTTGGTAAGTGGTTACACTGCCATTCATTGTAGAACCAGATCCACCATAATCAGATGCAACAGCACCACTTTTGAATAGGGCTAGTTTAAAAGTATTACCCGTAGAGTTTGTAAAGTTGTGAGTACCTGTCATCAAGTCTATCTTGAATTGGGTAGATAAAAAATTACCACTGAAAGCCATTATAATCTCCTTATATGTTCAGCTAAAGTTTCGTTTCCAGAGTCTTTGATAGCATTATATACCGTAGTTCTATCACTTTTAATAGCCTCTTTTATATAATGCGTTATTATTTTCGATAAGTTGTTTTTGTATTCTAATGCTTGCTCCCTTATCGCAGGATGTGCTGTATCAGAAATTTCTACTATCTGAGTGACACACCGTTCAGCAACTTCCTCTGGAGTAAACCCCCTATTATTAGTTACGTTTACCTGAACTTTAAAGTCGTTAGACATACCTAAAGATCCTGTTATCATGTTCTCTCCCTATTTCGGTTTTATACTATATTGCCCTGATCTGTAAGCATCTTGCCTCAACTTACCGTCAGAAAGATTTTTTAGTAGCTGTATAGACTGAGCAAATTCTTTATCGTACATGGTTACTATATCTGGCTCCGCCTTCATAAATCTAGCAGCTTCAACTAAGGCTCCATTTAACAATGCAGAGTCAAATTCTTCTCCTAACCAAGGAGTAGTGCCTGCTGTAACTATGGATTCAGGATAATATCCATAGTGCAAATCTGTTACATGATCACCGTTTGGAGTAGGACCTATTATTATATAGTCATCACTAAAATAAGCATAGTGTTTTGGAAATCCTGTGATAGCAGGGCTAGGATAAGCTTCTCGTATAAAGTTCTGATCTTTCTGTAATAAATAATTAACAGAACCATTAGGACTAGTAACAGATAAACTATAGCTATACAAAAAATCAGGAGGTATGGCTAGGTATCTATTCCCAGTAGTTAAAGTACCTGACACATTCCTTCTAATTGCAGGCAACTGAACTAAATTATATATTTTTTGTTCTGCTTGTTCTGTAAACAAGGCAAGCTGCGAATCAGAAAAGGAATGTTCTACGATTTCCTGTATACTAGATTTTAGGTTAGTGTAGTTCATCTACTATCTCATTTTTGCTGGTCTTACACCTTTTTTAGCTATACCTGCTCCACGAACTTTTCCACCTTTTGTGCCACCTTTGGTTTTACCACCCATGGAATAGCCTTTTTTTGTAGCTCCGCCCATCGCATAGCCTTTTTTCTTCATGGGCATTCCACCACCCATAAATCCTTCTACACCACGGCCTTTTAATATATCAGCCTGTGTTACTTCACCATCTTTATTTAGGTCAGGGAAGCTACCCCCCATTTTATACCCCTTTTTCTTCATCATCAGTAGGCTCCTTATATAAGTTGTTGAAAACTCGACCAATATCCCAGATATAGTCTACATCTTCTTTAGAGTTATAAATATGTTGGTTTGGTTTAAAGTCTGGTGCTCCTTGACCTGTTTCAAACCACGCAGGGTGTGTAACCCGAATCCTATTGTTGGGTAAAGCAACAATATTACCAGTATACTCTCCTGCATCTAATAATTCAAGTACATGACTTTGTTTATGTTGTGCAGGATCATCAGCTACCTCACTATCAGTATAGTCCACTGTAAAATAATACTTGGCAGGAAAGAATGTTCCATCCACTTTTGCAATCCAAGGAGCAGGTGTAGCCCTCTCTATCTTGTAAACTGTGTGGTGATGAGACATACAATCCCAAGGTTGTGCTAAATATGGTGGTAACTCTGTAGGCCATTCGTCATAAGGGGTGTCAGCTACAAGAGCTGTCAAGGGTAGTCTAGCCCACATAGCACCACCATGCACGTTCTGCTCATCAGTATCATCTGATTCGCAACCCGTAAATATAACCTGAAAACTTAGCGTTCTCTTAGGCATTGATGTAACTGCTACTACCATTGCGTGTAAAAATTCTCCATGATATCTTTCAAAATTACAAGTGTATTCCCTTCTTACCCATGCTTTAAAGTATGGTATGTTGCTTTGTAAATATGCCATCTCTCTCCTCGCATTATGTGTTAAGCTGGCCTCCCATGCCAGAATGATTTGTACAGTAATAATATAGTGTAGGTGCACCTATGGCAACTGTAATCTCTGTATAGTCAGCACCTATTGATACTCCTGTAGTATACTGTGTTCCACCTCCATGTGTACCGTCACTTGTTGTTGAGAATCTTAGAGGATGCCCACTGTTACTACTGTCTGATTGGTCAAACCTATATGTCTGTCCTTCTACAAGAGCTAGTGTTGGAGCTGGTCCTACACCATCTATGTAGTATTTGTTACCGCTTCCAGCGTTGTAAACTGTAACAGCGTATACAGTAATACTAGTAGTGTTAACAGTTACAGACCCAACGTTTGTTGTCATAGCTACAGGAAACGGATTATCTACAGTAACAATAGTACCACCTACTATAACTGAACCTATTTCTGTAGTTGCTTGGATACCAGTTACATTGGCTGTGCTATCGTCCTTAACAACACTAACGGTTACAGAACCTATAGAAGCTATAGCTTTTAGGTTGTTAGGGGCTAGAGTATCATCACTACCACCACCAACAGGATTCCATCCCCATTGAAAATTTCTACTAGCATTTAGTTCTGCAAAGTCAGGTCTTGGATTTTGTATTGCTTGAGGGTCATCTACAGGAAATCTACCCAATTCATTCTGTGGATGATCTGGTTCCCAACATTCAGTGCAGGCTAATATATTAGTTCTACGTCCTCTGACTGTAGTTTCTCGTAATTCGTTTAGCTGGTACTGAAACCCACAAACATCGCATATAGCAATAGCTCTAGCACTAGATGCGAATCTTCCCATATCAAATCCTATTTACTCTCGGCACGAAATGCTCCGAAGTTTTCTCTCTATCTTCACCTGCAGCTAGGCTATACTGTTCATCATAAGCTTGTTTTAATATAGGTACTCTAGCTACCAAATCAGGATCTTTCATAGCTATATGATAAGCTAGACCAGCAACTAGACAAGGTAAGAACCTAAAATTCATGTCTGCAGTTTCAACACCGTTGCCTGCGTCCTCTATTCTTCTCATACGCCAGTAAACAAGTGTATAAGTATTATTGTCTGGTACAGGCCATAAGTTAACTCTAGGAGCATCTCTCAAACGTTCTATCCATATCTGTATTGGCCTACCTTGTGATAACTTGTTTGGTATAGACGCGTAGGTACTCACACCTATACGACTTATGGTAAGATCAGATTGTGTTGCAGAATTACCAGCATTTGTACGTATTACATGATCTAATAGATCTATTGTATCAGTCATTAACGTATACTGTGAAGTACCAGCTGTAAGTGCTTGAGTTTGTTGGTCTATTGTCCATAGGTTTAACCCTCTGTTCTGCCATTCAATAGTCATAAGATTCATAGACCTGCGAGCAGTTCTTAAATCATAACCTGAACGCATCTCCCTACCAGCACGTTCCCATGCTTCTTCAGCGATCTCTGTGAAGTCCATGTCAAAAGCTGTAGTTCCTGATGTAGCCATGTTTATCCCCTATGTGTACAAGGTTTGTTTCCTTCTACCTTCCATTACTTTACCACAACCTCTAGCTATGGAACGTTTACGTCTAGCTAGACCACCACCAAACTTTTTACCTTCTACCCCTTTTTTCTTTGGGTCAAATCCTTTTGAAAGCAAAAACTGATCTAAACTCATTTGATCAGATGCAGGCCCGTCAAAGTATTCTTCTCTAAGTTGTTTCTCTTCTTCTGTCATGCCCAAGGTCCTTTCCCAGCACCTTTTGTAGCTGCTCCCATACCACGTACCAAACCACCAGTAGACTTCTTTTCTGGTGGTTTTTTAATATCTAAAGTTTTCTTTGTAGGTATTTTTAAAGTTGGGTCTTTTCCCATAGCCATATCTCTAGAGCTAACCATTTTGTCTCTTGCATTACCAGTCATAAGTTTTTTAAAATTTGATCTATTCATTTTCTTTTTCTCCTAGCTAACCCACCATGACGAAATCTTACTTTTGCCTTTGGTGTATTCGATACCACAGTCTTACCTTTTGAGCCAGCCCTCTTCTTTTTCTTGGCTGTCGAAGCCCTTTCGCCTTTAGATAAGGACTGGGCTTTAGAACGTGGTAAACACCTATCAGGGTTTTTCTTATCTTTAGAAGTACCACACTTACCCTTGATATTACCATCAGTTCCTATTCTGACCCAGTCTTGTTTAACCCAATCCTTAAGAGCACCCATTATGCCTTCTTCTTTTTCTTTTTCTTACTACCCTTTGCATAGCTAGGATCTTTACAATACTTAGATGCTGCCATGTTCGCATATGCTGAAGGATAAGTATCAAAGGTTCGTTTTGCCCAAGCTTTACCAGAAGGACAAATCTTACCTCCACTTTTATAATATCTACGCATTAGCCAAAAAACCCTGTAAAAGAACTTACTGCTGTCAAGGTGACATGGCATTCAGTTTTGAATAAAATACCTGCACCAGGAAGATTCATGTAAAAATCATCAGCTGTATTAAATGACATATCTAATAGAGTTGCCCCTGTTGCACCATCCTTTAATACAATTTGAGGACTTCCAGAACCTGCTGATTTTAACGCTAATGTTTTTAGACGAGTACGACCTTGTTTGACCGTACCCGTAGCAGTTACAGTGACCGCTTGTATATCGGAGTCACCTGTGGATGGAAAATTACCCATATGTATCTCCTATTACGGCTGAATAGTAGTGTTATAAGCCTGTGCGTAAAGTATAGTTACACGAATAGAACCTGCGTTTGAAGCTCCTGTAGTTTTTACAGTTACTTTAAGATCGGAAGTTCCAATGTTAGCCCAACCTCTTGTAGCACCAGCTTCAGTTGTAGGATATTTACGTCCGATTTGGCCTGCACCTGTTGCACAAGAAAAACCATCTAAGATAGTATTATCATTACCACCAGATGTTCCTAAACTTAGAACAGCAGCATTAGCACCAATAGCAGACACAACATCAATAATAACATCAACTATGGCTGAGTTAGCAGGTATGATCATTGCTGTATCTGATTGTGCAATAGCTCCGCCTGAAACATCTATAGTATGAGCTTGCATGGATACCATGTATCCTACGTTTGCACTAGATCCAGTACGAATGTTACCAGCCCTTATAGGACCAGAAAAAGTAGTTGTTCCCATTTTTATCTCCTCTGTCTTCTAAAGTCAGCTACACCATGTAACTGTCAGGGATAACACACTATACGACAGAAAAAATAAAAAAGAAAGGGTGATTTTCACCACCCCTTCAATTTCTAAGATTTGTAGGTTTTACGCTCCAGGTGAGCCAAAGATACCTAGCGGATCAGATACACCAAAAGAGTATCTTTCTCTAGCCTTATATCTTGAGTTACCTGTATCAAAGTCAGCATCCATAGATGTTGCCATTGGACTACGTGTAAAATGTTTTAGACCATTTGGTACGTCTGTCATTAAGAAAAACGCATCNGTATCAGTTAGATANTGNTTGATNNNNTAACCNTCNGGNATAGAACCATTGTTACGTANNGCGTTGAGATCNTTGTCTGCTGTNCCTACNCGACCTTCTGTTTCTAACAATCTTGTAGCAACAAACTGTAGTGCTGGTGGGATTATTAGTTTTCTTGGTCGAGAAGCTATCAGTAGACCTCTCTCATCTGTCCAAGCTGCAATCTGAATAACGGCTGCTTCTAAAGAAGTTTCGTTAAGATCAGCTGCTACAGCAGGACGGTTTGAGTTAACACCACCAGAAATTAATGGGTGTGAAGTCGAACATAATGTTTGACCATCACCGTAGGTAGTGCCTGCAGCAAAAGCATTATTAAGAATATTAGCTGCTTTTACTTGCTTTGTGTATGCCATAGCACGAGCTAGAGCTTTGGTATAACGAGATGATAAAGAATCATACAAGTTATCTTCAATCGCCTCTTCAGTGATTGAAAAACCCATAGCCACTGTTTCGTGGTTATAGCGTGATGTGAAAGCTTCTTGTGCATTGTCATATTCGATGGCAGAACCTTCGTCTTTGACTGGTGCAGCTGAAAAGCCTGAAAGCTTGGTTTCTTCCTCAAAAGAACGATCAGAGGTTTCACTTTCAAAAATCTCTGCGTGTTCCTCACCATATTTAGCATATTCTAATCCAAACAGTGCGTTTAAACCAGGGAGGAGTTCTTTTAAGAGTTGTGCTCTACTTATAGCCATGATCTATACTCCTGTTGCTTTATGGTACTGGTGCATTCCAAAGTTCCATTTTACAATGAACTCTACAAAGTCACCAGATGAATTTGCTGTGTCTGTTACAACATCAATAACTCTCATAGGGAAAGTATTGGTTGTATTAACTGCAGAATCCATAGCAACTTTTGAATTACCAGTTACGGTTGAACCAGCGTTATTCACTAGCTTTATGTTACTACCTATAGCAGTAAGTCCAACAGCAGTAACTGTTGTACCACCAGCTGTACAAGAAACTACTTTAAATAAAGCATTTGGATCGTCACAGACGTATGCTTTAATGTCAGTAGCTGTTGTACCAGCAGGGTAATACTGTCTAAAAGTAAGTTGAGATGTACTAGGATCTGTAAAAGTACAGCCTAGAAATACGCCAACTGGTGTGGCGGTAGCCGCTGCTGCATCCCTTTCGATAGTTCCCGTATTCACTAATTTTACAACATCACCATTAAAGATGTTGGTATTGTAACCAGAAGCGATAGAGAAATGTCGAGTGGCTCCAGCAAATGGCGTACCACCAATCAAATTGACTGGTTTTAGCCCGTAAGGGGCATCTATTGTAGGCCAAGCCATGTTTTAGTCTCCTTAACTAATTGCCTTTTCCAAAAGTAACCTTAGACTTCCGATCATGAAATAACGGCATTCTAGGGTCGTTTTCTCTCATAAGGTTGTTGTCAACAGATTGTATCTGACCGTCCGTCTGTTGTTTAAAGTGATCGGTACGTTCATTTACAAGCTCTTGTGGAGCTTTACAAAGCATTAAACCACCTATAACTACGTTATCTTTGAACTTTTCATTCTCAATAGATACAACGGTAATTTCTGGGTGGTCGCTTGCCTTTACAGGCTCCCAACCTTCACGTAATTTTGAAGAAACATTGGTTGGATCAACTTGTCCTTGTGTTGCTACACGAACCCATCGGAATGCGTAACCTGGCTCTGGATTAGGAGAAGGTAAGACTTCTGGTCTAGTCCATGCTCTTTTACGTACTACTTTTTCTCGTGTTGTAGCTTCACGGTTTATTCGATTTTCAACCATTATGATTTCCTCATTTCTTCTGCAACCTTTTGGGCGTATAATTCAAGCGGTACTCCAAGTTTCTTAGCAAGGGCGACTTGTGTTTGCGATAACCTAATTTTCTTAGGTGCTGTGCTCCGAGCTGCGGGTGCAACCACATTAGTCTGCTTTTTCGACTCTTCAACCTCTGGTTCATCAGTGCTCTCAAACTTGTCTGGGAACACTTCACGCATACGAGTATCTATTGCCTCGTAGTATTCATCGCTCTGCAAGTCTACACCTTGTTTGTGTAACCTTGCATGGACTCCCATGGCAAGACTTGTCATCTCGTCATCTGTGCCAAACCAAGGATTTTTCTTTGACCATTGCAAAGCTTTATCATCGACTTTTGGCGCAGTAGGAGCCGTATCTACATTCTGTTGTACATCAGAATCCTTTTCCTGTAAAGAAGGTATTTTAATATCTTTTAATTTATCAGCCTTTATCTTATTCTGCGTAAGGGCTTCTTGAGCTGCCAAAACAGCATCTGTATCCCCTGCTTCATAAGCTTTTTTATACGCTTCTTTAGCATTTAATAATTCAGTATCTACACTTTGTTGTGCTTGTTTTAACAAAGCCTCTTGGTTTTTATTCAAGTCACCTTTTAACTTATCATTCTCTTCCATAAGTCTTTTTGTAAGGCGTTCTAGTTCTTGACTTTCACGTAAAGAAGCTTCTTTTGCTCTTCTTTCATCGTGGTAACCTTTACTAAAATGCTGTATACGTTTACGAACTTTTTCAGAATACTGTTCAAGTTCTTCGTCAGTAACATCTTCGGGGGGCTTTGAAGGTTTTCTATTTCTGTCAGCCTTGGGGGTATCATCGACAACTTCGATTTCTACCTCTTCTTTCTTAGGCTCTTCTACCTCAACCTTTACTTCTTCTTTTTCTTTCTTTGGATTGAGGTCTACCTCCACAGCAGAAGAAGATTCGATTTCTATATCTTTTTCTTCCTTCTCATGTGGAAAGCTATACTCTACTTTCTCGATTGCCATTTTTATCTCCTATATTGCTCTCGATACACCACGAGGGTCGGCCACTACAGCTTCGATAGAATCATCATTCATTAAACGATACTCTACACCTGCTACTTTAAATCTCGTGCCTGTGTTTGCACGAAACATTACATAATCACCTACTTTACACCAGGGATTATTAAAACGTTCTTTATCTTTATATGCTTCTTCTCCCATATCTAATACTACACCTATTATAGACATAATATGCTCGTTATGGATTACTGAATCAGTTTTTAGCACATTTGTACCCTCAAAAGTCTTTTCGACTTCTGGCATGGCTACTAATAACCTGTATCCTACAGGTTTAGGTAATTGTAGTTCTAAATCTTCATCGCTAAGTTGGTCTTTTGCCGCTGTAGTCATCATTTCTAAATCGGCATTGTTAACTTTAATAGTACTTATATTTGTTTCACTCATCTTCATCTTCCATTTGGTTGCGCAAAAGGTCTTCCATGTGTGATATACTGATTTCTAGACCTCGTATAAAACCAGTCACATCCTTGTATTGGGAGAAGTCCTTTGCTCCTCCACTACCAAGAAATTCTATTGATGTATTTTTTTCCTCTATCAACTTATTTTTAAGCACGTCAAAGACGGTTTGTGCCATGTTCTCTCCTAACAGTTCCATTTACGTAAAGACTTGTTTATTCTAGAGTTTGGATCTCTAGCTGTCTTTGCACTTGTTCTCCTCTTTTTCATTCCTTCCATTCTAGCGCAAAAAGACTTTCTTCTCTTTGCAGCTTTAGAACCCTTTTTCAACTTTGAAGGTTTAGTTGTAACCGCTGTCTTTAACTTAGATCCTGGATTAGCTCTTCTATATGAGGCAACTCCCTTTGCATTAAGTCCACCACTTTTAGATTTACCTTCTTTTCTTTGCCATGCGGGTGATTTAGCCATTACTGCTTTCCTTTTATGGTTTTTAGTATATCTAAATTAAGTTTGTTGTCAGCTTCTACTTTCTCTTTAGCTAACTTAACTCCTTTTTCTTTTGCGTCAATCTCTACTTTAGTTTTTTCTATTTCTACCTTTTCTCTATCAATAGCTGCATCAGCGGCATCTTTCTGTGCTTTACGTTGTACTTCAGCTTGTTTGATACCTAGTTCTTGCTGTTGCATTTGTACAACAGGATCTTGTGCTTTTGCCATGGCTTGACGTTGAGCCATTAGTTTTGCGTTCTTCTGTTGTAACTGCGCTCCTGCGGTAGCCACTAGTTGAGATAGACTCACTTCTATATCTTCTGGTAACTCCTCACCAGGTGCTGGTAGAGGTGCTCCAAGTTCTTCTTCTATCTGTCTACGATACTTGAATCCAAGATGTTCAGCTATATGTGACTGCAATGCGGCCATGATACGCTTTGCCTGTGGGTTCTGTCCTATCATCTGTGCCATCGTAGGATCTTGTAAGAATGATATATGAGATGCGATATGTGCATCGTGATCCTGATATAAGAAAGCCTTCATCGGTTTACCTGTAAGAGCATTCATGTTCTCACTGACAGGATCTGCTGGCTTTATATCATCTTTCGTAGGAACAAGTTTATCTGCGTTCTTCACGCCTAATACTTCAATCATCTGTCGGTGTAACTGCGGTAAGTCATATATTTGTGGTGCTTGTTGCGCCATCTGTAAAACTGCCTGATACTGTACTACCCTTTGCGCCATTGTAGAGCTATTTGGATCTGATACAGGTATGACATCTGTCATCATGTAATCAGCTTGCTTGGCACTTGTCTGACCCCTATGAGGTTGATATGTATATTCCACAGGAGCATACTGAATCATTATAGATTTAAGTAACTTAAACTCCTGTTTCATAGCATAATGCACACGTGCCTGTACTGCTGCCATGGGTTTTAATGTTCTTTCTAGAAGAGCCAGTGTTGTACCGACAGGAGCGTTAGCTGACATATCAGATATGTTCATATCACTGATAGCCCCTAATCTTCTGCCTTCTACTGTTATTTTATCTAACAAGGATAATAAAGTTTGGCTCGGTTCCTTATAAGGTAAAGCCATGATATTATCTCTTATACTACCAGATGGTACATCTACGTCTTTCCATTCACCTGGTTCAATAGGCGCATCATCTCCTTTAATACGTAGTCCACGAGATTTAAGACCCCCTGGTAAATTAGAGAGAGTACCAGCATCAACAAGCTGACGAATAATTGAAGTTCCTGCACGGGCATACCCTCCTATAATGTGAATAAGTCCAAGTCCATAAAAACCAAACCCAGGAACATATACATAATGTACAAAATGTTGACGTTTTAACATCAACTGGTCTTCAGCATTCCAGTTTCGTCTTATAGCTAATATTTCATTAGAACCACGTTCTATGGTAACCACATAAGGTTTTGCGATCTCATCTCCTGAATCATCTATACCATCTATTACAAGATCAGCATGAACCTCATACAATGCGTATCTATCATCATCTGATAGAGAATATCCGCCTTCTTCTGCTTTTCTCTCATCTATATCAGAATGGTATGATTTTGGTTCACCTAAGTCTATATCACGATAAAAACCACTAGCTTGTAGTTTTTTAAGCTCGTTCTTTGTTTTTCGCATGATATGGGTGACACGTTCTGCTGTTTCTATGTTAGAAGCACCATAAGGTACAATAACATCTTCAGCAGGTATATACATGGCGCACTGTCTACCCATGTTAGGATCATAGTATACTTTTTTAAATGCTGAACCAGCTAAACCTAAACTATACAATAATCTCTCGTGTTCGGGCCTATACTCTACCATGTTCTCTGTAAGCTGGTAATTCATATCAGCTTTTACACGAGCAGCGGCTTCTTCTTTTTCTTTTGTTTCTTCACCAAGTATTTTTGTCTTGACAGGCCCAGCCGCAGGAAAAGTTTCACTCATTGTTTCTGCTTGGAACCGTATAGCAGCCTCCGCAAGCACTGTAGAATAAACTCCACACGCGCCCTCCCAAGGTTCGGTACGTTCTTCATATTTAAACCCCAGAACGTCCAGCCCCTTTACAAACGTGTCTGCCCAGTCTTTTCGACTATCCACGTCAGAATCTACCATCTCAACAATATCTGTAGCCAGAATCTTGAGATCGTTCTCCTCCAATACATTAGCTATGTTTTCATCAAACTCACCTGTGCCTGCTATATCTGCTTCAGGTATTATTGTAACTTCTACACTTCCATCATTTAAAGTGACCATTTCTGGATCTACAATATCTATTTCTAGACCTTCACCTTCTGGCATTGGTGGAGCACCCTCTGGTGCTTGATACAAACTTTTTTCTATGGCCATTAGTAACTTCCTTGTTCTATAATTTTTTCTGCGATTTTGTTGGCTGTTATGGTATGTTTTTTCATTAGGTCTATTATCTTATCTACATTTTCAGGGGTGAGATCAGTTACATCAAACCCATATCCTTTTGATCTAAATTCATTACTCTTTCTTATTGCAGCTTTAGCTGCCTCAATAGCAGCTGGTGTTCCTTTAGCATCTTTATATATTTCTTCTCCCATACTAAAATAGTTTCTCATATCTTTATCCAATAGTTTTTGTTTTAACTCTCCACCATCAAATATATCTTCTAACACCCTATCCTCAAGCGTTGGCTCATTAAACTCAAAGTCTATTCCACCTTCCTCATCTTTAATAGCGTATGATTTTGTGAGCCTTTGTAAGTTTTGTCTTTCTTTTCGTAGTTCTTTTCTTTTTCTTGTTAACGCTTCCAACGTATCATTCCAGTTTCCTTTGCCAATCCTTTTCATCTCCGCGTTTATTTCGGCTTGAACACCATTATGTTCAGCTTCTATAGCTTTTAATTCTTGTCTTACTTTCTCTTTATCATAGGCCTTATTACCTATTATTTGCTCCGTATCGGTAGATTCATTAAGAAGTCTATCTAACTTACGATATTTTTGATTTGGACCATAATAATCATCCAACGCGTGTATTACAGTGTGTGCTAAATTCCCATCTATAGTACCATCAAGATGTTTCATCCCACCGTAATCACCTTTATTCGCAAACTGATCTAGTGTACCATCACGAAGGTTGTCATATGTTACAAACTCGCCTATATGGGCTAATTCATGAAGGAGGGTCCGATCCCTTCTTTCTGGCAAATAACCACGCTTTTCTAAATCTTCTAAAGGCTTCAACAGTATTTGATGTTTACCTAAAAATGTACCATCTGGTAGTTGAGAAAGACGTGATGGTACTGCCGATCCAAATGTATTTGGCTTAGATATACTTACAGGTTGAAACATAAGAGAAGCTAGTCCTCCTGGAACTTCTGTCCTGTGCTTATCCATGTAACGTGCGCCTAACTCTACTTGTGGTTGTTCCATAGTTCTTTGCGCATTGTAAATATCAACTAACACTTCCGTATCAGCTAACTCTTCCATAAGTTTCTTTTGTCCTTCATCTAGAGGAGGTTGAGTCGTACCAGGTTCTTTAATAGTGTCGTAACCCATTTTAGGGTCACCTATACCTAACATCTCTAATAGTTTATCTACAAGACTCATATGTTACTCACCAAAATCAAATTCTAACTGCTCAGTATAAGTACCATCATCTATCAAATTGTCGTTATACATGACGTAATTTAGATTCTCCCTGTCTTTTGTTTTTATCGTACCAACCCCTGCAAGCTGCCCAGGCCTATATTTTACACCTTGAATACCATTTTTAAGTAATAATGCTTCTAGAAATCCTTTTTTTCCAACAGTATTTTTGAGAGCATTGTACCAATCCATATCAAGTTCTTTGTCTTTATCCATGAATAATCTATCTGTAGCTCTATTCCAACTATCAAATATATTTTTTACGTCTTTACTGACTAGTCCTTCCACCCCTCTATTAAGTATTTTGTAGATAGGAACTTCTTTTGCAGAGGGATATAACATCTGGGATCTATAATAATTTATGTCTTTTCGTTTCTCTGGAAATAACCTAGCCATTTCATCGAAAATCACATTAATATCCTCAAAGGTCTTTCTAAAACCTTCCTGAATAAATTCACTTTGTCTAGTTATAGGAAAGTCCATATGTGCTGTTCTTTCCTCAAGAGCATTTAAAGTAGGAGTTTTTATTGCACCATAACCTTCTTTTATCTTGTCTTTATGTTCATCTAAAAAATCTCTATGTAAACGTCTTCTACTCTTGTATGTCTTACCCTTACCAACAAAATCCATATAAGCATCAATAAAATCTTTATCACCTACCTTTTCAAAAGCATTTCGTGCTAAAGAATAATCTCCTTTTTTTATAGCCCTTAAGGCATTGTTAACAACACCATTTATTCTATAAAAATCAACTACCTGATCTAGTTTACCAAAATAGTGTCCATAACTGTAAAGATGGCTACCTTCCCCTGTACCAAGCATTTTTTTGTCATAACCTAGAAAGGTTCCTTCTTCGGGAGTGCCAACAGCAGTGCCTTGTTTAACTTTACCTATAGGCCCTCTCTTACTTAAGGTTTCAGGGTCAAAAAATACATCACTTAAATCTGCGCCCATCATATCAAACCGCTCAAAAAGATTATCTAAAAAAGGTGATTTTTCACGTAGAGTTTTTGGTTGAGGTCCAAGAGCCGCTAATATATTATCAACGGGGGTACTACTTAACTCTTTCATAGTCTTATAAGTCAGACCAGGAATTAGAGCTGCTAATGTAGCCCCTGTATAATCCATAGTTCTGTTTGCCGTGCCCATATCTATTTTACCAGATAATATGTCATCTGTAACATCTGTACCAGCGTCTACCATTTCTTTTTTATCTGCTGCTGACATTAGTTCTGGAGTAAGAGAAAGAAGAGAGGTTGTAGCATCTAAATGCTTTCTCAAGGCTGGAGGAGTGACGTATTCTACTTTATCGTATGCTTTTTTACCAAACTCATTCAAGGGGTCTATAACATACTTATTTAACAAGGCTGTTCTTTCAGCTCCTGTATCAACCTGCCCAAAAAGTTTTCTAAACTCGTCCATTAATAGTAACCTGCTTTTCTACGCTTAAAATACACTATCTCATCTGGTTCGTCATTTGGCAACCTAATAAATCCACCTTGCCTAAATCTCATTAAGGCCATTACCATAGAATCCACAAGGTCATCATGACTCATAAATGGAAATCCTGCAACTTCTTCTATCAATTCTTCTGCCCACCTTGTTTCTGGAACCCACACCATTCCTGATGATACCATATCTGTGACAGAATTTAAACGGGCTAATTTATCTCCTGAACCTCTATGTGGGGTATACTCCTGTATCGGAAGCCCCATTCTTCTCATTTCCTGATAAATAGCTGTACCTGCACTCTTTTTCTCCACAATAAACGAATCAGGCTCCCAGTCATCATATTCTTCTAGAGCCAAAGCCTTTAGTTCAGGAAACTCCAGACGCTTCTTTATACTATTAAGAAGTATTATATGATGCTCTCCTACGTCCTCATTCAGAAAAACACCCCATGTTGTAAGAGCTGTGAAGTCTGCTCTGTTGTGTGTTTCAGCCGCTGCATCTAAAGACATGATAATATATTCACATAGAGGCGGAGTTTCGCCTTTCCACTTCTGCCACCACTCCCGTTTGATGATTGAAGCTTCTTCAGCTGTGGGTTGTTGCTGATACTGTGCATTCCACTGAAATACAGGCATAGACGCTTTTGTACGGTGTAGGGCTTCTAAATCAAAAAAAGCTGGCCAAAGCGGCTTTTCTACATCCTCTATCTGTAAAATAGCAGGAAACTCCACCACTTCGTACTGATCTGACTGACTATTTTGTGACATATCCTTGGTAACGCGTCCTGTCAGGTCATCCATATGCCAACGTGTTTGTATTATAGCTACACGTCCACCAGGCATAAGACGTGTTCTAGCACCAAAGGTAAACCAGTCATACGCTTTCTCAAAGACTTCAAAGTTACCGTTTATCACATCTTGCTCAGAATGAGGATCATCAACAAGCAGCAAGTCAGCACCACGACCTGCGATAGAGGAACCAATTCCACAAGCATAATACTCTCCTCCCGTGTTTGTATTCCATCTTCCTGCCGATTTGGAGTCAATAGCCAGCTCAACAGTAGGGAATATCTGTTTATAGTCGTCTGTATTAATAAGATTACGTACTTTCCTACCAAAATCTACCGCCAAATCGGTTGTATGTGATACCATCATCACTTTTTTGTTAGGATTACGTCCAAGAAACCATGCTGGGAACATAATAGACACTAATTGTGACTTTCCATGTCTAGGAGGTATGTTCACACAGATTCTATCCTTGTTTCCCTGCTCAATATCCATCAACATATTAGCTAAAAGCCTATGATGCCTGCCAACTTTGTAATCTTTCTGCATATGCTGGCAAAAAGCTATTAAATCATTGTAAGCTTGCTCATTTTTCTTGCGAGTATTGAGTTCATTAACCAATTTATCAATCTCTTGCACCTCATCAGCGTCAAAATTATCTAAATTAGCCAGCATTTGTTGTATTTCTGACTCAGAAAAGTCAAAAGACTGTTCAGTTGTCGTCATTTTTGTCATTTAACCCTAATTCTTCGTCAACATCTATAGATTCACCGTCAATTAGGACTGCATCTTCTACTTCTTCCTCTGGATTTACCAATTTTGCCAGTTTTTGACGTAGTTTTTCACGTAAATCGTCTGTAGATTGGTGTGTTACGGTTATTTCAGACTTCTCAGAGAACAATCCTACGTCTGAAATCTTACCCAAGAGCTCTAAAGCACGTATTCTTACCCTCGGATCAGGGTTTTCACTCTCAATTAGCAACTTGTTAGTAACTAAATCGCGAATCTGCTTGGAACTTTCTACTACAGAACGCCCAAACTCTTTCAATATACCGTGTGTCATGACTATTGATGCAGGCGTAACGGTGGATAACTTCTTATTATTTACTTTTTTTGAAGTTGTTTCTGGATCACCAGAGTATGCTGTAGATATTTTGGCTGTAACATCTTTATCTTCCTGCGTAGGTTCAATATCCAGACCGTGATTTTCTAATTCTTTTGCCGTATTAGCTGCGGCTTCTACCCGATCTTTCAAATCAATAGGTAAAGGATTGTCTTCTAACTTAATTCCTATCTCAGGTTCTACTCTAATAGCCATAATATGTGCAGGTTGTTAACCGTTGGTGTGTGACCTCTGATGGATAAATTACGAATCTATTTGTAATCTATGAAGCCACACAAAACAGTATATAGAGAAAAAAATTTTTTTGTAAAGTAGTTTGGGACTCCTATAGGGGGGTGTTCCTATATATAGAGGTGTACCCCTCGAACTCAGATAAAACGAAAATGTTGGTCTGAAATAGTATATATAGAGGTGTATAGTGTCATAGCATAGCAAGTGGTGGTATGGGGGCGGGTATGGTTTGGTTAGTCATTAACTAACCATTTTGCTTTACTAACTATAGCATAACTTGTTTATATGTGCTTATATTAACTTATCAAGACGCACTGATGCGCTTGTGTAAACTTAACAATCGGAGGTCAGTAATGACAACTACTAATACAAGTGTGACCGACACTTCAAACGGTCAACTCGCTAATGGTCAAATACCTAACGGTGGTGCAGACACTAAGGTAAACTTAGTTACTGATAATAATAAGGTATTTAATGATACTATTACATTATCTATCAACTTTCATGAGGCTGATGAGGAGAAGAAACAATCTTATGCTCAGATCAAGTTAAAGGCTGAAGATTTTAAAGAGGTTGGTATTGAAAATCCGCATACGTTGTTTATCGGTCCTAAGCTTGCTCATAAGGTCAAGTTGGAAGACGGTACATTTAAGGTAATTGAAAACGTACCTAACCCACAACACTTACCCGTTGAGGAGTTGGAAGTTAGAGGAGAAGGCTGTACAGCAACACCAGCTGAGGCCATTGCTATAAGGTCAGCATACTTTGAGATGATTGATCCATCTGGTAAAATGAAAGAGATATTCTGGACTCCTCAGGATAAACGTAAAGCTTTATTCTCAGTTATGGAGCGCGGTATGTTTAATGAGTTTAATAAGCAAAGAGATAAAAAACTTGTTACAATTTATAATGCTCTAAAACCTACAGATACTAAGCCACCAAAAACCAGTGCTGAGAAATCTATGGATCATCTAACTAAACTAATTAAATCGTTAGATAACTTTGATACTGATACAACAGATATCAAAAAAGAGTTAGAGAATTTCAAGAAACATCTTAGAAATCTTAAATAATATCTTAGGGCGATCCCATTGGGTTCGCCCTTTTTTTTGTGCCTAGTGATGCCAGTTCTCTCAGTAGCAGTGTGGCGTTTCGGCTTAACACGTCACCACACACAAAAGTATCCCAAACGGTTAGTCACACACTAACGTGTTTGAAGCCAGTTCTCATTGTAGCAGACCGTCTCAGTGTAATGTTCCATAATGTTACCATAATGTTCCATAATGTTCCCTTTTTTTTGGGCAAAAAGTAACATTTGATTTTAGTTGCAGGAAGTATCACAAGGTGTTACGTGCTTGTATCTACTGCATAGAATTTTAACTATATATATATATATATATATAATGTTCCTTTTTTTAAAAAGTATTTAACAACTATTCGACCCACCTCTTTTGCTATTCTCTTTCGGTTAGTCAACCACTAACCAAACTTTAATTCTTTTTATTTTGGAACATTGGAACATTCTTTTGTTTTCAATGACTTACGTGGAACATTACGAGGACATTATAAGACAGTAAGGAACATTACACCATATAACATCTTGTGACATATCTTGATACTTAAATGGTGATTTTATAGTCCTTTAACGCGACTTGACAAGACACGTTATATGTGCTATACTGTAAGGACAATATAAAAGTATGTCTAACAAACAGAGGAGAACAAGTTATGACAAAAGACACAAACACAGAAAACACAAAAACAGTTAGTGACACACTAACCGATACTGACGCACCAACACTAAGTTCAAGTGCTATGTTGATAGAGATCAACATTTCTAAATGGACTGGTCGTAAGTTCGATAAGTCTGCAAGCGCATACGTAGAGAATGCAAACAATGCACACGTTGGTATGGCTAATGTACACAAGAAGTTACTTGGTGATTGCCCCCAACTATCTGCCATACATAAACACGTTTCCAATAGTTACAACATACATCGCAGTAGTACACTGCCATGGTCTGACAGTGGTTTACGTCTTGTGCCAACTGTACACTATTTTAAATACCATCAGCAAATGACAGATCTCAGAGATCACTTCACAAAACTATGTGACGAGTTCTTTGATGTGTACGACTTTGCAATACAAGAAGCTAAGACAAAGCTAGGTGATCTGTTCCAAGCAGACAACTATCCATCAATCGAAACTATCAAATCAAAGTTCGCATGGCGCATGAATTACACCGAAGTTCCACAAGGTGACTTTCGTGTAGACATTGGCAACGAGGGTTTGCGCCAAGTCAAAGAACAGTTCAAACAATTCTCAGATACACAGATCAAGCGCGCGATGGGTGACGCGTGGCAGAGAACCTATAACGTGTTATCACGTATGTCTGATCGTTTGGACTACACAGATGACGAGGACAAGAAAGTATTTCGTGATACGATTGTCACCAACGTCACCGATCTCATTGACTTACTTGATGGGTTCAATCTTACCAACGACCCAAACATGAAAGCAATGAAAACAAAACTAGACAAGATTTTCCGTGGTGTCACACCAGACGCATTACGTGAAGACGGTATCTTACGGCTTGATACCAAGAAAGCCGTGGATGAAGCCATCAAGGCATTGCCAAGTCTTGATATATAGAAATCAGTTAGTCATACACTAATCAAAAAGGAGAAATTATAATGGCAAACTCAGCAATAAATATGTACGAACTATCACTCGACCAATGTACTTCAGCTATCATTGCAGGTGGTAACAAAAGAACTATACTCATGCAAGGTCACATGGGTACGGGTAAATCAGCAACACTTACAATGCTTGATAACAAGTTACCAGAACACAAGGCTTGTTACTTTGATTGTACCACCAAAGACTTGGGTGACTTGTTGATACCTAAACTCAAAGACGTTGATGGTAATGACTATGTTACCTTTGCCACCAACGAAGAACTTGGTTTACATCTAGCCAATCAGAAAATCATATTGATGGTTGACGAGATTGGTAAGGCAAACCCTGCCGTGTTCAATGGTCTACTACGATTGATATATGAAAGAAAGATTGGTTCCTATACTATGCATCCAGAAAGTGTATTGTTTGCAACTACCAATCTTGGGGCAGAGGGTGTTGGTGATATCATACCCCCACATGGTCGCAACCGTATTACTGTGGTCAAGGTACGTAAACCAGATCACATGGAGTTTATTGAGTGGGGTGTAAACAATGGTATGGACAGTACCGTACTTGGTTGGGTCAANGACAATCCATCTTTGTTACAATCCTTTGAAGATGTAGAGAACCCAGATGACAACCCACACATCTATCATCCCCAATCTAACCAGACATCTTTTGTTACACCTAGATCGTTAGAGTGTGCGAGCGATTGGTTGAAGGTACGGGATCAGTTTGATGATCACACATTGACTGGTTTACTTATGGGTACTATCGGTGAACGTGGGGCTATGGACTTGATGGCATTTGTAAAACTAGCAGATGACTTGCCTAGACTTGATGATATCAAGAAAGACCCTGCCAATGCCAAAGTACCTACAAGTGCAAGCGCAGTTTGTATGGTGGTATATCGTACACTTGCCAACTTAGAAAAAGATTGGATCAATGCATGGATGGATTACATGGTACGTCTTGACAAAGAAGCACAAGGTTTGTTTGCCAATGGTGTACGTGCAGAAACATACGGCAAGCGATCTATGGTTATGACCAATGCTCGGTTCACCAAGTGGGCAATGGAAAACAACTATATGTTTGTAGCAGATAAGAAATAGGAGGTAATATGTTACATAAGTTTCAAAAAGACACTAAGAAAAGAATGACAAAACGAGAACAACTCTATGTCACTCGTAGAAAGAAACAAGTAGTGATGGACAAGGGATCAACACTTGCTCTCTGTGATATTCTTGACGCATTAGATAAACATCTTAACTCTAATGGTTTCAAGTCGGAGTGGAGATCTGTTCTCGGTCAAGATACTAGTCATAATCCCATTTGGAGTTTGAACATCTATGTAGAGTTGGACAAGAAACAATGGGGCAAAACAGTTAGTGATACACTAACCAAAAATAGGAGGTAATATGTTACAGATAGGAAAACAACTCACCACAGAACAACGATTGTCTAAGGCAGTCGTTGATATCATGGGTAAACAAAAGTATGTTGCACTGGCAGGTATACTTATGATTGGCAATCGATCAATCGTAGATGACATACCTACGGCTTGTACTGATGGCAAGAACGAGAAGTATGGTCGAGCATTTTGTGACAAACTCAATGATCCAGAACTACGGTTTCTGGTATTGCATGAGAACTATCACAAGTTATTTCGGCACATGACAACATGGCAACACTTGGTCAAAGAAAATCCACAACTTGCCAATGTTGCTATGGACTTATTTATCAATGCCAAACTTGTTGCTGACAACAAAGATGATTTGTTTGCTACAATGACTGGTGAATTGGAGATAGGTTGTTATGACGAGAAGTATGCTGACAGTACAGTATGGGATACTGCAAAGATATATCATGATCTAAAGAAGAATGGTTTACCCAAGTCAAAGCAGTTGCCAGGCAACAGTGGTAATGGTTCTTGTGGTAACTCGTCACCAGACAATACGCATGGTGGCTTTGACGTACATGATCATGAGAATGCTCAGGCTATGGATGCACAAGAAAAGAAAGATCTCGAAAGAGATATTGATGGTGCAATACGTCAAGGTGCATTGGTTGCAGGTAAAACTGGCAGTGGTGGTGATCGTGATTTCAAAGAACTGCTCAAGCCTAAGATAGATTGGAAACAAGTATTACGTGAATTTATTACTACTACTTGTAAAGGCAAAGACTTCTCTACTTGGAACAAACCCAATCGTAGGTTCATCGGTCAAGGTATCTATATGCCTAGTGGTATATCTGAAAAGGTTGGTGAACTTGTTATTGCTATTGATACGTCTGGTAGTATTGGTGACAGAGAACTGCAAACCTTTCTATCAGAAGTAAAAGGTATCATTGACAACGTACACCCAGACAAGGTGCGTATGTTGTACTGGGATACTCAGATATGCAAAGAAGAAATTTATGAGATGCATGAAGTTGACAAACTCATTCAATCCACAAAACCAAATGGTGGTGGTGGTACTACAGTTGAGTGTGTCCCAGAACATCTTGCAGCCCATAACGTGTCACCACAAGCTACCATCATTCTTACCGATGGTTATCTTGGTGGCTCTTGGGGTAAGTGGACTTGCCCTACCCTCTGGTGCATACTTGACAATGCATCAGCAAGACCAGATGTGGGCAAGTGTGTCCACATCAATTCACATGAACTGTAATCAGTTAGTCATACACTAACCAAATGGAGAAAAAAATGTATCAGAAAAAACTAGAAGAACTAAACATTGATATCTTTGAATATACTGACATTGAGGACAATCAAGTATATTTGAGAACAGAGAACTTAATACATGATATTGTGGAACTACTGGAATGTAGGTTTCGCAATACTGATTACCAAATAAACAAGGAGAATAAAAATGACAGTTAGATATTACGGACTAATGCACAACCCAGACACCTTTGCAGATGTCGAAAAACTATACAATATGATCAAACCTTTGGTCAGTAAGAACCATAGCAAAGATCAGGACTTGCGACCCATATCAGAAAACAGAAGTCGTAAGTGGGAACGTATCATCAAAGTAAATGATGACAAGTATATACTTAATGATGGTTTGTTTGACAGTATAAAGTTTTGGCATGACGATGGTATGAACTACTCACTAGAAGAGATAGAACAAATGGCTCCGATAGTATGGTACAGAAACCTTGGTGGTAACGAATGCATCAAGGTGCGCAATGGCAGTGGTGAATATGCACACGTTTCAAGGTATTCTTTTTTACAGTATGTATTGCCTTCCTCGTTTCGATTTGATGTTGATAATGGCAAGCAGTACATCAGTGTAAAGGGTAATGATAAACCCTACTATCTACCCAAGAGTGCTTACGATCCACAGAGAGCCACTCAGATTGCTAGTGATGCTTCTTACAGAAAAGAGAATACTTATTGGTTAGAAGAGGATGACAACAAGTATCTATTCTTCACGAGAAAAGGTAACCGTTGGAGTATCAAGGGTGACACGTTTATGTTTGGTTATCCAAAGAAGAGAATAAATACTGAACGTAAGGCAGAGATCAAACCACTCACCGATAAGTTCTATGAATATATCTTGGCAATGTATCCGTTGATAGATTTGGAAGAAGCAAACTACCATTGGAATTGGTACAACAAAAGAACGGAACAACTGAACAACAGTTATAGAGAGTTCTCTGGTTCAGAAGTTGGGTACTCATGGTGGGATTGGAGTAACAAAGGTGAGTTCATGGAGCATATCCTTAGCACCGATGACCATCCTATGCGTATCGTACTACTTGAGTTATTTATAATAGATAGTGAATTGCAATCTATCAAACTTGGTAGAAGTCATGTAGAGGATGATAGGTTACCAAGTATTATACGTAACCAATGGAACAGATGGATCAACAAGATATTTGATCTTCAGTATACATACAGTGAAGCTATAGTGAAGAGGGTCAAGTAATGGGTTATCGTAGCGATTTAATTATAGTACATTCTTTCATGCACAAAAATCATGCTAGAGAAATACTCACTGCATTTACACTCGACAAAAGATGTCAGAAGTATAATCTAACACAGTATCTAAAGATCAGTTGTGATGAAACACACACTGCTGATGGTAAGAGAGATGTATATAGTCTTGTCTTTGTTGGTGAACAATGGAAGTGGTATGAAGATAGTGCGCTTGGAGCATACGAGGATGTAAAGTGTATAAACTCAATGCTTGATCTTTGTAAGGACTTCAACAAAGAACGTGGCATACCATATGCTTACAAGTTTCTACGCATCGGTGAAGAGGATGGTGACGTGGAAAGGCGAGAGGATTCATCACAATGCAAACATGGTGAGTTTCTTGAGGATTACCAAGAGAGTTCTGCTTACATACACACTACGATAGAGCAGGACTTTAGAAACCTAAAATCAGTTAGTGAAGCACTAACCGAATTACAAGAAAAGGAGAACGTCAATGAATGAGAGTAGATTTTTAGATAACAATTACCTAAAGCGAACCTTGGAAAGGATACGTGAAGAAACTAATAAGTACCCCATAGTAAAGGGTAGTACACTTAGAGCCTTGGACATAGTGGAGGAAACAACTTATGTTGACGTGTTTGGTGAAGAGAACGAGGGGTTGTTCGATGCCCCCTGCCTTAAGAGAAGTGCTTTTCATGCTATTAGATTTGCCAAAGCAATAGCACATAAGATAAGGGGTGTGGACTTTGCCTTACGTGATGCAAGAAATTCACAGTTTACTTTTTGGGTATTCATGGAGGAACAAGTTTACACAATGGGTTATATCGGCTACGGGGATTTTGCGACTACCGTATCACCAATAGAACATGAGTATATGGTGTGTGGCTTTCCCATACGCAATGACAAGTATGATATGTATTCTGAGCAACACTACATGGCTAGGTCTATACATATGAACAAAGCATTGAAGAAAGCATCAGCATATCTGCGTAACCCAACACCACAAGATGTGGCTATCTTAAATGCTTTCAAAGCCAAGCGAGAGTTTACTGACCTTAGTGATAAGATGTATCACGAAGAGAGAGGAGCAGTTAATGCAATTTGTAGTGATGAGGGTATGCTATTGAGAGAACTTAAACATCTCGTTGCACACGAACACAAGTTTCTACATGATGTATTCGCTAGTAATGTACAAAGATGGTTACACCAACATGAACAACTTGAGGAAAGAAAACGTAAGAAACTTCACCTATATCATGTCAGGGTGTATAATGTAGATGACGTACAAATGTTTGATGTTATAACCATGCAAGACGTTCAAGGTAATGTACACGATTCAATCAAGGAGTTAAAAACATATACCGTTGAGGATGTTCCAGAACATATAGTTGGTAAGGTATCTGTCCTATCAATGGTTAGTCCTAAGACATTTGTTGATGACGTGGGGTACAGAGATGATGCAGGTTGTTTCTACATTACACAATGACTTGTTATCTTGTGATAAGGTGTACCGTGTACAGATACCATTAGATAGAAAATACATAACTGTGATATGTATAGGTATAGAATGTATTGACAAGGAATTAAAGAACTGCTACCATTCGATTAATGACTTACCAAATTGGTTGCAGGGCAAGATAGCCGTGCTTATGCTCTGCGACCTTAACGAGGAAATAAAGGGAGTTGGTCGGAGAGTGCGCGAGGATTTATTCTACATATTTGGTTAGTGCTTAACTAACCGTTTGACCCACTTGGCTTCGGCTGAGTGGGTTTGATGCCAGTTCCAACGCTTTTTAGGGAGAAATGATGAAAACAGAAGCTCTACCAAACGATTTGATCTTCTTTCTTGAAGAGATGGGAATAGTTGATGACATAGAAATACAAGATGATACAATAAAAAGTGTTAGTCAACCACTAACCAAATGTGAAGTTTGGATACCAAAACATCAAGGAGAGGAGATACCATTTTGAAACCAGAAGCCAAAGTTAAACGTGCAGTAACAAGTTATCTCAAGAACATGGGTGCATACTATTTTTACCCTGTCACAGGTGGGTATGGAGCAAGTGGCGTACCAGATATCATAGTTTGTTACGAGGGTAAGTTTATAGCTATAGAATGCAAAGCAGGTAGCAATAAGCCTACTGCACTACAAAACAAGAATATAGAAAACATAAGAAACTGTGGTGGTCTAGCCTTGGTTATAAATGAAGATAATATGCATACCGTGGTAGACGAGATTATTAAGTTTACTGCAAAGGTTGAGAGTACAAATATAGATATGGAAAATATTTATAAGATGATGCAATAGAGTTGTCTGGTCGGTGGTTTTTTTAGTTAGTTTGTCACCACCGAGGAGGGCAAGCAGTGAGTGTCCTTCGCATTACAAGAACCACTGCAACAAGAGGTTAGGGTTAAGTGGTTATCATACTACACCTCCCCCTAGTGATCTTGTCGAGTAAGGTACGTAAAATCTAGCCCCCTAGTTTGCGATAGGGGGCGAACTAAAAGAGGAGAACTAAATGAGTATAGCTGATGAATTTAAATTAAAGAAAATACCAAGAGCCTACTATGCACCTAATAAACGTACACTAGTTAACACAAACACTGGTGAGGTGCAGGTACAAAAAAAGGCGGTGAAGATTGGGTTAAAACCCTTACGTCTTGTTAGTAAGGAACGTGAGCGTTCAAAAAAAGAAAAAGTTAAGAAGATCGGTGTACGTAAAGAGAAAGCAGACTTCTTTACTAAAACTAGAGAGAATATGCTTACTTGGACTTTACGAGAGCTACTAGAATACCTAGAAACGAGTAACCCAACTAGGTCTGCTACAGTTTCTAACATTATGACGGACATCATCAAAGGTATGTACAATGACCAGAGATGACATATTACAAGAAGCAATGCGCCTAATCAATGGCGACAGGGCAAAAGATTATGGTGATGCTTACATGAATCATGAACGTATCGCCAAGCTATGGAGCGTAGTCTTAGACAAAGAAGTCACAGTAAAAGATGTCATGATGTGTATGTTATGTGTGAAGATAGCTCGTTTGATACACGCGGATAAGACTGATAACTGGATAGATATATGTGGATACGCAGGGTTGGGGGGAGAGTTAAGTGGTGGAAAGGGAGAGGGTAAATGAATTTAATTACCCTAGACTTTGAAACATACTATGACAAAGACTATTCTCTTAAGAAAGTAACTACTGAAGAATACATACGTAGTCCAGACTTTGAAGTCATAGGTGTAGGTATAAAGTTAAATGATAGAGAAACTGAGTGGGCAAGTGGTACACATGAACAAGTTAAGGAGTATCTACTTACCTTCCCCTGGAGTACCAGTGTCCTCAATGCACATAACACTATGTTCGATGGTGCTATTCTTAATTGGATATTTGATATAAAACCAAAATTGTTTGCAGATACTTTATGCATGGCAAGAGGTATACATGGTGTAGACAAGAGTGCGAGCCTAGATGCCTTAGCCAAAAGATATAACATAGGTGTTAAAGGTAAAGAAGTTCTAAACACAGTTGGTAAACACAGAGAAGACTTTACAGAGGAGGAGCTTTCTAAGTTTGGTGACTATTGTGTAAACGATGTAGACCTTTCTTTTGATTTATTTAAGAGAATGGGTAAGGGGTTTCCCAAAAAAGAGTTTAAATTAATTGACTTAACTTTACGTATGTTTATAGAACCTACCTTGGACTTGGACGTGATATGGTTGGAAAACCATCTTGCAGAAACACGTCAACGCAAAGAAAAGATGTTGGTAGAGGCAGGGTGTAGCAAAGATGATTTGATGAGTAATCCAAAGTTTGCAGAACTTCTAAAAAATCTTGGTGTTGAAGCTCCTACAAAGATAAGCTCTACAACTGGTAATAAAACTCTTGCCCTTGCGAAGTCTGACGAGGGGTTCAAAAAATTAATATATCACCATGATGATAGAGTTAAAAAGTTGGTAAATGCTAGACTTGAACTTAAGAGTACCTTGGAAGAAACAAGAACGGAGAGGTTTATAAACATAGGTAAACGTGGTTTACTACCTGTTCCAGTAAAATACTACGCGGCACACACTGGTAGATGGGGTGGTGATGATAAGATAAATTTACAGAACCTACCAAGTAGAGGTGATCATGCTAAAAGGTTGAAGTCTAGTATAGTTCCACCTAGAGGTTGCGTACTGATTGACGCTGACTCTTCACAGATAGAAGCTAGGGTGTTGGCATGGCTTGCACAACAAGACTATTTAACAGAAGCATTTAGAAAAGGCGAAGATGTATACAGAAAAATGGCAGGTGTTATATATGGTGTTGTAGAAGATGCTGTAACTAAAGAACAAAGATTTGTTGGTAAGACTACTATACTTGGCGCAGGGTATGGCATGGGTGCTTTGAAGTTTCAGAACCAACTCCAGACATTTGGGTTTAGTATGCCCATAGATGAAGCAAGGCGCGTCATCAAAGTATACAGAGATACTAATGACAATATAAACAAGTTATGGCGTGATGCTCAACGCTTTCTCCAGGGCTCTGTGAATGGAGAAGATAAACAGTTTGGGTTATATGGTGTACTAAAGATAGAGGAGGGTAAGATAAAATTACCGTCTGGTTTATACATATCATACGATGGATTGAAAGCTACCAAAACAGATATAGGTTTTGAATATAGCTATATGACACGTAATGGTGAAACACGTATCTATGGCGGAAAGGTAATAGAGAATGTATGCCAAGCCATAGCACGTTGCATTATTGGCGAACAAATGATAAGGATAGCTAAAAAATATAAAGTAGTTCTGACTGTTCACGATAGCATCGTTTGTTGTGTAAGAGATAAAGAAGCAGAAGAAGCACAACAATACATAGAAGAATGTATGCGTTGGACACCAGAATGGGCAGGTGGACTTCCAGTTGACTGTGAGTCTGGTATAGGCAAATCGTATGGAGAATGTGAGTGAGTGTAACCCCTTGGTCTTTCAGTAGACTGAAAGCATTTGAGCAGTGTCCTAGACAATTCTTTCATTTAAAGATTGCAAAAGACTACGAAGAAAAAGTTTCAGAAGCAATGATGTATGGAACTAAAGCTCACTTGGTTGCCGAAGAATATATACGTGATGGAAAACCCATACCCAAACCCTTTGCTTACATGGAGGGCCCGCTACAGGCTCTTAGCAACAAGCGTGGTAACAAGTTTACAGAAATGAGGTTAGGCTTAACAGCAGAATTAAAACCTTGTAAGTTTAATTCCAAGGATGTTTGGTTTAGAGGCATTGTTGATCTGGTTATTATACGTGATCATAAGGCATGGATAGTAGACTACAAGACTGGTAAGAACCCTCAGAATGCAGACAAAGGGCAGTTGGAACTTATGGCCTTAGCCATATTTAAATACTTTCCCTTTGTAGAAGACATCAGCGCAGGTTTATTATTCACGGTTAAAAAAGTATTCATAACATCTAAGTATCATGTAGGTGACAGTGAAGCACTTTGGAAGAACTGGAAAGAAAGACATGACAGAATGAAGATGGCTGTAAAATCAAATGTTTGGAATGCACATCCAAGTGGTCTTTGCTATCGTCATTGTCCTGTGGTAGAGTGTGTATATAATGGAGCAAATAGATAATGTTAGTAGAACTAGATGAAAAACAAATACAATTAATATTACAAGTGTTAAATTTTAAATTAGATAATAAAATGCCAATGCCAGAAGAAGATGTAGCAGAGCTAAATAAAGCTCAAGTAAAGTTATATGAAACAGTACAACGCCATAATAGGAGATACTAATGCCATATACTAAATCGCCAAGACCTTACAAAAAAGAATATAAGAAACAAAAAGAAAGAGGTGAACATCCAGATAGGATGGAACGCCAGAGAGCAAGACGTGCATACGATAAAAAAGGTATAAGCCGTAAGGGTAAAGATGTATCGCACAATAAAATGTTAAGTCGAGGAGGTTCTAACAAGGATGGTACAAAGCTAGAAAGTCCATCAAAGAATAGGAGCAGAAACGGTAAGAAGCCGAAAAAGTAAGGGAGAACACAATGCAGATAATAGACAATGAGAGTGTCTTATTACGTCTACGTGACCGAGAAAGAGTAGTAAAACATTTAGATACCGCCAAGTGCATTGGCTCTCACGAAGTTGCTGTAGATTGGAATTTGAGAGAAACAACAATACTAAATGCACTGCGTATAAACGTGCCTTCACCTATATGTGGACAGTATGACTGGCCTGGGAAGTCTCCATTTGAACACCAAAAGAAAACGGCATCCTTTCTTACATTACATAGAAAGGCATTCTGTTTTAACGAACAAGGTACAGGGAAAACAGCAAGTGCTATATGGGCATCAGATTATCTATTAAACTTAGGAATGGTAAGGCGTGTATTGGTTATATGCCCGCTCTCGATAATGGATAGCGCATGGCGTACTGACTTGTTTACATTTGCACCCCATAGGAAAGTGGCCGTAGCTCACGGTTCAGCAAACAAAAGAAAAGAAATTATAAAGTCGGATGCAGAGTTTGTTATCATAAACTATGATGGGGTATCCATTGTAGTAGATGAAATAGCCAAGGATGATTTTGATTTAATTATTGTGGATGAAGCTACACATTATAAGAATGCTCAGACCACAAGATGGAAGAAGCTAAGAAAGATAATGAAAGATGATACATGGCTGTGGATGATGACAGGAACACCTGCTTCTCAAAGCCCAGTAGATGCATTTGGTCTAGCTAAATTAGTAAATCCTTCTGGTGTACCTATGTTTTTCAGTACGTTCAAAGATAAGGTTATGTATAGAGTTTCACAGTTCACATGGAAGCCAAGAGATAACGCAATAGATACCGTGTACAAAGCATTACAACCTGCTATACGATACAGGAAAGAACAGTGTTTAGATTTACCAGACATGGTGTATACAAAAAGACAAGTTGAACTAACACCACAACAAAATAAATACTATAAAAAACTAAAAGACGAAATGATTATGGAGGTTGTAGGAGAGGAGATTAGTGCGGTAAATGCGGCTGTACACCTAAACAAGTTATTACAAATATCAGCAGGTGCTGTGTACACTGATAGTGGTCAAGCACTTGAGTTTGATATAAAGAACAGATACAAAGTTCTCAAAGAGGTAATAGACGAGTCAAGCCAAAAAGTTTTAGTGTTTGTGCCTTTTAAACATTCCATCCGAGTGCTTGCCGATACTTTGAGTAAAGACAATATACCTACAGAAATAATAGATGGCTCTGTACCTGCACACAAAAGGACTGACGTATTTAATAAGTTTCAGACCAATGCTAACCCACAGGTCTTGATTATTCAACCTCAAGCAGCCGCACACGGTGTCACGTTAACACGTGCTAACACAATAGTCTGGTGGGCCCCAGTCAGTAGCCTAGAAACATACGCCCAAGCCAATGCACGTATACATAGAAGTGGTCAAACACATAAATGCACAGTGGTGCAACTACAAGGCTCTGATGCTGAGAAACACGTTTACAGACTTCTTGACAATAGAATACACATTCACACAAAAATTATAGATTTATATAAAGAAATACTTGACTAACATATTTTATGATACTATATGTTAAGTATAGAGAGCGAGGAATCTATAAATGGATATAAGTAAATTAATAAAAACCTACATTAGAATACGTGATGAGCGTTCTGCTTTGAAAGCAGATTATTCTGAAAAGGACTCCACTTTACTCAAGCAACAAGACACTATCAAAGAAGCGATCAATGAATACGCTGACATGAATAAGGTCGATAGAGCAGGAACAAGTGAGGGTATGTTTTATAGGACTACAAAAACCAGATACTGGACTAGTGATTGGGAGTCTATGTACAAGTTTGTTGTAGAAAATAAAGTACCAGAGTTCTTTGACAAGCGTCTAAACCAGAAAAACGTTAGAGAATATTTAGACGAGAACCCAGACAAACTTCCAGAAGGTCTGAATGTAGACACGGAGTATGTCATATCTGTTAGGAAAAATAAAAATGATAAATGAAGAACCATTTGTTACAATAGATAGTGTTGCAAAACACTTTTCTGTTTCAAAGTCTACGGTACGTGGTTGGGTAAGAGAAAACCGCATACCAAAAGATACCTATATACGTATAGGTAATACACTACGTTTTAGAATTAGTGGTGTAAGTGAAGCCCTACTTCAAAATTCACGAGAGATAGAATCAGCAAAAGAAGTTGAGATATTTCAAGAGGAAGATGAATTAGAACTACTTGATGAAGATAATTAATAATTGGAGAACGACATGAGCGAGAGCTATAAAATAGAGAATGTTGAAGCCTTATGGCCTAAAATAAATACTACGTATAGATTTGATAGTACAGAAAATAGGTCTGTGCCTTGTAGTGCATTAGATGATAATTCTGAATACAGCTTACAATTTAAAATGGATGAAGCAACTGCACAATCACTATACAAAAAAATGAACACAGCTTACAAAGCTAAGAAACAAAAAGGTTGGGAAGATAAATTACCACTACCTTTTGAAAAAGATGAAGAGGGTATATTCATAGGAAAGGCAAGATTAAAAGGTTCTTATGGTGCAGACCCTACCAAAAAACCATCTCAATATGATGCAAAAGGTAACAAACTTGATTCTGATTTTAAACTTACCACAGGCAGTAAGATAAATGTGCTTGTAGGTTTCTATCCTTGGCATATGGGTGGTAGGTCTGGTGTATCTCTCAGACTAAAAGCAGTGCAAGTTGTAAAATATATACCTATGGAAGAGCCATCGCCTTTCGATGAGGTAGAGGGTTTCGACTCTTCTTCTGATATAGATGAAGTATTCTCCGATACTACAAAAGAAGAAGTGATCGAAGAACCGAAGAAACTCACTCCAAAGCCAGAAAAAAAAGAAGTGAAAACCACCCAACAGGCTGACAGTGAGGTAAGCGATATTATTGATAACTGGGATGACTAGTAGTCAATGATATGCTTCACTGTGGCTAGAGATCCTATACAATAACTTGTTCTGCTGGGCCTGTTTGCAGAACCGATCTCGAAAAGGTATGGCGATACCCTGCCACAGTGTCTTCATTAGGGGTGGAAAATGGACACAAAAATATTTTTACAAAGCGTATTAGGTTCAGAAGGATTCTACTGCGTATGGGGTTTTAAGGGTGACCGACTTGTAACCAAGTTTTACGATTCCATTGATAAGGTCATAGATACAGCTACAAAACTAGATAACAATGGTTACAATGCTTTCTTTGCATTGGCAACATTTGAGAAGTCTGGTTCTAGAAAAGTAGAAAATGCAAAGCAATATAAATCTTTCTTCTTTGATTTAGATTGTGGAGATAAAAAAGATTACCCAAGTCAAGGTGATGCTCTAACGGCTCTAAGGTCCTTTTGTAAGAAGAACAACTTACCTAAACCTGTTATAGTGAGTTCTGGTAACGGAGTGCACTGTTACTGGCCTTTAGAATACCCTATTACATATGATGATTGGTTTCCTGTAGCAGAAAAACTAAAGTCACTGTGTGCAGAACATAACCTGCTTGCAGACCCTGCCGTTACATCAGACGGTGCTAGAGTGTTAAGAGTACCAGAAACACACAATCATAAAGGCACTACGCCTATGAAAGTTAGTGTTATGAGTAGTGCTATAAAACCCATTGCCTTTCATGAGTTTTCAGACTTAGTTGGTGAGGTAATTGCTGTTCCAAAATCTTTACCTATGAATGAGGTTATTAGTAAAGTCGCTAATACTACAGAGGCCATGTTCATAGATATACTTAGAAAAACAAAAGAGGGTAGGGGTTGTGAACAAATTAAGAATATACTTATAAATCAAGAGGATATAAGCGAACCTTTATGGAGAGGTGGGTTATCTATAACAAAGTTTTGTGTTGATTCTGAAAAAGCATCTAAAATCATATCTAAAAAACACCCAGGATATTCAGAAGAAGAAACATTAGATAAGATGGATCGTATAATAGCTCCATATTGGTGTACTACGTTTGATGAACACAATCCAGATGTATGTCCTAAGTGTCCTCACTGGAAAAAAATAAAAAGTCCTATTGTTTTAGGTAATAGAATTACCGAATCAGAAGAGGATATAAGAGAAGCATTAGCTATGGATATGCCAGACGATGAAGAGATGGATTATAAAATACCGTCAAAATATCCTTCACCTTATTTCAGAGGGTCTAATGGTGGTGTATATATGAGATATAAAAACGCTGATGGTGATCCAGAAGATAAGTTAATATACCATAACGATCTCTATGTTGTTAATCGTGTTTCTGATGCAGAAACTGGAGAAGGTGTCGTAATGCGCCTACACTTACCAAAAGATGGTATAAGAGAGTTTACAGTTCCACTTACTTCTGTAACATCAAAAGAAGATTTTAGAAAACAACTGTCTATGCAAGGCGTAGCAGTTCCAAGGATGGATGACATAATGAAGTATACTACAACATGGGTAAACGAGTTACAGGTTAGAGAAATGGCAGACATAGCACACAAACAGTTTGGCTGGACTAATGACGAGTGTAAAAGCTTTATATTGGGTAACAGAGAGATATCAGCGAATGGCTCTAAGTTTAACGCACCGTCTGTACAGACTGCTAGTTTTTTTCCTTATTTTGAACCAAAAGGTGAGCTTGATAAGTGGAAAGAAATGATAAATTTCTACAATAGAGATAACTTTGAACTACATCAGTTTATTGTTGCTACTTCTTTTGGCTCTCCTTTGATGCAATTTTTGCCGATACACTGTGCTACTTTACATTTACATGGGGATACAGGCATAGGTAAAACCTCCGCTCAGATGGCGGCTGTGTCAGTCTGGGGTAGTCCTTCCCAACTTATATGTTCAGAAGCAGATACACCTAACTCAAAGATGAATAGAGGTGAGGTGTACCGTAACCTACCATTATATATTGACGAGTTAACAAACGAGAAACCTAAAGATTTAAGTGATCTAGCTTATAGGCTCACTGGTGGAAGACAAAGAAATAGAATGTCTGCGGGGTCTAACGTGGAGAGATACCGTGGCGAACCTTGGAAATTATTAGCGGTGACCAGTGCCAATCTAAGTATCGTAGAAATGATAAGTATGATAAAAATAATGCCGAGAGCAGAAGCACAAAGAATCTTAGAATGTAAAACAAAGGAAATGAGATTTGATACAAAAGAAGAAACGGATGCATTTAGTTTATTATTATCTCACAATTATGGCCATGCAGGTAAAATATATCTTAAATCTATATTAAATGATATAGAGGGTGTCAAAAAATTATTAAAAGAAGTACAAATCAAGATAGATACAACGGCAGGTCTTACGGCAAAAAATAGGTTTTGGTCTGCACTGACTGCTTGCTCACTAACTGGGATTATACTAGCCAAGAAAGCTGGTCTTGTAGATTATAATATAAAAAATCTATTTAAATGGACTATAACACAGTTAAAACGTAATTTACATATGTCTAGTGATATGTCTACTTCTGTAGAAGAGGTTATAAATGACTACATACACGAACACTGGAGCAAGGTGCTATGGATAAAAAGCACAGATGATCGTAGGGGTTCTGATAGTACATCTACGCTTGTTGTACCAGAAGCCTTACCAAAAAATGAGCTGGTTGCTAGATATGAAACAGATTTAAAACGTGCATATTTATTACCAAAACCTTTAAAGAAATGGTGTATAGCACAACAAATAAACTACACTTCTTTTATTCAAGACCTAAAAGAAAAGTTAAACGGTAGAAAAGGTAAGATGAGATTAAGCAAGGGTACACACATGGACTTGCCCCCTACCCATGTTGTAATAATAGATTGTAATATACAAAATGAGACAAGAGATACTGAAGAACTTTGATTTAGACCCAGATTGTGTTAGAGTAGAAGTAAATTGGGATAAGATGGTCGTAAACGCATCGGTATTTATACCGTGTGTTAACACACAAAAGGCCACACAACAGGCAAAAAAGATAGCTGAAAAGAAGAACTGGGAGTTCAAAATACATATTCGTATAGAGGATAACAAACTTGGAATCCGTATATGGAGATTATTGTAATGTGGCAAGGTAATATATTTAGATACGTAAATTATTGGCTAGGTGATAGAAGAATGCCTATCTCTAGACTGAAACATAAAGTGAGAAATAGAAGATGGTTATCGAGAGTGCATTGATATGTTTAGCTATGAATATCTACCATGAGGCCCGTAGCGAGCCTATAGCTGGTAGAGTTGCCGTGGCAGAAGTAACTATAAATAGAGTAGAATCCAAGTATTATCCAAATGATGTGTGTGCTGTAGTATATCAAAAAGGTAAGAAATCTTGTGCTTTTAGTTGGACTTGTGACAATATTTCTGACACACCTCATGAGAAAAAAGAGTTTGACAGGGCTAAAAGACTAGCAAGAATGGTACTACTTAACAAAGGAAACGTACACGCAGTCGGCAAAAATGTCACACATTACCACAATAAAAGCGTAAAACCATACTGGTTAACAGACGTAGAGATGGTAAAACAGGTGGGAAACCACATTTTTTACAAAAGAAAGTAGTCAAACTATATATTGATGTGTTATGCTGTGCGTGGCAGTATCCTCGCACTGTCGTTCTCCCTCTCTAAACTCCCCCTCTAATCAAGGGGGGGTTTTTTATGTTATATTTAAAGGTGGGAACAATCCAGAATCTTCTAGTATCTCAAAAGTAGAAAGCATTGAGTTAATTGCTTCTCTGTTCTTTTCTGTTAGTAATACACCGAACTGCATCTTCTGAGATGTTTCTACAAATTTATTACGTGATCTAATTAGTGTGTCCATATCTATGGCATTGAACGGATGCCTTATATTAAAATCCATCATAGCTAATTCTGTTTCGGCTCGCATCATAACATCACCGTTTAATATAGAGTTATTCCACATACGCAGTAGCTTTGATCTTTTTGCATTTATAGCTGTATCTAACTGTTTTGAAACTCTAGCCTTTGTCTGTGCTTGTGTTAACCTGTTAAAGCCAAAACCAAAACCAGTGATAAATTTCTCAAACAAAGTTACATCTTGTACTATGGGTTGACCTCTTCTTGTCAAAACTTGGTCTTCATCTTCTGAATATCTAAACGCTTTACGGGCATTTCTTATGGCGGCTGGTAACATATTTTCTATACCTCTACCCATATTACCATCTTCTGACATAATTTCTTTGAAACCATTATATATCTGTCTACCTACGCTACCAGCAGGCCCAAGAAGTAGTTCATAGGTAAACACTTCTGGTGACCATTCTTTCTGATAAGGATTGGATCTAAATAATAAGTTAGATAACCCAATACGTGTAGACACGTCAGCACCTGACATTGTAGTAACGGCCCCTTTGTACCACCCTTCGCCAACATACATTCTTACAAGGGTATCTGCATCTGGCTCGTCATCATCTAAAAATAAATCAGCTATCATTGTGACTACACCATACATAGGTAGCCCTCCGACTCCTGCTAAAAATAAAGAAGAACCTACCATACCTACAAGTTGTCTAAAGGCTATAGCTTGCTCTTCTGGGTTAGTATAAGCGTTTTTAACGAGTGCCCTAGCTGTTTTAAACATATTGTAGTACATCATTATGCCAAAACCTTTATACATCATAGCAACCCTACCCACACCTTGTTGTGCTATGGGTGGAGCAGTATCTAACAATGCGCCACCATTTATAAGTTGTGTGTTATAAACAGCATATTCTGCGGCACGTTGTTGCTTTTGTGTAGGTGTTAATGCTCTTTCAGAGGGTTTAGGCTTTTTTGTAAGTCTGTCTAGCTCAAGATCATATGACCCCATCAAGGCTATCTGCCTGTTAAATCTTTCAACTTGGTGAAACATACCTGCCGATATTATTTGAAATCTATCAAGGATACCAGTTCCACGCTTAGTACCCTCTATACCAAGAGTATCAAAGAATATAGATCTGTTTAGTTGTCCTTGTTGTTCTGCAACCTCTACTAGTTTTTGCATGGTTTTTAGCTTATCTATAAACCCTTTTGAATACTTACCATCTTTGAGTACACTGTCTTTTATCTGGTAATTACCCTGTGCATCTAACTGAAAATAGTTATCAATAGATGGGGCTGCAGCAACATCCTTGTATACACTCCCTTTAACACGTTTAGACAAACGTATCTTATTACTAAAGCCGCTATTTGTGTAGAAACGAGCCGCATTTATAAATGCCTTACTTGCTTTTAAGTAACCAAACCTACCACCTAACATTGGAGCCATAACTAGTGGTATCTGTGATAAGTTTACAATAGCAGAAGAAGCGTTCAGACCTAATGTAAATGTAAAGGCAAACCTATTACCTAATATAGCTAATGCATCTGGAGGAGGATTCATAGCAAACCTACCTCTTTCTATCAGGCTTTCTATAATAGCACCTTTCGTACTATCACGATCTGCTCTTATATCTAATAACCTATCTATCTCTTTTCTAAACAAGTCTGCATATCTTATTTTTTCTATCTGCCTAGCAAGATCATAACCTTTTGTTTTTAACCCATATATTATGTCTTGATTGTAACCTAAAGTTCCTTCTCTTTTTGCAAAGGACTTGGCAAAACTAGATTCTGGCAATGCTTCTATAAATAACTGTAGCAGTGAATCTCTTGTTTCTTGAGGTATCTTTGTCTTTGAACCATCTAATACCTTTAACATTTCTGCCATAAAAGAAGTAGATGGTGGGTTTTTATATGCTCTATTATACTGTGAAGGCTTTTCAAAAGACTCTATATTTTGAACTCCATACCCACTTTGTAGTCTTTTAACTGCTCGTCTTCTTTGATTTACACTTTCAAAAGCCATTACAACGCGTTCTTCTTTGTTAAACTTTTCGTCAAACACGTCAAATGCTAACCAGTATTGACCTTTTCTAACTAAAGGTATGTAGGGTTCAAGCTTTGCTTTCTCAAATAACTTACTAAATATTTGGTTTTTAAGTTTATTTTTTGTTCCTTGATCTATAGGACTACCATCTTCACCTGTAAGGTTATTTATCTTACCTTCGATAGTTTTCTTTAATTTTTCAAATAAACTTTTATATTCGGCTACAACAAGCTTAAAGGCTTGTTTGCTATCAGGATTAAGAGCTTCATACTCTCTCTTTACTATCTCCCAGTTTTGAAAGTTCTCAGTATCTTGTCCGTACTTGTCAACAGCCTGTTTTCTACTGAGTGTAGGATCTACTTGTAGTCTAGTCGCATCTGTAGTCATTTCGTTAAATTTATCTACGTTTGCTTTAGGCACTAATGATTTTATTGATTCTATAGTACCTTCTACAGATTGTTGTGCCTTGTTAATATCACCTTGTTGTCCTCTAAGCAAAGTATCCATAGTATAAGCTTCACTTATACCTGCATTATCTGCGAAATCGCTTACGGCATTGGACGGTAAAAACTTGAAGAATATATCACGCCCTTTTCTAGACATAGACCCTAATATACCCAAAGATTCTTCTATATATTCTTTAGTAGCTGTTTGACTAGGCTTAGGAAAATTGTCTGCTACTTCTTGTATGTTTCTCATAAACTTTCTTATAGGGGTAAAGTTTAATCTTTTACCTTCGGCTACTTCTTGAGAAGGAGCAATCAGGTTTTCAAGTATTTCCATTGATTCATCAAACACAGTGGTGGGTTTAACGTTTGATTCTCCACCTATTCTACCATTTAAGAAACCTACTATGTTGTTTTTAAACCTATCCCATAAAGATACCTTAATTGTAGGGGCTTCTTTACGAGGAGAGTTTATTTCTTGCAGGGTACTTCTGAATCTCACATTTGTTAACGCTTCCGACAAGAAATCGTCTAATTTAGAGATATTTACATCTCCTCCAAGAACGTTTTTTACATCTTGATGTAGTAACTTAAGACGATTTACAAAAGGAGATGTTGTGTTTCTTAGAGCTTTATATGTTACAGCGTGTATAAGCTCATGCATTATCACGTGTACATTCATACCACCGTTACTATTAAGATAGATTGTATTCGTCTTGGGATCATATGCACCGTAGGGTATTTCTCTACTTAGTTTTGTAGCATCTTTTACTACAAACACATTCGGCTCACCCATATCATTGATAAGTCGTCTAAGAAGTTTTTCTACTGTTCTATTAGCATTTTTAAAGTAATTTGATGTTTCTTTTGCCTCCATCAACTCTAGTAAAGCTTTTTTAAATAATGCAGGGTCTTTATTTTTAGCTGATTCTCTTATTTTTGCTCCCACATTTGCAGGAATTTGCCTTGATTTTGCGTACTCAGCAGCCACGTTTGACTTATGCATAACGGCTGCGTCTTGATATTCTTTAAGTTCTTTAGATATTTTATCATTTAAATAAGCATTTGCCTCTTTAGATAACTTTTCTGACACCCATGTCTTAGCTAATAAAGCATTAGTTGCACCTGTGCCTTTATAAAACTCTTTATCAAAGCGTGGAAAATCAGTTGTTCGTATCGTAGCAGACCCTTCTGCTATATCAGATGCTATGTTATCTAACACAGCTTGGGGGTAAGCTGATCGTTGAAAATACATCTGTGCCTTACCAATAGGTTTTTGTTTATCTCTAGTTGTTAAGGCTTTTTTAGTTAGACTAAGTATTTCTCTAAAATCATCATAAGTAGCAGGGTCATTTATTCTAATTTTCTTTGGGTCTTTAGGATCTACTTCTTCTCTGTAAGCTTTACCATTTTTACCTACTTCAGGCATTGCGTATTGGCTTACACCCTCTTTGTCAGTTTTAGGCTTTACTGCTAGATTTTTTTGTAAGTCTTCTATAACTCTTAGCTTATACTCACCTTCTTTTTTCTCTCTTAACTTTCTATTTGCTTCAGCTATAACTTTGTTAGGATCTTCAAACTTACGGCCTTTTCCTTCAATTACAGGCCCTGTATCAACACCTTTACCAGTTCGTTTCATGAAAGCTTGAAAACCTTCAAATTTTTTACCCAAAGGATCTAAATTACTCTTAAACTCGTCTGGAGTTACATCTATACCCAAGGCATTTGCTGTATCTGTAACCTCTTGCACCACAGCATTGTTATTAATCATTTTCTTACGTTCTTGTATGTAATCATCTAAATCTGAGGTTAGATTAGATCTTGATTCAGCATTTGGGTCAACATCATCATCAGTAATACCAAATTTTCCTGGGTCTTTACTAATGTCTTCTTTAGAAGTAGCATCGCGGGTCTGATCATCAATAATGTCTTCTTTAGGAGTAGCATCGCGGATCTGGTCATCAATAATTTCTTTTTTAACAGTAGCAGTGCCAGTATCATCATCAACTTCAATGTTATATTTCTGTTTTAATTCGTTAAATGCTTTATCTATACGTTTTTTACTTACAGATGCTTTTGGTACAAATATACCATTGTCAGTAAATATTTGTCTTGTTTGATCAGGTAACTTCGTACCAACAAGATCATCAGGATCTACATTTTGAATAAGATTTAAAGAACGTCTTTTTAGTGGTGTGTCTTTTTGCTTTTGTTGTCCATCTGCTTTTCCAACAACTCCTCTATCATCTCCCACAGATCCAATGGATGTAGATGGTGCAACTCCTTCGGTATCTTTACTTCTTGTGGTGTCAACCACATCTTGTATACTACTTGAAACGCCAACTCCAACTGCCTCTTCGTTAATCTGCTTGCTAACATCTTGTTTTGCTACTATTGCTTCTTTTATTTTTTGTTTTAAAAATTCTTGTTCTTTTGTTAAAGGTTCTTCAAGTTTACCTTCTTTAGATAGTACACCTTTAAGATTTTTATACGTATCTTCTATTGTAGGAGTTTCTTGTTCAGTTTCAACTGTTTGTTCGGGTTTAACTATTTCTGTAATTTTTGGTGTTACTTTTTGTTTTAGAGGAATTACTTTTTGTTTTGGTTGTTGTACTAATTGTTCGATATCATTATCTGTTACGACTCCACGTTTTCTAAGTGTAAGATCTAATATGCCTTGTACAAACGCACCTACAGCTCCGCCATATGCGGCCTCTTCCCCAGTTTGCTCAAAAAAGTCTTGTTGTGGGTTATACCCTCTTTCAATAGCGTTTTGTAAAATACTTGCTACAGCTTCTTGTCCAGCTTCTATACCTCCTGATGCTGTAGCTCTATAAGCTCTTCTAAATAAACTAGCTCTTTCTCCAGGATTAAGAACTCTTAGTAGTTTAATTGGTAATAGTTCTGAAAGACCAACAACAGATCCTTTTAGGGCGGCTATATTTCTATCTTCTTGTGATGCTCCATAAGCTCGCGCTCTTTCACTTGCTTCTCCAGCACCTGCTGATGCGGCTGTGGTTGCTGCTAGAGGAAACCCAACATATGGTACTAAAGCTGTTATTCCTAACGCGCCAAAAGAACCTAACGCTTCACCAAATCTACGAGGTATAGAGTCTTCTAATCCTGGTGCAGGTCTAGTGGCATCTAGTTCAAAAAAATCTTTTATACCTTCTCTAGCTTTTAGCTCTGTTTCTTCACCAAAAGGCGTTATAGCACCAAGAGCTGCGGACTCAAACATTTGTGTTGCACCTGCTCTAGTGCCTTTTTGAAACTCGTTTAGTAAGGCAAGTATGCCAGGATCAGCTTTTTCAGTTTTTCTTGTTAAATAAGGAGATATATAAGGTGTAGTGGTAGTAGGTATAGTAGTAGGCTGTCTTTTTCGTTGTTGGTCTTTAGTATATATGTCAACTAATTGACTCCAAGTAGCATTAGGAGGACCTTCTACTCTTACAGGTGTGCCATCTCTTTTTTGGATTTCATAGAGGGGCATTAATCCCCCGTACCATATACTTGTTTCTCTATTGTTTTTATTAAATCTGCGATTTTTTTGATTTCAGGAATATCAGATAAAACTCTTGGTATTTCTTCACGTTGTATAATCTGCGCTTCTTTTAGTAATTCATAATCACCAGTTTTATTATACTCTGTATTTAATTCATTAACTCGTCTTAAAAGAGCTTGTACTTGAACATCGCCTGTTCCTATACTTCCAAATTGCATAGTCAAAGCATTATAATCATTGTTTAGTTTTTGTAATAATGCTTGCTTACGGTTAAGATCCATGCTTTGTTTAGCTAATGCATTAGCCTCAGCCGCTATCTTTGCTGCCGCAGCCCTTGCTCCTATTTCCATTCCTTTAAGGTTAAAACCCATTGCTGTACCTGCATCCGCACGTGCAACTGCTTCTTCACCTCTTCTAAATCTTTCTGCAGCAGTAGGTATATTATATGGATCAGCGGCTTGTCCTAGTATATATCGTAAACCTCTATATGGATCTTCTGCCTGACGCTGTTCTCTTATTTGTTGCATTAGATCAAAATACATACCTCCTAAGCCACCAACACTGCTACCGCCACCACCACTGCTAGGCTTATCATCTACTACTTTAACATCTCCGTCTTTATCAAATTCAGGGTTTACTGGAAAAGAACCAGGAGACATTTTTACTCTAGGATCACCACTAACAAAAGGTGCTTTTTTTACAATTTCTGGCAGGTCAGTAGTCTCTTTACCACCTCCTTCAAGAACTTCTGTAGTCGTAGGAGCTGTTGTTATATTAGATTTTCCACTTTCTTTTAAAGAATCTCTTATTCTAGAAGTTGCTGTAAGAGGGTTAACAAAAGTTAGTATTTCTGAAAGTCTTTTACCTAAACCAGTATTTTTATTTATTTTATTTTTTTCAACTTCTCCAGCTTCACTATAACCTACTATACCACCATCAGCTGCAAATCGTGTATTTTTACGAGGTATATTTGCTACACCTGTATTCATTACACCCATAGGCACAGTGGGTCGTCTAAATTTTGTAGCATTTTTAACTAAATTGTTCATGGCTTTGTTTTGAGCCATTTTCCTTTGGTTTAGTGTATTAGCAACTTGTGTTAACCTGTCGTTCACAGATGACATTTGTTTCTGTACAACGTCTTCGCCTAACTGATTGGCTACAGTCTTACCAGTATTTTCTAAAGAAAGTATGTTATTTCTTTCTTTTGCTTCTAGTTCTTTTTTTAATTGTTGTAGACTAATTAATTTTATAAGATCAGGCATAACACCAGACTTGACTTTAGTTTGTTGTTCTAAAGCTCTAGGATTATTTCTATAAGCATCTGTTGTTTTTGATACTTGACTAAGTAGATTACCTATTCCTGCTGGATTATTAAGGCTCATGATTATTTATCCTCCCCACCTGGAAAGTTTTTTAATAATTCCATTAATATACTAGCTCCTGTAGCTCCTTGACCAAACAATCCTGGTTGACTGTATATGCTTTCTCTAGCTTCTATTGGTAGTCCTTGCAATAATGACTGCATAAACTGTACTTGTTTGTAAGGAAACTCAAATTCTTGTTCAAACTGTGCTTTATCTGCATCTAGTACCCTGTTGTTCAATATCTCTTTGTATAGCACCTGCATCTTGTTGTGCCTGTAATGCATCTAAACCAAAGTTTCTCATTGTATCTTGCATACCTACAGCTTTATCAAACGCTTGTTGGTAACCTTCTCCGTATATTTTTGCTATAGAATCTTGTAACCCTCTGTTACTTTCTGCTTGTAATACAGCTTGTCTACTACCACCATAAGCTCCCGCCTTATTTAGTTTAGAAGCATCGCTAACATTTCTTATATTAGCCTCTCTAATAGCAGCATCCACTTGAGGTTTCAGAGCTTGTTCCAAGTAAGGATTCATGTAGTTACCTATAGATGCAGAAGTATAATCACCCATAAAACTAGCTGGATTTAAACTAGCTAACCCTTGAAAAGCTTGTTGTTGAAGACCAGATTCACCTGCTGTAAGTGGCCCAGTATATGCTTGATAAGGTTGGTTTCCTAAAGCCTGACCCTGACCCAACATATCTGTAACATAATCACCTGCATATTCAGCTAAAGTTTCATCATAACCTAAGTTTTGACCAACTTGCATACCTGCACTAGTGTTTGTTGTTCCTAACAAATTATCATCTTTACTCATTATGCTACCCCTGTTTGTGTTAGCCTTGACATAAAGTTTTCAGGATTTATTTGATCTCCTTGATCTGAGCCTCCATGTTTAGCACGTCTAACATTCTCTCTAAATTCATCTAACACCTTTGCTCCTGCATCAGTGTTTCCATTACCCAACATAGATACAATCTCTGCATCCATGATATACTCTCCTCCTGATAGCATTACTGGGTCAGGCCCAACCTGTGCAGGTAACGTATCTGTCATACCATCTTCAGAACTTTTTAGTAGACCTCCTACATTCATGCCTATACCTTGTTGCCCTCCAACGCCCAGTAAGTCACCATACGCTGTTATATCAGCTAAAAACTTGTTTAGTTGCGCTTTTTTCATGGCAGATAACTGCTGTAAATAATCTCTTGTATTAGCAGCCATTTGAGGAGAAATACTAGCCTGAAGAGTACCTTTTGCAATTTTATCAAAATTATCAATAGCTTCTGCTTGTTTCTTAGGAGTCAAAGATGCATATTCAGCTGTTAAAGAAGTATAACTACTAATATTATCTGCATTTAAATCTAAATTTAGTGCAGATACAGATGCTGGCATATTAGAAGAGGTTGACGTTGTAGTTGATGTTGTATCTGGTGTTGTCTGACTATCAGAACCTTCCATATTTACAATACCTTCTGCTAAGGCTCTATCAGCATCATTTTTTGTAAGAGGAACAAAATTACCACTTGTATCAGTATATCCTACAACTGTTACTCCGTTGACGTTTTTGCCTTGCAACTGTTGGTTATACACGCTCATATCATGGTCTTGAGGGTTTGCTGCCGCCATATCGTATTTTGACCCTCCTTTAAAATATTCTGCTCTTGCATCTGATCTACCACTACCACCAGCCGCACGTTTATAAGCATAATATGCTTTATCTCTCGCCTCTTCATCATCACCGCTACTAAAAGGGTCTTTTTGATACGTGCCTTGTATTCTTTGTTTGTCATCAAAACTTAAAGCATTATAGGCTGCTCTTTGTGCAGTTGCGTCTTCTGAAGATGCATTTCCATAGGTAGAAGGGTCTAAAATATCAACATAACCCGCAGATTTTGCTAAGTCTCCTGTACCATATGTATCTGTATATTTTGTAAAAGAATCATTTTTATCATCTGGTTTGTCTTGAGGTGCAGTTAATGTAAAAGGCCCATAGTCATACTCTGTAGCACCTATAAAATCATTATCACCGCTAAATACACTAGCAATACCATCTGTAATAGTTTGCCCTGCTTTTTTTAATGAGGGTATGTATGTACTAGGATCAGTTAAGTGAAAACCTCCATGTTTGTAACCTGCAATACCACCACTAGCTAACCCTTTTTGCCCAGAAAGACCAATAATACCTGAAGATATTGCCTCATCTGCACCTGGAATTGGCATAATTTCAGCTAATTTACTTGGTGCATAACCTTCTTCTGCAACAGGGGCAAATGCTGCTTTTTTAGAAGGCGGGTAAGAATTAAAATTTTGTAAGTTTTGTAAACCTAAATCAGTTGCCTGTTGACTAGCCCCTAATGTTGCTGATTCTATATCTTCTCCTTCTGGAACGTAAGTTAAATCAGAAAAATACCGTCTGCCACCGCTTCCTGGTCTTCTGTCTGGTGAGTATGGTATATTAACAGGTTCTCTTACAGCAGTGTATTTAGGCACAGTGCCTTGATAACCTACCTTGGGTCTATAGGGTTCAAACCCTCCTGAAAGACCAACACCTAAACCTAGAAGTCCTGCAACTTTTTGAGTATCTAGTTCTTTTTTACCACCTGGTTTGTAGAACAAAAATTCGATTAAATCATCAAGCATTAATCTTCCTCTTCTTCATCTTCTTCATTTTTAGGGTTTATTATATCTTCATATGGGCCTTTTACCCTATCTGAAACATCTGGTATACCCGTCAATGGAGTTATAAATTTTGATTCCTGTTCAGGAGTAGCAAATATGCTTTCAAAGTCATAAATATAGTCGATATCAACAGGTGGAGGAACTGTTTCCTTAACCAACCTTGACGCACCCATGAGCTGTTGTGCTTGGTTTTGTTTTCTAGCTATATTATTTAAAGCTTCTTGCATATTCTGCGTTTGTGTTTGAGTTTGCGTTTGTGTCTGCGTTTGCGTGTCTGTTTGGGTTTGAGTATCGCTCGTTTGTCCTAATATGTCAACATTAAGAGTAGAAGATACTTGATTATTTGGTTGAGCTTGTGCTTGCGTTTGAGTTTGTGTATCAGGTTGTCCAAACACGTTTAGAGTTGAAGCTACCTGATTATCTATATTTTTCAAAGGATCTGTAAAAAATTTACTGTATTTTGCTTGTTGGTCTTGTTCAGATATACCAGAATATGTATCTAGTGTTTTTGATGCCTCTACAAAAGTATCCATATTTATAATCGGGTTATTTTCTATAGCTTTTAAAGCAACATCTAAAGGTATATTTCCATCATTGTCACTGTATAATTTTACTATATGTCCAAAGGCATTTACTTCATTTGACATTGCATTTGATGCAGTTTTATTTATCCAATTTAAAGGTAAAGTAGAATCTATATTGTTTAAATAGTCTTGGGCTTTTTTATCAAGAATAAAAGAACCGTTATTTATAATCTGAGATTCTATATAGGATTTTGCTCTTGCTTTTTTAGGATCGTATGCCCCATTTGTTAAAACGTCAGGATCGTCAAAATCAACAGGTAACTCATTTTTTTCTGTTCCAAGTAATTTTTTACCTGGATCACTAAGACTATTAGAAAATATAGGTCCAGCTGTACTTCCAGCTTCATAAAAACCCGCTCCTGCTGCTGCAATAACATCTTTAAATACGTTTTCTTGTGATAATGCTTGTTGTAACCCTTCTGCAACCCCTACATTTGTAGATACCTTTTCTGCCCCTTCAATTATAGCTTCAGTAAAAAGTGAAGATGCTGTATTACCCGTTCCTTTAGCTAATTTAGCTGCTAGTCCTGATAAATATTTGGTTGTAGGCATACCCATAGGAGTTACCATGATTTTACCAACAACAGTGTCACCAAGACCACCTATAATTCCTGTTCTTAGCACTGCTGATTTAGCCTTATTCATTATCTCTATTCCAGCTCTAAGAGGATCTCCATTATTTTTTTCTAATATAGATTTATACTCAGCCCCTGCTAAATATTCGGGGTCTTGCAATGCCTGTATAACACCTTGTTCTATTTCTAAAGCAGCACTACCAGCTGCTTGAAGCACTTGAGTGTATGCGGCCCCACCAAAACCTATTACTTTGCCTAATTTACCTAATTTTCCTATAGCATTTCCTGCTTTAAATATCCCATAGTCACCTAATGTGTCTATAATTCCTCCAGAAACTTGTAAGCCAATTCCAAAAAGACTAGGATCTTCTCCAAGAGTAAAGTCTTCTATATAAGGTAAAGGAGCTGGCAAACCAACAATGTGTTTAAACTTTAATTTTCCATCTATTTGTGAGTTCTCTAAAGCCTCTTTTGCTGCAGGACTTAGATCTTCATAGAATTTTCTAGCCATATCTAAACCCAGTTGAACTACTACAGATTGCTTACCCAACATTATATTTTCAAACAATTCTTTGTCTTTTGCTAATTGGTCAGGAGTAATATTTGCATCTATTGTTCCTTCGGGTAAGTATCTATCTAAGAAATATCCTATACCTAAATTTTCTTCTGCGCCTTTCTTATAAGCTGCTATTTCTTCTCCAAGGACACTAAGCATTTTTTTTATGTTATCTGATATTCCAGTTTTACCTTCGCCTCGTATAAACTGTTCTGTTGTAGTTATACCGTCTGCAACTGCACCTATAACATTTAATATTTTTTCATTATTATCGTATTTTTGTTCTAAAAATGTAGCAGTGGCTTCTAAATTGTTCTTATCAACTATGTTATTAAAATATTCTAGTTTTTGACTATTATCTAATAAATCAGGCTCGTACCCGTCTAATAACATTATATCTTCTATTCTTAATTTATCACCTTTTGAAATAAGAAAGTTATCCCATTGTCCACTACTAATGAGATCTTGTAAAAAAAGTCGTGGTGAATCTTTATATTCTTGTGATAACTTAATAAAAGCATTTTTTGTAGCATCTCCTAAGTCATCTTTAAAAAATATTTTACCCTCTTCAAAAGTAAGGTCATAAATTCTTTTTAAGGTTTTATCATCTATTACATCACCTACCTTAAACTCTCCTCCTTTATAACTCCCTAACATAGGTACATCTACCATAGCTTGTAAGTCACTAACGGTTTCTTGTTGTACTCCTGCCCTAAGATTTTCAAACATTTTTTCATAATTTGTAGCAGTTATAGGAGGTAAAGAATCTATTACTGGAGATAGAACATCTTGTTTGATTTCAGCAGAGTAAGGATCTGCGAGTGCACTAGCGTCAGTAACTGGATTTATTCTTATACTGTTTAAAAGATCTTCTAGGCTAGTAGTGCTTGCGCCTCCTGGGCCTTTTGCATTTGCAAACTTAATAAGAGTATCAGCTTTAAATTGATCAGCACTTTTATAAGATCCTAAATCTACACCTGCTTTTACAAAATCTGGATTATTTTTAAAGCCTGTGCTTATAGAAGATCCATCGTCAAATACGTAAATACTTTGCCCGTTTTTTAACGTTTGAAACCCTGTAGAGCCATCCCATGTTTGAACTTTTCCGTCTTTGATTACTAAATTACCTTTATTGTTTACGATTGCACCATTTGGAGCAACTAACGTACCATCTTTCTTTTCTACAATGCCAAATTCACCTAGAACACCATCAACAACCTTATCAATCGGTTCTTTAACTAGTTTAGCTAAATCATTTGTTGCGCTTTTTGCTAGACTAGCATAGTAGGCATTTTCTACGTTTTCACCTCTAATTCCTGCACCAATAGCATCGTAAACAGCTAATTCTAAGTTTGGTCCAAATTCTTTTCCAAGATATTCAGTTGCTTTGCCTGAAAAACCTTTAGCTAAACCCTCAGAAACTGAATTTATTGCAGCTTCTGTCATGTTTCTAGACTGCCCAACTTGATCTATTGCCTTGTCTACAACATTTTTTATGGCATCAAAATCTTCTAAAACTTTCCCAGAAAAGTCTTTTAAAGGATCTCGTATTTCTGAAAAAAGACTACTCAATACAGCAAAATCAGAGTCTGTTCCTTTTCCTACTTTTTTTATGGTATTTCCTAATATATTTGTAAATGGTTCTACATATTTAGGACTAAAATTTAGTTCTTCTAACACGTCACTAGATACAGTAGTTGCGGTGCTACCAATTTTATCTGATACAGCACTAATCAATGTTGCTTTTATTATTTCTTGAGGACTAGCACCATTTTGCGCAGCTATTGCAGCATTTACAAAGGGAGATAGTTGCGGTGCAAATATGCTAGTGCCTGCTTGAATAGCAAACTGCACGGGTTTATCTAAAATAGCGTCAAATACATCAGAAATGGAACTTGCTACTTTATTTATAGAATCTTCAGTATCTTCTAATATATCTCTTACAGAACTTGGGATATCTTCAATTACATCTCTAATTGATGGTAAAAAGTCACCAGGATCTATTCCAAAAAGTCCCATTACGCAGAACCTTCTGCAGAGAAATCAATAATACATAGCAGGCTGTCTTTTACCTTCATTATTCTCATATTTGGACCTATTTTTTCTTTTACAGCAGAAAAGACATCTGCCATATCTTGTTGTATTTTTGAAAATACTATTTTTTCTATACCTTCTTGTTCTAGTTTTCTAATTGCATTAACAATATTATTTACATAGTTTGCTCTAGTATCTGCATTAAAAGGTATAACCATAGATGTTTTTGTGTTTTGATTAGTTTTAACAACAAATACAGTATTATTATTTTGGTATGTTCTTACGTCAGGTTGAGATAAAAACCCTTCTAGGGATAAAAATGCTTTAGCAACTTCTTCTTTACTGTCACCTTCTTTTTCTGCTCTTTTTACAATAGCATGGCTAAATATTAGAGGGTAAGATAACTTTTTTTGTGAACTATCTATTTCATTCTTCATGTTAACTTACCTCTAACATACTTAATAATATATGTATTGTATCAGCTGCTCCTGCTTGAACTTTCAATATATCTCCTGCGTTTAATACAAGGGGATTAGTAAGTAGTTCATCAGTTGCGTTTGCTGCTATTGCTTTTGTCTTAAAAAGATTATAAACAACAGCTCCACTAGTCGTGATGGTCATAGATACATCTGTGCCAGATCCTGCATCTTCTGTTACTAAAATAGATTTTAATATAGCTGTAGCCGATACAGGGCAAGTATATATTGTAGTATTACTAGTTGTAGTTAAGTCAGCCTTTACGCTTTTATAATTATTTGCCATTTACCCTAAAAACCATGCTGTTGCTTCTGCTTGTTCTTTTAATGTAGTCTTTCTTAATGCCTCATCTACCTGACTAAAATAGATACGCAAAATATTATTAAGATTATTTTGAAACCTAATATCATACTCTTTTGGAGCTAAAGGTAGAACTGGAGCTGTAAAGTTTATATCACTATCTGATTGTGGCATTATCTTCTCCCGTCTGGTCGCATTCTAAGTCTTTGTGCGCCTAACTGCCATTGTGTTCCTATTTTATCAGATCTAATTCTCATTAAAACTTGCCTACCTCTAAAACGAAAATCTAAGTTTTCAGTATACCGTTCAAAGAGTCCATATAAACCTATACTTCCCGAATAAGTAATATCTTGCTTATAACCTTTTTGCCCAGCATAAATTGCAGTTCCACCACCTGAAGTTTCAATAACATCTATACCTCCTACAGAGGGGGGATCTGGAAACACCCCAGAACCTGAGTTGGGAAAAGGTAAAAACTCCATTGTTATTGTTGGAGACGTACCAAGATCTGACCCTGAAAATAACACGTCAGGCAACACTTTATCTACAAACATAAATTTGTGACCATCGTCTAAATCAAAAGTTGCTGATGTTATGCTTGCATTAATAGCTGATGGCGCACCTGTAGAATTATCATCAATACCTTTTTCATGGTATACTAATCTACCAGCTACAGTTCCTGAATTACCACTATTCTCATAAGTTAAAACTCCAATAGGATAATCCCTTATACCAGAATCTACCCATGCAGATCTTTCAAAAAGTCCATAAAACCATAAATCATCTACATAGTTGTAAACAACATATTTACCATTATAAAACCACCATATTTCATTAAATGCTTCATTTGTTCCTGCATTTATTTGATCTAGTTGTTCTAAATTAAGCCCTGCAAATACATATTTTTTTACCTTACACGGGAGGGGTCTTACTGTACCATCATAGATATAGAATTGATCTTTACCCATCCAAAAGGCCATACCAGCTGCATAAGCTACAGCATTTTTGGATATGATAGATATGTTATCACCTACTAACTGTTGCCCCCACACAGCCTGCCCACCTATATAAGAAAAAGCATATAATGAAGAATCTGTCCAAACTAAAATCTCTTGTCTACCTTGCATAGCAGTTACAATCTCAGATCCTCTTGCTAAAGGTAGAGAACCAGCTTGATTTTCTGCAGAAGGAGTCCAATTAGTAGGGTCTTCTTGGTCTGACCAACGAACTAACATTGGATCTATAGATGCACTGCCTAACGGGTTCACACCAAAACAGAAAACAAATCTATTATCTGACACCATTACATGATTTTGTACGGTAGGTACGTCAGATGCCCCAGGTCTAGAAGATAGTAAAACACCTCTATTTGCATCATTTACACCATTACTTGCATCCCAATAATAAAGAACCCCACCTTTGAATCCAAATACTAAATCTTCACCAAAATTAGATTGTGACCATAAACGTATATTACTTATATCTGTAGTTACACCAGAATGATCCCAAGCATCTTGCCCCCATGTACCAGACCCCCAACCGTTTATAGGTTGAGCATTATCTGCACCAATATTTATTTGGTATGTACCAACTGTAGTAACAGCACCAGACGCTCCACTAGCATCTGAACTATTAGCACTAACAAAACTACCACCTGCTACAGTGGGATCTAAATTACCATTTATACCATCTATTATATCTCCTATAGCAGACACTGTTCTAGGTTGTATTTTATATGTATTAGAATCTACAACTTCAATTATTTGATACTCTTGATTGATGATATCCCCTGTAATATTACCTCCAAAGCCTGTATTATTACTATCACTGAATGTAACAAAATCATAAACTGTTGCCCCATGAGCTACATCAGTTACGGTTATATCCTGAACCCCATTTGTTGCTGAGAACGTTACATCTCCTGCAGCTGTAGTTACTCTAATTGGTGTGATATCATAATATTTACCGCCCATTTCGATGTAGAATTTCATTTGGGTTCCTACACCTATAAGCTTCAAACCACCTAAAGTATTCCAAGTTCTTAAAGATCTCCCTACTCCAAGAATATATTTAGTGTTTAAACGCTCCCAACCACCTATCTTTTCAGGATACCCACTTCTAAATCGTACATTATATCCATCATACCATCCGCCTTCAGAAGCATACATGGTGCTTTCTCTATCCACTCCAGGTTTAAAAAGAATCTTTTTAAAAGGCATTACAATACAACTCCTTCAGGCACAATTTGACAGAATGGTTTTGCTTGGTATACACCCGAAAACTTTAAAGTTTCATGTGCTTTTAGTATAGATACTTCAAAACATCTTTCTTTGGTAGTCAAAAGTTGTTCTCCTGTAATAACTGAACAGCTTTCAGCATATGGAGCAGAACAAACTAGTATTATGACTATCCACATGGTGACACGTTACTCTATGAGCTCAAAGTGAGGACCGTCAATAAATGGTCTTCGGCCTTGGCTACGTCTTAAATCAATATAACTATTCATAGCATCTTCCATTGTACCATCCCAATTTCTTATGTCATCTACACTCCATGCTGCTCCCCATCTGATAGTTACATTGTTATTCCTAGCAGCTTGAGCCATTGCATCAGCAATATCATCGTAAAGATTCAGCTCCCAAGATCCCCTCGATCCAACGTAAGCCATAAGATCAACTGCGTGACCTGTAAGATGTTTTGATGTCATTGTCTGGCTTGCGCCCTTATCCACAAGTTCGCGTTGTTCTGCTTCTGTTCTCATCCCGCAAATCACACCGAAATCAACTTTACTCATACCTATGGCATCTTTAACACAGTATACCAAGTCAGGATGCACTCCTTCAAGACGATCCAAAGATCGTTGGCTTAATTTAAAACTCATTTTGTCAATCCTTTCTGCTTTTCATACGTTCTAAGTCCTCCAATTCCGAGCATACCTCCGAGGACAGTAAGAAGTGTACTCATATCAAACTCTGGCAACTCTGGTATTTCTATACCGACTAGTGCTACTATAAAAATAATAACAGGCTGAAGAACAAAGTGGTAGCCAAAAGCAATCCCACAGATCCAACCAATGCAAGGACGCCAGCCACCTTTAAACAGGCTTCCACTAGCCGCTTCTGCTGCATTAACCTCAATTTGGGCGAGGGCCAGCTGTTGAGCGTGTTTTTCTGACATTGTTGCAATCTCATGAGAAAGTTTTCTCTTTAGATCTTGGTCAGGTATTGCTTTATCTAATATCTTAGATACTGGTTGTATAAGATTATCTAGTAGCCCCATTTTCCTCCCCTCTGTTTGCACGTTTTGCAAGTTGATTAAAACCGATAAAAGAGCCGATGACTCCCATGTTAGATAATATCCAAATCTCAGCTATTCCACTTAAGTGATCGATTTTTTCATTAGATATTAAAGGGGTCATTAGTACAATAATAAATACAGTTACTGTTAATGCAGAAAACCAAACTAAATGACGTTGCTGATCTTCTTTTTTATCACGATTCTCAAGCAAAATCATACGTTCTCTTCGTTCTAACTCTTTATCATCTACTATTCCATCACCATTTTTATCTGCTTTTTCCCAGATACTACCTTTTTGTAATCTTTTTTGTGCCATAATACACCTACTTTATAAATAACCATTTTGGTGGAAAAACTGTACACCAATAATAGGCTGTTAATACGATTGCTATAAGTATTAAATCTTCAATCTCCATTATACCACTCATCAAAACTAGGACTACCTCTTTCCATTGCATTTAATAATAATGCACCAAAAACAGTAGCTGCAAGACCGACTACTAGTAAAATACCTATTCCTATTGCAACTGCTTCCATTATTTCTTCTTGCTTGGCCTTCCTCGCTTTCGCTTCTTCTTTTGCTCTTTCTTTGGCTTCCTGAATACGCTTTGCACGTAAATCCACAATAGATTTAAACGTACCATGACCAAAACGCTGGTCAATAAGGATAGACATCTCATAACGCTGTTCTGCAGCAATTTTTGCATCAATAACTTCATGGGCAACACTCTTTATTCCTAATTGATCTTTTAAACTAACTCCGTC
>FUFK010043226.1_pt1 | contig 63806 bp, 83 predicted proteins | sample 1021851 | NCBI WGS metagenome assembly FUFK01 (sample SAMEA51879418, study PRJEB19060) | metagenome
CGGTGATGTAATAAGCGCGCGAGCTTTAGTTACAAACTTTGTTGTATATAGCTCTGAGCTTTCAGTGAACTCACCTTGCCTCATCCACACATATCTTTGTTCTTGCTCGTATGTAGGATTTAGTTGATATGCTCTCATTGCACCGTTTTGCTTACGTACATAACCTGATTTGAAACAAGCAATGCGTAGTCTAGATAAGTCTTTTATGTTATAGTTTTTACTTTTATACCACTTAAGTCTTTGTTTAGTGTATGCAGGTACAGGGAACTCGAACTCACGAGTACCGTTTTTAGCTTGTCTTTGTGTTGTTACTTCTCTGATTCCATAATCGATAAGCAAACGCTTTACGAACTTTTCTTCGAGCATAAACTGCTCTTTTTGCCAATTTGTCATAGGGTTTTTATTTGTTTTAGTTGTTCTGTTGTAAATTTCTTTGTATGATCTCGCCACATACGGTTGTGAGTGAACTTTCTAGCCTTCGTAAAGGTAGATTTTTGCGAGTGCTTGACTCGATTGTACTCAGCATCGCTAAGTCCACTACACTTGCCGTCATGTGCGTGCTTGCGCCTATGCTCGCTTGCACGTAATTTCTTTTGCTGCTCAGCATAGATTAGCAGCTCTCTCATGTTAGTTACTACCATGGCAGATCAACTTTTTCAATGTAAGTTAAACCTTTGTAGTTAAACCACTCGCTAACGCCATCTTTGTCTTTGTCTTGATCATAAATGAAGGCAAATTTAGGTGGTAGCTCGCCTACATGGTAACCTTTGTATAGTTTTGTTGCCGAGGCGAATATGATTGTTGGGTAAGAATTTTATTTGTTGCATAAGTTTTGTTTATTATATTATCCAGTAGTGTTTGTATTTTGTTTGTAAATAGCTTTATTTAAGCGATCATACCACTCGTCTTCGATCATTCTGATCTGTACTTGTAGTAGTTTAGTATGCTTATGTCTTCGTTTAGAGACCTTCTTCATCGTCTTCATATCCTTCAACTATTTCTTCTACATCTAACGAAGTNAAGTAACCTTCACCAAACTGATTAGACATATTTGCTCGTTCTCTTATTTCNTTGTATTTATTNTGCTCACCTGCCTTGTAACAAGCGAGGCCAACTGTAGCGATTACCGCTATTTGTATTAATTTATTCTTCATTTATTTGAATTTAGTTTTTATAGTTTTACAAGCATCTAATCTTTCTTGCCATTCGCTACCAAATAAAGTACGTTCTTCCATTAATTCTGTTATATGCTCTTCCATGTGGTCTAGAGCAACTAGTATTACATTTTTTTCTATTTCCGTTAACTTCATTTATTTGAATTTAGCTGCGACTTCATATATTTCTGCTTTGTCATCTTGATCTAATCCTTCTGTGGTATTAGCATACATTCTTAGTACATAGTGTACAAAAATGCAGTCGTTTTCTGTTAGTTTAAGTGTTTTCATATTCTTTGATATCTTATTTTGTTAGTCATAAAAGCCATTTTATATTCACCTACAAGGTATAAAGCTTCTACTTTAGTTTCTGCTGTATCTATTTCTTCGGCGCCATTATAGTCGCTCATGTATAATATTCTATATCTCATCTGAATTTTTTATTATATTATCATTAATTACTTGCAAGACTTCATCTCGAGTGATCTCGCCTTGTATTTGTTTTATTATAAGAGAAGTCATATCTATCTCTTTACCATTAGTTATTTGTATAAATTGCATAGTTAATCACCTTTATAGTTTAAAGTTTTGTAGAACTCACCTGCAGCTTTAGTACTTAGTTTGTACTTAGCTTCATAAGCCACTCGGTTATTAGTAAGATCATCTATCTTATCTTGCATTTCTTGTTCTGTATCAGTAGAAAAAGATATAATGTGATAAGGATAGAAGTTGAAGTACTTACAAGTGTATGCAGAACACTTCTGCTCATTGTAAAGCCACTCATTGTACTCATATGGAATATTGTTATGTTGCATAGTTTTAAAGTTCATCAATTAGTATATTTAACTCATCAAAGAAGTCACCATACTTTGACTCATATACATTATATAGATCATAAGTATTATTGTCAACAGTGAGTTCATAGATATCATTGTCTTCATCTATTTGTATTGTAATAGTATTTTGCATAGTTATTATTTTATTATATTATCCAAAGGTAATTGTATTTTGTTTGTAATCACCATCTTGTTTCATCAGGTGCACTACCTACTTCTATGTAGTCAGAGATCTTAAAGTTACTGATTTTCAAGATAATAGAGTGTAAGAACTTTCTCATATAAGTATTATTTATAAGTGTATAATTGTTTATTAGTTATTTTTATAGTCAGAGTGCTGCACTGAATTTCTCAGTGAGTAATAAAGAAGTAGTAATTATACTACCTCTTTATCTCTTAGAATTACAGGTACTGAAGTACTTGAAGTGTANGANTTGTATTTTAGAAAACAAGGCATAGTTTCTAGTTTACTTTTCATGATATTGAAAACTTTGTCATGTGAATATTTGAAAGTTTTGCCATTTTTGAATGTAACATTGATAGTTGTATCTGTGCCAATAAGTGATTTTCTGACAACAAATCTTTTTGAATTTAGTATTTGCATAGTATTAAAGTATTATTATTAGTTTTTATTTACATTATTATTATCCAATATAACTTTGATTTTGTTTGTAAAAATATATTTCACTAATTATTAATTATCAAATGATCGATGAAAATGTTAAAATGTTATCAAAAAAACATTAAAACATTGGTAGGGCTAGCAAAAATATAACAATTTTACAAAAATTATAAAAAAATTTCAGTAAAGTACAGTACCACTGCTCAATACGCGCTATGCTTTTTTATATGACATTAGCCTATAAAGCTATATAAGTAGTACCCTAGTGTCACACTTTGTAAGTTTTCGCCTTTATATGTAAGTATATAGAGATATGAGCACACTACAGTTTATGGGTCGTGGAGAATTAATACCACGCCTTATCGCACAGCTAGGTGGAAACAAGAGTTTTGCCTATGCATTGTTAAAAAAACGCGGACACATGGACGCAGATGGTAATTTAACGGCAGAAGGCGAAAAACGTAATCAAATGACTGCAGAAGAACGTGCATTTGACAGAGCTGGTGAAAGCGTGCACACTCACGAATATAACCCAGAGACAAACAGACTACAAAAAACTTAAACACACATGGCAATAATTTATTCTTATCCACAGATAACGCCGAAAGCAGATGATTTACTTATTATATCGGACGTTTCAGATGGTCAGAAGCCTACAAAAACAGCAAGCATATCAGATGTTCTTAATCTAGCTTCAAGTGGAGGCGGAGGTTTATCAGGATCAGGAGCAGCCGGGCAAGTTACTTTTTGGACATCAACATCGGGAATATCTGGATCAAACGGATTTTTCTTTGATTCAACAACAGAAAGAGTAGGTATAGGTACAACAGCTCCTGTTACACCTCTTCACATGGAAAATGGAGGTTTTCCTCAAATAACTTTAAATCAAAGTGATGCTGTTACAGGTTCAGCAATAGCTTTTACTGAAAGAGTAGGTTCTTCAAGTCAAAAAGTTTGGAATGTAGGTTTAAGCCCTAGCCCAACATCTGGAGTTTTTAAAATATCAGCAGGATCTTTTAATTCAGCTCTTGATGCAGTAACTATAAGACCTAACTCTTCAGGTGTTTCTTCTACTTTAATGTCAAGCACTCTTGTTGTAAACGATACTACATATAACAACTCTAGTTCTTCAGCTGATCCTTCAGCAGTGCTAGAAGCTAAATCAACAACTAAAGGTTTTTTACCACCAAGAGTAACAACATCGCAGAGAACAAGTATATCATCTCCAGCAGAAGGTTTAGTTGTATACGATACTGATTTTAATTCTCTTTATTTATTTTCTAATAGCGCATGGGCTGAGATTAGTGGTGGTAGCACAGGTTCAAACATATACTCTTCTTCTATTACACCAACCAGTCTTGAAATACCTACTACAATAGGAGGTTTCACAGCAGGTACAAGTGTACAGCAGTTAAATGATGCAGATAGAACTCTAAGTCAAATGTTTGATGTTCTTTTGTTTCCAACAGTACAACCTACATTTACAAATCCTTCTGCAACTCTTACGTCGTCATTTACTAGTGGAGCTTTGTTTATTATAGGAACTTCTCAAACTTTTACTTTAACAACCGGTATTAACTTTGGAACTCTTTCTAATGCCAATGGTAGTCCTTTCACAGGATATGTAGATCCAGCAGGTCCATATGCTGGTGATATTTTAATTGCTAATGTTGCCGGGCCTAACAATACTAGCTATAGTATTACAGTAACAGGAACTTATCCAGCTTCAATACTTTCAAACCCATCTATAACTTTAACTCAATACTCCGGTGCTCAACCTGCAAGCGGTAATACTGTATTACTAGGCGATAACACATGGACATTAACAGTGGACTTAAATCAAGGTCCAAGCCCGGTAGTTTTTCCAAGCGGTGATATAGATAACACAAATAGATATAACGGAGGTGCGGTAACTAAAAGCATAAAGCTTGAAGGTGTTTATCCTTATTTTTTAGGTACTTCTACTAGCGATACTTCATTTTCTCAAGCAGCACTAGTTTCTTTTAGTGACGGCACTAGCATAAGTAATGGTATTCCATGTAATCAAAATTATAGTGAAACAGCTACTGTTAGACATAGAATTGAGCTTCCTTCAGACATGGTGGATGGAAGAACAATACAAGTATGGGAATTTAGAACAGATACAGAAGAGTACCAAAATCCAAATACATTTACATGGAACTCGACTAGTGAATTAAGAACTATAGGCACGGTAACAGGCGTACCATATACAAGATTAACAAAAACAGGTCCAACAACAGGACCAGTTAACTACAAGGTAGTTTTCGTATAATAAAAAAATAAAAAATGGCAAACAGAGACACAGGTAGTTTTAATTTCTCTCAAAATTTTGAAGTACTTAAATCAGCGCCTTTTGACGCTAGATTAACAACACCAGAGTATTCGCAGTTAGGTGATGGGTCAATTCCTAACATGTATCAAGGTATGATAGTTGCCGTTACAAGTGACACAGATACTTCTTTAAATGGCGCGTATTTAAAAACTGGTGCTGGAGACTCAACATCTGATTGGACTAAGTTTGGAGTTGGAGATGTAGCTAATATTAGCGGAAGTACATATATAACAATCGACACCACAAGTACGCCTGGTACTTCTATTATTGAAGCCAATGCTACAGACTCTTACACAGATACTGCTACAGATGCATCTAAGCTTGTTGCTAGAAATACTGACGGAAGAGCTTTTGCCGCAGATCCACCATCTACAAGTGATGATCAAACACTAGCAACTACATCATGGGTCAATGATCAGCAGTTTAATACACTTACTTTAGTAGGTGGTTTTAATGCTAGTACCGGAGCTTTAGAGTCTCCTTTGTCTGGAGATTTGTATACAAACGTTGCTATAACAAAAGATGAATACTATGTAGTAACTACTGCTGGCGACTTCTTTGGCAATGCATCTACGCCATTATCTCCAGGTGATTATGTTATAGTTCAAACCACTAAAACAGCTGGTAATGCTTTAGAAGGAGATTTTTTAATAATAGATATAGCAACTAACCCAGCAACGTCAGGCACTATAGGTTTAGCCACAGTAACAGCTGGTACTGGAATAAGCACATCATTTGACACAGGTGATATAACAGTAACAAATACAGATCTAGGTTCTTCTCAAAATATATTTAAAACAATAGCTTCTACTAGTCAAACAAGTGTAACAGCCGCTACTAACACAGAAACATTAAATATAGAAGGAAGTGATGGAATAAGTATTACAACTAACAACACTTCTAAGACTATTACTATAAGCGGAAGCGGTACAATACCCTCTACTAATGTAACCACTACAACCAATGGAACTAATAATACACTGGCTATATTTACAGGAGATCATACTATTGCTAACTCAACTATCACGTTTAACGGTGGTTTAGGTTCTTTTGGGGCTTTCACTACAGGATCGAGTTTTACTTGTTTAAATTTAACAGCAACTAGTAGTATCACTTGTGAAGGTTTAGAGGTAAATAGCAACGATGTGATAATAGGTGCTCTAGCTGATTCATCTGAGTTTCAAGTAAATTACGCTGCTAATTTTAATAACGGCGTTGTTTTTAACCAAAACTCAGCCGGTACAAGTTCTGTTATTTTTAATTCTCCTGCTAGATTTAACGGTACAGTACTAGATTCAACTGGATCGCCTGGAGTAAGCGGTAGTATTTTAAGTACTAATGGAGCAATCGTACAGTGGATTCCAGCGCCAAGCGGTGGCAGTGGTACGGTAACTGGAAGTGGTACAGCTACACAAGTTGCTTTTTGGAAAACTTCATCTGAACTTGATAGTAGCACTGGTTTATATTGGGATGACGCAAACGGAAGACTAGGTATTGGAACTACAATACCTTCAGGAACTTTAGAAGTTGCTAATAGTTCATCAGCGTCTATAAATATAAGAAGTACCACTGGTGCTTCTGATATAGATTTTTCATCAGATACTACTGCAAGTGCAGGCGCGATATCATACAGTCATGGCACCAACTCTATGACATTTAAAACTAACTCAATAAATGTAGCGTTTTTTAATTCAGATGGAGATCTTGCTTTGTTTAACAAATTAACAGTGGATGATACAGCTGTTTTTAGCAACGATATAACTGTAAGCGAAAAATTATTTGATGGTGTTGGCAATATGGGTACTGCTGGTCAAATTCTTTCTTCTGATGGAGGTCAAGTAGAATGGATTGATGCTCCTACTGGTACTATAGGTGGTAGCGGTGCAGAAAATAAAATTGCTAAGTTTTCTGCTGGTGGTACGTCTATAGAAAATTCAAACATCGAAGATAATGGAACTTCAATAAGTATAGGTACTAACACGAGTGTCACAGGTAAAGTAACTTCTACTGCAACAGTTGGAGGTGACCCTGATACAACCTTAACAACAAAAGGATATGTCGATGGTGTTGCGGCAGGCGGTTTAACTTTTAAAGGAACATTTAACGCTACCACCGGTGAAATACTAGACGGTAGCAATGTAAATCAATACTTATACAACTGCCCAGGCGGAGAAGGTACTAGAATAGCTGTTGCTGTAGGAGATTATTATGCAGTGGCTACAGCAGGATCTTTTTATTGTAGTGGAACTTCTTTATTTGTAGGTGATTCTGTAATTGGAGTAGCAACAGCGTCAGCAGATTCTTCTACAGAAGCAAACTGGTCTATTGTGCAATCAGAACAAGGTGTCACTGCTTTAACATCATCAACATCTACAACTCCTTCTTCAGGAAATGCCATCACAGCTAATACAAACGCCACAGGCTCTGTTAGTATAGAATCTTTTCCATATAAAGGACAAAGCAATGTAGGCCACGTACCAGAAGGTGGTAGTAATACTACTTTTTTAAGAGGTGATGGTACTTGGGTTAATCCAAACTCTGGAGTTGTAAAAAATATAACCACAAGTGGAGGTTTAGATGATTCAACAAATGTAGGAATTCAAGATATATTCCTTAAAAATAACACTAATTTTACAGATGGCCAAATATTAAAATGGAATAGCACAAATTCTCAATTAGAAAACAGTGCTATATCTCAAAATGCTTCTGGTAATATTAATGTTTCTGAAAGTATAAAAGCTAAAGGAGGTCAGTTTACAAGTGATGTAACACTTACCGATAGTCAAGGTAATGCTAGTGATCCAGCTGGAGATTCAAGCGCTGTAAATAGACAATATGTACAAAGTCTTACAAGTAACTTTGTATCAGGAACTACAGCTGGAAGTCCAAACACAGCCGTAACAGAAATAAGAACACTTACTCAAGCGCAGTATGACGCTCTTGTTTCTGCTGGAACCGTACAGACTGATGTGATGTATGTTATAATAGGATAATATGGCAGATTTAAAATTTGGTAGCGTAACACCTGGTAAAAAAGATATAAGAGTAGGTAGTGATATTGTAGATAAAATTTACCAAGGAACAACTCAAGTTTGGCCTTCAAGTGGAGGATCTTATTTAGTTCAAAATTGTGTAAGCGGAAGAACTTTTAGCATAAGCGCCGTGAGCTATTGGACATTTAATGGTAATACCCCTGTTTTAACCTCTATTCCTAGTGTAATAGCTGATGAAACAGTTTTAAAAACCTCTTTAGATGGCTTACAAGGTACTTGTGTAAAAATAATAGAGCATCAACCTTCTGTAGAAGCTACTTCTAATTTTTATCTTATATCAACACCTACATATTCTAACTGTACTGATTGCTTGCCTACTGGTCCAACACCAACACCTGGTCCTGGTCCTAGCCCTCAGCCTTCTATACCTTATTTAGTTCAAATGTGTGACGGTAGTGGTGAATTTTACGTAGATGGTAATCTTGGTTATTTTGGAACAACACCTGTTAATGTTAATGATTACGAATTATCAATAGGAAATACTCTTTTAGTTAAAAATGCTTCTAATGGAACTCCTAAATGTGCTACAATAATATCAAACACAAACATAGGGATAGTTACAAGATATTTTGATTTTATAAACGGAACAGGAACTGGTTATGGCTGCCCAGGTGATCCAGGTCCAACATCTTGCATAGAATAATAATACTATAAAAATAATACATGGCGATAATATATAGTTACCCAGAAAAATCAAACCCAGTAGGAGAAGATGTTTTAATAATTACAGATTCTGAAGAAACTGGTAAAAATAAAAACAGAACAAAAAGTTTAACTGTTAGTAGTCTATACAGTTTCATTGTTAATTCATTAGGTGACATAGTTACTAATGTAAGCGTTAATACTTCTGCGTTTTCGTCTTTTACAGCTACGGTAAGTAATCCTACTACTACGCCAAATATAACATTTACACCTTTAGGAACTAGTAGTCAAGTATTTCTAGGCGATGGAAGTTTAGGTAATTTTACTGGTGGTTCAGGTACACCCAATACTTTAACTATGTGGGACACAGCTGGAACAAGTTTACAAGATTCTATAGTAAAAGAAGTGACTGGTACAGCATACGCAACCACTAAAAATTTAGTTATAGACGGCGGTATCTATCAATCAAATACTGGTAAGTCAGTTATTATAGGTGAATTTGCATTACAAAGTGGAACATCTGGAACAGATGGTGAAAACGTAGCTCTTGGTTACGAAGCGTTAAAAGCAACTACAACAGGTACAAACAATATTGCTATAGGTAGTGAAACACTAAAAACAGTGACTACAGGTAAAAATAACATTGCTATTGGAAAAAAAGCTTTAGAATTATCTACCGCAGATAATAACATAGCTTTAGGTTTCAATGCTTTAAACGTAGCTAATGTACAAGAAAATAATGTTGTTATAGGAAGTACTAATCTTCAAAATACTGTTTGTACATCTGTAAATAACAATGTTATATTAGGTAAAGGCGCGGGTAATTCAAATACTCTTTCTGGACCTATGAATCACAATATAATAATAGGTCCTCAAGCTTTTCAAACATCAACAGCTAGCAGCGTTAGTGATTGTATATTTTTAGGTCAAAATTCAGGAAAGTCTTTAAAAGGCGTAGGCGACAATGACATAGGTATAGGTAAAAGTGCTTTTCTAGGAACTAACTCAGGTTTTACTAGTGGAGGAAACAATATAGCCATAGGCGAAGGTGCTCAAGGCACTAACACTACAACTACATCAAACTCTATATGTATTGGAAAAGGTGAAGCGCGAACTGATGCAATATGTATTTCTACTTTTAAATCAGGTCTAGCAAACACAGCTTCTGGAACTCATAGTGCTATTGTAGGTGGCTATGATAACAATGTAGCTAATGACGTAGGTTTTATAGGCGGAGGTCATAGTAATACTATTACAAGCGTAGCCAAAGGCGGTGCAATACTAGGTGGTTATAACAACAATGTAACCTCTACTGGAAACGCTGGTATAGCTTTAGGATCTGATTTAGAAGTAGCAGGAACAAATCAAGTTGTTGTAGGAAGATTTAATTCTTCTAATACTAATAGTAGATTTATGGTTGGTGTTGGTACAGGTCCTGGGGATAGAAAAAACGGATTTGAAGTTTTACAAGGTACTGCTACTAGAGGACAATTAAAACTAGCTCAATATCCTTCTAACTTTACAACTACACAACTTGTTCAAAACTACGATGTCTTAGTTATACAAGCTAATGGTCAAGTATATAAAAAACCTGCAAATGGGCCTACAGGTTTAGCTAACTTAGGCGCATATCAAGCAGCTACGGTTCAAGGTAATCAAAATGGATCATCACTTTTTTATGGCCCTAATATGCCAAGACTTGTAAAATTAACTTGGACAGGTGCAACCGGCACGGCAACAATTGCTCTTCCATCGGCTGATGATACTTCTGGTATAGGTGTAGTTAATAGAATTGCAGAGTTTGTAACTGATAGCTCTTTTCCGGCTACAGCAGAAATTCAATTTAGAGTTTCTAATAGTGGAACAATAAACGGAAATACCACTAAAACAATAACAGGATCATATAAAGTTATTAAATTCTGGAGTGATGGATCAGAATGGTTCATATTAAATGAGCAATAGTAAAAATCACTAAAATCAAGTGAGTATATAAAATATACCCGGCACGGGATAGTGCAAACCAATAATAACAATTAAAACCAAAACCAATGACAATTTATTACCAGACTAATTCGTGGTCTAGTCAACCACAAGTATCCGATGAAACCAGAAAATTATGGGAGCATGTAGCCGAAAAGAAAAACTGGCGAATAGTGCAATTACCAAATGGCTTTTATCAAACCGAACACCACACTCTAGAAGATGAGTGGGCCGACGTTACAAGACGTGAAACTATAGAGGGTGCAGAACAAGCAATTGATAGCTCAGTAGAACACTACGCAAAAAAGCTAGATTACTTAAAAGGACCTAAGGTAGTTAAAACCTTTGAATAAAACCAATACACTTAAATTTAATCTAATCAAATATGTCAGACGCAATAGTCAAGAACCTTAACTTTGGTATTGAAGCCAGAGATAATGTATTTAAAGGAATTGAAAAACTAACGCAAGCTGTTAGCTCTACACTCGGAGCTAGCGGCAAATGCGTTATACTTGAAGATAATACGGGTAGACCTGTTATTACAAAAGACGGGGTCACAGTCGCAGATTCTATTATACTGCGAGATCCTGTAGAGAATATGGGTGCCACGCTTCTAAAAGAGGCAGCGCGTAAAACAGTGCAAGAAGCTGGCGACGGCACAACTACAGCAACAGTACTTGCGCATGCAATACTAAAAGAAGCTTATAAAGTAGTTGACAAAACAAACGCAAGAGAGTTAAAAGAAGGTATTAACTCAGCTGTTGAAAAAGTAGTTAGTTATTTAAAACTGCTTAAAGTAGATGTAAAAGGCGATATGATAGATAACATAGCCACTATATCTACAAACAATGAACCTAAGCTTGGTAAACTTATAGCAGATGCTTTTAGAGCTGTAGACAACACAGGAGTTGTTATGCTTGAAACATCAGAAGGCGATACTAAAGTAGAAGTTATAGATGGTGTGCAGTACGATAAAGGCTTAAAAAACTCACACTTTATAACAAACAAAGCTAGTAAAACAGCAGAACTAGAAAATCCTCTAGTATTAATACTTGAGTCACCGGTTGAGACAATAAGACAAATACAGTCGGTGCTAGAGCACGTAATAAAAAACAATAAACCCTTGCTTGTTATAGGCGATTTAGAACAGGGTGTTTTATCAGCTCTAGCTATGAATAAAATGAAAGGCAATATTAAAATAAATGTTATTGATGCTCCAACATACGGAGTTAACAAACAACAAATGCTACAAGATCTTTCATTACTAACCGGTGCTACGATTGTAAACGAAGATCTTGGCGATGATATGGACATGATATCTCTTGATTATTTAGGTACATGTCTAAAAAGTGTTACATCACATCAAGAAACTATATTACAAATAGAAGACTCAAATAAAGAAGTTAAAAGCGTTATTAAAGAAATAAATAAAAAGCTTTTAAAAGAAAAAAATTCTAACAAAATAATAAAGTTAGAAAAAAGATTAGCCATGCTCTCTGCTAAAATAGCGATTGTAAAAGTAGGTGCTAATTCAGAAATAGAATTAAAAGAAAAAACAGATAGAGTAGAAGATGCTATCTGTGCTACTAAAGCTGCTATTAAAGAAGGGATTGTTCCTGGTGGTGGTATTGCTCTATTAAACGCTGCAACAAATATAACAGCTAAGTCTAAAGGCGAAACAGTTTTATTAGAAGCTATTAAAGCACCTTTTAAAACTATACTTGAAAATGCTGGTGTTAATAACTTAAAAACACCAACTACTAAAGGACAAGGCTATAATGTGGTTACAGGAAAAATGGTAAATATGATCGAGTCAGGTATAATAGATCCATTACTCGTCACCAAGAGCGCTCTTCAAAATGCAGCTTCTGTAGCAACAACAATATTATCTACTGATTGTGTAATTAATAATTTAAGAATTGATGAAAGCAATAGGTAGAAATTTAATAATAAATAAAACAAAAGAAGGTACTACTAAAACAAAAGGTGGTTTACTTCTTGCTGAAAATCAAAGAGACGATATACGCTATGTAAAAGCTACAGTGGTTTCTGCTGGTGAAGAAGTTGCAGGTGTTAAACAAAATGACATAATATACTTTGATCGTCATGCTGGTCATAAAATAGAGGTTAATAAAAAATCATATCACGTTATAAAATCTGGTGACATAGTAGTTGTATTATGAGATTAGATGCTAGTGACATAAGAGAATTAAATCTTTTAAAACACTATCGCATTATAAGAAAATGGGCTTGTCGTAATAATAATTTAAACGATGCTGACTTAGAGCTTCTTATATATCTTGATTGTATAGATTTTTTTACTAAAAAAGATTTTGAAACAGGTGTTTATTCTTACAGCTGGGACAACAGGCGGTGGAATAGGTTATTAAAAGAAGGTTGGATAGTTGTTTGGCGTCACAGAAACCGAACAACTCAAAAATACCACATATACAAAGTGTCTTTTAAAGGCAAGCAACTTATAACTAGAATATATAAAGTTATGCTTGGTGAGGAAGATATAAACACGGGTAGGAGAAATAAAATAATTAACGGTCAAACATATACCGACAAAGTTATGACACAAGCTATTTATAACGTAAATAAAGATAAAAACAGATGAGTATATTTAGAAGTTTAGCTGGCGCCATTAAAGCACGTGGTCTTGATACTAGCGGTATATATAATAGCGTTTCAAGTGTAGGTGCTTTAACGTCAAACTTGCAAACACCTGGAGACAACTCTTTCACCAGAGCTCGCGCAATGAGACGTCAAAGAATTCAAGACGCATTAGGCCTTGGAAAAGGAAAAAGAGGTAGAGGTGCTCTTGATGCTTTATTTAATCGCGGAGCTAGAGGAGAAAGAAGACGACAGCGTATGTTAGCGGCTGGAGCAGCCCCGAGCATTGCTGAGCAAGAAGGAACAAGTGAAGTATCAGGTATGATGGAAGGAGCACAAGCCTCAGGCGGTGTAATAGGAGCCGCTTCATCTGCAGCCGCTGTTCAACCACAGCAAAATCTTAATAATCTTTCTCAAGATTTTTCGTTACCTCAAACTGATCTTTCTTTAATGGATCCTAGAGTGGCTTATAGAACACCAAAACCTAGACCTCAATTAAGACCTCAAGCTACATATGATTATGCAACTGGAGGCAGAGCTTCTTTTGTAAATCCATTTCAACAAAACCCTTATAGAATGTTTACAGGTGGATTAGGAAACTTTATAGACGGAAGAGGTAGTGTTTCTACCGCAGATAGAGGGCGACTATATGGAGGTGTAGATGCTAGGCACAGTGGTTTAAGTGAAGAACAAGTAAATTCAAATATTGGTTTTAGCAACTTATTTGGTGGACTAGAACCTTAAAACAAAAAAACAAAATGATGCATAAAACAGATCCAAATTATAATAAAACAATGGCGTCAAAAAACGTACACGGAGTTGTAGGTGAAAACGCAATATGGGACGGGCCATTAGATCAAACAGGTAGACCTCACGCCGTAGGATCAAGCTCAGGTATAACAGGTATGGAAGTATTAAAGTTTCCATGTAAATATGAAGCTGGACCAATTACCAGCAAAGCTAAAGTATATAAAAATGTATAAGTCTCCATTTTTAAAAAAGAAAGAGGAAGAAGAGTTCCCTGCAATAAAAGAAAAAAAGCAAGGTAAATTTACTGCTTGGGTAGAAAAAAATATGCCCGGTAAATCTACCTGTGCCGCAGCTAGCGCTGTAATGAAAAACACAGATAAATATAAACCAGCTGTAGTTAAAATGGCAAACTATGCTAAAAACTTTGGTTGTAAAAAGAAATAAGTTATGACAAAATTTGGATCAGCATTTATGATGAAGTCTCCACTTTACGAGCATGGAGAAAAATTAAGAAAAGAGGCAATGAGACTTTCTAAAGAATCAAGTGGTAGAGATGATGCCCCTGATTATGATAATCCTAAAGTCGTAAAACTTTTAGAGCAAGCTAAAAAAGCAGATAAATCTCATGGATCAGATTCACCAGCAAAAATGGCCACAGCTTCATACAGAAGAACTCCAATGGACACTGAAACATATTATGGAGGCGAGATAGACGTGCCAGATATTACTTCAGTTGGTAAATTAGCTGGAGCAGCTATGGATAGTCTAGAAGGCGGAGAAGGTAAAAGTTTAAATGAAGGTCTTGCAGATAGAGGTGTTGGACCAGATGCTGAAAAATCTACATCAAAAGACGTTAAAGCAGGTTGCCCTCCAGGCTGTAAATAAATAATATATATTATGGGAATGCATAAAGGACACTACGGAAAATATACTGGTAATGCTAAATGGTCAATGGATCATGCACATACTAAAGTAACAAAAGAAAATTACAAAGCTACTGAGCGAGACGACGCGGCTCATATAGATTATTTAAAGCGTGATATATTATATGATGATCACCACGGACACAGCGACGAGAAAATGACTGCTGATGAAAAACACATTTCAAAATTAGCAGGCGATATGAAATATGATAAAAAACATCATGGTTCACCAGCTAAAAAACACTTCAAACCTCAAGATATAAATAAAAATGGAGAGATTGAAGATTGGGAAATAGGAAAAGCTAAAGCAATGAATAAACATAAATAAAAATTAATATTATGCCTTACGGAAAAAAATCACCAGCAGAAATGGGACATAAAAGCCCAATGAAAAAAGAATCTGCAAAACAAGAAAGAAAAAATTTACTTACTGAAAATCCAGTAGACAATAAAGCCTCAGCTATGAAAATGGGTCACGAATCACCGGCTAAGATGGGTCATGAGTCACCTGCTAAAATGGGTCATAAATCTCCTATGAAAATGGCGGGATCTTGGATGAGCAAGCACTCTAAGTCTGCATTACACATGGGTCATAAAAGTCCAGCTAAAATGGGTCATAGTCCACTAGAAGGACATTGCATGGGTAAAAGAAAATAAACAGATTAGGACTGTATAAACCTAGCCTAACACAAACACTAACACTAACACTAACACAAACACAATGGCAAAATTTATAGAAATTAATTCTTCTGGCTCAGGGCTAGAAGGTGGAAAAATACTTATTGGAGTAAACGCTATTAATGGCGTTGTAGCTGCTTCAGGAACGGAAACTGTTATTAAATTTAACGGAGCTGCTTTAGACGAGGCTACAATTACTCATACTACTACAAGTACTACTCCTTCAGTGCGTGACGCAGTAAACGCTGCTTTAACTGCTAATCCAGGAGGCGTAAAAGCTAAAGTACAATTACCAGATGGTATTACTGTATCAGCAGTAGCATTTGCATAATTATGAAGTCTAAAGGTTTAGGAGATACAGTAGAAAAGTTTACTAAAGCTACAGGCATTAAAAAAGTGGTTGACACAATGAGCAAGGGGTTAAATATCCCTTGCGGTTGTGCTGCCAGAAAAGGAGCATTAAATAAAATGTTTCCATACAAACAATAATATGGCTTTTAAACTAACAAATCCTCCATACGACAAAAAGTTGTTTAGTACTCCTATATATCACGTTGATATGGAAGACGATGTTATGGGTAAAGCTAATAATAATTTAACAATTATTGTTAACAAAGATGTACCTGCTAATAGATTAAAAGATGTTATAAAACATGAGATGGTTCATATAGATCAAATGAAACGCGGAGATCTTAATTACGATGATGATAATGTCTATTGGAAAGGTAAAACATATTCAAGAGATAAAATGAACGAAGGCGCTAAAAACTTGCCTTGGGAAAACGAGGCTTATAAAAACGCATAACTATGGCATTTAAAATGAAATATAGTGGCGGAACTCCATTTCACTTTCACGGTGGAGATCCAGCAGAGCACACTTCAAGCGCTGGAGGAATAGATCCAAAAAAATTAGATTATAAAACAACTGAAACAGCTACAAATTTAGCAGGTGAGCAAATTGATACAGCTGGAACTGCTACAGTTACTGTTCCAGGCTCTAGACAGTCAAAACAGTTTAGTAGTGACCCAGTAGAAAGAGCAAAACAAGAGCAATGGATTAAAGACAATCCTGAGCAATATAAAAAAATGATTGCTGAAACTAAACCAAAAGAAGTTACTGTAGTAAGAGAAAGAGATTATACACAAGAAAAAACACCTGAAAAAGCAGAAAAACTATATAAAAATCCTTACGCTAATATTTCATATAAAAGATATGGCGGCACTCAAGAAAGCAAAGGTTTTAATTATAAGCTTAAACAAGCTAAAGATGCTGGCAATATGCTAACTTTAAAACAAGTAAAAGAACTTGGTGTAAATGTTTATGGAGGCGGTTTTTATAAAATGCCAGGTATAGCTTCTTGGATGAAAAAAAATAAGCTTTCATACGGTAAAGCTAGAAAAAACACAACTTCAGGAACTCAGTCAGAAAACGTAGGTGAATATAAATATACAATAAAAGAATGAAAAAACTTTGGCAGTGGCTTACTGGCAATGTTATAAAAGAAGTTGGACAGGTTATAGATAATCTAACAACAACTAAAGAAGAAAAGCTAGAAGCGCAAAGATTAATAACAGAGATATTAGAAAAAGCCGATACTGAAGCTCAAGAGCAAGTAAGTGCTCGTTGGGCTGCAGATATGGCATCAGATAGTAAGTTATCTAAAAACATACGTCCTTTAGTATTAATATATTTAACAGTTATATTTACTGCTTGTGCTTTTTTTGATGGCAATATAGGTCAGTTTAAAATAGCTGAAGAATACATACCAATATTTCAAACATTACTAGTAACAGTATACGGCGCGTATTTTGTGGGTCGTAGCTGGGAAAAAACAAAACAAATTATAAAAAAATAAAAAATGGGACAATACGTAAATCAACCTGATTTTATAACAAATAGCATACAAGCAGTAACACCTGTAGCTGTAGGTTCTTTAACCGCGGCAGATTCTTTAAATGGTTCTGTTTTATATATAGGAACAAGTACAGCAGGTCAAACTTTAGAAGTTATACCTGTAGGCGCGACTGGCTCAAGTGGATCAGGTTTACCTGGGCAAGCTCAAGCTATTACATTTAGAAATCCTCCTGAAGGAGAGTGGTTTCCTGTAGTGGTTGACTATGTTTTATCAGGTAATACCACTGTTACGAATATTGTGGCAGGTAAATAACTTATATACAAGTAACTATATAAATATAATAATTAACTTAAATTAAATCAAATGGCAAAAATTACAGAAGAACAACTAGAAAAAGTATCCACTCAAAACAAAGAGTTAGAAGATACTGTAATTGAAATAGGTATTTTAGAAAGTAAAAAACACGCTTTATTGCATAAAGTTGCAGAGGTCAATAAAATACTAGAAGAATATAAGCAAGAATTAGAAAAAGAGTACGGTAAAATATCTATTGATCTAAAAACCGGCGAGTATACTGAAATAGCTGAAGAAGCATAATGGACTCAGTTATAAGAAAAATCAGTATAGGTTCTGATTACAAAAACGACGCTATGCACTATTCAGTGGGTCAGCAGGTTTATGGAGGTCATGAAATAGCTTATATTTTATTTAGCGAAACTGATAAATCTTATAATATTCATATAAAGAAAAACAATGAGGTGTTGCCATGGAAAAAGTTTAATTCTAACATGGCTGTATCTGTTGAGTATGATTTAGAATATTAATGAAAAGCTTATACGATTTTATTGTAAAGCCTGTTGGTGATAAATACAAAAACACAGTTAAAATAAGCGGTAAAGATATAGTTATTAATACTAAAATTGAAAACTGGAAGTTTGTAAACCGTTTAGCTAAGGTTATTGAAACACCACTAGCTTTTAAATCTAACATTAATAAAGGCGATATAGTAGTTATACACCAAAATGTATTTAGAACTTTTTACGATATAAAAGGTAATAAAAAGAAAAGCAGATCTTATTTTGAAAATGATTTGTATTTCTGCAGCCTTGACCAAGTTTATTTATATAAAAATAAAAACGGTTGGAACACTGTTGGTGATAGATGTTTTATAACACCTATAAAAAGTAATGATTCTCTAACGCTTGATAAAGAGGCTAGCCTTATTGGTATACTAAAATATGGTAATAAGTCCTTAGAAGCGCTAGAAATAAACCCAGGAGACATAGTTGGTTATACTCCTAATGGCGAATGGGAGTTTTTAGTCGAAGGTAAAAGACTTTATTGTATGAAATCTAATGATATTGTAATTAAGTATGAACACCAAGGAAACGAAGAAGAATATAATCCAAGCTGGGCAGCGAGCGGTTGAAGAGTTAATTAAAGTCGCTAAAGAAGCTATTGTTGATTCAGATGATGATATATCAGCTGACAGACTTAAAAACGCAGCAGCCACAAAAAAACTGGCTATATTCGATGCCTTTGAAATACTTAATCGCATTGAAGAAGAAGAAAACTTGTTAAACGAAAAACCTAAAGAAGTTAAAGAAAGAACTTTTAAAGGTTTTGCAGAAGGTAGATCATCATAATGTACGAGCAAAGTTTATATAAAGTTTTAAAAGACCATATAAAACCTAAAGTTTTAAAAAGAACTAATAGGTATAAAAAGTGGGAGTATGGATATAACAAAGAACACGACATGGTTGTTATATCTAAAACAGGTAGAATAGGTGAAGTATATGAAATACAAAATTTAAAAATAGCTTTACCTGAAAAGTTTAACGTAGAAAAATTTGATTCAAACACATGGGAATATTCTGAGTATCCTAAAGTATTGAGTAAGATAAAGTCTGTATTTGATTGGGAGCAATACCCATTAGACTTTAAAGAAAAGTGGTATGATTACATCGATAATGAGTTTAATAAAAGAGAACAAGGCTTTTGGTTCTATAATAAAAATGTGGCTACTTACATTACTGGTACTCACTATATGTACTTGCAGTGGAGTAAAATTGATGTCGGTAAACCTGACTTCCGCGAATCAAACCGATTATTCTACATATTCTGGGAGGCTTGTAAAGCCGATCGTAGATCCTATGGTATGTGCTACCTCAAGAATCGACGGTCTGGATTTTCATTTATGGCATCAGGAGAGGCTGTTAATATGGCGACCATATCAAGCGACTCTAGGTTTGGGATATTATCAAAATCTGGCCCTGATGCCAAGAAGATGTTCACTGATAAGGTGGTACCAATATCCGTTAATTACCCGTTCTTTTTCAAGCCAATACAGGACGGTATGGACAGGCCAAAGACAGAACTCGCGTACAGAGTACCAGCAAGTAAATTTACCCGTAAAAAACTTGAAACAAATCAACAGCTTCAAGAGATTGACGGTCTCGACACCACGATCGACTGGAAGAATACCGGTGACAACTCGTACGACGGCGAGAAGCTCAAACTACTCGTCCACGATGAGAGCGGTAAATGGGAGCGCCCGACAAACATACTCAACAACTGGCGCGTCACGAAGACGTGTTTACGATTAGGTAGTAGAATTATAGGAAAGTGCATGATGGGTTCAACAAGCAACTCATTAGATAAAGGTGGAGATAATTTTAAAAAACTATATAATGACTCAGACGTTACTCAAAGAAATGCAAATGGACAAACTCGCTCTGGACTATATAGCTTGTTCATACCTATGGAATGGAATTACGAAGGATACATCGATTCTTATGGCTTACCTGTATTCAACACCCCAAGCAAGGAAATTAGCGGACCGCAAGGCGAAACAATTGAGCAAGGTGTTATAGAGTACTGGGAAAATGAAGTAGCAGGACTGAAACAAGATCAAGATGCTTTAAATGAGTTTTATAGACAGTTTCCAAGAACAACAAAGCACGCTTTTAGAGATGAATCAAAAGAGTCTTTATTTAATTTAACTAAAATCTACGAACAAATAGATTTTAATGAAGATTTAAAAAATTCATTAAATATAACTAAAGGTAACTTTGTTTGGAAAAACGGAGTACAAGACAGTGAAGTAATGTTTGTTCCTAACAATAATGGTAAATTTTTAATTACTTGGGTACCAGATTTAAGCATGCAAAATGCTTTAATTGTTAAAAATGGAATAAAATATCCTTTAAATGAAACTATTGGAGCTTTTGGATGTGATCCTTATGATATATCAGGAACAGTAGATAAAAGAGGATCTAAAGGATCTTTACACGGCCTTACTAAGTTTTCTATGACTGATACGCCTCCTAATCATTTTTTTTTAGAATATATAGCTAGACCACAGACTGCTGAAATATTTTTTGAAGATGTGCTTATGGCTTGTGTGTTTTACGGTATGCCAATACTAGCAGAAAACAATAAGCCAAGGCTTTTGTATCATTTTAAAAGAAGAGGCTATAGAGGTTTTTCAATGAATAGACCTGATAGAAAAAGAAATAAATTATCTGTAACAGAAAGAGAATTAGGTGGAATACCTAACTCAAGTGAAGATATTAAACAAGCTCACGCCGCAGCAATAGAATCTTATATTGAAGATTTTGTAGGTTTAAAAGAAAATGGCTATGGAACTGTTTATTTTCAAAGAACTTTAGAAGACTGGGCTAAATTTAATATAAATAATAGAACTAAGCACGATGCTTCTATAAGCTCTGGTTTAGCTTTAATGGCTTGTAACAAACATAGATATTCTCCCAGCGTTCCTCGTTCATTTAAACCTGTTGATTTAGGTATAAAAAAATACGATAACAAAGGAGTTACATCAAAAATAATAAGTTAAATGGGTATATACACCAATACAAGAAGTGCATTTCCTAGCCAAGTTGTTAGTGAACAAGAAAAATCTAGCCTTGAATATGGGAAGCAGGTTGCTCAAGCTATAGAAGGTGAGTGGTTTGACCAAGGTCGAACTATGGGTAATAGGTACTTAACTAACTGGAACAATTTTAATCAATTAAGACTTTATGCTCGAGGCGAGCAAAGTGTTCAAAAATACAAAGACGAGTTGTCTATTAATGGTGATTTGTCTTATCTTAATTTAGACTGGACACCTGTGCCAATTTTGTCTAAATTTGTAGATATAGTTGTAAATGGAATTTCTCAAAAACAGTTTGAAATAAAAGCATATGCGCAAGATCCAGAATCTGTAGTCAAAAGAACTACATACGCGTCTAAGCTTTATGAAGACATGATCTCTCAAGATTATTTATCTATTTTACAAGAAACACTAGGTATTGATGCTTATCAATCGCCTAATAAAGACGTTGTTCCAGAAAGCAAAGAAGAGTTAGAGCTTCACATGCAGTTGAGCTATAAGCAGTCTATAGAAATAGCACAAGAAGAAGCTATATCTAGTGTAATGGCTCAAAATAAATATAATCTAACAAGAAGAAGATTAAACATGGACTTAGCGGTTTGTGGTATTGCAGCTGTTAAAACTAATTTTAATACAGCTAATGGCGTTACTATAGACTACGTAGATCCTGCTTATATGGTATATTCTTATACAGAAGATCCTAATTTTGAAGATATATATTATGTAGGTGAGGTTAAATCTATTACAATACCTGAATTAAAAAAAGAATTTCCTTATATATCTAATGAAGAATTAAAAAGAATACAAGATATGCCTGGAAATAAATCTTATATAACAGGTTATGGAAATTATGATAATGATACTGTGCAGGTTTTATATTTTGACTACAAAACATATCATGATCAAGTTTTTAAAATAAAACAAACGGAGCAAGGTTTACTCAAGGCAATAGAAAAACCAGATACTTTTGATCCGCCAGAAAACGATATGTTTGAAAAAGTTTCTAGATCAATAGAAGTTTTATATAGCGGCGCTAAAGTTTTAGGTACAGATACTATGTTAAAATGGGAGTTGTCTGAAAATATGTCAAGACCTACATCAGATACAACTAAAGTCAAAATGAATTACGCTATATGTGCTCCAAGAATATATAGAGGTAGAATAGAATCTTTAGTTGGTAGATGCACGGGTTTTGCAGATATGATACAAATAACTCACTTAAAACTACAGCAAGTTATATCTCGTATGGTGCCCGACGGTGTTTATTTAGATATGGATGGTTTAGCTGAAGTTGATTTAGGTAATGGAACAAATTATAATCCAGCCGAAGCATTAAACATGTATTTTCAAACTGGTTCTGTAATTGGTAGATCACTTACTCAAGATGGTGAAATGAATGCTGGTAAAGTTCCAGTACAAGAACTTCAAGCTGGAAGTGGTAATGCAAAAATACAGAGTCTCATTAATACCTATCAATATTACTTACAAATGATACGCGATGTTACGGGACTTAATGAAGCTGTAGATGGTAGTTTACCCGATAGAAACACATTAGTAGGATTACAAAAACTTGCCGCTAATGCTTCTAACGCAGCTACTAGACACATAAATCAGTCTAGTATGTATCTTACTTTAAGAATTGCTGAAAATATTACTTTAAAAATTGGTGATGCATTAGAATTTCCACTTACTAGAGCATCGTTGCAAAGCTCTATTTCAACTTTTAATGTAAAAACTCTAGAAGAAATTATTAAGCTTAATATGCATGATTTTGGTATATTTTTAGAGTTAGAACCAGACGAAGAAGAACAAGCGAAACTAGAAGCAAACATACAAGCTTCTATACAACAAGGTGGAATAAATCTTGAAGATGCAATAGACTTGCGTCAAATTAAAAATATTAAACTTGCGAATCAAATGCTTAAGATAAAACGTAATCAAAAGCAAAAGCAAGATATGGAAATACAGCAAGCTAATATAGCAGCTCAAGCAGATGCTCAAGCTCAAACTGCTGAAAGAACCGCTATGGCTGAAGTTGAAAAACAACAAGCCATTACATCTACAAAAGTTGATTTTGAACAATCTAAGAGTCAAATGGAAATTCAAAGAATGAATACACAAACTCAATTAGATATGCAAAAAATGGCTAAAAAATTTGAGTATGATAGACAGCTCAAGCAAATGGAGGTAGATGCTATTAGTTCTAAAGAACAGTTAATAGAAGATAGAAAAGACAAGCGGATAAAAATAGAGGGTACTCAACAAAGTAAAATGATAACCCAAAGGCAAAACGAAATGATGCCGATTGATTTTGAAACTAATGCAGATCAAGAAAATAAAGCATTAATGTAGAAACTTTTAATTATTTAATTATATTATATTATGTCAGAACAAACACAAGAAGCTGTAAAGCAAGAAGGTGACTTTAAAATAAAAAAGAAAACACCTAAAAAATTAAACGAAACAAAGGATAATATTACAAAAGTAAATATAAATCCTAAAGAACCTTTAGTAGAATTAGAACCAGAGGTTAAAAAAGTAGTAATTTCAAAAGAAAAAGAAGATGCCATTCAAATCGGAGAAACAAAGGAGGTATCTGTGGAAGAACCATCCGGAGATAGCACAAAGGTGGGAGAACCTGTACAAGAGTCCAACGAGACTACTGAAGGGTTTTCTCCGATCCAAGAAGTAACAGAAGCTGAAGTCAATAAAGTTCAAGCTGAAGTTAAAGAAGCTATAAGAGATGAAAAAGTATTAGGTAAACCATTACCTGAAAACATTGAAAAGCTAGTTGCTTTTATGGAAGAAACTGGTGGTACTATAGAAGATTATGCTAGATTAAACGCTGACTATAGCAATGTAGATGATAAAACTCTTATAAAAGAGTATTACAAAAAAAATAAACCTTATTTAGATTCTGAAGATCTTGATCTTTTGTTAGAAGATTTTGATTATGATGAAGAAGTAGATGAGGAAAAAGACGTGAGAAAAAAGAAACTTGCGTTTAAAGAAGAAGTTGCAAAAGCCAAAAACTTTTTGGAAGAAACAAAGAGTAAATATTACGACGAGATCAAGTTGAGACCGGGCGTTACTCAAGAACAACAAAAAGCTATGGATTTTTTCAATAGATATAATAAGGAGCAAGAACATGCCGAGCAACAACATCAGTTATTTATAGATAATACAAAAAAACTTTTTAGCGAAGATTTCAAAGGTTTTGATATCAGTGTTGGTGAAAAGAAATATAAGTATAATATTCAAAATAAAGATAAAGTTGCAGAAAGCCAGTCAAATATAACGAACCTCGTTGGGAAGTTCCTAAACGAAAACGGCGATGTTGTAGATCATATTGGTTATCATAAAGCTATTTATGCTGCTGAAAATGTAGATAAGATTGCCTCTCATTTTTATGAGCAAGGAAAAGCTGATGCTGTAAAAGAAGTTGTAAATAAATCTAAAAACCTTAGTGATACTAAAGCTAGAAACACTCAAGGAGAAGTATTTATAAATGGATTAAAAGTTAAAGCAATTTCAGGCGCTGATTCTACAAAGCTTAAAATAAAAACTAAAAAATTTAACTAATTAAAAACTATTAATTATGAGTTTAACTCCTCAATTTGGTAGTATTGTACCTAGTGCAAAACAACAATTATTAGCTGATAACTTTTTAAAGTTTGACGACGGTACTAATGATTTTGCACAACAATATCTACCTGAAATTTATGAGCAAGAAGTAGAGCGTTATGGAAACAGAACGTTATCTGGATTTTTGCGAATGGTTGGCGCTGAAATGCCAATGACATCTGATCAAGTAATATGGTCAGAGCAAACTCGACTACACATCGCTTATGACAGTGTTGCTGCTAACTTAGGAACAGCTACTCACTTGGACTTGACAACTGTAAATGGAACAACTGTGCAAAATGTTATTTCTTTAAATGACACTATTGTAATCATGGATACTGTTACAGGTTTAGAAAGAAAAGGTATTGTAGATGCTGTACCAACTGCTAACGGTGGTGCTTTAGGTAATAACCAACACATTGGTGTTCAGTTATACGCTGGATCTGATGTTCAAACATATTTCAACAGTTCAACAACTTTGAAAATATTTGTATATGGATCTGAGTATACTAAAGGAACTAGTATGGTCTCTGGCGGTGCTGGTAACTCTGACACTAGAGTAAGTGTTACTCCTCAGTTTCAACAATTTTCTAACTCTCCAATTATTATTAGAGATCAGTACGTAATCAGCGGATCTGATATGGCTCAAATTGGTTGGGTAGAAATTGCAACTGAAGACGGTGCGTCTGGATACTTATGGTATTTAAAAGCTGAATCTGAAACTCGCTTGCGTTTTGAAGATTACTTAGAAATGGCATTAGTAGAAGGTGAATTAAACACAAACGCTGGTGGCGTTGGTGGTGGTAAAGATAAATTACCTGGAACACAAGGTTTATTTGCTGCTATCGAAGATCGAGGTAACGTACAAGTAGGATTTACAGCTGCTGCTGGAATTGACGACTTTGACGCTATTTTGAAAAACTTAGATACTCAAGGTGCTATTGAAGAAAACATGCTTTTCTTACAAAGACAAACAGCTCTTGATTTTGACGATATGCTAGCTGCAATCTCTGGTGGAACTGCCGGCGGTACTGCATTTGGTTTATTTGAAAACTCAGAAGAAATGGCATTGAACCTAGGGTTCAGCGGTTTCCGAAGAGGATCTTACGATTTCTACAAAACTGATTGGAAATACTTGAACGATGCTTCAACTCGTGGCGCTATCGACGGAATTAATTCTATCGAAGGTGTATTGATACCAGCTGGAACATCTACAGTATATGATCAAGTGTTAGGAACTAATATCCGTAGACCTTTCTTACACGTACGATACAGAGCTTCACAAAGCGATGATCGACGTATGAAGTCTTGGTTAACTGGTTCTGCTGGTGGTGCATTTACATCTACATTGGATGCTATGGAAGTAAACTTCTTATCTGAAAGATGTTTAGTAACACAAGCTGCTAACAACTTTGTATTATTCAAAGGAGTGTAATTACTTCTTAAACTAAATCTTAGGGTCACAATGTGAGGGTGGCCCTAGGATTTTTTATTAACTATTTAATTTTATTATATTATGGCTAAAAAAGCTACAGCAGAAACAATTGTTGAGGTTGCACCTCAGCCCGTGGTTACAAAAACACCACCTAAACCCGCAAAAGACGCGTGGGAAATTAAAGATAGACTTTATTATTTAATTGGAGATAAAAGCCCAGTAACATTAACCATACCTAGTAAACATACTAAAAAACACTCTTTGTTGTATTTTGATCAAAAAACAGGTGCACAAAAAGAAATTAGATATGCTACAAACCAATCATCTTGTTTTGTAGATGATCAAAAAGGAGAAGCAACATTAGGTCATATTATTTTTAAAGACGGTAATTTAAAAGTTTCTAAAAATAAACAAAACCTTCAAAAACTTTTATCTCTTTATCACCCTTTAAAAGGTAGAATGTACGAAGAGTATAATCCAGTTAAAGAGGCTGTGGAAGAGTTAGATGTTTTAGATTTGCAAATAGATGCTTTAAACGCCGCAAGAGACATGGATATAGATCATGCAGAGGCTATTTTACGAGTTGAAAAAGGTTCTTCTGTTTCTTCAATGACATCAAAAGAGCTAAAAAGAGATTTACTTTTGTTTGCTAAAAATAATCCTAAATTGTTTATTAACTTAGCTAACGATGATAATGTTCAATTAAGAAATGCCGCTATTAGAGCTGTTGAAGCTGGTATTATTAAAATTTCTCAAGATCAAAGAAGTTTTACTTGGGGCTCAAATGGAAGAAAATTAATGAACGTGCCATTTGATGAAAATCCTTATTCAGCGTTTGCTGCTTTCTTGAAAACAGATGAAGGCGTTGAAATATACAAGTCTATAGAGAAAAAACTATAAAAACAAGTGATACTATAATATAGGCGGTTTCGGCCGCCTTTTTAGTATAAATAAAAATTAATATGGCAGTAAGCGTAAACACGGTATATACAACAGTCTTGTACTTGTTAAACAAAGAGCAAAGAGGTTATGTAACCCCTGCTGAATTTAACAGCGTAGCTGACATGGTTCAAAAAGAAATTTTTAATTCTTATTTTCCTGATGGCAATCAAGTTAATAGATTAAATCAAAATAACACAAACAATGATACTGAGTTTTTTGATATTTTCAAAGATATATCATATAAACTAACTCCTTTTCAAAGAGAGTTATCTTTTACCTATGAAAGTACTTTAGACTGTTGGTATAATAACACTGGTTCAGATATATATAAAATTGGTGAAGTTATAGTTAAATATAGTGGACAACCTCAGTATAATTCGATAGCTCAATTAACTAGTAAAAAAGATTTTGAAAAAATATCAAGATCCAAGTTAACAGCGCCAACAAAAAAATATCCTTTATTTTACAATTCATACAGCCTTGTTCAAGGTTATACACTTCCTCAATTAGCTTTAAAATTATCACCTTCAGGTAGCGCATTAGATTCTGTTTTAGTAAATTGCTTATTAAATCCAACACCTCCAGTGTGGGGTTATAGCGTAGGATCTGTTGGTCAATACGTTTTTCAACCGTTAACACAACAAAATAGTACTACTGTTGACTTTGAGTTAGATGTTTCTGAACAAACCAACTTAATAATAAGTATATTAAAGTACTTCGGTGTTGTTATAAACGATCCTACAATAATAGAAGTAGCTGCTCAAGAAGAGCAAGCAACCGAAATAAACTTAAAATCTTAAGTAAATGCAAACAAATCAACAATATTACCAAGGCGCACAACCGTTTGTAGGAATTACAGGACAAACAGATTTTTTAACTACGTTTGATACAAATTTAATTTTTGGAAACGCAAGTCCAAATCAAGTAGACTATGCTTTAAATAATTTTAAACTTTATAAAAGTCAAACTGGTTTAGCTGGCAGTTTTCAAGAAGTTACTTCTGGATATAATGTTGAAAACAATACTATAAAATTTACTACAGCTCCTTTTGACGCTACGCCTTCTACGCCTTTTATTGTAGTTCAGTTAAAATCATTGAGTGGAGGTAATTATGGTAATCAAGATGCGTTTGGAAACACAGTAGAAGAAGATTACGGGGGTTATGAATACATAACTTTAAACGACGCTATAGACAATTTTATGGTTGGTTATGTTGGTGATGGTAAAATATTACAAAAAGCTAATAAGTCAGACGTATTGTTTTTTGCTAAAAGATCTTTACAAGAGTTTAGTTATGACACTTTAAAGAGTATACACTCTCAAGAGTTAACTGTTCCTCCATCACTAAGCGTAGTATTACCTCAAGATTATGTTAACTATGTAAGGGTTTCGCGTATAGATGAGCTGGGTATAAAAAGAATAATATATCCCGTTAACAACTTAACAACAAATCCGTATAGTAATCCTGTTCAAGATGACGTAGGAGTTCCAGTACAAGACAATTTTGGAAACAACATTAAGGGTACTTCTCTTACAGAGGAAAGATGGGGTAAAGCTAATTTAGATTTACTAAATTTTAATTTATTAGATAATTTTGATGACTTTGCTTACTGGTGGAATCTTTATGGCTTTGATGGTAATTTTAATACCGGTAAGTTATATGGTTTAGATCCACAAACAGCTCAAATAAACGGTTGGTTTAGCATGAACCACAGAGAAGGTAAAATGTCTTTTTCAAATGGGTTAGCAAACTCACTAATTGTATTAGAATACATATCTGATGGATTAGCTCACGATGGCGATAGTAAAGTTCCTAAGCTAGCAGAAGACGCCTTATATGCTTCTATACTATACAATATAGTATCTGTAAGATCTGGTCAAAACCCAAATGATTTAATGCGGCTACAAAGAGATAAAAGTGCTAAACTTAGAAATGCTAAAATAAGATTATCTAATATTAAACTTGATGAAATAGTTCAAGTTATGAGAGGTAAGTCTAAATGGATAAAACACTAAAATTTAATGGCAGAAGTTAAGAATAGTTTTATATCGTCTAAAATGAATAAAGATTTAGACGATAGATTAATTCCTAATGGTGAATATAGAAACGCTGTAAATGTTTCAATAAATAAATCCACTGGAGAAAACGTAGGTACAGCTCAAACTGTTTTAGGTAATCAACTTTTAATGGATTATGGTAAATTTTTAGGCGTTAATGGTTTAGAAGTAATAGGTGTATTGTCAGACGATGCATCTAATACTATTTATTCTTTTTTAACAAATAATATTTTGCAAAAGTATGTGCCAAAAGGCTCTGTTGGGTATAATATTACATATCCTAACCAGCAAGGTTCTACAGCAGATATTCCACCCATAAGAATTACGCAGCCCGGTTCTCAATATTCTGAAACAGCAACGGGTTCTACAACTAATTCAACTGTATTTAATTCTAACGCTTCTGGATTAACCTTATCTTTAAACTACGAAACAACAGCGGCTACTGGTTACAATTTAATTAACGCAGGTGAAGGCTATCCTGTAAACTCAGGTAATTCAAACTTGCCTTTAATTACGTTGACTGGATCTGGTAGTGGCGCTTCAATTAGCTACACTACTGATAGTGATGGTAAAATTTTATCTATAATACCTGGAAGCCAAGCTGGTTCTGGATATGCAGTAGGAGATACTCTGCTAATACAAGGACAGCAAAATTCAAGTTTTCCAGCTGCTCAAGTTCAAGTTTCTTCTGTTAATACAGACGCGGCTTTAATGAGTGCAACTGTTAAAAATTCTGGAAGTTTATATACTGTTGGCGATATAGTTACAGTTGATGGCTTTGACTCTTCCACTGGATCTGCAGCTGAGATTACTATAACATCTATACTGCCTAATGATAATTTTATAGTTTCTTTTAACGTAGAAAGACCAAATGAACTTAGAACAATAGCTAAAGGCTCTTTTTTAAATTTTTCTACATTAAACCCAATATATGGTATTAATCTTTTAGAACAATTATTGTTTTTTACAGATAATAGAAATCAACCTAGAAAAGTAAATGTAACAAGAATAGATCCTTATTACACTACAGAGGATCAAATATCAGTAGCTAAATATTATCCTTTTGATCCTATACAGCTCTATCAGCCAAGTGATGTTGCTGGAGCTGTTTACGATACAGGCGTAATAAGCGCTGTTTCAGACAGTAAAACTTTAAATCTTAGCTCAACTTCAGTTACTAACCCGCCCACTGGTTTAGGTGTTATTGGAACTTTTGCTGAAATAATTCCAGGATTTATAGGCGCTGGATACTCAGATGCAAGTTCGTTAAGCACGACTGGAGGCACAGGTGGGGGTTTAACGGTAGACATAACAGTAGATGGCCAAGGAGGAATAAGTACTGTAACTGTTTCTCAAACCGGTGGTGGTTATACAAATGGAGATATAGTTACTATAGTTCAAAGCAGTGCTACACAACCAGCTCAAATTAAAATAAGTGTTGTTAAAGATAATACGTTTATAACAGATTCGTCAAACTGGCCAAGCTCTATAAAAGTAAATCAAACGCAAACACTTCCTGCTGGAATGACAATTAGCATAGTAGAAGTTCAAACAAACATGCAAAACGCTATAAGCGAGTATTTACCTCCTAAAGCTGAAGCTGTTATAAAAGTAGGTTCACCTGACCCAACTATTAGTAATACTCAATTTTCTATTCTTCTTACAAGCTTAAACGGAGATCCAGAACTAGAAGGTTTAAATGTTCATCTAAAAGAAACAGGTACTGATAATTTCAAAGATACAGGGTCTAAAGTTGAAACTGTAACTGTTACAGAAGTTAATGGAGTTTTTTATTTTACAATAGATATTGATGCTACTACCCCTATAGATCCAACTGGTTTAGATTATGCTAATGACTCTGAGGTTTTATTTGCAATAACAAATCCTTATTACGATAGTGTTTTTTCAAATAATGCTAATGTAGATTTCTTGTCTGACAAGTTTGTTAGATTTTCTTATAGATACAAATTTGATGATGGTGAATATTCTTTAATGGCTCCTTTTACGCAACCAACATTTATACCTGAACAAGATGGTTATTTTTTAGTAAACGGTGTTGTTGAAGGAACTACTGTAGACAATGCAGAATTTCCTACAGATGAAGAAAAAGCCTATAGATCTACCGAAGTAGAGTTTATGGAAAATAAAGTTAATAAAGTACTTTTAAATATACCTCTTCCTACTTTCGCTGATGACTTAAATCCAGATTTTAAAATAACAGAAATAGATATATTGTATAAAGAGTCTGATCAAATTACAATAAAAGTAGTAGAATCAATACCTGTAGATGGTAATGTTTTTGGAAACAGTCCTTTTTATCAATATGAATATGGCTCTAAACCTCCATTTAAAACACTTCCTCAAGCTGAAACAACAAGAGTTTCAGATAAAGTACCTGTAAAAGCTTTTGCTCAAGAGGTTTCTAGTAATAGAATTATATATGGAAATTACCAAGACAAACATACTCCACCTGAATTTTTAAGTTATACTTTAGCTGCAGAGTCTAAGAAAAATACGTTTACAATTGGTGAAAACAATATTGAAAATTATACAAGTATTATAGAATATCCTAATGCTAGTTTAAAGCAAAACAGAACTTACGAAGTAGGTGTTGTTTTAGCAGACAGATTTGGTAGACAATCTACTGTTATATTTTCTAAAACTAAACTTACTGGACAGTTTGATGAAAGTTTTATAGCGTCTTCTATATACACCCCGTATAGAACAGAGTACGATAATTCAAATACTAATAGTAATAATCCAATTGGAGGTTTGTTAAACTATGATGGCGACTCTTTAAAAATACAATTTACAGATGTAGTACAAAGTTTTAGAAGTCCTAATCCAGCTAATGGAATACCTGGAATTTACAACGGAGATGTGTTATCTGAAGACTACAATCCTCTTGGTTGGTATTCTTTTAAAATAGTTGTTAAGCAAACAGAGCAAGATTACTATAATGTTTATTTGCCTACGGCAATGGCTGGTTATCCTTTAGATCCAACTAAAGAAGTGGATACAACAACGCACGTCGTTCTTTTTGGAGATAATATTAATAAAATACCTAGAGACTTATCAGAAGTAGGTCCAACACAAAGAGAGTTTCCAAGTAGCGTAAGGATGTTTGGTAGAATTTCTAATAATTCAGTTGTAAAAACTACTGGAGGTGACGGTACTAATCAATTCTACCCTGGTAGAACAGCTAGCATTGCAACGTCTGTTGGAACAATAAAAGATTTATTTGATTATAATGCTTTTCCGCTGATAAACCAAAACAACGCAACTGGAGAGTATATTTTTTATAACTTTGATTATTTCAGCGTGCTTAGCAATAGTGTGCAGGTAAATACATATCCAGACTCAAGTTCTTTAGTTGCTAGGATTGAAGGACCTAAAATAGGTGTGACTATACCCGAAGACGGAAATACTGGTAATTTTTTCTATACTCAAACCCCTAAATTAAATGTGTTTGAAACAGCACCTATTGTATCTTTAATAGATATATATTATGAAACTACTACAGCTGGTAAAATAACAAACTTAAATACAGCGATAGCCTCTGGAGGTACTGCAGAAATATTTTCACAAGTTGAAGGTCTTGTATTTTTGTTAAATGAAAATTTAAAAGGTCAAAATAGCAACATACCTAGTGAATCATATGCAACAACACAGTTTGAGCCTCTTAGGTTTGACGGAAGCCAGTTTCCAAATCCAGCTGCAAATACATGTAGTATAATTTCTATAGAAAATGAATCTGGAAATAACATAAATGAAGATGGAGTGCCTTACCATAACCCTACAGATACATCACAAGGTATTTTTGGTATTGAATCTATATTAGATTCAAACGGTAATGAAACTGGTAGATTTAGAATAAAATTAACATACACAGGTAATACATCTGTAAGTGAAGATCAAGTTCCAGGTTTAGTTGTTGATAAAAGTGATGAAGCTCCATTTGATGGACCTTTTAATTTAATATTTAATTTACAATTCAATAACACAGAGGCAGAGCAAACTTTTAATTCAACTTTCTATGCAGAAATAGAAAATGAACCGCCAAAAGATATACAAGTTATAGATCCAGGCTTTAATAGAATAGGTGGTACAGCTGTAGAATTAGAAAGATGTATTGGAAACGCAAACTTAAATGGTTGTTCACCAAACATTTTTGTAGTTAATAACGATGGAGATATAGATACAGGTAAGTTTTTAATTGTAAAAGCCACTAACGGATCAAACACTGAAAGTTTAGAAAAATTAGGTTTAACTTTTGAAATTAGTCAAATAATAGATTTTGACGACAATATTCAAAACCCTTTAGGTGTAGATGTAACTAATCAAGGTGATAGGTATTTTACTATAGCTCCTACAGAAGATGAACCCCCAGGATCTTCTTTTGTTAATTCAGATGCTATTATAAGTATACCAGAATTAAATAATTTAACAACAAACAGAACATATTTTATACAAATAAAAATTTCAGATGGTGGAGCGCCTGACGCGCTTTCTACTTTTGCTGATTATTTTTTAATATTTGAGGCAGATCCTTTTATAGCTTGGGCGCCTAATTTATCAAATTTTTGCGCTAGTTTATTTACAGATGTAAATCCTTTACCTAGCGTAGAGCGTAGTCCTCAATATTATAATTTTGGTTATGGAAATCCTTTTCCATACGCATGGTGGGGAGGTACTGCAGGATTAATACCTGAACACGGAGCCGGCGCTGCCACTCAGGCACCAGCTACTAATTGCCAAAGTCAATTTATTACGTGCGGTGAGCAAATCACTATACCTCTTATAATAGATAATGCTCCTATAAGATTATTTTTAGAATGTAATGCTATAAGGAATTATGGAAGTCAACCGTTTAATCCTTCTGACACCGGAGGATTTGGCGGAGGTGGTGGTTTTGGCACAGGTGGTGATCCTGATGTTGGAGGAGGTCCTGCTGGTGGCAATACTGGAGTAGTTCAACCTTTGGGAACGTTTTTTCTTGATTTACAAGGTGATTCTATACCATTAGGTGATCGTCCTAAAATACAAATACCAGGAGATATTAATATACCTGCTAATGGTACTATTCCAATTCCTGCGGTTTTACAACAATCTAATGCTTATATAGAAATAAATCCTCCAGATAATACACCATGTGGTACACTTTACACAATTATTTTAGGATTTTTTGGAGATGCAATACCTAATGCAGTAGGTGGTGAACCAGTATTTGCTCTTCAACTAAGAGCCCAACAAGTAGAATAAAGGTAAATAATAATAAAAAAAAGTAATAATAAAAATGGCTGCTACTTTAGAAATAAAATACTTTAACACATACGTGCTTAAAAGATATGAGCCTTCTAGACTTACTACAACAGATTTTCGTAGACAGATATGGAATGGATCTTTTGGTATACCTACAGCCATAGGTGGACATCCTCTCAATGACAGTGCTGAATTAATAAACTGTTGGTATTTAGAAGAGTCTAGAATAAGAGCTGGTTTTAACAATACTACAGTAGATTTTGGAGTAAGAGCTTATTTGGTAGAGCAAGAGCCTAATGCTAGTATTAGGTTAAATTCTATGATATACTCTGGTATATACAACTCTAGAACAGGTGTAAATCAAACAAATGTATTTAGCGTAGCAGAAGAAATTACTAAGAGTTTAGATCCTGCTCAAGGATCAATACAAAAACTTTACGCTGAAGATACTAATTTAATTATATTTCAACAGTTTAAAGTTAGTAAAGCTTTAATAGATAAAGACGCTATATATTCAGCAGAAGGCGGTGGGTTGCCAGTTAGTTCTTTTAAAACTGTTATAGGTCAAATAGTGCCTATACCAGGTAACTATGGAATAGGTAACAACCCAGAAAGCTTTGCTGTATATGGTTATAACAAGTATTTTGTAGATACAAATCAAAACGTAGTTATGAGACTAGGTGCAGAAGGTTTAGTTGAAATTTCTGCAGCTGGTATGAATGGTTTTTTTAGAAATCAAATATTAAATATAAACTCTTCCGCATTTGGTCTTGGAAAAGCAATAGGTGGCTGGGATATATATAATAAAGAATATGTTGTTTCTTTACAACCAGTATCAAGTTCAGCTCAATTATCTGAACCTACTTTGTCTTGGGACGAAAGAGCTCAAGGTTGGATTAGCTTTTTTAGTTACAAACCTAGTCAGTCTTTTAGTTTAACTAATAACCACTATACAACATTTGGAGATTCATTATATCTTCACAATGCACAAAATAATATTTATAGCACGTTTTATGGCGTTTCTACGCCTTCGTCTATAGAGTTTGTTTTTAATCCTCAAGTTAGTAACTCTAAAGTTTTTAGCACTGTTAATTATGAAGGATCAAATGGTTGGCAAGTTGATTTCTTTAAGTCTGGTGAAACAGGTCCTGGAGTAGTGGGTGATCCTGCTGGTTTTGTTTTAGACACTACAGCTCAAGTTTTAAGCTACGATGAAGGCGCTTATGACTCTGCTGTTCCTTCAAACACAGGCTCTAACGCAATAGTACAACCTATATATAGAGCTGGTTTCTATAGAAAAGAAAATAAATATTGTGCAAACTTAATAAACAGCACTCCAGTAGCTCAAGAAGAAATTATTTTTGGCAACCAAATTTCAGGTATAAGAGGGTTTTTTACTAACGTAAAACTTTCTACTGACAAAACAACAGATCCAAATGGTTTTAAAGAACTATTTGCAGTTTCATCTAATTACACTTTTTCAAGTGGATATTAATAATAAAAATAAATAATTATGCCCGCATCAATGATAATAGGTGGCGCCTTATCTTTAGGTAGTGCTATATTTGGTTCAAGCGCTAGAAGAAAAAGAGCAAGAGCTTTAGCTAGGCAATTAAAAGCTGAAACTAAAAAACTAAACACATTAGAAGCCACTAGACAACAAATTGTTAATCCTTATGGTAATGTATCAGACGCTTCAAATCTAGCTACATCTTTAGACGCTAAAGTATCTAATCCTTTTGCTAATTTAAGTGTAGCAACTAAAGCCGCTGAAATACAAATGGAACAAAGTGATTTAGCTTTGGCAAATACTTTAGATACGCTTAGAGCTACTGGTGCAGGAGCCGGTGGTGCTACAGCGCTTGCTCAAGCAGCATTGCAAAGCAAGCAAAGTGTTGCTGCTAGTATTGAAAGCCAAGAGGCTAATAACGAAAAGTTGAGAGCTCAAGGTCAACAAGCTATGGAGCAACAACAATTAGCTGATGCTCAAAGAATACAAGGTGTTCAAGTAGCTGAACAAGGTAGAATACAACAGTTAGAAGGTTTTGGTAGAAATATACAAATGCAAATGACAGAGGCCAGACAGCAAGACGGTATAAATTATCAAAGAGATAAAATTGCGGCTTTAACAGGTGCTAAGAATAAAGCTCAAAACTCTTCAACTAACGCTATAACTGGCATGCTTTCTCAATTTGGAAGTGGCTTAATGGGCTTTTAAATATTTAAAATAAATGGAAAACAAAAATATAGCAAATAATTTATTTTTACTTCAAAGAAACGAAAGTAACGCGTTGGGTTATAATACAAACTTTCTAGCTAATAGTTATGATGTTGATTTTGATATACTAGGTAAAGCTTATGAAAACACTGGAAGAGCTTATGCTAAATTAACTTTAGCTATAGAAAACAATACATGCACCTCTCCTAATTGTGAGTATGAAAGAAAACAATTAAAGATACTTAAAGAAGCTCCAGCTTTATCAATAGAGTTTATGTCAGATCTTTTTTCTCAATTAGAAATAACTGAAAGTCCTAACTTTGATCCTAATAATAATTTTAAATATACAGTTGCTAATTCTATAATAAGAGAAAAACCAGGTTTTGCTAAAAACTATGGATACAATGTAAGTCTTCATTTAATTGACGATGGTTCTCAGCAAATGGTTTTTACAGGTCCTTTATTAGAAGAACCGCTTATTATCAACAGCGTTGCTTTACAAACATTACAACAAAGCGGTACAAGTATTGTGTCTGATACACCTGACGTAAATAAACTTATGCTAGCTTTAATGCCTCAAGTTGGTTTGTTTGAACCTGAAATGGTAGATGAAGAAGGAGAATTAACGCCTAATGCAGAAATATCTGAAGAGTTTATTCTTAAAAATGCAGATGGTACTTTTGATTACAAAATTATAGACATAGGAAACGGCCTAGGTAGAAATGTTTTACAATTTGATATGGATAAAATACAAAGAAAAGCAATGCCTTTTTTAAACGCAGAAGTTGCCGGTGTTTTGTCTTCTGAGCAAAATGCAGTAGCTCTTTGGAACGTTTACCTAGCACAAGGCACAAGTGTAGAAGAAGACGATCAAATGGTGCAAAACGCTAATGCGGCTGAAAAAAGCTGGAGTTATGAAAAAGACTTGCCTCTTGATCAAAACAAAAAGAAAAAGTTTGAAAAAAGTTTTATAGATTATTTTATGAATAATTATATAAGACAATTTATTACAAATAGATTACCTACAGTTACAGAAGATGCTGCTGTATTTGATTTATCAGAAGCTAAAAAAGCTAAAGCTCAAAAATTTATTAATGACAATAACTTATAAATTTAATTAAATGCTATTAATAGAAAAAGTACAAGAACTACAAGCTATTGAGCCACCTCTTGATGCTACAGAAATTAAAAAAAGAATAGATGAGTGGAAAAAATCTACCAACTATCAAAGTCCTGTAGAGCAAGAACAACAATTGCCTGAAGAAGTAAAGCAAGAAAGCTCCGCGGTGACGGATCCGGGCGAGGAGCAGAAAACAGACGAAGGATCCGAACCTTTAGATTCTGGAGATGGACAATTACCATCACCGCAAATTAAATTACCTCAGTTTACTACTGGCATGAGCGACGAAGAGCTTGATGCTGTTAGAGATGCTAGAAAAAAAATTGAAAAAATAACTGCAGTAGCAATGCCTGGTGAAGTTATAACAAAAAACGGTTATGACTTAAAATACGATACAGAAGGAAGCTATTATTATAAGCCAGAAGGATCTGATAATACAGAGTGGAAAACTTACGATGATAAACAAAGTGAAGGTAACTTAAGTATAGCAGCTCAATTTGGTCATTCAGATTTTAGTTATTCACAAGCTAAAGAAAACAGAAGACTATTTAAACAAAGCGAAGATCTTCTTATAACAATTGATGGTGATTTAAGTAAAATTGAAGATCCTAAAAAAGACATACCTTTAACAGAGGAACAATTAAAAATAGAAGACAAGTTTTTAAAAGCTACGGCTTTAAATGAAAGAGAAAAAAATCAAATAAAATTAGATGTAAATAAGTGGTTTAATAATAGAATTACTGAATCAAAAGCATATAATACAAGAGGTAGGTTGGTAGCTACCGAACTAGTTCCCAATGAAGAGTGGATTGCAGCTGAAAAAGAATCTAAACAAGCCTATGATAGCTTAGATCAAAAACCTACAGATGTTACAGAGCAAGAGTGGATTGCTAATAACATGAAAAAAACTTACCAAAAAAAGCTTGAAAAAGAAAAAGCTGGTGATAAAATAGAAACTTGGATAGAAAGTCAAGGTGCAGATATAGATTGGGGTAATTTTTTTATGAGGTTTGGCGTTGCTGGAGGTGCTTTTTCAAATAAAGATGTTTTTAAAAAAAGCGCTATACAGCAAAAAGTACAATATATACAAGAGACAAGAAAACTTAATTTAAACAACAAACAAAAATACGCTAGTGATTTTGCTAAAACAGCACAAAAAACTATAGAAGCAATAAACGCTCAAGGTAAAATAATAGCAGAAGCAAATTATCAAACACCTCAAGCTGTTGCAAAAGCAAAAGAAGTTTTAAATAAATTACAAGAAAAAAAAGATATTGTTTTAGATCTTTACAAACAAAAAGTAAAAGATCTTGATGATACAATATTAGAAGCTGGTAATCAAGAAGAGATTAATCAAAGATTAGATTTTTTAGAAAGAAACTTTAATCCACTAGTAGGCTTTGAAGAAGAATTAAAAGTATCAGTTGTTAATGCTGGTATTGCTTTTAGTGATCTTGCTCATATGGTTTTAGACGCACCAGACGCTTTTGGTATTAATGATGCAGAAAATAATCCTATAGCAGCAAAGGTTTTTAATATTACTACACCGCTTTACGCGCTTGCAACTAAATTTGTTAATTCTCAACCTTATGAAGAAGCTAGAAAATCTGTTAAAGAAACTGCAGATAATTATATTCAACAAGTTTACTCAGGAATACCAATTAAAAAATCTTTAAGTGAGTTAAAAGACGGTAGTGATTGGGGTAGATATTTTTCTAGTTTATTTGGTAGTCAAGCTTTAAATACAGCTATATTATTCACTACAGGACCCGCTGCTCTTCCTTTACTAACAGGACAAGCAGTTGGTTCAAGTTATGGTGAATTAGAAAAAGAATCAAAACAAAGACAAAAAGCTTATGATGATTATATAGCTAAAGGAGGTAATCCAAACGCAGAAGATGCTCCACCTCAAGGTTTTTCACCTTTTCAAATTTATGGAGTTGCAATGAGCAATGGTGTTTTAGAATATGGATCAGAAAGATTTAGTTTAGGTTTAGTAAATAGAGCAAAAGCTGCTTATAAAGCTATGGGGCCAAGCGTTAGATTAGGTTTTGGTCAACAACTAAGTAATTTAGCAAGTAAAAAAGGAGCAAAAAGAGCTGCTAATGGATTGTTTTATTACGGCGCAGATGTAGTTGGCGAAGGTCTTTCAGAAGGTTTTGTTGAGTTTGGTGGTAATTGGTTTGATAGACATGTTTTAGGTAAACAAGTCAATTTATTTGAGGGAGTTCCAGATGCTACTTTTAGCGGTGCTGTGATGGGTAATGTTTATAAGTCTCCAGGTATACTTTCAAGTGTTTCTACTTTAGTTCAAGGACCAGATAGCCAAACTTTAATAGCTAACAACAGAGAAAAAATAAAAGAATTAGAAAAAACACTTACTTCTAATCCTGAAATGTCTGAAAAAAATAAAGCTAGACTTGAAAACGATCTTATTGATTTAGTTAAAAAAAGTGAAAAAGAAATAAATAAAAGTTTAAATAGATATAATAGATTAGATAGATCTGAAATAGATGCTCTTGGAGATATTGAGCTCGGTACTTACAACAAGCTTAGAGCTATTGATGACATAAAATCTGATCCTAACTTTTTTAACAAAGAAGCTGAAATAGCTAGAATTAAAAATTCTATATTAGAACTTGAAATACAAAAAAATAAAATATTAGAGCCTTATATAAAAGAAGACGAAAATATAAAAACACAAGACAGTGTTGAATTAAAAGGTAGAATTGTAGAAGGAGCTAAAGCTGTAGCTGACCAGTTAGAAACTGTTGGTATAACTAGATTTGAAACTACAGAAGATTTATTAGGAGGTATTGAAACTTTGAAAGCTCAAGATATAGAAGTTCAAGTTGATACAAACCCAGATGGATCTATAAAAGACGCTAAAGATCAAAGTTATGGTTTAATAGCTAACTTACCAGATGGCACGCAACAAGTTATTATTAATGATGCATCAAGTGAAGCTGATGGCGTTATACCCGCGGACAAGCATGAAATAGTACATGCTTTCGCAAATAGAATGGATCCGGACAAGTTAGTCAAAATGGGTAAAGACTTAAAAAATAAATTAGATAATGATCCTAACGTAAAGCTTGATGTTAAAACTTTAAACTTGTTAAATCAATATGAAAGCGATTTTAACGCTGGTAATATAAATGAAACTACTTTTTACGAGGAAGTAATGGCAGTTGTTAGCGATGCATTAACTCAAGGTGGAATTACAATATCACAACCAGGAAAATTAAAAGGATTTTTAAATAACTTTTTAGAAACTATGGGTTGGAAACAAAGTTTTAAAGACGGTAACCAAACTATAGACTTTTTAAAGTCATTTAATACAGATGTTTTAAGTGGTAAAGGCTTATCACAAACAACTTTAGATATTGCTGAAGTTCAGTTAGATACGCCACAAAAAATAAACGAAGCAGTAGCTAAAGAAAGCAAAAGAATAGAAGACTCACAAGAAGTTCAAAACTTATATGATCAACAGGGTGAGGCAGCTGCTTTTGATATTATACAGAAGTTTAAACCTATAACAAATAGGATAGTAGAATCTCGTAGCCAAGCTCCTAATTTTGATCGTCAACTATTAACTGATGAAATAGAGACAGGTCCTCGTGGTATATTTGATTTAATTAGAGCTTATGATCCTGATTCTGGTGTGCCACTAGCGGCTTATATAAATAAGTTTTTACCAGCTAGAGCCATAGAAGCTTCAAAAAGAATTTTAGGTGAAGAGTTCACGACAGATGTAACAGAAGCAAGAGGTGTTGTAACAGAAGAAGTAAGTGATACTGTTGTTGAAGAAAAACCAGTTACAAAAAAACCTACTGAAACAGTAGAGTTTTCACAAACTCAAATAGAAAAAATAAACGCAAAAAACAAAGCAGAAGTTGAAAGCAGAATAACAGAAGCTACAAATGAAGCTTTTAAAGGTCAAGATGTAGATAGGTTTGGTCAAACAAGAAATGTACCTAAATCAATAGCTGATATATATGCAGGTATGTTCGGGCTAAATCCTCAAACAATTACAGATAAAACTAGAAATTATCAAAAAACCGATAGTGAAGGCTTGACTACTGCTAAACAGTTTTTACTTAAAAACGCTGCTAACGACTTTGCAAGACTACCAGAAACTAAAGATGGTTTTGGTAAAGGTACTTTTTTGCCTAGAAACGTAATGAATGCTTTGTATAAAGACGGTAAGCTTACAGGTACTTTAAAAGATTATATGGATCTTATTAGGCAAAAACCTACTAAACCTATATATAGAGATGCAGTTGGTCAAACAATACGAGGTTTATTGAATTTGCATATTAGAAACCGTATGTTTGAAACTTTAGTGCCTACAACACCTCAAAGGTTACGTGGTGGTGCTAAATTTAGTAAAAAAGCAAAAACACAAAGAAGTAAAAGATTTGAAGTTAGCGGCGAAGATGGTATAAAGATAATGCGAGATGTGGCTAAAAGATTTGCTAAAGCTACTAACACAGAAGTTATTGTCAATGGAGTTAAATTAACAGCTGACAATTTTAATTCTAAAAATCCTGAAGCAATAAGCTTTTTAAAATCTAAACTAGAAACTGATCTTTGGAAATACATACCTCTTGAAAGCTTAACAAGAGGCACTATGGTAGACTACAGTACTAAAGGCGATAGGAGTTTCTTTTTTGATAAAACAGAATATAGCGAAATATTAAAAAAAGCTAAACAAAATAGAGAAGCTTGGATAAAACAAGGCAATAAACTAGATTACGACACTAAAGCTATTGACATAGCTAAAGCCGCTATAAACCCTGCTAAATCTACCCCTAGGTATTTAGACAATTACTCTAAAGGTGCTAAACAAAAAATAGATGCAAACACGAAAGGAGTTGAAGCTATATTACAAGGTGGCGCTAATGCTATAAAAGCAGACTCAGCTAATTATTTGCCTATATTAGCTATATATGGAACTCAGTCTGATTCTACATCACATTTAATTAGAAACATGGCAGTGGATGCAGGTGTTACTGAGGCTTATGTAAATGAAAAAGGTAGAGGTAAAACAGTTAAAGAACACGTAGAACCATCAAACGAAATGGCTCCTCTAATGTTTGAAGCTCAATTATTTGACGAGGTAGATGTCTTAATGCCTGTTGTTGAAAAAGTTTATTATCAACTAGGTATTACTAAAATACAAGACGGTAAGCTAGCAGATACAGATGGTCAATTTGGAGAAGTATATAACTACATAACAACACAAGTCGAGTTTTTTCAAAACGNTTTAAGAGAGTATTTTAAAACTGGCGATGTTAGTAAAATACCAGATCCTTTAGTTAGATACTTTAATCCACAAGTAAATAGAAATAGAAACGGAGACGGCTTACAAGGATTTAATGCTAATGAAATGATAGTTAAAGGTAAAACTGTAGCAGAAATGTTTACTCGTCAATTACCTAAAGCAGATCAAAACCCTAATAATATTTTTGACCAAAACGAATTAACGTATAAAGTTTTAACTGGTGAAATAACTCAAGCACAAGCTGTAAAGTTGTTAAATAATCAAATATCACCTAATAATCTTAAAGCAAAGCAAAGTAAAAAAATAAATGATATACAACCCAACAGTTTAAAGTTTGAAGGTGTTGCCGCAAAAAGTACGACTGGTGTAGTTGATGAACTTAACAAACTTGACAAAGCTTTAAACGAAGGTAGAAAATTAGAAAAGCCTGTTAAAAAAATTAGAGTATTTGACTTTGATGACACGTTAGCAAAATCTAATAGCAAAGTTGTAGTAATAAAACCATTGTCTGATGTTGATACAGATCTGCTTGATATAGTAGCTAGAAGAAAGTTTAAAAAAGAATTTGAAAACTTACCTAGTTTTAAACAAGGTTTTAATAGTTTAAATGAACAACAAAAGTTAGAAGTTTTAAAAGAAACACCACGTGCCACTACTGAAATAAATGCTACACAATTTGCAGAGCAAGCAGCAAATCTTGAAGCTCAAGGCGCTACATTTGATTTTAGCCAGTTTGAACAAGTAATTGATGGCAAGAAAGGACCTTTATTTAATGTTGCAAAAAAAATAGCAGACACAAGAGGCACTGAAGACTTGTTTATATTAACAGCAAGGCCACAAACAGCTGCTGGTCCTATTAAAGCTTTTATGAAAGCATTAGGTATTGATATACCTTTAAAAAATATAACAGGTTTAGCCAATGGCAAACCTTCTGCTAAAGGTCGTTGGATTGCCGGTAAAGCCGCCGAAGGTTATAATGATTTTTATTTTGCTGACGATGCTACTAAAAACGTTAAAGCTGTAAAAGATGTATTAGATCAAATAGATGTTAAGTCTAGAGTTCAACAAGCAAGAGCTAGTAAAAAGCCGACTTTTAATAGTATTGTAAACGATATGATTGAATCATCATCAGGTATTGAATCATACAAAACTTTTTCTGCAGCAAAAGCTAGAACAGTAGGTAAAAACAAAGGTAGATTTGATTGGCTTACGCTTGCTTCGTCAGCTGAAGACTTTAAAGGTTTATTGTACAGGTTGATAGGCAATGGCAAAAAAGGCGAAGCTCAATATGAGTTTTTGAAAACAAATCTTATAGATGTTTACAATAGAGCTGAAGACTCTATAGTTCAAGCTAAGATATCTGCCGCCAATGATTTTATGGCTTTAAAAAGTCAGTTTCCAGGTATACCTAAAACACTAGAAACAGAAACAGGCGTTGGTAAGTTTAATTATCAGCATGCTCTTAGAGTTTATATGTGGACACAGCAAAACATGTCAATACCTGGTCTTTCAAAAGCAGATACTAGAAAGTTAAACAAGTTTATAACAGACGACGTTAAGCTTCAGGCTTTTGCAGATCAGCTAATATCTATACAAAAAGGTAAACCATATCCTGAGCCTGGTAAAGATTGGTTAGCAGGTAACTTAACAACAGATATTATAGGTGGTATTAATAAAGTTAATAGAGCTCAATATCAACAAGAGTTTAGAGAAAATGTAGAAGTTATATTTTCACCTGAAAACTTAAACAAAATGGAAGCTGCTTATGGTACTCGCTGGCGCAAGGCTTTAGAAAATACTTTAAAGCGCATGAAAGCTGGTACAAACAGACTTGGTTATAATAATCAAACAAGTGCTGTACTTGACTGGGTTAATAATTCCGTTGGTGCTGTAATGTTTTTAAATACAAGATCTGCGTTGCTTCAAACCATATCAGCTGTAAACTTTATAAATTGGGGTGATAATAATATAATAAAGGCGGGTCAAGCTTTTGCAAACCAAAAACAGTTTTGGGGAGACTTTATGACATTAATGAACTCTGACTACTTAGTACAACGTCGTAATGGTCTTAAAATAAACGTAAGTGAATCTGAAATAGCTGATGCTGTTAAAGACTCTAAAAACAAAGTAAATGCAGCAATATCTTATTTGCTTAGCAAAGGTTTTGTACTTACTCGTTATGCTGATAGTTTTGCAATAGCTTCAGGTGGTGCTACTTTTTATAGAAACAGAATTAAAAAGTATTTAAAAGAAGGTATGGATCAAAATCTAGCTCAAGATCAAGCTTTCCAAGATTTTAGACAAATAGCAGAAGAAAGTCAACAATCAAGTTCACCGGATAAAATTAGTATGCAGCAAGCGTCAGCAGCTGGTCGTGTTATACTTAACTGGGCTAATACACCAATGCAATATGTTAGAATACAAAAGCGTGCAATACAGGATTTAATAGCTGGCCGTGGTGACGCAAAAGTTCATATGTCTAGAATAGCTTATTATGGTGTTATGCAGAATTTAATATTTAACGCACTACAACAAGCATTGTTTGTTATAGGTTTTGGTGATGACGAAGACGAAGAAAAAAGCTCTGCTAAGAAAAAACAAGATGACAAGAAAATAGCTAGAGTTGCAAACGGTATGATTGACTCTCAATTAAAAGGTTTAGGTATTGCAGGATCTGCTATGGTAGCTGTTAAAAATACTCTAAAAAGAATTTATGAAGAGTCTGAAAAAGAGAGACCAGAGTATGAAGCTGCGGCAATAGAAGCTTTAAGTTTTTCACCGGCTATTAGTTCTAAATATAGAAAAATAGTAGGTGGTTTAAAAAGCTTTAGCTGGAACATGAAAGAAATAAAACAAAAAGGTTTCAGCCTTGATAACCCAGCGTACTTAGCTGGATCACAAATAGTAACTGCTTTAACAAATGTACCTATTGATCGTGTTATTAAAAAAGCTAATAACATAAGAGGTATGTTAAGCGAGCAATCACAAATGTGGCAAAAAGTTGTTTTGTTTGGTGGTTGGAGTACTTGGGATGTTGGCTTGCCTTATTATGGTGGTTGGGATAAACCAGTCGAGCCTACACCTGCTGAGCTTAAAAAGCAAGAGTTTGATAAAATGAAAAAAGATACTAAAACAGCAGATCAAGTACAAATGCTATTAGATTTAGGTCTTAACAAAAAACAAATCAAAGCATTGCGTTATGAAGACGCTAGAGTTAAAAAAATAATTGAGTTACAAAACAAAAATAAAGAAAAATAAAATGGGATACGTAAGTGACGCACAAAGAAAAGCAGTACACGCTAGTAAAGCAGATGGCGGTAAAGGAGCTCCTAATAAAATGAATGCATCGCCTTTGTACGGTAAGATAAGTTCAGCTTGTAAAGCTGCAGCGAAAAAGAAATTTAAAGTTTGGCCTAGCGCTTATGCTTCTGGCTGGGGTGTACGTTGTACTAAGGCTGGTGGACCTGGTAAATTTGGTGGAGGTAAAAAGAAAAAGTAATGGCTTATAAACAAGGAACACCGTTTAAACACTGTTGGGCTACAATCATGCACTCTAAGCCTTGGAACAAGATGCGGAATAGAACTGCTGCTGTGTCAGGTAGAGGTAAAGGTAATGATCCTAGTTTAGCGGCTGCTGAAGAAAAAAGAAAATCTCCATTAACTTGTTGGGACGGTTACGAAAGGGTGCCTGGCACTGAAAAAGGCGCTAAAGGTAGTTGTCGTAAAAAAGGATCTGCTTTAAATAAGAAAAAACAAAAAGGTGGTGGTACTACTAAAACTTGTTTACCTGCTTCAAAGATACGAAGCATGAGTAAAGAAGAGAGACAGAAGCTAGTTAACTCTAAAAAAGCCGCTGGCGCAAAAGGTAAATATAAAAGATCATCTAAAACAAATGTTAAAGGTGCTCGTAAAAAAGGAGCTACACTCAGAGACTGGTTTGAAAAAGAAGACTGGCGAAGAGTTGATGATCCGTCTAAAAAATGTGGAGAATAATGAGTATATCAGATATTAAGCTTTATGCTATGAATGTAGGCACGCTAAGTGTTACAACTTTTACTCACATTGAAGACGGTTTAAAAATACTTTTGCTAGTAGTAACTATAGGATATACTGTATCTAAATGGAAAAACGTAAAAAATAATGAGAACAATAAATGAAATAATTATTCATTGTTCTGCTACAAAAGAAGGTAATAAAATATCTGCCGCTACAATTGATAGGTGGCATAAAGATAGAGGTTGGAGGTGCATAGGTTATCACTATGTGGTTAGAATAGATGGATCTATCGAATACGGAAGACCTGTGCAAGACATAGGTGCGCATGTAAAAGGAAGAAATAAACACAGTATAGGCGTTTGTTATATTGGCGGTTTAGATGCTGATATGGAGCCAAAAGATACTAGAACACGAGATCAAAAAGAAAGTCTCTTATACTTGCTTAAAACATTAAAGAGACTACATCCTGACGCAACAATACACGGGCACAGAGAGTTTGCTAACAAAGCCTGTCCTTGTTTTGATGCAAATAAAGAATATTGTAACATATGAAATCACCTAATCAAATAAAAGAAAAAGCTTACGAAAAGCAAAATAGAGCTATGCGCGCAGAGCATAAGAGAGATACAGGTAAAACGTTAGGTAAAAGACTTACAAAAGGAACTAACAAGCGAAGAGTGTCGTTTGCTTGTAGGTTTGCTGGTATGGCCGGAGCAATGAAAGATGCTAAAGGCGAACCAACTAAAAAAGCAATGGCACTAAAAAAGTGGGGTTTCGGTAGTGTAGAAGCTGCTCGAAACTTTTGTCAAAAAAATAAATCAAAAAAATCATGAGTTCGCCATTTCAAAAAATGTTTAGCAGTAAATCACCGCTGCCTAAAGAAAAAGATCCTAGAGAAAGAAAAAAAGATACTATAAGAGTTTCTAATAAATACAAAGAAGGAGATTATGTAGAAGAGTTTGAATTAGAAGATGCAGTTAAAAAACAAACTGGAAAGTATCCACAGTTTAGTGCTCAAGATTATTCTACAGTAAAAAAAGATAAAAAAGGTAACTATATAACAAAACTATAAAATGAAAAGTAAATCACCATTTAGACAAGACAAGTGCGCAACAGCTTGGGCGGCTTGGGAAAAACCATATTTAAAAAAGCCAGGCGGAAAAAAAGAAGCTGCAAGAGAAAAAGGAGAGTTTTATTGTGACAATGGTAAAATTAAAATGAGACCTTTAGATGACGGAGATATGCCAATGTCAGATGCAGCTATAAAAGCAATGAAAGAAAAAAAGAATAAACCAGAGTTTGGTAAAAAAGAAAAATCAATAGTAGAACAATAAAATTATGGGAAAATTTTTAGTAAAAATAGGTTTAGCACTACAGTTGTGGTGGAAGAAGTTAATGTGTAAATGGAACTGGTTAGTTTCAAAACTAATAGTAAACGTTGACGAGTGTCCAATAGCGCAATGTACTTGTAAAAAATAAGGAACAAAGATAACTGGGCGTACCATACCCAAAAGTTCCTGTAACCGAAGGGGATCTCAAACGAGGTCCCCTTTATTATTATCCGTCACAGGCAATACAATCTTCACTCATGGCTTGTTGAGCTATATCGCCACGCAGTACTGATTCCGTTCTAGTATAGTACAAGGTTTTAATACCTTTTTTCCATGCTGACATATGCACTTGATTAATCCACTTTGGCGTAGCTATACTAGGAAATGCTAGGTTTAAACTAACAGACTGATCTATGTACTGCTGTCGTATACCAGCTTGGTTTACTAGTTCTAATTGATTTATCTCTTTAAACGTTTTAAAAATGTCTTTAGCCGGTACGTCGTGAGATCCAACCACAACATCGTCAAGCTCAGATAAACCCTGAACACTACCACCATCCGCCATAATTTTGCTCCAAGTTTCATTTGTATTTATTTTAAGTTTACGTAATAGTTTTAAAAGTGTAGGGTTTTTTCTTATGAACGTGCCTTTCGCGCTTTGTTCGGTAAAAACATTTGCAGCCCACGGCTCAATACCCGGCGACACATTGCCACTAAGCTTGCTGTTGCTAACAGTAGGTGCAATAGCACGTAGATGAGTATTGCGCATACCAGTTCCAGCACACCAAAGAGGCTCACCATAAGTTTCTGCAAGCGCCATACTAGCCCTTTCACTTTCAATTTTAATCTGACTAAAAATTTTCCTAGTTTCAAACTGCGCGAGTAAACCCTCGAACGGTATACTTTTTTCTTGTAAGTAGGTGTGCCAACCAAGTACTCCCAGCCCCAAGGCTCTGCCTTTCGTAGCCGATCTAACCGCGTTCTCGAAGCCTCGTAAGCCTTTAGCTCTTTGGATAAACTCTTCCATGACTCCATCCAAGAACCATATTGCATCATAAATAAGGTTTGTACCTTTCCACTCTTCATATTTCGCTAAATTTAATGATGACAAACAACAAACAAAGCTGTGATTTTCATCCGTGTGTAATGTAATTTCAGAACATATATTAGTCATATGAACTTTCAGTCCGTTGTCTTTATATGATCTGGGGTTATTCTTATTTGTATTCCCTTTAAAAAGGATATAAGGTTCGCCAGTAGCTTTTCGCTTTTGAAGTAATTTACTCCAACGTTTTCTAGCTTTTCTATCTCCTTGTTCAATTCGTCGCATAAACTTATCACCGATAACAGCGCACTGATGCAAGTTAAGTGATTGACGATTGACGTCTCCTTTAGGTTCACGTATTTCAAGCCACTCATCGAAATCGGGGTGATCAATGTTGATATTAACTGATGCAGCTCCTCGTCGGACAGATCCTTGATTAGTGGCAAGTATTGTTGAATCGTATATTTTACAAAACGGCACAACGCCATCACTTGTTCCATTGCCTGTAATTTTAGCGCCAGCGGGTCTAATCATATTAATACCAATGCCAACTCCACCGCCGTGCTTAGCGAGTAGCATCATCTCTAAGTTTTTATGCCCTATGTCCTGTATCGAGTCTGCAACATCAATGCCAAAGCAAGATATAGGTAAACCACGATCAGTCCCTGTGTTTGATAGCACAGGACTAGCAAGACACAGCCAACCATTCCAAATATAATCAAAAAACGTTCCGGCCATTTCAGGTTTGTAAAGTCTACGCGCAACTGTTTTAGCAACTCGCATATACGCATCACGAGGCGTTTCATCTTGTAGCAAGTAACCACCTGATATAGTTTTTTTGTATACGTCTGTATCACCCCATTTAGGGTAATCTTCTCCTTTTTTCCATTCATTGTTCCACATTTATACTCCGTTTATTAAGTGTATGATCCATGCTATTAAACCGTTAATGTTTAAAGCAACTAAGTTCCATTGCTTACGTGATGACGTTTGTATTATCACGCATATAAAACCTATAATAAAAAATATAGGTTCAATAGTCCATTGCCCAGCTATAACAAAACCAGCACCCATATAACCTATACGTGATGCTACTTTTTGATATGACGTAAGCTTGTTTGTATATCTAAGCGTTTTCAGCAGCCGGTACCTCCACCTTCTTTTCCTGTTCATCTTTTAATTTAGTTTTAAGTTTTTCAATAGCTTCGTCGTAACCGGGCAAAAGCTTTACTGTTTCTAGTGTACCAACAGCTAGATCTTTTAGATAAGCATTTTCATCTAGTAATTGCTTTATTATATTGATTGCTGCTTGTATTTTTTTTTCTAGCAGATCTGTTCTGCTTTGTTTACTTCCCTTCATATAAATCTTTTTCTATTTCTCTACGCGTTAGTATTACATCAAAGCCATTACCAAATGTCTTCAAAGTCCTCTCCTTCATTAGCCTTGCTATAGTCTGTCGGCCGTATAGCGAAAAAATCAGTATGAGTGACCCCGCCGGTAAGATGATAGAACCAATCAAGATTAGCTGCTGCCTCTTTGTCATACTTGAAATGTTCTGCAAAGTCTTTGTAACCAAGCTCCACAAGTTTTTCATTTGCTCTCTTTTTTATAAAATGCGTAAGATCGTTAGCTGATATACCTTCGATATCACCCATCTCAAACATTTTGTTAATATATTTAGTTTCTAAGTCTACCATGGTTTCTGCAGCTTTTAGTATGTCTTTTTGACATAAATTCAATAATTGATTGTTTTCACTGCACATATCGCGGAAAAGCTTGCAACCCATTTTACTGTGTAAGCTTTCATCTCTTACTGACCACTTCATCTGCTGACCAATACCTTTAAGTAAATTTCTTAACTGAAAAGAATAAAGTACAGCAAAAGCAGAATAAAGACTAACACCTTCCGCAAAAGCACTAAACACAGCAAGAGACTTGCCAATACCCACAGCATTGGATCCGTTGTACGCAACCAAGTTGTCAAACCTTTCAGCCGTCGCAGGCTCGTGTAAAAATGCTTCATAATCTTCTAATCCTAATGTTTCGTTTAAATAACTATATGCTACTGCATGTATTGTTTCTTGCGAACCAAACATCATAGCCATTTGCTGTATTTCATGTTTAGGAAACCAGCTTACTACTTTTTGGGTCCAGTAATCAGAAACCGCGCACTCCGTCTGCGCGAAGCCCAATAGTATATTACCGACCAAGTTCTTTTCTTTATCATTTAGTTTTTCGTTCCAGTCTTTAACATCACCGCTCATTGGTATTTCAGTATGCAACCAAAATGCCTGAGCTTGTTTTAACCAACCTTCTGTGTAATACTCTGGGTACTCAAAAGGTTTATATGCTATACGTTCGTCAAATAATCCCATTACTTATATATTTCTAATGCTATGTCTATAAAAGGTACGTAAGCTACATGTGTTACTTGATCATCTTCATCGTATGATCTTATTCCAAACAATACGCCTGGATATGTTCCGACTGATAAACTCCAGCCTTTATTCTGCTTTGATGCCATATTTATCTTGTATTTCTATTAATTCTTTATATTTTACTTTTCCTCTAACATCCCAACTCCACTTCCACCATTTATCAATTTGGCGCTCTGCATACTTTTGTCTTGCTATCCTTTTCTTCTCTCTAAGATAAGCTTTATTGTCTCGTCGCATTCTTTTTGATTTTGTGGTTTATACAGTGTTACATTAGGAAACTGCGTCATAACAAGTCTTTTAAATAACTTCCAGCGCATTGGAAAAGACTCGTTAGCTCTACCTTTTGTTTCAATTATAAAATCATCACCAATAAAATCAGGTGTGTACTTAATAGGTAGAATCCGTTTGCAGCCTCTGTTTTTGTAATCACCTTTGCCGTTAGTGCATCTTTCGTATACTTCATTTTCAAAATGGAAGCCAGCTAGTAAAACAAAGGTTTCACCTTCATACTTAGACTTAATCTTCGCATTTTTTAATGCCATATACATATAACGCTCAAGGCCAGAAGCAAAGTTAATACCGTCATACGATACTTTCTTTGACTGTACTGGCCCGCGTTTACGTCTACGTTTATAAGGTCGTTTCATCGTGTACTTCTATATCAAAACGCTTTATCATAGCTTCTTCGATTTCATCAGTCAAACATCGTTTAGCAGCTTCAATGTAAAGCAATGCATCCATTAGTTCTTCTTGTACATCAATCAAGAAGCGATTAAGATCTTTTTCTTGACCTTCGATCTCTTGCATCATTGTAGCTCCGTACTTTTTCTGACCGATTAAACTTCGTTCGTCCATCTTTCTAAGAACAGACTGTACTATTGCGTCTTTNGTTCTAATTTTCATATNTACCTGTTTTAACAAATGTTCCATTATGCATTACACCAGTTCGATTAGCTATTTCAGTGTAAGCTGAATCAATACAATCTTCAACTGTAAAACCTTCAAGCTCTGCTAAGTTTGTAAGCACGACAATCATGTCACCAATCGCGTCTTGTATTTCAGGTTTATCTTTATTAAGCAATGCTGCAGCTAGTTCACCAGCTTCTTCCTGTAATTTAACATACTGCGTATGTGAATTACCTTTATCATAAATACCTCTGTCTTTAGCCCACATGCGTATAAGCTCGAAACGATTTGGTATTTTATCTACGCTAGTATTATACTTAGGTTTTGGCGTATGCTTTGTGTCTAAAAATGCTTCATGAAAAGCTTTGTTGTAAATGTAAGATCTATTACGATTGTACATTGACTCTTTTACATTAGCCATTATCCACGAGATCGTTCGTTTGTTAATTTCAAACTGGCCATGATCTGTTTGCCAAGTAAGACCTATGTTATCCTGCAAACGTCCTTTTAATTTATTGACAGGTACAGGAAAAGTTGAGGTTTGTTCTGTTGCGTTTATCTTCATTTTAAATAAGTGTTTATATAATTTTCTATCGACTTTATAGCCGTAAGACTTTTGAAGTTCTATTTCACGGTCTGATATATAATCTATATCGTTTGACTGTTCAAGAACTTCATACTCATTCTCCTTGTAACCTTGCACAAGGGTAACCCTGTTATTAAGATCACGTGTAACGCCAATCTTTTTACCAGGTATGTGGTATAAATAATACATAAATTATAATTTATCGTTATATAGGTGCATATTATGTGCATGGTGGTAGTACCAACCTGTTTTAATATCTAGTCTCTGAGCAACTAATTTTTGTAATGATGAGAATTGATACTGATCATTACAGAAGCCGTACCAGATGTCGTTAGAACGCATATAGACAGACATACATAACGTATTGTTTATTATTGTAAATTGAACTGCGTATGTGCAAGGCGTGTCATGTATATAATTACCATCATTTATTTCTTTAGCATCATATATAGATATAGCTGCTTGCCTTGTATCAGGATTTGTTTTCAACATAGCAATAACATTGTCAAGTTGTTTATTACGTTGCCATTGCCATCCGTAATTAGAATTAACATTACCATTTTCATCAGCCATACGTTTCCATATTGGTGGTATTTTACCATACAGTTCGCCAAGTTTGTGTATACTAGGATCACCAGACAAATACCATTGCCATTCAGCTTCAGCATATTCTAAGCTCCAGTTGCGTTCTACGTTTTTAATATGATTATCTTCAGGGTTTATTATATAAAAGCCACAGTTAAATATAGCCTGCGTACCATTAAACTCTATACCACTTATAATAACCTCGTCAAGTAAAGCTTCATAAGCCTCATCTGCGTTGTGAAATGTGTTTCTCATAATAGTATTTATAATATTCGTAAATCTTCTGCCATATTAAACCTTTAATATAATGACTAGGATCTTCATGTGTTACACCGTTGTTTGTTATAACAATCGACCAACGCGTTTCACTTATAGCTTTAGGTGCAATGTATATTTTATTACGTATGCACCAAGCATAAGCTTTATTCTCAACTGACGTTGGATTATATGTACCCATGTTTATTTTACTACCCCAGGCCATTTATTCCCACGGCATTGGATCGTCATTAATATTTATTTGTTCGTGTGGTATAAAGCAGCCAGACTTAGGTTCCCACTTAAAATGTGCTTCAGCTCCGTTTTCACCGAGGTTTTGAAACTTTACTTTAAGCACCTTAGCTTTGACTGTTTTTTCTTCATAATCCCTATGCACCAATAAGCCATGATAACTAGCGTCATACCATTCACCACCGCCTTTGATATTATACATATTAGGTTCTTCAATTTTACCATCTTTGTCTTTATACATTTTAGTTGGATGCGCTACAACAAAAACTAAAACGTCAAACTTTTTAGCAAACATTTCAATTTTAGTTAAATACTCCATTGTATACCTATTAACGTCTTCTGTTTTGCAGTCAACGTCTCGTACTTTATTAAATGGATCAATAACTAAACATTTAATACCTTTACGTTTAACCAGCTCAGCACCCTTACGTAGTACAGACTCTAACGTATATCGTTCCATGTCGATATGAAAGAAGTTTGTATTACAATGGTCTGCTATTGTATTCCACTTATCACCGTGTATATCTGCAGACGTCGGCATACCTTGCCATATCTTACGCATTAGCTTGTGTGCGTGAAGGTAAGTCGGGATATTTTCAGGACTAGCAAACGCCGTTTTCCAGCCATAGTTTTTGTTATAGCCAACAACCATTTGGTCGACAAAATCTGACTTCCCGCTAGACGGAATACCAGTAACAGTAATAAACTGACCAGTATAAGTCGAAAAGATATCATCAAAATTTTGCAAGCCAACTTGATATCCAGGCTTAAACCCGTTACGAACAAAGTCTGTGACCTCGTCTTCAATGTCCCTAAATGTCGTGACATTTTCAAGCGGTACCGGTCTTGCGCTTGTAATACGCTCTGCCAATTTTTGTTTTCCATATTTCTGTAGATATTCGTTAGCATCTTTACAATCATCAAACGTAGCTAAATAGCATACTTCAGATCCTAATCTACGTATAAGCTCTGTTTGTAATGCTTGACCTGCTTCGTCTGAATCTACAGCTAGTATAATCTTTTCTTTATCTTCAAAGTAATCAATACAATTGTCAAGATAATCTAGATTATTAGTATTTAACGTAGCACCGTTTGGCACAGATATAGCATTTGTAACTCCGGCTTCATGCAATGCAAGCACGTCCATTTCGCCTTCAACTATGACACAAGAGTCATAACCTACAATGCTGTCTATATTGTAAAATACTTTTTCAGCTCCTTTAAATAATTTAAAGTTCTTTCTTCCATCGCGATACTTAATATTTATTAACTCACCGCCTATAAAATAATTGAACTTTATTGCTCTCTCGGTTTTACCGGTTTGCGGCATATATTCAGATCCCTCACCGACTTTTAAATCGGTAAGGGTTTTCTGAGATATACCTCTTGTTTTAAACCACTCAACTATTTTACTAGTAGGAGCTGTGCCAGCGTACTTAGGTTTTTCATAAACTTTTACTGTTTCGCCCTTACGTTTGTAAGTGTGTAGTTGAAATGTTTCATTACAATTGTGACAAGTACCGAGACCTCGTTCCCAATCATACGAAGCACATTTCTTCTTATGATTCTTAGGCTGCCTGCATATGGTAGATTTAGGGCATACACCCTGTTTCTTACCTTCTTCAAGGCCATGTTGATTGAACTCATCAATCACAAATCCATTGATCTCTGTTGTCTGCATTTAATTTAATTAAAATGGTAAATCTACTTCAGCCTTAGCTGGTGCAGCTTGTTGTACATTGTCTTTTGGTGCTACGGCTACATTATCACCGTTTGTCCATACTACTTTAACATTGCCTAAATAAACTTTAGCAACTTTGGCTTCACGCTCCTCTTTGGTCTGCTGTACTACAACAGGCCCGCTATTGCCAAATTGATCTAGCTCATCGTTTAATGTAATAGTAATTGGTAAGTATTTACCTTTTTTGCCATCGATAATTTTATCTTTTGGTATTTTAGTAAGGTCAATACTAGTTGCTATTATACTCGCCATTATACGTACTGATTTATTTGATTAAACATGCGTTGCATCTGCTCTTTAGTAGCATTGCTATTACGGCGCAGATTATCTACAGCTTTAACATGAGTTTGATTAGCATAAAAATTGTTTACGCTAGTTTCTAATCCTGTTACGCTGCATACTTTAGTTTGGTTTTTTCTGGTTCTTGCCATTTGTTATAGTGTTTGGTTTATAAAAAATTGTTGAGGATCAAAGTCCTCTGATTGATAGAACAACTTATACTGTGCAGATGCTCTTTCAACCTTGTCTTTACCACGTTCGTAAAACTGTGGTGAGCAATCAAATATACCTATTTGATGCGTTGTTTTGTCTATTACTATAAATATAAATTCATAGCCAAATAGATTACTGTAAATATAAGCTTGACTGTCGTAGTTGTATTTGTTTGCAGACCACTTAAATTTATTAAGATCAGCTGTAGTCTTTAAATCAATGATTAGCTTTTCTTCGTGGTTTACAATATCTGCTTTACCTTTCCACATAAGACCTTCTAGCTCTGTTATGCCTGGTTGTTCATATTCTATGTTATTACCGCGAATAAGACTTTTGCACACATTGTTAGCTAATACTTTGTCAGTCATTAGTTCGATCTTATCAACTTCGCTTTGTAGCAAACATAGCTCACCGTCAGATATCTCTTTATACGCTTTTGTATTTCTAGTACTAGCTTCAATTACCTTAAAGTTTTTAATTTTATCTGGTTCAAGTATAGCTGTATGAAAATACCCGCCAACTAAAAAAGCCGGTGATGGCTTCGATGGTTGACCTAGCGCTAAAGGGTTTGTAAGCAGCGTGCCGATGTCAGAATTACTAAGGTACTTTTTACCAAAGTCGCCGTAATAGTTCTGATCATCACGCAGCTTTTTTATAACCTGTTTTTTGTCCATTTACAAGGTTTGTAGTGCTCCTTCAATTTCAGCACTTAGTTTATATTTCTGTTTGATAGCTTCTATCTTACCACCTGCCGCTACATATTGAACTGCTTTATCATAAGCTGGATCTTTTTTAGATGTTAACGTAGGTTGTTTAGCTTTGCCGTGATTATTAGTGGCATCGCTGTCTTGCGTGTCGTCAATTAGAAATAAATTGCCTAGCGCATACTTCTTACCATAACTCGACGCAGCACCGTATCGTTGAGGCATTTGCATACCTTTCTGATCAAGATCAACACCAACTATTGCTGTAGCAATTATAGTGTCTTTACCGTCAGTTATAGATGCGGTGCTTTTTATAACAGCAGTATCAACTAATTCTTCGTTGATAGTTACTGATACTCCTAACTCTGTGAGATAAGGTTTTGTTGCTTCGAGAATGTCTTCGGCTGATCTGAAGTAGTATTTGCCGAATGAATTAAACCTAGATTTTTTAGATTTAAATTGTGTCTGGATTTTAGCCAGTTTATCGTTTAGTGTCATATGGTTTACTGGTTTTGGTTATTAATATAATTACACATTGATTTGATGTTTTACATTTGTAACTTACAGAAAGTCAAGCACTTGCGAGTGATCAACACTATCAATTAGCGTTTGAACAGCTTGTTTTTTAAGCTCTGAAACACGCACATAAGCGCTTGCTCCTTTGATGTTTAATTTATCAGCTATTTTATTAGCAGAGTGTTTATCACAATCAAGACCATAACTTAATCTTAACACTTCATATTCATTTTTATTAAGGTGTTTTTGCATTAAACCTTTCAAGTAAATATTAAGTATATGTATATTATACGGCTCTGATTTATCTGCTATTTGATAGATCATATTTTCTTCGTCGTCGTTAGTTGGTTGCGCATCTATGCTTAAAAACATACTATTAAAAAATAGCTCAACCATCTTTTTGTCTTTAGGATTTTTACGTATTTCATTTAGCTTATGCTCTGGTATACGCATACCACCTCTAGCCATATCTACGCGGCGTCTAATGTGACCTTTTATTCGTTTTGCAAAGAACGACTTTAATGTTTTTTCAATGTCTTCTGACTCATTTAATTTATCCCACACAAGTTTATCTACAGCTTTAACTAAAGCTTCAGATCCTATTTGTATAAGATCATTAATACTAAGTACGCCTGATGCTTGTTGGGTTGTTGAAAATTTTCTTGCTAAGTTTTCTACAAGCGGTAAAAACTTTACTATTAGTTCATCACGAGAATATTCGTCCCAAAATTTACCTTCAAGATGTCCTATGCGTTTTTTTAAATCGTTCTTATATCTTATATAATTCTGTACATTATACTTTTTCATAATTGATTGTTTAAGTACTGTTTTTCTTTGTTTAACTCTTTACACATATTTCTGTGTATAGTTCTCGTTGAACAATTAAGCAAACCTGCTACGCGTCCTACGGTAATTTTTTTGCCATACTCGTTTAGATCTAACATGCATTGATAAATAGCTTCTTCGTCAATACGTTTTGATCTACCTATAAGCTCGCCGACAATACGCATTTTGTCTTCGGGTGTTAATGGCGTCCAAGGTTTAAATATTATCTTACGTTTTTTATTTACAGGTGGTTCACCGCCAGTATTAAAAACATCTTCAATCATTTCGTTTAACTTTTTATCACTAATAAAAAAAGTAACAAAACCATTTTCTTTATCTGATATAAACTTGAAAACATGTTCTAAAAATTGCCAAGTCATATCTTCATTTAAATAATATAAAACATAAAAATGCCACTTCAAAGATCTGTATGTAGTTATCTTTGCTGTGCTATTAAACAAGTGATAACATTGATGCGTACCTTCTTCATAGAACTTATAATAAGGCGTTTCAACGGTAGGCACATCACTCCATGGATCTTTCCTGTAAATAACGCGCCTATCGTTTAGCCATTTTATATTTCTTTCATGTGACATTAGCCTCTTACTTTANTATCTTTACGGGCTTTTGTCACCCTTGGTTTAACAAAATTCTTAATTTTGGTTTTTATTCCGAACGCATCTGTTTGTAGTAAATGCTTATACGTCTTTATTCTACTCATATAGTTTGTCTAATAAAATTACCACTACTTCGTCTGATATCATATTCTCATGATATAATTTCCATATTAATTTACTCATAATCCTGATTTTTTCAAGAAGTAATTATATACTTCTGGTATGTGTTTTTTATAATATGGTTGATGATCTTTAACCCAGGTTTTTAGTTGAGCTTTAGATTTAAAGCCAACATTATCCCAAAAGTTATCAGATCTCATTATTAAATTAAACATTGGCTCTATATCATCAATGAAGTCACCAACTGTCCAGCCTTCCCATATATGTTTATCTCTATTCATCATAATAACTACCTGTTTTTATAAAGTTTTTTACTTTTTGTTCCCAATAACAATCCTCTATAATTTTTTGCTTTATTATTTCATAATATCTTTCTGCTAGTGGATCATTCATAATTTCTAAGTGTTTTAAATAGCGGGTGTCTGTAAGAACCTGCTTGTGTTCGTTGAAAATAAGTAAAGGTGGCACGTTGACCGATATAGTCATGAATGTTAAGTAGCATGTTTTCCAAATCCTTGTAGGTATAGCCTTTGCCCGGCGGACAACCGAACTGTATACCTTCGTCATCTGTCATCAGAAACTTACCAAGCGTGCCTTGTCNCTTACCTTTACCTTCTTCATATCCTGTAATAGTTGCTTCCGTGTCGTGGAAGTCTTTAAATTTTTGTAGGTTGTATGATCTTTTGTGCTCATACAAGCCGTTAGTACGTAGCATAGAGCCTTCGTAGCCTTGAGCTAAGTGCACGTCATGAAGCATTTTAGCTTCTTCCATACTATCAACCGCAGTGTTAGCAATCAATGTCATACTTTTTGCAATAGGTAGTTGTGTTCTTAGCCAATTGTAACGATCTTCGTAAGTAACGTCTAGCCACGGAGTATCGTACACGTGATATTGTACAAGATTAGCAGCCTCAGATCTGTCGTCTTTAGTTGGTTTTTGTTTTCTGACCAAAGATATGATCTTTTCAAAATCATGCTTTAGATCGTGATTATACAACTCACCATCAAGCGCTGCATCTGGAAAGGCAGCAAAGAAGTCTTCAAAATCTTCTTCAATGTGAGCTACGTTTTTAAATTGTTTACCGGTACGTGAATACGCACCATCTTTAGTAAATATACAACGCACGCCATCAAGCTTTGGTTGTATAAAATTCTTTGCATCCCAGTCTATTTCTTTTTTACCGACCTTGTACGCAAGCATTGGTTTTATCATATTTTTCTAAGTTTAGATTCTAAGTGTTTAATTTTATTGTGTATAATAGCGGCAGCTTCATACTGTTCACGCTCTTCGTACATTGACAATAGGGTTGTAAGTCTTGCTATTTCTGCAAGTAATACCTCTTCTTGTGCTAAACCGAGGTATATTTCACCGTCTTGTTGTAGCTTAACTAGCTTTTGTACTACTAGATTTGCTATGTTTTCCATTTCTTCTTCTGTCATAATAGTTTATTTAAGCAAATAATACCTAGTATCGCCAGTAAAGAATAAGTAATTATAAGTGCTTTAGTTAGATTATTCTTCTTCATCTGGCCATTTATATCCTTGATCTTCAAGATCTGATTCAACTTCGTCGTATTTTTCGTCATATACAAACTCGTATAGCCTTTCAATAGCGTAGTCAACAAAATCAGCTTCTGTATCATCTAAGTAAATAGGTGATAGCTCATCTTTGATAGCATCAGCTAGTGCATCGTGAAGATCACTGTCGTAATAGTATACATCTTCTGATATACATACGTTTCTTACGCTTTCAGCTGCAACATATACTTCGTAACCATCTCTAGTTGATTCGCTGTATATATAGTAGCCACAGTTGTTATCAAACCTATCTGTAAGCTCTACACCGTAGTACTCGAGTACTATTTCCTTTTGATCTTCTTGATCAATTTCGTTTATATCTAGCCAACCTTTTTTTGCTAGTTCTTTTTTTATTAGTTCGTCTGTTAGTATTTTACTCATCTGTTTCTATTAGTTTAGCAATGTATTGCCATGTTAGTAATTCTCTTTCATTAGATCTTAAACAAGCTTTAAGTAAATCAATTGATAATCTACCGCTGCCACCTGCTTTAATATCTCGTTTGTAAGTTCTGTTTTCTAATTGTATAAAGCTTATTTTAGCAAAAGCTTTATGTCTAGCTCGTTCTTTTATTTCTTTATTCATACCATTTCGTAATAATAAGTTTGAAATCTTTCTATTATACTTCTACCATATCTTGTGTGAAATCCGTAACTATGTGTATATGCGCCTTCTATAGGTTTATTTTCTATAATTAGTAAAAACACATCCCATGGATTTAAATCTACCTCGCAAGCTATTTCTTCTATAGCTTCAGACATAGCATACTTATCATGCTTCATTGTACCGTAGTTTTCCACGATATAATTTTCTATTTTATCTGCTTTTATTTCTTTATTCATAACTTTTATTTGCATTGAAAGCATCGCCAAGAAAGTCTAGCTTGTTAGCTGACATTACATCAAAAGCAACGCCGTATTTTACCTCTGTAAACCAGTATTGGTTTTTAAGCTCTTGTTTAATACTAGCCATTTTGTGACAATACTTTTTGTTTTCTTTTTTTAGTTTTTTCTTGTACTCTGGCTTTAGCCGTTTCCATAAGTTTAATCGTTTGTTTTCCATATTATTATTATCCATTAGTGTTCGTAATTTGTTTGTAATTCTACGTTAATGGCTTCTGCTATTTCATAAAAGTTTACTTGAGAAACAAAAGCTCTAGCGTAATCTTCTATTAATCTAGGTGTATCGCAAGTGTCAAAATTGACAAATACAGCTTCTTCTATTATATTTTTTACAGTATCTGCAGAAACTTTTTCTTCAAACTCCATGTCTCCAATTACTTCTAAGTTTATACGCCACGTAGCGTAGTTAGTCCAACCGTTGTACTCCATATTAATTAAGATCTGCTAGTTCGTATTCACCTGATTCGATTTTAGATCTAGTATCTGCAATACCTTCACCTAAAAACTGGTTGCGGTATACACCTGTAGTACGTGAGTAATCCCAATAATAATGATCTAGCGTAACTTTACCGTCATTAGCTCTAAAAGCAATAACGCTGTCGTAGCTTTGAAAGTAATTACCGTCAGGTGCATATATAATAAATTGGTTAGCTACAGGATTACCTGTTCTAACACTTTTCATTTGTCTAACTTTCGCTGTCATATTCACCTAGTATTTGCTCGATTTCATATTCAAGGTTAGTAATTTCTCTTGCGAGATCTAAAAATTGTGAAAGAGCGTTGATTTCATAGCTGCTAAGCTCATCTGTGTCTCTTTCTTCGATTGCATTTATACAATCTTGCATGTCTGTGACGGTGTTTTCAAACCGACAATAACTCATATTTGGCATATCTATTTATTTTAAAATTAGTGGACGTGGCAGGAATCGAACCTGCGTTACTATATATGAGTTAGTGGGCTACTGTCTTGGTACCGTTTTGCAGATTTACGCGCTAACTTCCAATAGTCTAACCATTTCACGCCCATAAAGTAGCAGTTGTAGACTGGTAGTTAACTAGTATTGTCATTTATCTACAATTTCTGTTTCGACTATTAAGTCTAACGTGACCAGTATGCCGCCACTAAACCGCTTCACAACCGTGCACTACTATTTCAAGCTGTGGTTGTTCTTCACGTACCCAGACATTTCCTAAGCGCGGTGCACCACTGTTGTTAAACCGGTGCGCGTCTTTGTTATTTATTCGCTGGTTATTTGTAACTAGTGAGGATTCGAACCTCATACCCGTCGGTAGCCTGATCCAGCATGATGTTTCCAAGATCACCTGACCTAGTTGCCACTAGCTATTCACTTATGTGTTAAAGAGTTACGGGCTGTATACGGCCACCTTTAACCTAATTAAGCTACTCGTCTAGCGTTAAATAGTCCTGATGATGGACTCGAAAGTCTTACATTCAGAGCAGTTGCTATTTAACTATTTACGACGCCAAGCTCTATGCACTGATGCACTTACTTCTTGACTGACGATTTGTATTGTATTGCCTGTCTTGTGCTCGATGATAGGTACATAACTGTACGTTTTAGTCGTTGAACACTGAACACACGTTTTATAACCTAA
>FUFK010042765.1_pt1 | contig 63714 bp, 61 predicted proteins | sample 1021851 | NCBI WGS metagenome assembly FUFK01 (sample SAMEA51879418, study PRJEB19060) | metagenome
TAAACATCTGATTATACCAGCTGACGTTAAAAACAGAAAACAGGTACAAAATTTGTTTGCCTTAGCAAACGAAAAAGTTGGACAAATAGAAGTTATCATTAATTGTGCTGGAATAAATATTGACAAGTCATTTATGCAAATGGACGATGAATCCTGGGACAAAGTTGTTGACACTCACTTAAAAGGAACATTCATTAGCTCTCAGGAATTTTCAAGGCAATACAAAGGCGAATCAGGACACATTATCACATTGGGTGCTGGATGTGGCATTCAGGGCAGATTGAACGGAGCGAATTTTTGCAGCGCTAAGGGAGGAATATTGGCGCTTACTAAGTGTATGGCGAGAGAACTTGCTCCCCGAATTGCCGTAAACTGCCTTACCCCAAGTGCCGTTGATACGGATGAGGTCGTATCACGTTATAATCTCAACACTCAAGAAGGACTGAAAAAAGTTCTTTCTGGAATTCCCATGGATAGATTAGGAAAGCGGGAAGATGTTATTCAAATGACTGAGTCGATTCTCTCATCAAAATTTACAACAGGTTCGAATTTTTTTGTAAATGGTGGTGAGTTGATGCACTAAAAACGGTTTTTTTCAAGTAGGGAATTTTTGCATTTATAAAATATACGCACACCTAAAAACGTTGTAGTAAAGCAGCTATTTTTTAAAAATACTCTTTTCCGTCCATAAAAAAATCAACATATTGTGGGTACCTTAAATTCAAATAAAAAATATGCAGAATTTATCTGACTTTGGATAAGAATTTTTTAGTTAATTCTGATTTTGGATTTTCAAAAATGTTTTTTGCAGTGTTAATTTCCTCTATGATACCATCATGGAAAAAAGCAACTCTATCAGAAACATCTCTTGCAAAACCCATCTCATGTGTAACACAAATCATGGTCATACCCTCTTCTGCAAGCAACCTCATAGTCTCGAGCACTTCTCCTACCAATTCTGGATCCAAGGCTGAAGTGGCTTCATCAAATAACATATACTGAGGGTCCATTGCCAATGCTCTTGCAATTGCAAGTCTTTGCTGTTGTCCCCCTGACAACTCACTTGGATAAACATTTAACTTATCCTCTAAACCCACATGAACTAATTGGTTTTTAGCAATTTCTATTGCCTCAGACTTTGTTTTCTTTTTTACGATTCTAGGTGCCAAAGCAACATTTTCAATGGCTGTTAAATGCGGGAAACTATTCCATTGCTGAAATACCATACCCATGGATTGACGCAAATTATTTAAATCTGTTCCTTTATCATGGACTTTCACACCNTCAACNGTAATTNTGCCGCCCTGAATTTGCTCGAGGCCGTTTATGCAGTAGAGTAACGTTGATTTTCCAGAACCGGAGGCCCCTATCACAGATAAAACTTCCCCCTTTTCCACTTGCAGGTCAATGCCTCTTAAAACATGCAATTGCCCGAAATATTTTTGTAGATCTTGTATTTTAATCATTGGGACCATTTCCTCTCAAACCTAGCGGAAAAACGTGAGATCGGGTAAGATAAAGCAAAATAAAATGCCCCGGCTACAGCTATAATCAATAAAGGCTCCTGCGTTCTTGTCATAAGAATTTGGCTTGCACGGAGAAGCTCTACATACCCTAAAACTGAAACTAACGCGCTATCTTTCAATACGCCGAGTGCAACACCAACCCAAGATGGAAAAATTGCACGTACGCCAATTGGGAGCACCACATAGCGTAAATCCTGCCAATAATTCATACCTAAAGAACGTGCCGCCCTTCGCATTGATTGGCCAACAGATGCAATACCGCCTCTCACAACATTTGCAACAAGAGCTGCTGTGTATAATGTTAGGATAACCAATCCAGATTCGAATGCATTAAGGTCAAAACCAACGATAGGAGCAAAATTATAAAATAGAACAAGTTGAATTATAAGAGGCACAGACCTGAAAACATCTAAAACAGGACCCAATAATATGATTGCTATAATACGCCCCTCAAACAACATCCAACCAAATATACTGCCAATAAAAGTTCCAATCGAGATTGAGATTATAGAAATCAATAACGTTCTATAAGCTGCCTCAGCCATGAAGAAAACATCATTTAAAGCAAAACTACTAAAGAAACTTATTTGATTTTCCATTCAAGACCTATTATCAATAACGAAATAACCGAGTTGCAAGAACTCTTGAGACAAGTAAAATTAGCTTAACCATGAGGTAATATATTATTGCAGCTGCTGCGAAATATTCGAAGATTCTATATGTCTTACTAGCAAAAAACTGAGTTTCACCTGATAATTCACGAAAACCAACCAACATACCTAGAGAAGACATAAGAACTGCCCAAACAAATTGGTTAGTCATTGGATAATAGACAATTTTTAATACTTGCGGAACTAATATTCGAGTATATGCCTGCCATAAATTCATTCCCAAGCTTCTAGCGGCTTTCATTTGTGTTTCTGGAACAGCATTGAAACCCCCTCGAAAATTTTCAGCAAGATAGCCTGCATTATTAAAGCTTAATCCAGCTAAAACAATAAAAAATGGAGTTAGGTGAATCCCCAATGCTCCTAATCCAAATCCAAAGAAAAAAAGTTGAAATAAAGCGGGGGTATTTCTAGCTAGCTCAATCCAGCAACTCGCAAACCATTGAAGTGGTCCTTTTGCCTTCAATTTGATAATTGATAAAAATAATCCAATTATAATTCCTATAATCATTGATAACACTGCCACTTGCAACGTAACAAGACTTGCTTCAAGCAAATCTGGTAAGCTTTTCAATACAGGACGCCAGTGAAAATTATAGTCAAACATNAGAAAAATTTCTTNGATTCCCCGCATCAAAAATTATTTGANTGCGGGGAAATCAAATTTGTAGCTGGATCAGTACATCACGCCAGGGATTCTAAGTTCNGGTGCTTCGCCACCAACAAATTTACCCCATAATTCTTGATAACGTCCAGACCTCACCTGATGTGTTACAAAAAGATTTAAGTAGTTAAGCCAACTTATATCAGTCCGCTTGCCAACAACTGAAGTATAATCAGTTGTCCATGGCATTCTAGGTCCTGCATCAATGTTATCATATTGCTCTGTAATTGGTTTGACTGCAGTGTTTGTTGTAATACCAAGGTCAGCTTTACCCTGAGCTACAGCAAGAAAAACCTCATTCTCTGATTGGTAACCTTGATAAAGATTTTCCTCTCCCCACTCTTTTGCAATTTTAAGCCATTCTTGCTCTGGCACTGTGCCAACGGCCGCAGCAACGCGCTTCCCGCGAATATCATCAAATGTTTTTATACCGCTATTAGAGTTTACAACTCCTTGCGCGTAGTAAATAGCGTATGGAATTGAAAATCCAACAGTTTTTGCCCGTGATAAGCTATCTGAAGTTGCTCCAAAAACCACATCTGCACGACCAGTTACAATTACAGGAAGTCGCTCCGACCATGTTAACGATAAAATCTCTACATCTACTTCCAGGGCTGCAGCCATATCATTACAATATTCAACATCAAATCCAGCCGGCTCATTATTAGCATCGAAATACCCTATTGGTGGAAAATCAAGAACGACCCCACATCTCAGAGTGCCTCTATCTATAACATCATCTAGGGTATCAGCTGCTAATGGAGCTGCAAATAAAATAGATGCTAGCGAAATTCCTATTAATTTTTTAAGCATATCGTTCTCCTCTTGGTTTAACAAAATTACTCAGACAAAAACTGTGGCACATTTGAGTTTTATTGCAAGCAGAGAATTATTTAACCGGATGAGGAGTAGCTATTTAGCACGATAAAAAAATGTTTTATTTAGAGATTTTAGATATGTAAGAAAATCAATTGTTTTTAATTTCTCTATTGAGTTGTTTTTAATAGAATTTTTCTTCATATTATTAGCATAAAAGAGTGAATTTTTATTTTAATTTTTCAAAACTAAAATTAATCAATTTTTTCAATTAAACCTGTCAACCATATGGCGTCATCACAAAATAAAAATAAATCAGATGGGAAAATTCTCATCCAAGCCGATATATCTGGTGAGATTTTATTATGCCCAGAAGGTTTAAGTTTTTGGGGAGGAGTCGACCCAGAAACAGGAACCATTATTGATATCCATCATCCTTGTTATAAACAAAACATATCTGGAAAAATATTAATGATGCCCTCCTCACGAGGCTCCTGCAGTGGCAGCGGTGTTTTATTAGAATTATGTTTAAAAAACATTGCACCCGCTGCAATTATTTTCCACGAGGCAGAAGAAATACTTAGTCTTGGAGCTCTTGTTGCCGAAAGGATTTTTAAAAAACCTATACCTATCATTAAATTAAAAAAACAACATTACTTAATACTTAGAAATTCTAGTTGGGCAACAATACATAGGAATAGATTACAAACTGATAGTTTTGATTTTGAACTTACAGTTATTAAAACAGAACACCTGTATTTATCAAAATACGATAAAGATATTCTTGTTGGCAAATATGGAAATGCTGCCAAAACAGCCATGGAAATTATTTGTTTAATGGCTGCTGCAAACGATACTAATACTTTAATTGATATACATAAAGGACACATAGATGGGTGCATATTAGCGCATTCAGCAAATTTAATTTTTGCTGAAAAATTGGCTGCTCTTGGGGCACAAGTGCGAATTCCAACAACTATAAACGCAATCTCAGTAGATCGTGAAAATTGGCTTTCTCAAATGATCCCTGAAGATTTTGGAAACAAAGCAAGTAAGCTTGCTGATGCCTATGTCAAAATGGGTGCAAAACCTGTTTTTACATGCTCTCCCTACTTATTAGAAGAAAAACCAAAATTTGGGGAAAACATCGGATGGTCTGAGTCAAATGCAGTTATCTTCGCAAACAGTATATTAGGTGCAAGAACATTAAAACATCCTGACTATCTCGATTTATTTATTGCTATGACAGGAAGAGCGCCAAAATCCGGGGTATACATAGATGAAGGAAGAATACCAGAAACAATTATTTCTGCAGAAATTCCAAATATAAAACCTGACGATTCATTTTGGTCTGTAATTGGATGGGTTGCTGGCAAATTATCCCCCAATAAAATTCCATTGATAACTGGACTTGAACACTTTGATCCGGAATTAGACGATTTTAAATCGCTTTGTGCTGCATTTGGAACTACCTCCGGCGCACCAATGCTTCATATATTAGGGCACACGCCAGAGGCGCATATTTTACCTTCATCAAAATCAAAAACTTATATTATTGACTATGATACCATAGAACGAGCTTGGTATGCCCTCAATAAGGGAGAGACATCCATTGATCTTGTTGCAATTGGAAGCCCCCATGCTTCTTTTGAAGAGGTGAAGAAAATTAAAAACTATTTCTCAGAAAGGAAATGTCATCCAGATACGAAAATGATTATCACTGTTGGCAGACAAACGCTAAATCTGCTGAAAGAAGAAGGAATCTATGAACAACTTTTAAATTCTAAAGTCCAGATTATATCCGATATTTGTTGGTGTTCTATTACAGAACCAATCTTTCCGCCAGAAACTAAAAATATAATTACGAATTCTGGAAAATATGCACATTACGCTCATGGGCTCTCCGGAAGGCATNCCAGNCTATCAAATCTTCAGGATTGTGTGGAGGCGGCTATTGCTGGATTTACGACAAGAACATCACCAGGTTGGTTATAAAAAAAATTTATTTTACCGCATCAGAACTAATTAATAGATAAAACTTTTTTATCGACCATACATATCTTCATAACGCTTGATATCATCCTCGCCTAGATAAGTCCCTAGTTGCACTTCAATTAATTCCATACGCTCATTTGTTTCATTTTCGAGGCGATGCTTACTTCCAAGTGGGATGTAAACTGACTTCCCTGCATCTAGCATNTGAANANTTTCTCCAATAGTAACTTTTGCTACACCGAACACTATAATCCAATGTTCTGAGCGATGTTCATNGGATTGAAGAGATAGTTTCNCCCCCTGGATTATCAACTATTTTCTTCACCTTATATCCAAAGCTCTCCAAAATTACTTCATACCTACCCCAAGGGCGCTCTCCAATTTCCATATATTAGTCCAAACTATAATTTTATTTATTCTGAATCCATTGTTCCCTAACTGTTAATTAGTCTAAAACATTCTTTCGTAATCATCCAATAATCCTATTAATTCGGACATATTATCTAACTGGCTTCAATCCTTAAACCACTCTCTTCAAATAAGTGCAACGAGGATGAACTTAGGATCAATCCTACCCTACTCCCAATTTTTATTTTAACATCGGGCTCTATTCGAACTGTTATAAGTATACCATTTCCACAATCTACATATGCAAATTGCTCTGACCCCAAATATTCGCACAAAGCCAATTCTCCGATTAAATCTGCATTTTGTAAGTCAGTTAAAGAAATAGCCTCTGCCCTAACGCCAANTCTTGAGATTTTTTTATTTGGGCAGTTTATTTTCGTTTCTAACTCTTTTTCTAAATGCAATATTATTTTTCCATTTTTAGNATGACAGGGTATTATATTCATTTTTGGACTACCAATAAACTCCGCAACAAATAAGCTATTTGGCTTGTTATAAAGAACCTGTGGTGTTCCCTCCTGTACTATCTCCCCCTCATTTAACACAACTATTCGATCTGCAAGTGTCATCGCTTCTATTTGGTCATGGGTCACATAAATAGTCGTTATTCCTAACTTTTTATGAAGACGGGAAATTTCAAGTCGCATATTTACACGTAAAGCAGCATCTAAATTTGATAACGGCTCATCAAATAAAAAACCCTTTGGCTCTCGAATTATTGCTCTTCCTATCGCAACACGTTGTCTTTGTCCGCCAGATAATTGTTTGGGAAGCCTATCCAATAAAGGTTCTAATTCGAGGATTCTAGCTGTTTGATCTACTTTCTTTTCTATAATTTTTTTTTCAACCCCTGCTGTTTTCAGAGCAAACCCAATATTTTCCCTTACATTCATATGCGGGTACAAGGCATAAGATTGAAAAACCATTGCTAAACTCCGTTCCGATGGAAGGTTTCCAGTTACATCCTTCGAATCAATTAAAACACTTCCATNGGTAGCATCCTCTAAACCTGCAATTATGCGAAGTAATGTTGATTTTCCGCAACCGGATGGTCCAACAAAAACAACAAATTCTCCTTTTTGGATTGATAGATCCACTCCATTTATTACGTGAAGAGTATCAAACCATTTATGAATTTGCTGGAGTTCTATTGANGCCATGATATTTACAGCGCCAAATTACTTATTATTGGTTCTGAACCTTCAGCAGAACTCATTTCAAGGTAAATAGCAGCCGTCCAGGAGAAATTTCTTCCTCCAAGAGGACTACCTTCTATGGGATCGAAGTATTCTGCCATTCCAGATTCATCGACTAAACTTTTAGTGTCATCAATAATTCTTTTAGCAAGCATATCAAAGCCTTGCTCCTTAAGACCTTTTCCAATCATATAATTCATAATTAACCATATAGGGCCACGCCAATAACGAATTTTATNGAAACTTTTATGCTCCGGGTCCCAACTAGGAAAGGCATACTTACATTTTTTTAATATCCGCTCACAATGTGCACCCATTTTTTTCTGCTGCAACTCATTTCCAACATTGGCATAAAAACAAAGCATAGATGCATTTGTAATGCCGTCACTAAAATTTCCGGTACGAATGTCTCTAGCACAAAACCCGCCCACTGTTTCGTTCCACAACCATTGCGAACCTGTTGTTAATAAGTCGACCCAGTTGTNNATTTCATTNAATGCTTCATCCATTTTCAAATGGGTTGCCAATTGAAGCAGGTCTTTGGTAGCACGAAGNAAAATAAATTGAATACCTGGGTCTGCCATNAGGAATGGACCTTCGTTGTATAAAACATTGTTATCCCATCCAACTTTTTTACCNAAATGCACTATCGACATGTATTTATCATATTCTATTTGTGTTGGACGTTGTTGGTTTTCCACATGCATGGTATCCCGTCTTGTGTAACTTTCGAGTTCGTCTGGCACTTCTACATTTTTTAGGCCCATGTCCCAATCAGGACAATTATCTCGCCCTGTTTCCCAGGGATGCACTGTGGCGATTACTCCACTATTTTCTGGGTCACGGGATTCCATGAACCATCTATGACTTGCCATCAAACGAGGAAAAATTTCTCTAGCCTTTCTGGAATCATAAGGAGTGCCTTTCTCAACCATTTGCAATACAACCGAAGCAAGCACCGGTGGTTGCGAAAGACAGCTAGTGGGTGGCTCGTTATTGCTAAGCCAGATATCTGGACCGGGGTAATAATCTGGGTCATTTTGTCTAAACACAATGTGAGGGATCATACCATTTTCCCATTGTGCGTCGAGCAATGATATGATTTCTAACCAGGCCCTCCATTTATTGATATGCCATAATCCTAATGCTGTGAAACCTGAATCCCAATTCCATTGAAAAGGATATAATCTGCTTGTTGGTACTGTGTAACCACCTCGATCATTTTCCTTTAAAACATTTATTGCTTCTTTTATCATTTTATCCATCTCTAACCTTTCACGCTTCCAGAAGTGAGTCCGGAAACAAGAAATTTCTCAAACCATAGAAAAATAAATAGCACTGGAACTGTCGCGACTACTGACGCTGCCATTAAATGCTGTCTTGGAACTTCCGTTGAATCTAATGATACAATACCTCTTGATAAGGTAAAGATCTTAATGTCGTCTAAAAACATGAAAGCAAATAAAAACTCATTCCAAGCAATCATAAAAACGTAGAGCGCGACAGAAGCAATTGCNGGTATCGCAAGCGGTATCGATATTTTAATAATTATCTGCCACCTGGTCAGCCCATCCATCAAACCTGCATCGTCGAGTTCACTTGGCAATCCAGCAAAATATCCACGCAACATATACAAAGCCACAGGTATAGTAGTGGCTGGATAGACGATACATAATCCAAACAAAGTATTGCGCAAACCTAGCTGACTAAAAACCGAATAAAGTGGGATTACAAGAATTATTGCTGGTATTAAATAAATTAGGAGAACTGAGCTTGACAACCATTCACGAGCCGGAAATCTTAATTTAGCTACAGCATAAGCACCTGGAATTGAAAAAAGAAGAGTTATTAAAACGGTAACTACAGATACAAAAGCTGAGTTAAGTAACAAAGTTAAAAAATCATATTTTACAAATAATTCTATATATGAATTGAATAATTTTTCTGGGCCTGCAGAAAAATCTATTGATAGGTCAAGAGGGTTCTTTAGCAGGCTCCTCTGGTTTTTAAAGCTAGTCATAATCATTACGTAAAATGGAATAGTAACTATGAGTATAAAAAAAATAAGTCCAAGACCCCAAATTAATCTCGTATAAAATGCCTCTGCAAAATATCTTGTCAGGAGCCCTGCGGTTAAAGAGCCAACAGTGCAATAAATAGAATAAAATATCAGCGCAGAAACAATCAACGTTGAAATCATTGTGTGCCAATCGTTTACAGGAAATTGAGAGCCAAAAGGTTGCCCAAATGAACAGAAAATTAGCAAAAATAAAGTAAATAGAGTTCCAACTATAACATATATTTTTACGTTAATTGGCTTATACATTACGTTAAGAAGACCTATTAGCATACCAGTGATTAATGCAGGACCAATCTCCAAATTAATTGAAGAACCAGACCCAACAATTAGAGCCACACACGAAAGAGTATACCACAGCGTGCTCCATATCGCGCCAGCAAGTAAACCTCCAAATACTCCAGACCTCCAAATTGCCATTAACCCTCATCCCTTGGTGTAAATTTAATGAAGATAATCGAAAATATCAGAAGAAACATAAATATAACGACAGCTACAGCGGCACCAGCTCCAAGGTTAGAAATAGCAAATGCTTGTTCATAAACATTTACAGTCAATGTTCGAGTTCCTGCGTTGCCACCAGTAAGTAAAAAAATGTCATCAAATTTATTAAATGTCCAAATAAATCGCAGTAAAAATAGGACTGCAAGTATTCCAATGATGTGTGGAATTGATAAAAACCAAAATTGCTGGAATGGGGTAGCTCCGTCCATCTCAGCTGCCTCATAAAGATCTGAGGGGATAGACTGCATCCGTGCTAAGATGAAAAGAAAGGATAGAGGAAAGTAACGCCAAATTTCAAAAAGGATAACCATAGAGAGCGCAACAGGAAAATTTATTTCCAATCCAAAAAAACTAAAAGAAGTTATTCGTTTGCCAAAAAAATTAATTGATTTTTCAGAAATACCCAGCTCTATTAGCATGGCATTCACAGGCCCAGAAAAAGGATCAAATAATATTACCCATGAGAAAGCTACTGCAATAACAGGCGCAACATATGGAAAAAGTAATATACCTCTTACGAAGGCTCTGCCAGGGAAAGCTTTTTGCATTATCTGAGCGGCAAAGAGCCCTAATATCAAAGCACCTGCCGTACCGAAAAATGTATAGTAAATGGTTATTTTTAGAACCTCTATAAATTCCGAAGCAGAGAAAACCTTCAAATAATTTTTAACTGTAAATTCAAATGACGTAAGCACATTCGTTGTCTCAAAATCACTCTGGATATCAGACAGCGAAAAGTTTCCTTTTTTTAATGGAACTTCTGCAAAAACATTAAGAGTTATTTTTCCCCGTCCTTTAGGAGCAATATTTCCTAAAACACATTTAAATATTTTTGCATCAGAAAGTTCCTCTACAGAGCAATTTTGGCTTATATCCAAAACCTCAACACTCTTTGGAAGTTTGTCTTCAAAGACCACATCGGCAAGTGGGTATTTCATTGATGAATTGCGATATCTATATTCAATCCTGATAATTTCACCAGGCTGTTCTAGCTTTCCCTTAATACGCTCCTTAATAAGGATTGTTGGCGGGCGTAAATCCGCAAGAGATATTGGCTTAAAAGAAATCCAGAAATTTGCAAAAAGAGGAAATAAAACAATCCCAACTACCAACAGAAAAGTTGGCGACAGCAAAAGAAAAGCAAGTTTCTTTTCCCGACGGGCGAGTATTCCTTCTGAATTTTTAGGTTTGCCGGATTCCATGAATTACCCTCTCAAGTAGAGGAAGATTTTTTAGATAGGCAGGGAGTTAACACTCCCTGCCAAAAACAGCCATTTATTCGATAGCTGACAGTTGTTCATTCATCTTTGAAACCGCATCAGAGACACTGATTTCGTCATCGATAAATTGACGAACAATTCTATTAATCGCTTGTGCGTTTATCATCTTGGACGCAAGAGATAATTGTCCCTCTTTAACACCCCAACGGTCTGCAGTCTCAAGCCCTGCTACGATCTCATTTATCATAGCCGGAGCATAAAGTTCTGAAAGTGGTGCTTTTCTATCCACGCCGACAGGTAGTTTTGACCAAGCATCCACATATTTAGTTGGGTTTGATGCATCACCCCTTCTGACCGGAAATTTGCCTTCTGGTGCTATGGAAAGTGTAGCGGTGTAACCATCGCTCATTGAATACTTAATGAATTCAGAAGCCACATCAGTATTAGCATCGTTAGTCACTCCAAAATATCTTATATCCGCCCAAGCTGCGCCGCCTGAGTTTGAGGGTCCTCCAAATGTTGTAACAATCCCAGTTTTTGAGGCTAATTCGCCTGAAGTTGGATCGTCATTTATTGTTGGTGGGGCTGAGTCTCTCAAACCTGCGAGTTCATCCAAGATAAACGGTGACCAGATGATCATAGCAGCCTTGCCAGCAAAATATATTTCTCTTGATTGCTGCCAAAATAAATCCCCCTCTGGAGAGGCTTTAGCAATTTTCTTATAGAATTCTAACACTTCTGTTGTGGCCTTCTCGTCAAGTGATGAAAAACCGTTTGCATCGACAGGAGAGACACCATTAGCTAAAAATACATGCTCCAGAACCTGGCTCATAAAATTTTCATCAACCTTTGTAGCTGCAACAAATCCATACATTGACGGTGGGTTGTGTAATGCATCTACTGCCTCTGAAATAGCAGAATAGCTGGTAGGAGCTTTTAACCCAGCAGCATCAAATAAATCTTTTCGATATACAACCATTTGCGTCCAGCCATCAACAGGAACAGCGGCTGTCATTCCATCAAATTGAGCCATGCTNATCGCGCCAGGAGCAAAGGTATTTTCGCCTAAATCTCCTACTATATCTGAATTTGCTTCTACATCAAGAATACCAGCCTCAGCCCATGGTAGTACATATTGTAATGTATGATAAATTACATCAGGTAAATCTCCAGCAGCAAACGCTGCTGTCGTCCGTGTACCAAGGTCGCTCTCTTCCACTGGAATAACTTCGACAGTATGTCCAGTCAATTTAGAAAAATCATCTGCCATTTGTTGCTGTTTAGCAAGTCGTGGTGGTTGATGTTCTGTAGTCCAAAAACGAATTGTATCCGCATATGCAGTTCCCGTTAAAAGACCTATCACAATAGCTGACGTTATCAGCAATGTAGATTTTTTCATTTTTTCCTCCTTATTATTGAGAATATATTTTATTCTCTTGTTTGTCCGCCAAAGGCGGGTTATCAGTGCCCCGACGCAAAATAGTTGCATCTAAAAGGTCCTGAATTTCTTTAGGCTCTTGCCCTTTTTCTATTAATTGAATAATTCTCTTTGCTATTTGATTTCCTGCCTCTTTTCTCGGCTGTGTTATTGTGGTTAGAGGTGGCTCTACATATTTTCCAATTTCCAATCCATCATAACCAATGATTGAAACATCAGCGCCAGGGCTAATATTTTGCCTCCGTAAAGAATGCATTGCCCCAATTGCTACTACATCGGACACACAACAAACCGCAGTAGGCGGTCTTTTGAGAGCTAACAGAGAATTCATTGAAGAAATTCCACCTTCAAAGCTTAATTCTGAAACTTGATGATATCCGTCTGGTATTTGAAGGCTAAAATAGTCCATACCTTTTTTCCAACCCTCTAATCTTTGAACGGAGAAGTTGAACTTAAGGGGTCCACCAATGTGCGCAATTAATCGATGGCCCAAATTNTAAAGATGCTCTGTAACTTCAAAAAAGGCACCTTCGTTATCCACATCGATCCATGCGGTCTGCTCGCTCGAAATAGAACGTCCATGTGTAATAAACGGGATTTTTAACTTATTAAGAATTTCAAGCCTGGGGTCATTTACAAGAGTCCTTGAAAACACGAGCCCCGATATATGCCGATTGCCAGATATTTTTTTAAACATTTCGATTTCTTCTTCTTCTGAGGAGGGTGAAAGAATGTTTAAGTCCCATCCATTCTTTGATAATTCAGAAGACATCCCTGCGATTAATTCGTTNACAAAAGGGTTACTAGATTCAGATTTATCAAAAGGAAGTAAATATGCAATCGTTTCTGATTTGCCTAAAGCTAAACGCCGCGCAAAAATATTAGGTTGGTAACCCATCTCATTAGCTACATTCCAAACCAATTTTTTTGTTTCTTTAGAAATGTCCGAATAGTCATTTAGGGCACGCGAAATAGTGCTTTCTGACAAATTCAATCGCTGGGCAATCATTTGTAATTTGGGTACAGCTTTCATTATAAAATATTTTACGTAAGCGCTTTCGTTGTCAACCGAAATCGCTTTCGGTTGCATTTTCTAACGGAAAATGTACGTTATTTAAAAAAGAAGGATAAATTTAAATTGGATATTTTAATTGAATGAAAAAAATAAGCGAATCAAATGAACAAACCAGAAAAGGCTTATATCAGATTATACCTAATTTGATACTGGATAGCGATTACACCGAAATAAACCTAGACANCACTACTGAACTCATGAACCAATTATGCAGGGCTTGGCTAATTCAATTTCTACCTAGACACCCTCAACATCAACAAGCAAAGAAATTACTAATACAAAATAAGAATTCAAACTGCATTGAATTTTTGGAAACTATTAGATTTCATAAGAACATAAACGAAGTATCGAATTCTAATAGTTGTAATATGTGGAATTACTTTTGTCCTACTGCTCAAATGGCTCACGAAGATGCTGAGAATTTAGCAACTTCGATTCTCAAAAGAAGGCGATTAAAAAACTTAAAGAAATCTGAAGTACAATTAAAAGAGCCTGCAAAAGAATTGTTATTGAGTAGCAACGTACTTATTTCTCCACCAATCGATATAAATTCAAAAAATATTCCCTCACAATTTTTAGAGGAGGCCGTAGATTTTACAAAAAAAGAGCAAGATTATTGGTATGACCACCCTATCCCAATGGATGCAAGTATTGGAGAAAATGAGCTTGTTTATGGACTTAAAAAATTAGATAAAGCCATTGATTTTGAGAAAAAATATGATGTCATTGCGCCTAATTCGAAAATGGCGATGGTCTTATCAATATCCGTGACACACACTGGAATGGAGGAATTAGCTGAACGATATGTAGCCGATTTAATAAAAGAAAATCTTAAATTAAAAAACCTGGATTTATATTTGTTTAATGAAAACCTCTGCAAACAAATCATTTCTATGGTGAGCCCAAAAAAAGAGACTGCCTATTCTATTTTTGGAGTGAATGGCTCATACGGAAGACATTTTAGTTTTCTGAAAGCAATATTAGCATTATGGAATAAAACCATAAATTCAAAAACCAAATTCACTTTTAAAATAGATTTAGATCAGGTTTTTGACCAAAAATTTTTGCTTAATCTATATGGTAAAACGGCTTTACAACTTTTGTGCAACCCCTATTGGGGTGGCTCTGCGACTGACTATAAAGGAAAATCAGTTGATTTAGGTATGATTGCTGGGGGTTTAATTAATCAATCTGACTCATCTATCGGTATCTTTGTTCCAGATGTTAAACGACCTAAAACAAAAGAAATAANCTCTAATGTCTCTTCTAAAAGGATTTTTTGTAGCCAGTGGCCTCAGGCCATTTCAACCGAAACTGAGATTGGCTATAGTGGAAACGATTTACAACGCGTTCACGTAACAGGTGGCACAACAGGCATCAATTTAAACTCACTCATAAAATGGAAACCGTTTACGCCCTCGTTTATAAGTCGAGCAGAGGACCAGGCTTTTGTGCTTTCTGCTTTTCATGAGAGTGCTTACTTATCACAGTTACACGCACCGGGGTTGATAATGAGGCACGATAAAGCATCATTTGCNGGAAGATCCATTGCTAACGCAGCAGATAGCAAAGCAATAGGTGATATAGAGCGCATTCTTCTATTTAGTAATTACTCAGATATACTTCACGTGAACAAAAGTGAAATTGTTGAGCACATGTGGCCTTTTACCTCCTCATTCATCAGTGACAACCCAGAAATTCTAGCAGGGTTAATTTTCGCTTTAGATGGCATGAACAAAAGCACTGATTATGTCGAGAAGGGTTCAAAAAGACTTTTATTAACCATCGAATTCTGCAGGACTAAAATGAAAAATCAACTCGACCATGAAATAGAGGGGTGGAATATTTATTATGATAGTTTAATCAGTTTATCCCAGAACTCGTTGAGGTATTTAAACAAGATGATTCATGACAGTTCAATCAAATCTGCTTAGAAATTTTAAGATATATTTTCTATTTTTGAGATTTATTTATTTCTTGTTTTTCCAGTCGCATCAGCACATCAGAGATTAATTTTATTGCAGTCTCATTGTCTGATAACTCAGATGGGTTATAACTTAATGAGAATCCTGGGATCTCTTTATGTAATGGTAAATTAACTTCAGCACTATTTTCTTTTCTACCAACAACTTCAAAGGTTTTTACTGGATAAGAAAAACCTTTGACTGAAATGGTATCTCTTTCTTTTGTATCAAACTCATCTTTGACTAATAAATAGGTATCTTCAGAAATGAGTATTTTGTTTGCTTCTGAACTGGACTCTAATCTTGAGGCAAGATTTACTCCATTACCAATTACTGTATAGTCTAGCCGATCTTGAGAACCAAAATTCCCGACTGTACAGATAGATGTATGTATTCCCATACGCGCATTTAGCGTTTTTGAAACACCACGAGCCAACCACTGATTTCTTATTTCACGAAGTTTTTTCAACATCTCGTCAGCCATTGCTACACAATTTATAGCATCTTTTTTAGAGCCATTACTCGAAGGGTCCCCAAAAAACACTAACATCGCATCACCTATAAATTTATCAATAGTGCCGCCCCATTTGGTAGCAATTTTTGACATCTCTGTTAAATAGTTTGTAAGTAATTCCGTAAGAACCTCAGGTTCTAATCTTTCTGTTAATTCAGTAAAACCCTGCANATCAGAAAAGAAAATCGTTAATTGCTTCCGCTGCGTTTTTATAGTGACATCTAGTTTTCCTGAGAAGATAGAGTCGTAAACTTGAGGTGAAAAATATTTTGCAAGTTTTTTCGAAAGTTCAACCAACTCGGCCGTTCTCTCCTCAACTTTTTTTTCTAGATTATGATTTAAGTCAGCAAGTTCNGAGTGTGCTTTATTCAATTGCTCCAGTCTTTCCTGCTCTAATTTATACAAATTAGCATGCTGTAGTGCACTAGCAGTTTGGTTTGCAAGTATCGTTATAATCATTTCATCTTCTTTATTGAAAAGATTCAGTTCCTCACTTTCCACGGAAAAAACACCAACAAGTTCATCATCCAACTCCATAGGGATAGCAACCTGAGATTCTACATTTTGTAATCCTGGTAACTTTCCAACTTCTTTCACTTTCTCGTTACTAGATTTTATCACCTCTTTTTTTACGGCTTGCATATAACTTTTTTGCATTCCCATATTTGCCATTCGCATTAATTTTTTGCGCTTGGCAACCATCCCAATTACGCCAACCCCTACTTTTACTTTTGCCCCAATTCCATCCTCTTCGTAGCCATATGTAGCAAGAACGCTCAAGTGTTCCTTCGCATCATCTAAGATCAATATCATGGAGTGTTTAAAACCAAAATGTTTGTCCATTAAAGACAACATCGTATTAGCTATAAGATTGATATCTAGAGTTTTATTAACCTGAGCGGAAACCTCTTTTATTAGCTCCACTTCTCTAATTTTTCTCTGAAGCAGAGCCTCTTGCTGGTCACTAGCAACGATGTTCTCTTTTGTAGCAGTCATATTATTCTGCATAACTGGATTGAATTATCGTTTATTATTTTCATTAAGCCACCCAGATTTCAATAGTTGAATTTAAATTAGAGTGGCAATTCTGATACTTTATGAACTTTATAAATATCAGCTGCTTTTAGCTCAAAAACATCTTCCATACCAGACATTGAAGCTATAGCCTGCAACTTCATGTCCATGTCGTCAAATAAATCACCGTCTGTTTCAGAACGAACAAATTCAATATCCAGCCCGTACATATCCATAGTCATAGGATTTGTTATTGTCACGTAACCAAANGGGTTTTCNGCTATGTTTTTCCTTGTCTTACTAAAGAACTGGAAAGATAGTGCTACGTGTTCTTCGTCTACGTACCAAACCTGAGATATTACAGTTGTATTTGGCTCTCCGTCTTTTGAACATGTGGAAAACGTACTAGGGAACATCCCTTGCATNGCTGGTAAATGCTGTTCTTCTATCATTAATTTTTCCTCTATGTATCTATTCTTTTTCCTGCTTCTGGTCCTGGAGTTTGAACAAAAACTTCATTAACTTTGATAGTTATCCCTGTATCAGGCTCAACACCAAAAAGTCTTTCTATTGCCGGCTTGGGCAGCCCCATCCCACTCATTACCTCAATAAAATTAGTTCTATTTTTTTCTGACATCTCTAGCTCCTCAGATGTCAAATTTCTTGCCTCAATAAACTGCCCCTTGAACTGATATGCTTCATGTGAGACGACGCCAATAAAAACGGTTGCCTTTCCATTATCTTGTAAATTTGAAAGCACTTGTTCTGATAGGGTCTTTCTAACAAAAAAGGTTATAGAGTCTTTTCTGTCGTTAACAACAGCCCCTAATGTATCGGTGTGAGCGGGCATTTTATCGTTAGAGGCCGTACCTAAATGGCCAAAGCCTTTCTTGATTACCTCGAATGTAATATCGGGTATCATTAGTTTCTCCTAATTTGTATAATCCTTATTAAATTAAAGACTATCAGGATAATAAAATATATAAAATAACGATTTTTAAAATTTTTAATTTGAATAAATTTTCATCAATCATAAAAAATGTATTATGAATGAATGAATGAATGAATTGATAATCAAAATGTAACAACTATTCGATGCTTTTGATTTTGATCATTACATTATTACTAAACAACATAAAAAAATTTTTAAGGAAAATATTATAAAAAACAAATTTAAAAGGACAATGGTATGGCACTTCTTGTAAAAGGCGAAATTACAATCACTAAGGGCTTTAAGACATGGAAAAATATGGTTTATCAATCAAAAGATAAGCTGGAGGAATATGGCATTTCATTTTTATTTGCTGGAACACAAATGGATGATGAAACAAAACTCCATGTGGTAATGAAATTTGATAGCATGGAAGCTCTAGAAAAATTTAGAGACGATGACGAACTCACTGAGCGCAGAAGAGAAGCAGGCGCTATTATTGAAAGTGGAATTCAAACACCAATCTCCGCTGATTTTATAACAAATTTTCCGAATGCCTTTGTAATGAATTAGGTTACTATTTTTCANTAGTTGCCATGANGATACAAAGTTTTAAATTAAAGTGAGCTATTCTTAAAAAGAAAATATAATATCATTTCATGTTTCANCATATTTCCTACTCTGCTTTGGAATATAGCATAAACCGCGCTTATAAATCCCGTTTAAAACAATGTGGACAAAATGCTGAGGGCGTATTTTGGCGAAATAAATCTACACAGATAGCTCGATTTGAAACGCTGCTTAGTATTACAAAGGAGGCGTCCCCAAATCCAAAAACCATAATTGCTGACGTTGGTTGTGGTTACGGAGCGATGCTAAATTTCATAGAACAGAGTGCATATTCGAAAAGTATTCTATATAACGGTGTGGACATAAACCGCAGTATGATTAAAGCTTGTTGGAACAACTTTCCGGAAAAAACACATTTATTCAAGGTAGGTAGAAAGGCATCAAGGGAGGTTGATTTTAGCCTTTTTTCTGGAACTTTCAACTTGTGCTTTTTAAATAATCACCAGACCTGGGAAAGATATATTTTCAGTAATTTAAANCAATCTTGGCTGAAAAGTAAATTTGGAATAGTGCTTAACTTATTATGTGAAAAAAAAGCTAATATAAAAAATCAAATCTATTATGCTAATCGGAGGCAATTTATTAGCCGTGCGACTGAGATTTTTGGCCCTACATATGCAATTTCCACTCCCCGCATTTCAGGAGACGTAACCTTCATCATTACAAAAACGTAATGAATTTCATTGACCCTCGTTTAGGCACTGAAANTTANNNTTTAAAAAACTTCACGTGCGTTAAAACTTGTTTGAATAATGAGTTTAGAAACTTAGTTAATTTTAATTGATGCATTTTTTGCATATGGTTTCGTAATTTTTAGCACTTTATTTACAGAAATTCTTTCCNGTATNNTAATTTTATTTTTTTTTGGAAGTGCCTATGTTCGACGAAATGCATATTGAGGATGGGAGTCTGCCAAGAANGGCATATACAGAATTATATAAATGGCTTTCCACACAAAATTATAATCAACTCTCAAAAAAGGCAGCAGTTGCAGAAAATATTTTCCGCCGTATCGGTATTACCTTTAACGTTTATGGTAATAAAGACGACCAGGAACGTTTGATTCCATTTGACATTATACCGAGAATAATTCTTGAAGAAGAGTGGAGGCGTCTAGAGAAAGGCATTGTTCAACGAGTAGCTGCAATAAATGCATTTTTAAGCGATGTGTACAATAAGCAAGAAATAGTCAAGGCAGGCATTGTTCCATCTGAATTAATTAACCATAATAAAGCTTTTTTGCCACAAATGTGTGGCTTCAAACCACCAGGTAACATTTACACACACATTGTAGGCATTGATATTGTTAGAACTGCTGAGAATGATTTTTTTGTCCTTGAAGATAATGCCAGGGTACCATCAGGCGTTTCATACATGATTGAGAATCGATCGACAATGAGGCATATGTTTCCAGAGTTGTTCGCTGATAATAAAGTAAAATCAATTGCAGATTATCCGAAACATTTATATGACGCACTCGCAAAATCAAGCAGAGAAATATGCGATAATCCAACTATAGTGGTACTTACACCTGGCGTTCACAACTCAGCCTATTATGAACATTCTTTTCTCGCCGATGAGATGGGTGTGGAATTAATTCAGGGAACTGATTTAGAGTTAGATGGGGGCAACATAATCATTAATACTACTGCTGGAACCCAAAAAGTTGACGTTATTTATAGACGAATTGATGATGAATACTTGGATCCACTATCCTTCAACCCACATAGTCTTCTTGGTTCACCAGGAATTTTTGACGCGTATAGAGAAAAAAGACTTATGCTCGCTAACGCTCCTGGTTCGGGCATAGCAGATGACAAAGCAATTTATTCGTATATGCCGGAAATTGTGAAATTCTATATGGGTGATAAACCCATCTTAAATAATATCCCAACTTGGCGTTGCTCAGAGAAATCTAGTTTATCTTATGTAATTGAAAATCTTAGTAAATTAGTCGTGAAAGAGGTCCACGGTTCTGGTGGTTATGGAATGTTAGTTGGACCAACATCCAGTAATAGAGAGATTGCTTCATTTAAGCGCAAGCTTTTAAAAAACCCTAGTAACTATATAGCTCAACCAACATTATCTTTATCCACCGTTCCCATTTTGACCAAGTCAGGCCTTGCACCAAGACATGTAGATTTACGACCATTTGTGTTGGTCTCTCCTGAGGGTATCAAAGTAACTGCCGGCGGTTTAACCAGGGTAGCACTAAAAAAAGGGTCATTGGTAGTAAATTCAAGCCAAGGTGGAGGAACAAAAGATACTTGGGTGTTGGAGTCATAGATGCTCGGAAGACATGGCAATAATTTATATTGGATGGCTCGTTATCTTGAGAGAAGCGAAAATAAAGCTAGGCGAATTCAAGCTACGCTTCATCATTATCTATCTCATAAAGATGAGGACCAAGATGAATGGGGTTCAATTGTCTTGGCAAGCGGTTTTTCTGATATTTTTAATTTATCATACGAAAATAAATCTATGATTAACGTGATTAATTTTCTTCTGAGAGACCGACAAAACTTAAATAGTATCGCAGTATTAATGAATAATGCTAGACAAAATGGTCGTTCAGTTAGAACATATTTAACACAAGAGGTATGGCAATCATTGAATGAATGTTGGATGAATTGTGAATATTCCTTAAAACGCCAAGTAAGCATCCAAAATTTACCTATAATTCTTGAAGATATTGTTAAAGGTAGTTCCCTTTTTCGAGGCTCTCTATACGGAACAATGTTACACAATGATATTTTCAATTTTCTCCGTTTGGGAACTTTCATTGAGCGAGCTGATAATACAGCTAGAGCTATAAACGAAAAATATCATTTACTACTCGAAACCGCTTCAACTATGGGAGGGCAGGAGGATAAGGCTCAATGGGAAATTTTATTGCGTTCTCTCTCGGCTTGGCGATCATTCAACTGGTTAAAAACTGGACGTCTAAAACCGAATGAAATTTCAGATTTTCTTATTTTTGATAAAAGAATGCCTCGGTCGATATCATTTTGCTTTAGGGAGCTAAACGAAAACCTTAATGACTTGGCTATTACATATGATAAATCTTATGATTCAAGTAAGTTAAGTAATAAGTTGTTAAGTGATTTAAATGTATCATCTGTTGCAAATGTGCATACAGTAGACTTAAGGAATTTCATTTCAAATCTGATAATTCAAATTAATAACTTGAATCAGAAGATTAGCAATGACTTTAATTTTTAGTACAATGCTGTATTCAATTAAACACAAAACCACATACGAATTTGAGGAAATTCCACAATCAGTAATACAAAGACTGCATTTAAGCCCATTATCTAATGGAAATCAAAAAGTTATCGATTGGAGCATCGAGATTGAGGGAGCAAATTTAGAACTTAAAAGTAAGGATTATCACGGTAATATTATTCATTTATGTAAGTATGATTTGATGTCAGATAGAATAACCATTTCTTGCAGCGGAAGTGTAGAAGTGAAAGATACGTTTGGGGTGGTTGGAGGCCATTATGGTAATTTGCCACTTGGTTTATTTTGCAGACCAACACCTTTAACTACTCCTGGTAAAAGAATAAAAATGTTATACTCACAAATTAATAAGTTAAAAAGAAAAGGGTTAAGCGACGATATCTCATTATTACACAAGTTATCCTCTATCATTAGGAAAAAAATTCTATATAAAAAAGGAAAGACCAACATAGCCACTAGTGCTGAACAAGCGTTAGAGTTAGGCAAGGGTGTGTGTCAAGATCACGTGCATGTATTTTTAACTATTACAAGGCTTCTTGGTTTTTCTGCTAGATATGTCAGCGGATACTTAATGATGAGTGATAAAATTATTCAAGAGGCCAGTCATGCATGGGCCGAAGTTCACCTTGATGGGCTAGGATGGGTAGGCTTCGATATATCAAATGGAATTTCACCGGATGAAAAATATATTAAATTAGCAACAGGTTTTGATTATCACGATGTTGTTCCTTTATCAGGTATCAGACACGGCAGCGGCAATGAAAAGTTGATAACAAGTATAGTTATTGCTGAACAATAGTATAAAGAGATAAAAATTATGTCATATTGCGTAGCCTTAAAACTTTCACATGGTTTAGTCTTTATGTCTGATACTCTTACGAATGGTGGGCTTGATAATATATCCAGATACCCCAAAACATTCTCATGGGGAATTGAAGGAGAAAGACAAATTTTCCTTTCAGTTGCTGGTAATTTAGCAACTAGTCAAGCGGTAATAAGTACTCTATCAGAGCAAACTAAAGTAAAGAACGAGCGCCTTCCATCGATTCTTCAAGCTCCAACAATGTTCCAAGTTGCCAAAACTGTGAGTGAAACATTGGCAGAAATAATTGATGTAACCTCGAAGGGTCAGCAGAAAGGTGATAACTCATTCTCTGCAACATTTATTTTGGGGGGACAAATAAAGGGCGGTGAACAACGTCTGTATTTAATTTATCCAGAGGGAAACTTTATAGAGGTTTCAGAAGAAAATCCGTTTTTTCAAATCGGAGAGACAAANTATGGGCGTCCAATATTGGTGAGAGGGTTTTATCCTGAAATGACCTTTGAAGAGGCAATCAAACTTTTAATGGTGTCCTTCGATTCAACCATTAAAGCTAACTTATCTGTTGGTTTGCCTCTTGATATTTATACATATGAAAAAGATAGCTTTATTGCGCGTCCAACCATAAAAATTAAAAATGATGATGCGTACTTTAACATGATTTCAAACGAGTGGGGAAAAGCACTTAAAGAGAGTCTTGCCACTCTTCCTAGTTTCAAATTCAAAAAATAAAATTTTTTAAAATTTATTCTTCATCCAAGGGAAAAGTCATTCCGTATCAAATTTTACTACTTTGAATATAAAATTAATCGAAAAGTTAAAGTAAAATGATTTCGCACCCCCGCCATTGGATAGACGCAGAAAAAAAAGCAGAAGCACAACCCCCAAAAATTTTATTTCCGTTCATCAAATGGTGTTTACAAGGTTCTTTCCCAGTTTTATTTTTAGCATCGTTTGCCAGTATCGCATCCGGTGTAATAGAGACATTNACTGCTGCTATAATCGGTTTTGTNGTTGATTATCTAGTTGAATCAAAACCACAAAATCTTTTTGAAGAGAAAGGATTGATGCTTTTAGCTTTAATGGCCTTTCTTTTTTTTATTAGACCAATTTTCTTCTTTTTTTCGAACTACATGCAATCGATAATTGTAAGTCCTGGAATAAGAAGCTTAATTTCTATAAAAATACATCGTTGGACTCTGGGTCATTCTAAAAGTTTTTTTGATAATGATTTTGCAGGAAGAATAGCGCAAAAAGAAATACAGGCTTCACGCGCCTTAGCGGATGTCGTCGTTGAACTTATTCACACTGTTCTTTTTGCATTAGCCTCTGTCGTTGCATCTTTCGTAATTATAAGTCTAATAGATTGGCGCGCTGGGCTTATTGTAATTTTTTGGTTTTTTGGCTTCTATTTACTCATGTCCTATTTCATGCCGCGTATAAAAAACACTTCATCAAAACGAGCAGGCGCCCAAGCGGAGGCTACCGGACAAATCGTTGACACAGTGAGCAATATAAATCTTGTTAAACTTTTCTCTAATTCACATCATGAAGACAGAGCAGCAATTAATGCCTTTACAAAACTAAAATATGCTATCGTTAAATATGGTGAAAAAATTGTTTGGTTTAGAACCTGTATCCTAGTATACGCAAGTAGCATTTTTGTGGCTGTCACCTCTTGTACAATTTTTTTATGGACCACTGGCATTGCAACTCCAGGAGATGTAGTTGCAGCTGGTTCAGTTGCAATGCGCCTTATGATGATGGCTGGTTGGGTTAGTTTTAGTCTAATGGCAATTTATACAAACCTAGGCGAGGTGGAAGATGCGATGCGCACCCTAGCGGTTCCCCAGGATATGACTGACAAAAAGAATGCTAAAAAATTGCTAGTCGAAAAAGCTGACATTGAATTCAAAAATGTTTCTTTCTCATATGGTCAAAAAGTAAGTGGCTTAAAAGATATTTCTATTTCCATCAAACAAGGTGAAAAGCTTGGCGTAGTAGGTGCATCTGGAGCAGGAAAATCGACACTCATGGCCCTTTTATTGCGTTTTTACGACACAGAAGAAGGTAGTGTTTTGATTAATAAAAACGATGTTCGTGACCTCACACAGGAAAGTCTACGCCATCATATAAGTGTAGTATCCCAAGAGACATCTATGTTTAATAGAAGTGCCCGTGATAACATAGTATATGGACGTGCAGATGCNGNTGAAGANGATATCATAGCAGCAGCCAANCACGCTGGCGCGCACGAATTTATATTAGGCCTCGTAGATAACCAGGGGCGCAAAGGGTATGATGCTTTCTTAGGGGAGAGAGGGGTAAAATTGTCTGGCGGTCAAAGACAGAGAATAGCACTTGCTCGCGCAATCATAAAGAATGCTCCAATCCTAATTTTAGATGAAGCTACAAGCGCATTAGATAGTGAAGTTGAAAGTGTAATACAGCAGGCTTTAAAGAAGATTATGGTTGGCAAAACTGTCTTTGCGATTGCCCATCGCCTTTCGACAATTGCCCATATGGATCGTATTATTGTTTTAGATGAAGGACAAATAATTGAACAAGGGACTCATAATTCTCTTCTAAATGCTAATGGATTATACGCAAGTTATTGGAACCGACAATCTGGGGGTTTTCTGAGTTTTGATATGGCAGCAGAGTAGGCAAAAGAATCATTTTATCTACNACCGGTATNAAACGATAAAAAATTACCTTAGATTGTAAATAATGCGACAATTTGCATAACACAATTAAAAAAAAATAACCCGATATTTCAATCAAATTAACGTAAAGTAATGAAAAGCATTATTTTTCTACCAATAGTGCATTTTCGTTTGCGGTGTGATGCGAAAAAAACATTAGAGTTTGNTAGANTTTTAACTANAATGTAAAATGTTAACAATTGACAAAAACTTAACCAAGTTTTCATGGAGACTTTNATGAACAATGATTATTCCAAATTAAAAAATGTTTTAAATTATCCCAGCACTACCTTGGGTGGTACAAGAAGAAAATTTATAGCACAAGGCGCAGCACTCGGCGCGGTTAGCCTCTCTGCACCATTCGTTTCTAGAACCGCAAGCGCGTCCACATCTGTGAANGTGTTAGCTTTCGGCGGTTACGAAGAGCCTGGGATGCTAACAGAATTCGAAGAAAAAACTGGTATTAAGGTGAATTTGAAAATTCATGATGGTTCTGATGAGGAGATGATTGCCTTAATGCAAACATCATCACCGGGAACTTTTGATGTTATTACACCCACTAGCGCTTACATACCAAAAGCAATCGAGGATGGCATAATAGCTGAACTGAATCCTGCTGATTTCCCATTAGATGACTACTTCGATATTATTGCTAAATGGCCTCCTGTGTGGAAGTCTGGAAAGTTGTACGCNATCGTTAATCGTTTTGGCTATTACGGTATTACNTACAATCATAAAAAATTCTCAGAGTCTGATGTTTCCTCCTATGACATNCTTTTTGACTCTTCTGTNAAAGGCAGAGTNGCCCTTTTTGACTGGTTCCTTCCAAATATGGGTTGCATGTCAAAATACAATGGTAATCCTAATCCATATGATTTGGACTCAGCCGCATTTTCAGCATTGAACGATACTTTAATGAAACTCCGTCCTCAAGTTGGACTCGTAGGAAATACCAGCCAGGTAATTCAAGCGATGGCAGGTGGCTCATATGATCTTGCAATTGCGGGTGAATGGGTCCAAGCGGGTATGTATGATGATGGTCTTCCTTTTAAAGCTCTTGTTCCTGAACAAGGGGGAGTAACATGGGACCAAGCTGTTTGTGTTTCTGCAACAACTCCAAACAAAGATAATGCAGTAAAATTTGTCCAATATGTAACAGGACCAGCTTTCCAGTCAAAACTTGCTATTGCCAAGACTTATTACAGTATGGTCCCTAATAAGAAGGCCGCTGTTATGCTACCCGATGATAAGAGAGAATTATTGAATTTATCAAATATTGAAAAATTTGATGAAATCTTTATGGCAAATCTATCTCCAAGGAAGAGTCCAGATAATCGCGACGACTGGATGGCTTCTTGGGAAAANTTTAAAAACGCATAAATCTAGTTTATTGATGGCTGCAATTTGCAGCCATCAATCTTAAAGGTAAAAAATGAATTATATTAGTCTTTCCCAAACCATTGAACCTCATTGGTTTTGGGACTCCTTCCCTCTTGTTTCACAATCTTATCAAGATGGTGATGAATTCCAAGAATTNGGTCTTCGTTGGGCTGGTAAGGGATTTACTTATGCTAGTGCTCCAGGGTGGCACTTTCCTAATAAACCAACATTAGACGATTTAGAAATTAACGATTTTGCGGGTGTGGCTGAAGTAATTGACTTATCTGAAAATGCAAAAAGCGGTTTTATTGCTGCTGGTGATTTCACAAATAAAATTGGACTTGGCCCACTATCAAAACTAATCATCATTAAAACAGGTCATGCTAGTAGTATACCAATTCGGCGACGTGAATATTTTACACAAACTCCGAAGCTAGCGCCTGCGATAGCTGAAATAGCCGCTGAGCGAGGGGTAAGAAACATATGCGTTGATTTTTCTTGTGATAGTTTTAANAGCAAGAGAGAAGATTTTACAAATGGTATATTTAACCCTAACAGTGAATTTAGGGATAGAGCGCATCAAGCTGGGTTGGTAGTAACCGAAAATCTTTGCAATCTCGAGCAAATCAAGTCCAAGGTATTTCTCCTAGTACTCCCCATAAAAGGTGAAGGCATGACCACTTCACCAACAAGACCTGTGGCTTTAACATCATGGCCTTCCGACAATCCCTCAATATATGATGTCTCAACACCATTGTTNAACCATTGGCGTTGGAGAATGGAAATATGGCGTGAAAAAGGTAATTACGAAAGTGGTTATTTAGATCAAACACAGTATATTCAATCTGGACATGCATTTACTCATTGTGATGCCCCAAGACATATGGAGCAAACGGGACCAACTATTCAGGAACTTCCTAATATGGGTTTGGATCTTTTTTTAGGTGATGCTTCTATTATAGATATGTCGGATATTAAGTTGCCTTCCCCTGTAACCGCGGAGTTACTTGAACAAAGGTCAGGTGGAAATATAGGAAAAAATAAACGAATCATTCTTAGGAGTGATTTAACAAACCGCCTCGGCTACAAGTCCACACGCTGGCACACTCACGCCCCAAATATAGAACCCTCAGCTGCAGATTGGCTTATAGAAAAGCAACCTGCGGCAATATGTTTAGATTTTCCCCAAGACTTTATTGCTCGAGAAATGCCTGGCAGGCATGTATATAACCATGAGTTTGAAATACATCATAAAATATTCCAGGCAGGTATTCCCTTTATTGAAGATTTGAAAGACCTCGGAGAAGTAGAAAATAATAATATTTTTTTGGCAGCGGTGCCACTAAAAATGACCTGTATCGACGGCGCTCCAATGAGAGCAATAATTATAAACTGGTAAAAAAAATGGGGGGTTCATCTAACACAATAAATCCATGGCCTTTTTTATTACCTGCCTTGTTGTTGTGTATATTGTTTTTTTTAATTCCCACCGTTAACATGGTGATTTTAAGTCTTACCACTGAAAATGGAATTGGACTTGATAATTTTAAACTCTTCTTTTCAACACCTCATCTTACTCAAGCTTTATATCGAAGCATTACCTTAGCCATATCTGCAACGATAATGGGTAGTGTAGTAGCCTGGCCACTAGCATATTTCATTGTATTTTGTGTTAATAAGAAATGGCGCCCCTTATTTCTTTTAGCTATTCTAGCTCCATTTTGGACTAGCTTCACAATTAGGGCATTCTCTTGGCAACTTGTTCTATCTGATAATGGCGTAATTGCTTGGTTTATTGAACTAATAACGGGAATGTCAGTTACTCTGGGTATTCTATATACAATGAACGCGTCAATATTCGGATTGGCATTATTTTGTTCAATGCTTACAACTTTTACCCTTTACGGCGCACTAGTATCAATCGATACAAAGCTAATTGAGGCAGCTTCGAATTTAGGGGCTAAGCCTTTTAACATTTTTAAAGATATTATATTTCCACTTGGCCTACCAGGGTGGATAGCCGGCATCTTTTTATCTTTCATTGTATGTGTCGGCGATTATGCAGTGCCTACACTTTTAGGCGGAGGTTTAAAACCGGTATTAGCGCAGATCATGTTATCTATTCTGAAAGGTACCTATGACCTATCTCAGGCAGCAACTATAGCCATTATCCTTGCAATGACAGTCATCATGTGCGGATTACCTCTTATAATTTATGGAATGCTAAGAAGAAAAAGGGTGAGTGTATGAACGGACTAATAGTCAATAAATTTATGCTATTAATCCTCACGGCATTTTTCTGTTTGTCATTGATAGTTATATATTTGCCAATTTTAGTTATGATAGTTTTTTCTTTTAATAGCGGGAAATATCAAACGCTTCCATTTAGAGAACCAACTTTCGAATGGTATGTAAGCCTCATAGCCGATAATAGCTTTATTAATAGCTTTTTTACGAGCCTAATGATGGCATCGCTTGCGAGTATTTTTGCCACCATTTTAGGTTTTTTAGCTGCTTATGCATTCAGCAAAGCAAAAGTACCAGCACACGCTCTTTTATTTGGCATTGTTGTATGCCCCCTTGTTATACCAATGATTCTAATTGGTATTGGAATGCGTCTTCAAATTGTATCCATTGGGATTGAGCCAGCTCTTTGGTTAGTTTTACTTGGGCAAACTTTATATGTATTACCCCTAGCAGTTATTAATTTAAAAAATCGCATTGATAAAATTCCTAAGTCAATGGAGGAAGCTGCGATTTCCTTAGGTTCCACACGGATTAAATCGATAATTTTAATTCTTGCTCCTATTTGCGCGCCCTCAATATTTGCAACATTATTACTTACATTTACTTTTTCATTTGATGAATTCGTTATTGCATATTTTTTAACTAACTTCGAGGTCACTTTACCCATAAGAATTTGGACCTCATTGGTAACCGGCTTTGAGCCAAAAATAAATGCTGTTGGTACAGCTGTTTTTATTTTCTCGCTAACCTTAGGTCTAATAGCACAATTTATTTTATTATTTAAGCAAACAGATTTAGACAAAAATAAGGCCTAATGAAAGATATGATTTAAATGAAATTAAGAAGATCACCCACATTAGAAATTGGAGAAAAAATCAAAGCTGCAAGCCTNGATAACAAAAAGTTGTGGTCTTTATCGACTCCTAATCTTCCTAGTTATAATGATACACTNTCTACTGATCCATCTTGGGGGAAACTGACCCACCCTGCTGGCATGCCTGAATTAATCGAGCACACGAAATCAACCCTTTTTAACAATTGGGATCATAACGAACATGAAGTCATTATTTCAGCTGGAGCAAAATCTGCTTTATTTGCAATTCTTAAAACTATCACTAATTCTCAAGATAGCGTTCTACTACCCTCTCCTACGTGGCCAAGTTANTTTGACATTTGTAAAGTTGCAGACTGNCAGNCAATCGAAATGCCNACTCACTTTTNAAACGGATTTAATTTAGANCTTACCGAAATAGAGCAGTATTTTAAGGAAAATAAATTTAAAGTTATTATATTTAGCAACCCTAACAATCCTGCAGGTATAATCTATGACAGACATTTACTCTCGGGTTTAGTTGAACTTTCGAAGAAATATAGCTTTTATGTGGTCATTGATCAAAGCTTCTCAAAAATAATTTTTGATGAACATAGGTGGTCCGAAGCAACCTGTGAGATTTCAGATAAATTATTTATCGTTGACTCGTTTTCAAAAAATTTTCTTCTTCAAGGTGCCAGGGTCTCAGCAACATTAGTTCCAAAAAAATTAGCCGAAAATTTTACAAATATTCATCAAACAATTCTAAGCTCGGCCCCTGCGCCCGCTCAAATTATGGCATTGAATGCAGTAAAAAATAATTTAAAGATGCCATCTCTGATAGAACAGCGTAAAGAGACAAAAAAGTTCATGGAATCGCAAAATTGGGATTTTATTAACCAAGTTGGCTCATTTTATTACTTTCCAAAAGTAAAAAATTACTCTGAGTTGGAAAGCAAGGCGTTAAAAATAGGGGTGCTCCTTTTAAAGGGTGATGTCTTTGGAAAGGATTATAAAGACCACTTCCGTTTGTGTTTTGCCCGCCCTTTGTCTGAATTAAAAATTATATTTAACCAATTGGATGATGTTTTAAATGGAAAATAAAGAGCAATTTAAATGCATATCTCCTAACACGGGCGAAGCTTTTGAAACGTGGACACAAACTTCCGTTTCTGAATTTAGTAGTGCTTTAGAAAGATTAAATGATAAATCGTTCATAGAATTATCCAAGGCCTCAAATAGGGCCAGCGCATTAATCTTATTGTCAAATGCAATTGAAAAAGCACGCGAAGAATTTGAGGGGTTAATTGTAGCGGAAGTTGGAAAGACGCAATCAGAGGCAAAAGCGGAAATTGATTACGCTAAATCTTTTCTAATCTATATGTCTGATTTACTTTCCTCTTCTAATTTCAAAGAAGAGATAGAAGATGGTCGTTGGATAAATACAGTTCCCTTGGGTCTTGGTCTATTAATTACACCTTACAACGACCCTCTGGCTGGGATTACGCGCAAAATTGCAAATTGTATTGGCTCTGGTGCTGGTGCAATTATTAAACCTCCCGAATTAGGAATTAAAACGGCATCGAAATTGGAAGAAGTGATTGGTTTGGAAAAACTAGACCACCTAATGTGTTTTTTAAAAACCAAAGATAGAGAAATCATTAAACAACTTATGCATTCTAGAGAGATTGGAGTAATAAGCTTTACCGGTTCGACTAAAGTGGGCAAAATTCTCTCTATAAATGCTGGTAGTGGGCTTAAAAGATTTGTTGGTGAACTTGGCGGAATAAATCCATTCATTATATTTTCAGATGCAGATGTTGAAAAAGCTGTAACAGATCTCGTTATCAGAAAAACAAAAGCCGCAGGTCAAGCGTGCTCTGCTCAAAACATTCTTTTTTTAGAAAAAGATATCGCAAATGATGTTATTGAAAAAATTGAAAGCAAATTTTTCGAAATAGAGTCATTGCCTACGGATAAATATGCAAGTGCACTAATGGGCCCTATTCGTACAAAAAAAGCACTAGAAGATCTCTATTCATTCGAAGAAAGATTGAAACAGTCTGGAGCTAGATGCATTATAAACAAAAATCAAAAACATGTTGGCGATGGCTTCTTCTATAATCCAGCAGCTTATTTATGTGAAGAACCTGATCTATTTATGGAGCATGAAATTTTTGCACCTTTGCTGGGGATCTGTGTTTTTGATGATAGAAAAAGTTTAAAAAAGCTACTACATAATAATCAACAACCTCTTGTGCTATATGCATACTCACAAGATCATACCTTTTTAAATCAATTTATTACCTCATTGAATTATGGTTCAATTGGATTGAATAATACTGGGATTCAAGGGGCCCAAGCACCGACCGGTGGCTTTAAGGAAGCAGGGTTAGGTAGAGAAGGAGGAGCTTGGGGTTTAAGTGAATTTACAACAACAATTAACGTTAAAGAAGTTTTTTCATAAATTTTGGAGAGCTGAATGATAGAAATAATTAAAACAGATAAAGCACCTGCTTCCACCTCTCCTGTATCACAGGGAACAAAAGGAGCGGGGATGGTATTTATTGGTGGCCAAATGCCTAGAGATATGTCGACTGGCAAAATAGTTGAAGGTGCAGTCAACCAAGCTCGTCTTTCTCTTGAACATTGTATTACTATACTTCGTGAAGCTGGGTCTGACATCGAAGATGTTTTACTTGCTGTTGTTTATATGACAGACCTATCTGAAAAGGATGCGGTCAATTTGGTATTTTCAGAAGTTTTTGGAAATAGACCCCCAACGAGAAACCTTGTCGAAGTATCAGATATCGGAGAAGGTACTATTGTTGAAATAGCATTAACGGCAATAGCACATTAAGAGGGTTTTATTATGAATAAACGAGGGATGCTTTTTCAATGTTTTCTAGAACATGTTTTTCTGTAAATATTCGAGCATCTAATAAATTATTCTGCTCAATAAAATTTACTATTTGTTCATGATAAGTAAGAGACCTTCTAGAAGGAAGAGAATGATGCATAAGTTGATATCTAACAGGAAGAGAGACTTCGTTTACAAGTGCGATTGTTTTCTTGAGTATATCATTATTNGCGAAATCAATTATTTGTTGATGAAAAAAAATATTTTCCTGGAAATAATCAACGATGTTATTTTTTTTAAAGGAAGTTTCCATTCTTTTGTTCGATTCTTTAAGCGTTTTTATCAAACTACCAAGCTCTTTATTTTCAAGTTCCATAATTACAAGCCCCTCGAGGTTGGCCCTAAGGGTGTATATTTGTCTAATCTGCATTGGAGTATAATCACGAACTTTAAAACCCTTGCGTGGTTGGTGAACGACCAACCCTGTCTGCAACAAAAGGCGCAAAGACTCTCTTATCGGCCCCCTAGAGGAACCAAAGCGAAGACTGATTTCTTCCTCTCTAAGAGTTTGGTTTGGTTTGAGATTTCCATTTATAATTCCTTCACGAAGGTCAGTGAATATATAATCGGAAATCGTCGTTGGAAGTTTGGGTAACAGCATGTTCATAAATTATAATTAAAACTAAAAAAAATTTAATTCAAAATTTACGGTAAGTCAAAGATGTCTATGAAGTTAAAGAATATTGCAAAAAAATTTGGTAAAACAATAGCGGTAGATGACGTATCTATCGAAATTAAAACTGGTGAGTTCTTAACTTTATTAGGCCCCTCCGGTTGCGGTAAAACAACAATCTTAAGAATAATTGCGGGGTTAGAGAACGTAACTAGTGGCCATGTTTTTCTAGAAGATGACGAGATTACCCATTTAAATCCTACCAAGCGAGACATTTCTATAATGTTTCAAGATTACGCACTGTTTCCGCACATGAGCATATGCGACAACGTATCGTATGGTCTTCGCATGCATGGTATTAAAAAAGCTGAACGAGACAAACAGGCAATTGATTGGCTAGAGACGATGCAACTCTCTTCAGTGCAAAATAGATTTCCATCTGAACTTTCCGGTGGTCAAAGGCAAAGAGTTGCATTAGCAAGAGCTCTTATTACGAACCCAAAAATACTTTTACTTGATGAACCGCTAAGTGCGTTGGATGCCAATCTTCGTATTAGACTTCGCGAGGAGCTAAGAAGAATTCACAAGCAAGTTGGGACAACATTTGTATGTGTTACACATGACCAAGAAGAGGCAATGGCATTAAGCGATAGAATTGCCATTTTGAAGGACGGCCAAATAGAACAAATTGGGACCCCAAATGAGCTTTATGACAAACCTGCTTCAGAATTTGTAGCAAATTTCTTTGGGAACTGTGCTTTATGGCCGTTAAAACGTGATGCCAAAGACAAAACAAAAGCTTTCCTAGTCGATACTAATGTGCAATGCAAAACGAATATAGCTAAGAAATCAAACGAAGATTATGCAGTTATTCGGCCTGAATTCTTAGAAATTTCAAATGATAATAATAAAACCAAAAACTATTTGAATGGACGAGTCCTCGATATACTAACTAAGGGAGCCAGTAACCAGGTAACCGTGGAGTTTGAGAATAAATTAGTCATTGATTTAAACGTCCCACGAAAGCAAAAACTTCCTAGTATAAATGGAAATGTTCAAATCAAACTATTACAATCTAATTTACATTCAATAACCAACTAAAACTATGAAAGAGCTATCCTTAACAAAGAAATTTGAAAGCACAGCGGTTAATACTTTTAGATTGTCGGATACACCCCCAATTTTCGTTAGAGGGGAAGGACCTTGGTTGTTTACAGAGGACAATCAAAAATATCTGGATCTCGTTTGTGGTTCAGCTACCACCAATTTGGGTCACAATCATCCTTCTCAAAAATTTGCGATCAGTGAGGCCTTGAAATCTGGTATTTTTCATACTGGAACTCGTTTGATCTCCCCCCTCCGAAGTGAGTTATATTCTTCTTTAAGTCATTTTCTGGGTTTAGAAGATATTTCAATACATTTAGCGAACTCTGGTTCAGAAGCGATAGAAACCGCTATAAAATTGAGTCGTTTTTTAAGTGGTAATGAGCGTATTATAGCCTTTGAGGGTGGATACCACGGTCGTACATTGGGAGCACTAAGTGTTACACATTCTGAAAAAATACGCCTGCCCTTTATTGGGAAAATAGGTGATTTTGTTAGTTTTTCCCAATACCCCAGAGATAATACCGAAGTTGATATTTGCCTTGAAAAATGTGAGCAGCAACTTAATCATTACGTTAAACACGACCAGCCTGTTGCAGCTATTTTAGTAGAACCCATTCAGGGAGTTTCAGGTGTTTGGGGTCCCTACCCAGCCTTCCTTGAAGGCCTAGAAGAAATAGCTAAGAAAAATAAAAGTCTATTAATAGTTGATGAAATCTGGTCAGGCATGGGTCGTTCTGGAAAGAATTTTTCTTACCAATATTCGAATATTTCCCCTGACCTAATTGTGATAGGAAAAGGGCTATCAGCCTCTTTACCGCTTTCGGCGGTAATTGCAAAAGGTGACCTTCTTAAAAAATGGGGAGCTGGTTCCCATACTTCAACGTTTCAAGGTAATCCAATCGCATGCGCCGCTGCTTGTGCGACCATCAAAGAGATTAAAGATGCGGACTTAGTCACTCACGTAAAAGAAATAATAGAACCCTGTTTTTCGAAATTCAAACAAGATTTAAGAAAAATTACCGCGGTCAAAGATGTTCGATTTGTTGGAGCACAATGCGCCATTACATTTGACAACTCAGATTTAGCTAATCAGATACAGAATGATACAATGGAAAAAGCCAAAATACTAACTTATGGAGGAGGAATGAATGGAGAATGCGTTATGGTCCTGCCACCTATCAATATTTCTGGAAAAATTCTATCTACAGCATTAACACAAGTTCTTGAACTTATCTCTGAGATGTCAAACCATAATTAGTCGATAAAACGTAAGTAGTTAAATAGAACTAAATATGCATAAAATTTCGTTGAGATTTGCATATGACATATAGCGAGATCTTATATTAAAGCAAGTATCACATTCTTAGCTATTCCTACACCCCATAAAAAAATGAAAAGGTGTTCTTTGCTACCGAAATTATAATTGAATAAGGGCAAATTGTAATAAAAGTGTAATATTAACTTAATATAAAATACAATTTTGGATAACTGTTATGATTAAAATTGGTATCAATGGAATGGGGCGCATTGGGCGTTTGGTGCTTCGTTCAGCTTTAGGTGGCGTCACTCGGGTAACTGGAGATAACAATGCAAATACGCAACTTGAAATTACTCATTTAAATGAAATTAACGGAGGAGCTAAAACTATAGCTCACCTTTTAGAGTTTGATACTGTTCATGGAAGATGGAATGCAGATATCGCTTCAAACGAGAATAGCATAACCATTAATGACCATAACTTAAGTTTCTCTTCGTACAATATGCCAGAGGATATAGATTGGGCGGAATATGGTTGCAGCATTGTTTTGGACTGTACGGGCAAATTCCGTACAAAAGAAAAATTAGCTGGATACTTTAATAAAGGCGTTGGGAAAGTTATTGTCTCAGCCCCTGTATATCATGAAGATGCTCTAAACATCGTATATGGCATCAACGAACATCTCTATAATCCAAAAAAAAATAGAATTATCACGGCCGCTTCCTGCACTACAAATTGCCTTGCGCCAATGGTGAAAGTTGTGCATGAAACAATTGGCATCCGCCACGGTCAAATTACAACGATACATGACCCGACAAATACAAATGTAATGGTTGATGCTCCTCATAATGACTTACGTCGTGCGCGCTCAGGTATGACCTCACTTATCCCAACTACTACTGGAAGCGCATGTGCTATAGGGTTAATTTATCCAGAGCTTGACGGAAAACTCAACGGACATGCAGTAAGAGCACCGGTACTTAATGCTAGTTTGACAGATGCTGTATTTGAACTNAGCCAATCTACTACTAGGGAGTATGTGAATTCGCTTTTTGCCGATGCCGCAGANAACGAATTATGTGGNATTCTCGGNTTTGAGAGTCGGGCTCTTGTTTCAGCGGATTTCGTNAATGATACCCGAAGCGCCATTATTGACGCAGAGAGTACACTGGTTACTAACGAAACAATGCTAAAACTCTATGCTTGGTATGATAATGAAATGGGATATGCCTGCCGAATGGTAGATTTGGCAAAGATGGTTATCGACAAAGAGCAATGAACACATCAATCAGTCATTACTTAATTGTTACCTTGTCCTATTTAGGCTTCACTTTGTCAGATGGCGCCCTGCGAATGCTCGTGCTTTTCTATTTTTTTAAACTTGGATTTTCTCCACTTANGCTCGCTNTACTTTTTCTCCTNTATGAATTTGCAGGTGTCNTTGCAAATTTNGGGGGTGGGTGGCTTACAACCCGGTTTGGNATTCGCATAATGTTATTAGTAGGATTAAGCTTACAAATTATAGGTTTNATTTTNCTTTCACTATTAGACCCATCATTCGATTATATCNTATCAATTATTTGGGTATTGGCAGCTCAAGGCATTTCCGGGCTTGCCAAAGATGTTACTAAAACGGCATCAAAATCTGCAATCAAAAACATGGAAGTTGACGGAAGGCAAGGTCTTTTTTACTGGGTTTCCTGGTTCACCGGATCCAAAAATGCAATGAAAGGAATAGGGTTTTTTCTNGGCGGAATATTACTGACTAAATTTGGTTTTCAAAATAGCCTTTGGGTTATGGCAGGGTCTCTTGGACTAGTTCTGCTTTTAGTTTCTTTCACTCTGCCAAAAAATTTGGGTACAAGTAGGCCATCAGGGCGAATAAAAGAGCTTTTTAGTAAATCAGCTGAGGTAAATAAAATCGCATTAGCCAGGATTTTCTTATTTGGCGGACGGGATATTTGGTTCGTAGTAGCTATACCCNTTTTTCTTTATACAAATGGATGGGATTTCTGGGAAGTGGGAGGGTTTCTNGCAGGTTGGACGGTATTTTATGGTCTCGTGCANGCGATTGCCCCNAATATCATACATNTAACTAACAATGGAAAAAAAACAGTTTCTNCNANAAGTATATTAGTNTGGTCTATATCACTTGCGCTTGTTTCCCTTTTTCTCCTAGGTATCATGTCGGCAAAAACAGATTTACTATTATTGCTATCTGGCCTTGTTTTGTTTGGATTTGTCTTTGCGATTAATTCTTCTCTTCATTCCTTTTTGATTGTCGCTTATGCTGGGAGCAAGAAGGCTGCTGAGGATATCGGTTTTTATTACGCAGCAAATGCAGCTGGTCGACTATTTGGTACATTTTTATCAGGCTTGCTTTTCCAGCAAGGTGGAGTGCTAGCCTGTCTTGCTGGCACAACTCTTTTTCTAATTGCAACCTCGTTTGTTGTTTGGAGACTTCCGGAATTGAAAACATAATTTTTGCATATAACACAAAGAGATTAAGCTAATGCTTGCAAGCTATTCAAGATATTTCCAAAATACTTTTTCTTAAAATGCTACATGCGCGTTCAATTATATATGGCTCCATATTCAATGGAGGCACCAAGCCTAAACATTCACCAAATTCACCACATTCCCATGTTATCAAACCATTTTGCAGTGCCATTTTACGAGCATTTTTATTTAAATCCGACGATGAGAATTCTATAACCCAAAAACTTCCAATGCCCCTCACATCAATTACATTTTTGAAATCCACAAAGTCCTTTAATAAGTTATTAAANTGCTCAGACTGCAGGCTAATATTATTTAGCAATCCATGATTTTTAATTTGGTCAAGAAAAAAAAGTGAGGCAGCAGCGGCAACTGGATTAAGCTGAAAAGTAGAAGATTGCGTACCTTTCTCCCAGAATGTGAGAATCTCCTCAGTTGATATAACCAGTCCTGCAGGGAAACCAGCAGAAATTGCTTTTCCAAGTATGATTATATCTGGTGTTACATCAAAATGCTCATAACCAAACATCTTACCAGTTCGACAAAAACCGGTGAAAGTTTCATCAAAGATTAGCGGGATTTTATTTTTAGTTGTAAATTCTCTGAGTTTAATCAAGCTTTGTTTATCTGCGAATTTAAGACCCGCCGTAGCTTGAATTGGCTCTATTATTACTCCAGCTAACTGCTTCTCATCATATTTTTCTAAAGTTTCAGACAAACTGTTATTTTTTTCTGGGAAGGGCAGAATGTGAGCCTTTGGGTGGAATGGTCCTAAAGAAGCATTTTTACCTTTCTCACCAGATACTGCAAGTGCTCCTAATGTACGTCCATGATAGCCNCCNGAAAANCCCAAAAATTGCTTAGCACCTGTAAAATGCATTGCGCTTTTTATAGCAATCTCTGCTGCTTCTGAGCCACTAATTGATGGGTGAAATCTTGATAATTCAGGGGGCAAAAATGAGGATAATTCAGAATAAAAGTCAGCTTGAATACCTGTATTAAAATGTGGTCCTATATGAAAAATACCCGCCTGCAATTGTTGTTGTACCGCATCTATGAGACCATCATTGCCATGCCCTAGTGCTGTAGTCCCAGACCCAGAAGCAAAATCAAAATAAGTATTATTTTTATCGTCAACCAATACTGCACCTACACCAGATTCAAAGATGGGTGGTTTTTCTGTCAAAGAAAAGTTTTTAGTGCCAGATGACAATCTCTCTTTAATTTTTTTAAGCTGACCACTTTTTTGTTCTAAAAATATCCGCCCCATACCCGCTTTTTTATAATCTTGCCCTATTAATTCTATTGCATCTTTTACTAAGGCACCAACAGCAGTTAAAATCGGGGTATTTAAAATTGTTTCAACTTTTGCAATTTCATCAGAAAAAGAAATCCCGCCACCCGCTATTACCAGCAATTCAGCTCTCTTATTATTATTTTTAACAAAATCAATGATTAACTTAGGAAGACTTGAAGAAGATAACGAATTTATTTGAACTTCGTCTGTGGCTTCCAAAGAAACAGAATCAACCGTCTTTATATTATAATCANCGAGATAGCGCTCGAATTTCTCAGTAATGTCTCTGGAATAAGGTGAAACTAATAATATATCTTTAAAGTTTTTATTTTTGATTAATCTTACAATCGACCTACTAGGAAACGTTACAGGGCAACCAGATTGTTTTTGAAGTTTTTCTATTAAGTATTCCTCATGGTCCTTACCAAGTATGAAACTAGCGGCATGGTCTCCACAGGCTATTGCATCTAAATTTACAGCTTTAAAAATATCTATAGCTTTTTGTAATGTATCAAGAGAGGCATACTGTTCCAAATTTTTATCTGTTAATTCTTCAGTGGCGGTATTAGCGCCATACCTTGCGGTAAGCCACCCGACATCTTTAGGCAAAAATTTCCAATATTCACTGTCATTTAATCCATCACATGGCCAAAGGAATCCGATATTTTTTTCATGCTCTGACATCAGATGACCTCCTCATATTTTGCAATTTTAAATATCGCATCAATACGCCACAGAATANGCAATTGCTANTTTATTTTTTTGGTAAAAATTTTCNAGAATAAGATCTAAATTACCTTTAATATCGTCTATTGATTTTGGAAATGGAATTTCAGAGGGAAATAAATTGTACTCTCCTAATCCCATCGCTAAATGCTCTATATTTCTATTTTTTAATTTGAATAATTTAAGAAAACTTGTGATCTCCAAATCTCCCACATTTTTTAAAAGATACTCTGCTTTTGAAAAAGTGATCAANGAGAGCTCATCCATTATTATTTTCATAATGGCATTAATATTTACGTCAGATGTATTTAAATAAATCTGCATTCTACTAAAATGTGATAAAAACTCAGGGTAAACATTTAAAGCATCGCAACTAATATGTTCTCTTTTTAAGGCTGTAAGTATTACGTTATTAGTTTTTTTCGAGAGTAAATATGATAAAATCCAATAAAAATAGTATTGTTCTGACCCTTTTGTCTCAAAAGGAATAGCACATGCTAGACGCGTTTCTTTATCGACAGACTTGATTTTTCTGATGCCACCAAACCAATTTGAAGATGGTAACGCAAAATTCATATTTTTTGGAAATGAAGAAAATTTTGCTTCTGTAAAATCTACAAGTTGCTGATGTTCAATGTTTCCACAAGCACAAATCAAACTGTGTTCAGGGACATAGTAGTGCTTTTGAAAGGAAACTAGGTCATCAACTTTAATTCTATGGATTGTTTCTTTCGTACCTGTAATTCTTCTTCCATAGGACTGAGAAGGAAAACATACAGAATTTAAAACCTCAAATAAGATTTTCACAGGGTCTTTAGATAATTCGTCTATTTCCTTACTGATATCTATTTTGGCATCATAAAGGGCCTCATCTGATAACCATCTTCCAGAATAAATCTCCCATAAAATATCTATGCATTTTTTAAGATCGAACTTATCTACTGACTTAATAATAAATGCGGTATGTTCAGCCTTGGTAAATGCTTTTATGTTTAACTGCCTGTTGATAATTGACGAATAAATATGAGATATATTTGCCGATTTNCGAAGACCAAAAAGAGTATGCTCGAGCAAGTGTGACAGGCCTTCTTTATTTTCTGGATCACAACAAGCACCTGTTTTTACCCATAAACATAAACTTGCACCTTTGGAGGCTTTGTCAAAGTAACTTGCAACTCTAAATGAATTTGNAAATTGTGTAANATTAGTTTCTGTCATAAAGATCACTACGAAGCATCAATATTTAAATTTCGCTTCCATATATTTTGATAGAAACATTAAAAAACCTACAATGATGAGATACAGACAAGTAAGTTCAATTAGAACCTCGATTACAACAAAATGAACAAAAATTAGGTCGTTTGCAACTTTGGTCAATTCGTTTACTGAGATAACTGATAATAAAGAAGAAGCCTTGATCACATTAGCCAATTCATTTGTCAAAGGCGGGAGACTCAAACGCAATGCTTGCGGTATTAGAACTAGTCTAAAAGTTTGAATGCGAGACAAGCCTATTGCTTTTGAAGCATCTACTTGCGATGAACCGATCGAGTCAATTGCACCCCTGAAAATCTCAACAGAATAACCTGCCCCAATAAGTGAAAGAGCAATAACACCGGTCCAAAATTCGTTGAAAACAATACCAAATTCAGGGAGCAGAAAATAAATAATAGATATATGAACTAGGGGTGGTGCTCCTCGCGTAAACTCCACAAATGCAATTATAGAATATCTAGAAATTTTTCCGCCCATCATTCTAATTGCTGTTAATAGAATCCCCGCTATTACCGAGGCAACAACCGTTATGAGACTTATTTTAATTGTGAGCCAAAAGGCCGCTATCATATCTGGCAATATTTGCAACATGAAAGCTAAATCTAATGCCATTTTTACTCCTAATTAAAACGTTAACGTTGTGAAAGATTTTTTATCTGAAGGTTAGCGCCTATTTTTTTCTCGAGATAAATAGACAATTGGGTCATAGCAACTACAAAAGCCACGTATAAAACCGCTTGTGCGAACAACATCTCCAAAAATTTGAAGCTATCTGAGATGATTGCGTTTGCAGCCTTATGGAGCTCAAAAACGGTTATAACAGATAAAACCGAAGAAGCCTTAATCAAGTTTGACATTTCATTCGCCATAGGTGGAAGCATTCTAATAACTGCCTGCGGTAATATGATGAAAAATAGAGTATAGGATTTAGCAAGACCAAGAGCGAAAGCTCCTTCATATTGTCCATCATCCATTGAAAGTATAGCAGCTCTTGCTATTTCTATTTGATATCCTGCACTATTAAAAGAGAGTGCCACAATCCCGATCCANAAAGGTGATATCTTAATTCCAAAAATAGGAAGTAGAAAATAGGCTGCGTATATTTGAACTAAAATTGGAGTGCCACGAACAACAAATACATAAAAGTCTATAACCCAGGATAAAAAGAAAGGAATTTTATACGCTCTTAATATACCTAGAGGAACTCCAATAATTGTGGCAATTAAAAAGCCAAGAAGACTTAATTCTATCGTAAGCATTAGCCCCGGCAAAAGCCGGGGCATTTGGTCTATTATAAAAATGAAATCCATTTATTAAGTTTCACTTCTTAAATTTGGCTTACCAAGTAGGAGCCTCATTTGGAAGTAAGTCAACAAATGATTGACCAAACCACTTCTCTTGAAGAGAAGCTAATGTTCCATCATTTTTCATATCTACGATAATTTGGTTTATTGCAGACCTAAATGACTCGTCTTCTTTACGGAATGCCATAGCAGTATATTCAGCTTTCCACATGTTTGAAGTAAATGGNATAACTGTAAAATCATCACTAGTTTGAGCAAAGGCTAGTAAGCTTACTAAGGTAGAAGCATATGCGTCTAACCTTCCTGAACGCATTGCAGCATAGGCAACTTCGTCTTTATCATAGGTTTTGATATCACCATTATAACTAATGCCATGTTCCTTGGCTGCAAGATTTAGCTGATTGATTTGGGGTGTACCAGCACCTGCAGAAACAGTCTTTCCACCGAGCATTGATGGTGAGGTTATGCCTGAATCCTTCATTACCAATAAACCTGAACTTGCATCCATATACGGGTAGGAAAAGTTCACGCGCTTATATCTTTCTTCTGTTGCAGTCATGCCACCCAAAATAAGATTGAAATCTCCATTATAAAGCGATTGAATAACTGTAGACCAATTTGTGTCTTTTGGTGTTGGCTCAACACCACCAAGGCGCTTACCTATTTCAGATCCAACATCGATGTCATAACCGACTAACTTATTGTTTTCATCTAAAAACTCAAATGGTTTATAACCTGCTTCGAGGCCAAATATTAGTTTACCGCTTGATTTTACATCACTCAATGTATCTGCAGTAACCATTTTAAAAGGTAATAGCAGAGCTATGATACCTACTAATATAATTCTCAACATTTTTTTCTCCTTTGTTGATTTAAGTTAAAGTTAACGCATTCATGGCAGCCAACTTTTCCAAATTTGGGAATGGTCTGGATAATTCNTCAATCCCCAAAAATGCCTTTTCAATGGAGTGCGCAGCATCAAGTAGAAACGCATCCCTATTTTGTTTAGCTATAATCTGAATGCCAAACGGCATCCTNTTTGTATCTACACCGCAATTAATGACTACAGATGGACACTGTGTTAACGTAATCCCCCAGCTGATAGCTTCCCAGTCTAAGTAACCCTTATAAAATATTTCATCGATATGCGATGGGTATTCTANTTCATGCGGAAAAGGAGTGACAGAAGCAGCAGGTGTAATGAGAAGGTCATAAGTTTCAAAAAATTTATTACTTTTGCGAACTATTTCACTATGATCCAAAAAAGATTGAGCAACATCCTCTGAAGAGAGTTGTCTGGCAATCTCAAGCTCTTTTATGATCACCTCACCCAATTCATCACCAAAATCTTTTTCCATCAATCCAAAATCGCCTAGAAATCCAATGCTTCGTAACGTCATAAACGTAGTTTCGGCTTTAGATAAATCCATATGCTCTTTGTTTGTTTGTTCAAAAAGTTCTTCAAAAAGAGCAAACTTCGAATAAAACGTATCCTTGTAGGAGTTTGACATCACCGCGAACCCAAGGTCATGAGATATTGCGACTTTTAATTTCTTTAAATCTATTTCTTTTGCTGGGAAAAAGAGTGAACCATCGGGGTCTTTTGAGAATGGATCTAGGGGATGCGACTTCGCCATCCTTGCGAGTAATAATTTACAATCAGCTGCTGTTCTACCCATAGGCCCTTCTACATCGAAGGGTGACCACATATTTGACCTTCTATTAGTTGAGACTATGCCATTAGACGGCCTCATTCCAGCGATACCGCAAAAACCTGCTGGCGTTCTTAACGAGCCAGCAAAATCAGAACCTGTGGCAAGTGGAACAATACCAGATGCCACTGCGGCAGCCCCTCCGCCCGTTGATGCACCAGCACTTAAATCTGGATTGAATGGGTTACCTGTGCTGCCTTGTAACGGATTAGTTGTTGTGGCGCCAAACCCGTGCTCTGGTACATTAGTTTTCCCGAAAATTATAGCAGAAAATCTTCTTAAACTACTAACAACATCATCATCTTCCTCAGCGACGTTATCTTTAAAAAGTGGTGACCCGTATGATGTTTTTAGACCCTTTACATCGTTCAAATCTTTTATGCCGATAGGTAATGGGAGGCTAGTTGTTCCATTTGTTTTTTTGCTAGAATCACTATCTAGTGTTTCGCAAATTTTTATAGCCTCATCGAAGTTTGTCTCAACAATTGCATTTATGGAATGATTTATTTTCTCATAACGGTTTATGCAACTATTTATTAACTCAACACAGCCTATCTCTCGTTTGTTAATTAAGTCGAGAAGTTCAGTAGCTGTTTTATCATTTAGCTCGTTTGAAGTGGAGGAGGAAAACATAGCGCCTATGATATTATGTTGACTGTTGACATTATTGTGCGATCAAAGTTAGCCTTTTTTTTTGAATGAGTCATGTGCTAATTTTAAACCAGTGTGATGCAAAAAAAACATCAATGTTGGTTATCAATTTGTAATATAAATTGGTGTCTGGTTTTTTGAAAGGAAGTTTTAATGTCGAGAGACGATATAAGAAGAGTTTTGGATTTTAAAAGCAAAATTGAAAAAAGGTTTCATCACCCCAATTTAGATGAACTTCAAGGATGGAAATCTGCAAAAGAAGAAGGAAAAATTCCCAAAAATAGGCTTAATGAAGAAAAATCATGGGCTTTGAAGATGGGTCTAACCGGTGCAGACAGCATTGAAGATAAAAGTATCCCGACTTTCTCTCGAGGAGAATTACCACATTTCGCNGGAATAAATACNTTTTTGAAAGCGCCATATGCCGAAAATGTAAATGATGTAAAAAACTATGACGCTACAATACTTGGCGCTCCGTTCGATGGAGGAACCACCTACCGACCAGGTACGAGATTTGGCCCTCAAGGAATTCGAAAAATTTCTGCTTTGTATACCCCATATAACTATGAAATGGCAGTAGATCTTCGAGAGCAGATGACATTATGTGATGCAGGAGATATTTTTACGATACCTGCAAATATAGAGAAAACTTTTGACCAAATTTCACGGGCTTGCTCTCACGTTTTTTCAAGTGGTTCACTTCCAATTATCCTTGGAGGGGACCATTCAATTGGATTTCCAACTGTTCGAGGCATTGCAGAATGCACATCGAAGAGGATCGGAATAATTCACTTTGACCGACATGCTGATATTCAGGAAAAAGACCTCGACGAGCGTATGCATACAACTCCTTGGTTTCACGCAACAAATTTAGATAATGTTAAACCTGAAAACCTCGTTCAAGTAGGAATTGGTGGTTGGCAGGTACCAAGAGAGGCAGTGGAAGTTGCAAGAGAGCGTAATACTAATATTTTAACCATGAGTGATGTGGAAAAATTAGGTATTGAGAAAACTATAGAAATAGCTCTTGAACTAGCCTGGAAAGATACNGACATGGTATATATGTCGTTTGACATTGATAGCATAGACTGCGGATTTGTTCCTGGTACAGGTTGGCCTGAGCCTGGGGGTTTTCTCCCACGAGAGGCATTGCAACTTGTTGCTGGTGTCGCAGCTGAAGGTATTTGTGGAATGGAATTAGTAGAGGTGTCACCGCCATATGACCAATCTGAAATCACCGCCCTTATGGGTACCCGAGTTATCGTTGAGGTTCTTGGAGCAATGACCGTTTCTGGGAGCCTCGGCAAGCATCGCAAACATATTGATAAACCTGTTGAAATTCCTGCTGGAGAATTTGAAGGAAGCAGGTGGTCTAATATCGATTGAGACATATAAGGAATATTCAAAATGTTATCAAATATTCATATGCATGATGGGTTCTTGCATTCTCACATGTCTGAGAATGATATAAAGAGAGATATATTGCTGTTATCAACTGAATTTATAGATGGATTCACGCAATCAAATGATAAAATGGCCTATTTAAAACTATCTGATTTTCCTAATGAAATAGAGTCTAAAACGGGAGGTCCAATGCTCAAACTTGTGAATACGAGGATTGAGACAAATTGGCAACTTGGGACGGCAAGTCCTTCTTTTGGAAGGCAAGAACTTACGTATTTGCCTTATCCTAAAGAATTAGTCACTAATGTAACAAATATGATTTTTACGTATGTCTCTCTTCACGAAAAACAGGAAATCAACTTAATTAATTGGATTGCAGATAAACATTTTAAGGAAGAAAAAGTATAATTTCCTAGGTGAGAGATTTTTCAAAACTTAAAATACACTTTAGTACCTTAAAACCATTTCCTGTGTTTAGAAAATTTTATCAAATGCTCATTAATTAAGAGCTACAAATTTGGAGGCAATTAGCCTGCTTGCATATCAAATGAAGGTATTTTTTTTAAAATAATAAAAGAATTTAAAAAATTTATGCTCATATAACTTATTTTATGCCCGAAATAAAAATAAAATTGTATAAATCTCAAAAATATATTTTACGGAGAAAAAATTGCTTAAGAAACTTTATATTACATTTATCAGCCTTTTAGCATTAGGCCTTAGCACCAGCGTAGTTGGAGCGAGCCAATGGAAATTTAATAATGGCTTGCCTGAGGGACGTGGCGAGTCGAAACAACTAGAGACCTTTGCTGCCGAAGTGTCCGATTTAACNAACGGGAGCTTAAAAATAGATGTGTTTCATGGTGGGTCATTAAACCTGAAAGATAACGATGTAGCGCGTTGGTTGCCTCAGGGTGCAGTTGAAATGGGACTTGTATGGGCCAATTACCTTGGTCGCGATGTTCCTGCATTAAATGCTGTTATGATTCAAGGTTCCGTCGGAAGTTCAGAAGAATTAATAACAGCCTTACCGGAGATACAAGAGATTTATAAAGAAGTGCTTACTGAACTTGACATAGTCCCAACAGGATTTATGGCATTACCAATTCTAAAAGCATCTATCTTTTGTCGTGAAAAACCTGTTCGCAGCCTGGCGGATCTTAAAACTCGAAAACTGCGTGTATGGAGTAATGATCAGGTTGAAACTTTTACAAAATTAGGAGTTTCTGCCCAAATCGTCGGTCAAAATGACCTATATGTAGCATTACAGACTGGTGTTGTAGACTGTGCGGTTTATCCAGCGCTCTTCGCGCATACTATTTCATTACAAGAAGTAACAAAATATGCATCATACTTATACCCTGTAGCAGGAGTTCCGTATGTATTGGGCGCATCGAAAGACGCTTGGAACGCACTTTCTGATACTGAAAGAAATGCTATAACCAGTGCTGCTAATAATGTCTGGGCTAGAACAAATGAATATTCACAGGCTGACCAAAAAGAAAATGATGCAAGAAAGAAACTTTCCGATCAAGGAATTGAATTTTTAGCCGATTTTTCAGAAGAGGATAGAAGTGAATTTTTATCTGCAGCATCAGAAACCTGGAANGCAATGGCATCTGATGCAGGNGGAAAAGCTCCAGAGTATCGTCAACGTATATTGGACGTTCTTGGACGTTAAGCAGAGCGTTACTATTAGTGGAGTAATAATTTGGGAGAACAAACATTTCAAAAAAAACTCTTTGTAGTTTGCAAAACAATTGAAATGTTTGTAACTCCTATCTTTTACGCAATGGCTATTTTGGCCTCTTTAGCTAGCATTATGATAATCGCACTTATAGGTACTAGCGTGACGATGCGATATCTGGCGTATGCACCATTTCGTTTCACNGAAGAGTTAGTTGGGCTTTTGATGACAGCCTCCTTTTTTCTTGCTTTACCAATAATAACCTTAAAAGCAAAACACGTGCGTGTTTTAATAGTCCTATCTTATCTGCCAGAGAGGCTTAAAATATGGGTGAACGCCCTAGCTTGCTTATTTGGATGCGGCTTCTGTTTCTGGTTTTTTTATTTGTGTGTTCCTTGGTTCCAGTTTGCCTTCGACAGACAAATAAAAACAGAGGTGGGACGACTGTTAATGTACCCTTGGATGTTGATTCTACCAATTTCAATGGCTCTAACCATCGTTGCATTTTTTATCAGAGGTATTTTGGGTAATACTGAGAAAATCAAATGACATCTTTTTGGGTAATTTTAACTGGTGGTTTATCACTACTGGCAGGGAGCGGCTTGGCTTTGGGGGCCTCTCTTGGTCTAACAGGCCTAATACTTCTCCATTTTGTTGCTGGTGGAATCACATTTGTTGCAGTGGATGCTGTTTGGAATGTTCTCAATTCCTTCACTCTGAGTGCTATTCCATTGTTCATAATTCTAGGAGAAATTATGCTCCGAAGTGAAGTCAGCAAAAAAATTTATGTTGCTTTATCTCCTTTGTTCCAAAATATACCTGGAGGGCTTTTGCACACAAATATAGCGGTTTGTACGTTGTTCGGAGCAGTGAGTGGTTCAAGTTTATCTACAGCAGCCGCAGTAGGCTCGGTCGCTTATCCAGAAATGACTGAAAGAGGATATGACAAGAAAATGGTTGTGGGTTCACTTGCTGGTGGTGGAACACTCGGTCTTTTGATTCCACCTAGCCTGTCGCTTTTAATTTATGGTGCACTAACAGAAACATCTATTGGACAGCTCTTTTTAGCCGGAATAATTCCAGGTGTTCTNTTTGCCATAATGTTTATGATTTATATTTATTTTAAATGTATGCGCCAACCGCCTCTTGCGCCTACTGACGACACAGTATTTAAATTCACCAAAATCATTATTGATATTCTTAGTATATGGCCATTTTTAATTGTTGTTTTTGCAATCATGGGAAGCATTACTTTTGGTATTGCAACGCCGACAGAGGCAGCCGGCGTTGGTGTCATAGCAACTATCATCCTCGGAAAGCTATGGGGTTCATTAACATTTAGAAAACTAGTTGAAGCTATTTTCTCTGCAACATTACTTTATGCTTCGATCATGTTTGTTGTTATTGGCGCGACCATCCTTGCCCAAGCAGTCAGTTTACTCGGAATTCCTCAATCTATATTAGAAACAGTTAGAGAAACAAACCTCGGTCCAATTGCAGTTTTAATTACTGTAATTCTTGTTTATCTAATATTAGGTTGTTTTTTTGATGGACTTTCATTGATGATTATGACCCTCCCCATACTATTGCCTCTTATGATAGGACTAGGATATGACCCAATCTGGCTTGGTGTTATCGTAACAATAATGATTGAAATTGGGCAGGTAACACCGCCAGTAGGTCTAAACTTATCNGTTCTTGTATCTGTTACGAAGGAGAAGGTATCTCTGGGAGAAACCGCCCTAGCCACAATGCCTTACTGGCTTATACTACTTCTTGGTATTGGCATACTCACTCTGGCACCAGAAATTGCCTTATTTTTACCTTCCAGACTAATGTAGTGATTTATCTTTTTATCGACTGAAGTTGTATCGGAAGTGAGTTCATAATTTCGTATCCAGTATCAGAAACAAGAAATTGATTTTCAATGATCATAGCCCCTAAGCCATNTATATACCAAGGGCATTCAAATGCCATGACCATGCCAGGCTCTAATCTTGTTTCTGCATCTGCTGAGATAAATGGCCACTGCTCACTTCCTAAGCCGTTACCAAGCCCATGCCCAAAGTGTCCCCTCGTGTAAGAGCTAAAGCCGCGGGCTCTTATGGCCGATAGTGCAGCCCAATAAATATCTTTTAATTGTTTTCCTGGATGCAACTGGCTACATCCTGCTTGAAAACCTGAAAGCAAGGCATCGTATATTTCTAATTTTGTATTACTTGGTTCCCCAAATACAAAGGTGCGAGCTCCATCTGAACTATAACCATCAACAAGACATCCAACATCAACTTTTATTAAATCCCCCTCTTTCACTCTGGCATTTCCTCCCCACGGGTTATCCCCAACAGAAATATATTCCCATGAACCATTCAATGCGGCACTCTTAGAATGACCGTATATTTTCTCTTTCCAGATCATTGCTAATTCATCTCTTGAAATACCCTCTTTTATCGAATCTCTTATTGCGATCATTCCACTCTCTGCGATCTCAGAAGCTAATTTAAGGTGCTCTATTTCTGTTTCATTTTTGACCATTTTGAGCGTGTTAATCATATTATCCGCCTCTACCAGTTCTATCTTCTTAAGTATAGTTTTCATTTCTGGATACTCAGATACAGATATAGCTGAAGCCTCATACCCAATTCGGGAATCAGCTAGACCATGCTCAAAAATTACATCCCGTAAATGCTGATAACAAATTTGCGGCTCAAATGTGGTNGGGCGATTGAATTCTTNNGGCCTACTCTGAGNAACTNCAAAAGAGGCAATTTGTTCCTTCGCGCTTTTACTTTTATCTTCCATTGTAAGATTTGATGTCTCAACCCAAATTGGGCTCTCTCTCACATCTTTTATGTGACTATAGAGCCCGAAAATTTTCTACAAANAAATCGCTTACAATAGCAGTTTCAGCAATTGTGTGGTCCCTAGGAATTAAAACAGCTACAGCGCCTGACCTGCGCCACATTGTTGCAACGCCTGCATTTACCCCAGTGGCATAAACAAAGCTTTCTGGGGAAAGAAGAATTAATGCTTCCACACCCATTTCCAACATTAATTTCTCTGCTCTAATCCTGTCTAAATTAGCCATATAGAATTTTCCTTAAGACACTAAGCGTATTGCAGAGCGGTAAGTCTTTTTATGATTTTTATATAGTATTTTTATGATGCTCAAATAAGTAAATACCACTAAAAACAATAACCATTGCTGTAAGATGATAAAAGCTGAAAGTCTCATCTAATATTATAACCGCCATAACTGCAGAAAAGATTGGAACTAGGTTCGCATAAAGACCTGCAGAACTAGGACCTATTAGATCAACCCCCCTCATAAAAAAAATCTGAGACAAAAAGGAAGGAACGAGAGCTATATATAGAACGACATACCATCCTTTAACAGTTGGTTCGTGAAATCCATAAATAAATGTTTCTATTAAAACTAATGGTATTGTCATTGAGAACGCCGCAATCGAAAAATACCCCATCATCACTAGCCCAGAAACATTTGGTCTATTTTTTAAACCAAGTGAATATCCTGCATAAAACAAACAGGCTAAAAGCATTAGCAAATCACCATTGTTTAATGTTAATAAAAGAAGGTGATTAATTGATCCTTTTGTAACAACAATTGCGCATCCAACAAAAGTTAATACCACTCCGATTATTTGGATAATATTTACTCGAGACCCAAATAAAAAGAATGAACCTACTAAAATCATAGCTGGCATAATACTCTGGATTATGCCTAAATTGATAGCAGTAGTGGAATGTGCTGCCAAATAAAATAGCGCATTAAATGAACTCAAGCCAAGAGCGCCCATAAAAAAAATCCATCTTAGTTTTTGGCTAACTAAATTCCAATTAGCAATAATCTCTTTACTGCTCGTCGACCAGATAAGAACAACAACAATACCCCACCTGAGAAAAATCAGCGTCATTGGATTAATTTCATCAACTGCTAGTCTGCCCGCAATAGTGTTGCTTCCCCAACCCAATGTCGCAAGTATAAGCATTGCAGGGGCGCTAGAGTAAATATAACGATAAATCAATTTCATTGCATAAGGGTAAAACACAAATTAAAGAGAAGATAGAAACATTTATAAAAGAGAGAAAAACAAGAGTAAGATTATTTAAGAAATTTTCTTATTTTATACGACTCATTACCGTAAGGCATTGTTGTGAACGAGCTTATTGAAGATGATATAAATAAAAATCATAGTATTATTAATACTAATGCGCTTTTTCTTGTGGGAAAAATGATGGATGACGCATTATTAGAGATTGACCTTAATTATGAAATTAAGGACGCGAACACAGCGGCCAAGCGACTGCTTGGAGATAATTTGATAGGTTCCTTAATATACGAGCGATTAATTTCTGATGCGCTAAAAGAAGAATTACAAGTTTGTATTAATAAAAAGGATAAAATAGGNGAATTCACGGCAACCTTAAAGAATAATGAGTACCATCAACTTACAGGNCGNTTGNTGATAATTAGTGACCATAGAGCTGCTATTTTGTTAATGGACATGACCCTTCAGCATAATGTCGAGAAAATGCGTCGTGACTTTATTTCAAACATAAGCCATGAATTAAGGTCTCCTCTTACAAGTCTAATGGGATTTATTGAAACCCTTCAGAACACACCTAACATTGAAAATAATATGAAGGAGCGCTTCTTAAAAATAATGGAAGAAGAAGCAAAACGAATGTCCCGACTCATAGATGATTTGATGTCATTATCAAAGGTAGAAGTAGAGGAACACATTGCTCCTACTGGAAAAGTATTCATTAAAACAGTTTTATCTTCCGTCATAGCCTCAATGAACAATAGAGCGATGAAGACAGGACACGTAATTGACTTTCAAGACCAAAGGGCAAACAAAACTGAAGAACCTATAATTAGAGGAGAGTCAGATGAAATAATAGAAGTTTTTCACAATCTAATCGATAATGCTCTCAAATATAGTTATTCTGAGTCCACAATAAAAATAAAACTTACTGACGCACCATTTGGTAGAGTTATTGTAGACATAGTAAATAATGGCGACGGGATAGAAGCAAAACATATACCGAGACTAACGGAACGTTTTTACAGAGTTGATAAAGGTCGTTCACGTCAAATGGGTGGAACAGGTCTAGGATTAGCAATTGTCAAACATATAATTTCCAAACATAGAGGAGAACTTCATATAGAGAGCGAGCTAAAAGGTAAGACAACATTTAAAGTTTCATTGCCTTACTTTCATACTCTTTTGTCGGCTTTAAGACCCAATGAGTAACTTTCTACTAAAAGTTGTCATATCAATGTCATATTTCTATTATAATTAATAGATTTGTAATAATTATATATGACACAACACCATGGAAATTTACCAAACTATCAACGTGCTTATAGTCGATGACGAACCTAATCAATTAGAACTGTTACGCTATAACCTCAAACAAGCCAACTTTAATGTAACATCTTCAGATAATGGCGAGAAAGCAGTGGAAATTGCTGAAGATATTTTACCCGATATAATTATTTTAGATTGGATGATGCCTTTTTTATCTGGCGTTGAAGTTTGCAGAAAATTACGTTCCCAAGCATCTACCCGGCAAATTCCAATAATAATGCTTAGTGCAAGAGGAGAGGAAGGCGACCGAACTTTGGGGCTGGATATTGGTGCGGATGATTATATTACTAAACCGTTTTCACCAAAGGAGCTTATCTCTCGCATTAAAGCTATTTTAAGAAGAACCCGACCTTCAACAGTTAGTGAAGTATTAGAACATGGGAGTTTGAAACTTTATCCAGGAAAAAGATTAGTTGAAAGAGATGGAATTAAAATTAATTTAGGCCCTAAAGAATTTAATATTTTATCAACATTAATGGAGCGACCAGGCCAGGTTTTCAGCAGGACACAATTATTAGATAATGCCTGGGGACATGGAGTCTTTGTTGAAGATAGAACTGTCGATGTCCATATTGGAAGACTCAGAAAAGCATTAAGTAGACATTCTAATGACAAATCTTGGGGAAATGTTATTAGAACTGTCAGAAGCTCAGGCTATGCTTTAGCATTAAGCGAAAATAATGTAGTTTCTTAATTTTTTTTCGTGTCATAAAACTGTAATAAATGACATATAAAGAATTTGCATAAATTAAATTTGTTAAAGGAAAATGTTATGCGAATTTCACATGTTATGACAACGTTAGCTATCTCTTTTTCAATAGCTGGGATTGCTGAGGCTAGAGAACAATTAAGTTTAGCTGGCTCTTCAACAGTTTTACCCTTTGCTACGATAATAGCAGAGGAAATGGGCAAAAATCCTTCATTTAAAACTCCAGTGGTTGAATCAGGGGGTTCATCTGTAGGGAAAAAAGGAGTTTGTGACGGAATTGGAACTGAATACATCGATATCGGGAATGCTTCATCACGAATGAAAACATCTGAACTGGAATACTGTGACAAAAATGGTGTAGACTTAACCGAAATAAAAGTTGGATACGATGGAATAGCGGTAGCAAACTCAATCGATGGACAAACACTTACAATTTCGAAAGCTGATTTGGGTAAGGCACTTACTGCAGAAATTCCTCAAGAGGATGGCTCTTGGATTCCAAATCCATTCAAAAAATGGAGTGAAATTAACTCAAGTTATCCAGATATAGAAATTAGAGTTTATGGTCCTCCGACAACATCTGGAACGCGCGCATCATTTGCTGAAATGGTTAACCAAAAGGCCTATTGCGCCAAAGATGAGATAGCAAAAAAAGCGTCAGCAGAAAGAGACGATAAGAAAGGTAAGAAATGCCGTGCCATGCGAACAGATGGGGCCTACATTGAGGCTGGTGAACAAGATAATTTAATCGTTCAAAAGCTTCAGGAAGACACTTCAGCATATGGTATATTCGGTTTCTCTTATCTAGACCAAAACAGAGATACTCTGAAGAGCGCTGTTATCGATGGCGGGGAAGCAACATTTGAAGCAATCGCTAGCGGTGATTATGCAATATCTAGAGCACTATATTTTTATGTNAAGCATGCTCATGTTGGCGTAGTTCCTGGAATTGCGGAATATATGGAAGAATGGACAAAGCATTGGGGTGAGGATGGTGTATTATCTGATGCAGGCATGGTTCCCATGCCTGATAATGAACAGGCTAAATACACGAAGGCAATGAAAGAGTTACCTAAATTAACTGCCGACATGCTTTAATTAACAATTGTAATTATATGAGGCGTCAGTTACACACTATAGCTGGCGCCTTTTTATTTTTATAGGATAAAAATGATACCTGCAACGTACATTGTAACATTATTGATTGGTATTTTTTTATTTTTCCTGGGAAAGAATAGGATTAAAAATATTTGTATGAATGAGAACAAGAAACCTCATTCTTTGAATATTTATCACGGATTATTTCCAGCAATTTTATCTATTGTACCGCCGCTTATTTTATTATCATTGTGGATTATTTGCGATGATGTAATTTTTGACCAGATGTTAAAAAATAGGCTCCCTAATAACCTAATAATTGAAGGTAAGCAGACTTTTTTAATATTATTGGCAGCAATAAACAATATTGCCGATGGTATAATTGTTGGTGAACCAGAGCGATGGATGATGGATTTAGCGCAAAAATTAATAATTTGGCGCGGGCATTCAGACAGTTTGATATCGATTATAACTATAATATGCTCATTTGCTTTTGGCTTATATGCTTTGAGCTTTGTAAAAATAGATTTTCGAGCGAGAAATGCTGTTGAAAAACTTATCATGATCGGGCTGATTATATGTTCTTTGATCGCAATCATAACAACAATAGGAATTATTTTTTCAGTTATATTTGAATCTATAAGATTCTTTAAATTAGTACCCATCTATGAGTTTTTAACTGGACTGACATGGAATCCTGAATTTGAGGGGGCAGCTCGAGCTGGTTCTGGCCAAGCGGGGCTGTCAACGTATGGGTCAATACCATTATTTGTTGGTACTTTTCTCATCTCCATTATTGCATTAAGCGTTTCTGTACCTGTAGGACTTTTATCGGCTGTTTATCTTTCAGAATATGCAACTAAAAAAATCCGTGGAATTTTCAAACCTTTGCTTGAAATTCTTGCTGGAGTTCCAACAGTAGTATACGGATTTTTTGCTGCTTTGACTATCGCTCCGTTTTTTCGTGAAACAGGAGGACTAATTGGGCTAGATGTGGCATCTGAGTCTGCATTAGCAGCAGGCTTTGTTATGGGCATAATGATCATACCGTTCGTCTCTTCTTTGTCTGATGATGTAATCAGAGCTGTTCCTCAATCGCTTAGAGATGCAGCACTAGGGCTTGGCTCAACAAAAAGTGAAACTATAAAAAAAGTCGTTTTACCAGCAGCATTACCCGGCATAGTTGCAAGCATAATTTTAGCAGTATCTCGTGCTGTGGGAGAGACAATGATTGTAGTTATGGCTGCTGGATTAGCTGCGAATTTATCACTAAACCCGCTTGATGCGGTTACCACAGTTACCGCTCAGATTGTTACCATATTAGTTGGTGACCAGGAGTTTGAGTCTGCTAAGACTTTATCCGCTTTTGCTCTTGCTTTAACATTAATAATAATAACACTTATTTTGAATTTTTTTGCATTACAAATTGTAAAAAAATATAGAGAAAAATACGATTAATTGGACTAAAAAATGGCTCAAACGCGCACTGAAAAAATAGTAATGGATGGCTTAAAAGCCAGACAAACCAAAGAAAGAAATTTTAAGTTTTTTGGCATTTTTGCTGTTGCACTTGCTATAGCCTTTTTAGCGATACTTTTAATATCAATATGCTCAAAAGGTCTTCCAGGTTTTTTTCAATACTATGCAACTTTTGAAGTTGAATTAACCAGAGAACGAATCGATCCTAGGGGTGACATGTCAGACCAGTCTCTTTTTGAAGGAGAAGCAAAAAAAATAATTAATGAAGCCGTTCTAAAATTTACTGGAGCAAAAAAGCGAAATGAAAAAAAAGCTGCCCGAAGCCTTTTATCAAATGGATCTGACTTAAGGCTTGTGAATTTTGTGCAAAAAAATACCGATAAGCTAAATTCAATACAAAAGATAAAGTTTGCATTAGATGATGATGCTGACTCATTTTTTCGAGGATATATTAAAAAAGAAACACCAGAGAAGCAGAGGCGACTTAATGACATCGAGATAAACTATTTAGAAAAAATGAACGAAGCTGGCATAATTACATATGAAATATCTGACTACTTATTTTTTGGGAGTGCGTCTCGTAACGCAGAAATGGCAGGAATAAAAGGAGCTTTTATAGGCTCAATGTTGACATTAGCAGTCTGTTTTTTAATAGCCTTTCCACTTGGGGTAGCAACAGCTGTCTATCTTGAGGAATTTGCTCCTAAAAATAAGTTCACTGAACTAATTGAAATCAATATTAACAATCTAGCAGCAGTACCTTCTGTAGTATTCGGAATACTAGGTTTAGCGATATTTATTAATCTGTTTGGAATGCCAAGATCAATCCCCTTAATTGGTGGATTAGTTTTGGCATTAATGACATTGCCGACAATAATTATTTCAAGTCGGGCTGCAATAAAAGCAGTTCCACCAAGTATTAGAGACGGAGCGCTTGCAATTGGGGCATCAAAGATGCAGGCGACCATGCATCACGTGGTGCCGTCAGCTATACCTGGAATGCTTACTGGTACTATCATAGGAATGGCACAAGCCTTGGGAGAGACAGCACCTCTTTTGATGATTGGGATGGTTGCCTTCATAGTTGATATTCCAGGGTCGATAACAGACCCAGGAACTGTTCTCCCTGTTCAAATTTTTATGTGGGCGGATTTTGCTGAAAGAATGTTTGTCCATAAAACAAGTGCTGCAATAATGGTGTTATTATTATTTTTGATGATTATGAATGGAGGGGCTGTCTGGCTTCGTCGTAAGTTAGAACGTCGATGGTAAACTTGGGGATTATAGATGACCGAGACTGTTGAAAGTATAGTTAACTGTAAAAATGTGTCTGTCTATTACGGACAAAAAAAGGCCATCAATAATATCAACATTGATATAGATAGGAGATCCATCACTGCTTTTATTGGACCTTCCGGTTGTGGTAAGTCCACTTTTTTACGAACTATTAATCGTATGAATGATACCATTGATAGTTGTAGAATAGAGGGGAGCGTAATTGTTGATGGAAAAGATATCTATGACCCCTCCATTGATGTTGTTCCGCTTAGAGCAAAAGTTGGAATGGTATTTCAAAAACCAAATCCATTTCCAAAATCAATCTATGAAAATGTTGCCTACGGCCCACGTATACACGGACTAGCCTCAAATAAGTCTGAACTTGACGATATAGTGGAAAAAGCACTTAAAGGTGCTGGTTTATGGAATGAGGCAAGAGACCGTCTAGATGAATCTGGCACAAGTTTGTCAGGTGGGCAACAACAGCGTTTATGTATTGCGCGAACAATCGCAGTTGAACCTCAGATCATACTTATGGATGAGCCGTGCTCAGCACTTGATCCGATAGCAACTTCTAATATAGAGGACCTGATGTCGGATTTGGCTAAAGAATATACGATTATAATTGTAACTCATTCAATGCAGCAGGCCGCAAGAGTTTCTCAGAAAACAGCCTACTTCCATCTTGGAAATTTGATTGAGTATGGAGATACTAAAGAAATATTTGTTCGCCCCAAAGACTCTCAGACCGAAGCCTACATTTCTGGAAAAATTGGTTAGGAAATCAAAATGACTAAAGAACATATAAACTCTGCCTTCGATGATGATTTAAATGAGCTAGCTAAATTAATTACNACGATGGGCAATCTTGCCTTAAGTCAATTTACTGCAGTGATTGACGGTATGGCAGACGACGAAGTAAAACTCAAAAGCTTNATAGAAAACGATAAAAAAATTGACCNCCTTGAAAGTGAAATTTACAATAAAACTGTAGAAATCATTGCAATCCGTTCACCTCAAGCAAATGATTTACGACGTATAATTACGGCTCCAAAGATCGCCACTTTTCTTGAGCGAATAGGTGACTATTCTAAAAACATAATTAAACGTCGCGAACGCATGATAACAGAAGATGGCGATTTAAACATTTTAAAGAAAGTTAATGGAATTTCTGAAATAGCGAGAGAATTACTCATTGATGTACTTGATGCCCTGGCACGACTTGATGCAAAAAAAGCAAAATTAGTCTGGGAGGGTGATGAAGAATTAGACGCACAACATAACATAGTTTATAAAAAAATTTATAGAGGAATGGTTGAGAAAGGTTCCAGCGCCTCTGATATTAATGCTTTGTTCATTGCAAAAAATATTGAACGCATCGGTGATTATTGTACAAGTATTGCAGAACAAATTTACTTTATTGTTAACGCCGAAATGCTAGATGAAAAGCGACCCAAAACTGAAATTTGATTATTTTAAATTTATGAAACAAAAATTTAAAAAATTTCGATATGAAAATTTTAGATATTTAATACAGAAAAGTACGAGATGTCTTAGAATAAATTACCAATGATACAAAGAAAGCATGAATTTGAGCCATAAAATTGGAGCTATTCCTTTTAACATAACTGAAAACCAATGCCGCTTAATGCTTATTACCTCAAGGACAAGAGAGCGTTTGATATTTCCTAAAGGTAATAAAGATAAAAAAGAAAGCCGTAAAAAAACATGCAAAAAAGAGGCATTTGAAGAGGCTGGAATAATTGGAAAAGTATTTAAGAAATTTCCTATTACTCAAAGGATATCAAAATCTCAAAATGGTAAATTAGGTCATGTTTGCGTAACTTATTATCCCATGTTTGTACTTAAACAATTTGATGAATGGCCCGAAAAAAGTATACGGGAGCGACATTGGATTGAATTGCATAATGCTATGTCTAGGAACTTAGAACCTGAATTCGTAAATATCATTAAGAATTTTATTTTGCTGAAAGATTTTATTGTGAGTCATGCTAAAGAAAAGGATTTGCTCTCATAATATACTAGATTTAAAGAATTTTGCTATTAGCCAAACATGCCATCACCATTTTTTGAAATATAGCGCCTCTTCTCATATTTAGAAGGAAGCTTTCCATCCAACGCTTTTCTCATCCAATGGGCAATATAGTGAAAGACGCTGTGCCCTGACAGTGCCTCTGGAGTTCGGATAGGATGAAATTCATCTTCAAACACCCACATCTCTTTTGGAGCATTAAGTTTGCTGAAAATTGCGTCGGCGTCCTCTAATGGACTCAACGGGTCAAATTCACCAGTTGCCATTAGCGTTGGACAAGAGATCTTCTCAACATCTGGTTTGAGANTAAAATCCTGACACATTAAGTCAAATTGCTCTTCCGAATGAGTGCCTGCCATTTCCATAAATATCTGTTTGAATCGAATTGGTGCCTCATCGAAGATATTGAGATTATCCCAAAAATAACATGCCACCGCACCTGCTAGGGCGGCAAATCTTGGCTCAGCTGCAGCTGCTCTCATTGACCAAAAAGTGCCAAAACTTCTTCCGCATATGCCAATCTTCTTTTCATCTACCGTTTTTTGTTTTGCCAGAAATTCATATGCAGCTTTAGCGGCAATAATATGATTATCCTGTGTTACATAAACACNCTCCCTAAGCATTTCACCTTGCCCCGGACCATCAATCGCCAATACATGCATTCCTCTCATATGAAATTCGTTTTCTAGAGGGTTTGGATAGTTTTCTTTTGTATTGTCCATTCCGGGAATAAAGACTACNGCNGGCGCTTCTANCTCNGNATCAANANTGTGCCATAANGCTGGNATNNGACCAATTTCCGATTCAAGATACACTTTCTGAATTTTATATTCTGAGAGTTTATGAAGCTCCTCAGTACAAGAAAGACATTTTTCATATAGGCCCCATCTATAATCACTTATGATTGGCACTGTAAAATGCTGAGCCTCACGNAACATTTCAGAGGCTTTTCGATATAAAATTCGAGCACTTATTAAATCACCGTTGGACTTAGATAACGAAGCTAATTTCTCGGCCTTTTCTGCTTTCTTTGAGAGATACTTTGCCGCCATCTTTATTGATTTTACTGGAGAGGGAAGTTGGCGGCCATCAATCTCGAAATGGATAGCACGGCCGGTTGTTCTCATTAGATAATCATATATCCATTGTTGGCCATCTCGTGCTCTGACTGGTTTATTTATGCTCATCTATCTCTCAAGAAGTTAGGAGTTTGGTCTTGAATATTAACATTAGTAAGATGTCATAAAAGGCATTTCCGTGCAAATTCTGTAAAAGCACATCAAATGGATGTCGAAGATTTATTCGTTTTTTGTATTCATGTTAACGAACACATCACAAAAAACTAAAAACCGTTTCAAGTTTATTTATAAAATAAGCAATTTGCTGTTCAAACAAAAAAGCATTTTAGGGCCACAGCAAGCATGTGAGGCCCTTCTTCTAAAAGAAATAATAAATTGGGGACTTATTATATTAAAACTTATTCTTTTTCTTCTATAGACGGAGGTCTAAAGCGAATAGCCAAACATGCCAATGCTAGAATTAAAATAGCGCCAGCCTCATATAGTAATATAATGGCATCCATCTCTTTACCTTGCAAAATTATCAACCTTGCGAGTGCAGTCATCGCAATAAAAAGTGGAAGTGTAATCGGAATTTTCTTACTTTTATAAAAGGCTCCAACCATTCCAAGAACCTCAGTGTAAAGAAAAAGAAGAAGTAGGTCAGCTAATTGCACCTTTCGAGCATCAAAAATGGCTAAGAGTTCTTGCAAAGTGGCAATGACTGTTAATAACGCCACTATAGTCAAAAGGCTTTTTTCTAAAAATCCTATTACAGATGTGCCAATATTATTCATTTAAACCAGCTTATTCTTATTTTTTTTTATATCAGTGTAACTTACTCATGTTCACCGTTAGCTGAACGACCTAAACCTCCAAAATATTGGGGTTGTTTCTTTGCCATTTCAAAGGTAGCAACCGTTATTGCCACNCCGGCTATTAATAGNGAATGTAATATAGCGCTAACACCAAACGCTAAAAAAGAACCNANGCTACTTGCGAAAATAACGCACCACATCCAAGCTAACAATTGCATNAATAGATGTCTGGTCTGTAAATCCTGAATATTCTTTAATGGATTAACATTATGGTCCATAATCAAGATTCCACATATTAACTATTGCTTTACCCATANTTCACTCCNTGTGNGACATATTGNCNCNNTTNTACGCAACAATAAGCATATTGGATTTTATTTAGACGAATAGCTTTCAAAAACATACTTTTGGAGATAAAACTAACAAACCTTCTTGATGATTTTTGGTGAAATTGGGATATNAGGATGTGAGATGGATGAAATCGACAAAATTGCGTCAAAACATCTAGGGAAAAAATCCAATGGTGGTNTAAATNAAAAATATCAGAGTCAATTTGAAATAGACGAAAACTTNNTGGTATGTATACCCCGAGCACTCAATCGAGAACANGATAANATTAANAGTGAAAACCTTCCATTTTTAGGATGGGATGTGTGGCATGCTTTTGAATTTTCGTTCTTATTGTCGAACAGCTATCCTGTGACTGGACTTTTAAAAATAATTTATCCGTGTGAGTCGCNAAATATAGTAGAGTCTAAATCACTCAAACTTTTTTTAAACTCCTTCAATTTTGTAAAATTTGAAGGTGACTACAAGAGTGCAACGAAGAAAGCGACTAATAAGGTTATTGAAATTTTGAGTAAGCTATTGAAAACAGAAGTCAATGCATCTTTCCATGACAAAAACACACTAGAACCAAAAAATATTTTTACTGATTTTACTCCACTTGAAGATAGTATCGATTTTGAGAGAGAAGACTTTGATATATTTAAACAAAACCCTTCTTTGCTTCAGACCGAACAAATTACTAAGATCGCTGATTTTCAAGTATCCTCAAGAGCTTTACGTTCTAACTGCAGAGTAACAAACCAGCCAGACTGGGGAGACATCTTTATTAAAATTATTGGGGATCAAGTTCCGACAAAAATATCACTTCTCAAGTACATCATATCTATGAGACAAGAAAATCATTTTCATGAAGAGATTTGTGAACATGTTTTTAAAACATTATGTGATTTACTTCCTCACAGTAAAATACTCGTTGCCTGTCTTTATACAAGGCGAGGCGGCATAGATATCAATCCGATTCGGATAAGTGATGAAAGCCTCTTAAATGAAGCCGCACTTATAAATTCTTTATTGGATCTAAAAACACCTTTCTCCAAAACATTTCGACAATGACACAGTGCATAATTCATACCTTTAAATTTATATAATTACGGTTATGACCAACTACTTAACCATCTTATGTTGATAGAGAATACGCATTCATTTGATACAATCACGGCTACCTGATTTCATTT